>Ga0207670_10000173_pt1 | contig 42946 bp, 61 predicted proteins | sample KBSS23HmetaG_FD_184339 | JGI IMG/M metagenome (GOLD analysis project Ga0207670, IMG submission 184339) | Switchgrass rhizosphere microbial communities from Kellogg Biological Station, Michigan, USA - KBS S2-3H metaG (SPAdes) (version 2) | ecosystem: Host-associated > Plants > Roots >... | reverse complement strand
CCAAACCCATCTGTGGTTCATCGCGCCGTCGATGCCGGGCGGGGAAGTCGCCTTCCTGACGCCAAAGAACAGATCCGCCTGGGCGAACGAGATACCAAGCGGCAAGCCGGCGCTCGGGTCGCTTTCCGTTCCCGAGAATGTCAGTTTGCCCTGGCCGTCGTTGCCGGCGATCGTGAGCGGCTGCTTGGTCAGATAGGCGAGCGTCACCGCGTCCTGATCGGCGACCGGGTTGCCGAGATTGATGATCCGCTTGCCGTTCAGCGGGATGTTGGCAGTGATCACCGACTGCCCGTCGCGGCAGATAACGTTCGACAGCCCGCCCGCGAGGTTGTCGTCCTCGTTGTCGTGCCTGTCCGCACGGATCTTGATGCCGGCCGTGGCATCGCTGACCCAGTTCATGGTGCGGGTGAAAACCCCGCTTCCGTTAAAAGGCATTGCTCAGTCCCTCGCTTCTTAGCCGGCTCGTGCCCTGCCGGTCATCCTTCGATCAGTCCTTGCTCTTGCATCTGCTGCGCTTGCTGTGCGGTGATCAGCCCGCCACCGATTGCAGCCGCAATGCCGTACTTCTTGACGATGGAAATCAGCTTGTCGTCAAAGACCACGTAATTGCGGGTGCTGTTTAGACGCTTCTCCAGCACTTCAATCTGCTTGTTGGCGGTAGCCAGCTTTGCGTCGTCTCCTGTCGCCGCCCAATGCTTCGCCGCCTCGCGATACTGCGCGAGATCATCGGCCAATTCCTTCATCTTTGCGGGATCGCGCGACCCCTGGTCGAGATACTTGATGCCGGGGATGCCGGCCTTCTTCAGCGCCTCCACTTCTTCCGGCTTTGCAAATTCTCTTGCCGCCCCAGAAAGGTTTTGAGCTTGCGGACCAGTGGCCATAGGGGCCGTACTGTACCCAAGCTGAGGCAGGATCTCCTTAACGTGCGCGCTCTGCTGATCCCACGGCTTGTCCCAATCGAGGAAGTGCTCGGGATCGGCGTTGATATCGACCTCGTAGAGGGCGCCTTTAGTTAACCAAGGCTTGCGAGCCAAAGTGTCATCGACCGCATTAGCATTCAGCGCGTCGAGTTGGTTTTGAAGTTCTGCCGAGCGGGGCGTGGGGCGCTGCCCCGACTGAGCAAATTCAGCCCGTAAGTCTGCGGTGATTTTGTCCCATTGCGGTTTGATCGCAGCGATTGCCTCATCATCCGGCTTAACGTCATCAACGTTGCCTGTCGCAAGCTTATCGCGATAACCCTTCGCTACCCCCTCGTTCTCGGCAAAGTACAGCCCATGGCCGTAAGCCTGGGCGCCCTCGCCCGTGCCAATCTTGGAGAGGTCAAACTTGTCGAAATCGTGCGGGCTGCCGTGATAGGCCCTGATCCTGGCCAGCGTGTCGCGACCGGCCTCCACCGCTTCCTTAGCGGCATGCTTCTCGGCGCCGCCGCCCGGCATCAGCCCGAGCGCCGCCGCCCCCATGCTGAGCCAGTCCCCCCGCTGCCGAGCTGCGCCGACATCCTCGGCCGCCAGCGCCTGACCGACGACCGGGGCATTCTCGACCGGGGTCATCAAATCCTTGGCCAGCGTGCCTTGCTTGACGCCCATCTGCGGAATGTCGGGATAGCTCTGCATCGAGGCCGGCAGATAGCTGGTGGCGTTTTGAAGATATCCCGCCAGCCGATCGCGCAGCGACATCGCCGGCTGGGCGATGCGGGGATCAGTGCTGGATTGGATCGAGGCCATTAGGGGTTGTCATCCACTACGTTAACCACTATATACCGGGCTCCCAAACCCTCTGGAGCACTGCCGTGTCTGAACTGTTCACCGTCCCCAACCTCATTGCCGTCCTTGGCATCTACGTCCTGTTGATCATGCTCGAAGTGGGCGCCAAGCGTCGCCGCTAACGCTTTTCCTTCCTGTCCGAGACATCGGTCTGGCGTGCCAGCAGCGCCGCCAGCACCGGGCTCTTGACGCCGCCCCCAAGCTGCTCCCTGGTCGCCAGAATCTTTCCCAGCTCCATGACCTTGTCGGGGTCGTTCATCTTCAGCACCCGCGCCGCCTGATCGGAGAGCGCCGGATCGGCGATCTCGCCGCCGGCCAGCTTTTCCACGATGAAGCGTTTCACATTGTTGAGCGCCGCTGCCGTCGTGACGGCGCCGCCGCTGCCGCTTAGGACATCGATGGCCGCGGCTCCCGCCACCTCTGGCACCGCGTCAGAGATCGCCTGACCGGCGCTGCGCGTGCCCTTCTTGTCGCGCATTGCGGTCGCTGATGCGGTCTTGGAGCCGTGGACGATTTCCCGGGTGTTCTCGCGGAGCTGCTTGGCGTTCTCAAGCGCATCCATCATCCCCTGGACTTTTTCTTCGCCATAGATCCCGGCCAGCTTCTGGTGGTTCCACTTGCCGTCGCCTTTGACGAGATCCTTCAGCTTGACCAAGTTGTTGGCGTTGATGCCGAGCTGCCGCCACGTCTCGACGTTGACGCCATCCATCAGCGCCTGCTGCTCGCCGGGCGTCATCTTGTCAAAGTTCTGCTTGAACTCGACCTCGGTGATGCCGCCCTCGTGCGCCGGCTTGTTCTGGTAGACCTTCTGTCCCTCAACGAAGGCTTCCCCCTCCTTCTTCACCTGCTCGATGCCGGCATCGGCCGCGCGCAGCGACGGATTGGCCGGCTCAATCGCCTTGTTGGTCCTGGCGTAGAGTTCCTTGAGCGCGCCCAGCTCGGTGTCGTTGATATCGCGGATCTGGCCCTTGGCGTCCCAGATCATACCCTTGATCGCCTGACGGACCTTGAGCGCCTGGGCCGAGGTCGTCTCCAGCCCGCCGCCCCTGGCCTCCGGTGCGTCGAGCAGCTTGCGCACGGTCTGGAGCTTACTGATCAGGCCGGGGTCTTTCTCATTGGCGATCCGCGCGTCGATCTCGTGCGCCATGCCCTGGAGATCGACATCCTGAACCTGATTGACGTGCGAGGCCGACTGCTGGCGGGTGGCCTCATCGAGCTTCTCCTGAAGCGCCTGCTCAACCACGCTCGGCTGCTTGCGCGGCCCGACCACCCCCTCTGCTTTTGTCTCCAAGCCCTCGTTGATCTTGGGGTCGCGCGCCCTCAGCGGCTCCTCGATGATCGCCCGGCCAGGGCCGCCTTGCGCGTGGATATTCTGCGCCTGCTGTACGGTATTGGTGCCGGTGTCCAAGAGCATCGCATCAACGCCCGGCAGGCCCATCTCGCGCATCTTGGCGGCGGCCTGCTCGGCCGACATGTGCTGCGCCGTGAGATTGTCGAACACCGACTTGATCGCCGCGGGGCCGGCATCGACAATCGCCTTGACCTCGCGGTCTAGCCTCATCTTGACGCCCTGCTCGATCCCACCGCTGGAGAGGAAGCCGGCGACAATCCGCACCGCATTCTCGACCGCTGGCGAGGCGCCGGCCGCATGCGCAGCCTCTCCAGCTCCCTCGGTGACCGTCGCAGGCACCGCCACCTTGGTGGCGGCCGTGCCGAGGCTTTTGACGACGCCCGGCGTTGCCTCGACAAGGCGGGGGGCGGTCTTCGTGATGATCTTGCCGGGGAGCTTCGACAGCGCCGTCTCAGGGGCAGCGATCATCGGGATGAACTCGCCGGCCGTCTGGAACCGCCGCTCGGCGGTGTTCTGCGCCTCGTGGCGGGTGAAGTCCTTCACCGCCGCCGCCTGCTCCTCGGGCAGCACCTTGTTCACCGCCGCATCGGTGTAGCTCTTGACGGCCTCGGTGTTCATCGAGCTAAGCGCGGGGCCACCCGACAGATATTCCGTGGCCGACTGGATGGTTTGGTCGTCGGCACCCATCATCTTCATGAGCTTGATGACCAGCGGGATTTCGGCCTCGGTCAGGTCGGCGCCGGCCCCGGCGAGGCTTTCGCCGGCATTGCGCAGGCCGGTGGAGAGCGCCTTGAACGGGTGGACCTCCTGCTGCCGCCTCGCCATCTCGGCCAGGGCTTGGTCCTGGGGGGAGCGCGTCGAATGCAGCAGCTCTTCCGGTATCGGCGGCGGCTGCTGATCGGTGCCCGCTGCCGGGGCCGCTGGTGCGGTCGGAGCCGCGGCGGGCGTCCCAGTCCCGCCGGCAGCCTGCCGCCTCGCCAGCTCCGCCTGTGCCTGTTCTAGGAGGGTTGGGGGCATCAGCTTCCTCCCGCGCTGTTAGGGTGAGCCGCGATCCAGGCTTTCAGCTCTTCATTGCTCATCTGGTCGAAAGGCTTCGGCGGCTTCTCGCCCTCCTGCTGGCGCCCCGTCCATGGCTGGACCGTGCCGAGGTTCGGCACGATGTCGTCAGGGTTGAAGCCGTTGCGGGCGGCGCTCTCGCGCATGCCCTTGGCGAATTGCTCGTAGGCGCTGAGCGTGCCGCTCGCCTTCTCGTGCGCCAGCGACATGATTTGTATGCGGGTGTCGTCGCCGATCTCCTGGCCACCGTTGATGCCGTTGATCTTGCCGAGCAGCCAGTCGGGCAGGTTCTGGGCGTTGCGGACCATGATCTGCTCGCCCTCCTTCACCACCGAGCCCGGGTCGAGCATGGTCGCCATGCCGTAGACCAAGGCGAGATCGGAGATCTTGCCGGGCTTGCCGTTCGGCCCGGTGTTGTCGTTGGCGGCCGCGAGCATGGTGTTGTAGGTCGGCACCACCTTGCGAGCGTTGACGTAGGTTTCGTCGGAAAGCACCTGCCCCCGCCACGTCGAGATGTCGGTCGGCTTGACGCTGCCCTCGCCTGGACTTCCGCCGCCGACCTTCTTCTCGTCGCCGTTCTGGTTGCGGAACCACTGGCCGTTCTCACCGGGCGGCGTCGGGATCGGCGTCCACTGCTCGACCTTGGCTTTCTGCTGCTCCAGTGCCCACAGCTTCAGGAACATGTCGGGATCGTATTGGCTCAGCGCGGCCTTGCCCTCGGGCGTCAGCTCGCCATTGGGCCCCAGCGAGGACAGCGCGTTGCCTACAGCCTGCTGGCCGGTCGAGACATCCCGCTCGGCCTTGCCCTGCTGATAGCCCTCCAGGCCCTTCTGTAGGGCGTAGAAGACCCCCTCCATCGGCGTGCCCATGGTCGCCGGCATCGCCGCCTTATTCCCGGCGAGCTCCTTCTGCCGCAGCATCAGCGCGTCCAAGGTCATGCCGCCGCCAGGCTGGGCCGCCGGATCGTCGGCCGAGGTCTTGATGACGCGCGGCCCGCGCGGGGTCACCGCGCGCTTGCCGGCCCAGGGATCTTCGGGAAATGTACCCATCAGAGCGTCAACTTTCCTGAATTGAGCTGCGCCAGGAGCTGGGCGAGCTGCTGCCGGCGGGCGGGATCCTGGCTGCCGATCGCGGCCACCGGGGCGACCGGCTTATCGGCGGTGATCGCCGCGACGGGCGGCGGCTGCATGGCCACCTGGGGCCGCGGCGCATCTGGGGCGGCGGCAACGTCCTGAATATTTTCGGCGAACCTTTGCAGGAAGTTTTTCGGCCGCTCCTTCGCGGTCTGCGGCAGCGCGAACTGATTGCCTGTAGCGGCGGCAACGGTAGCTCCGGCGCCGCTGGTATCGATCGCAGGCGCAACGCCACCCGGGCCAAGGTGGCCGGAATAGACATCGTAAAAGGTCTTGTTGCCGTAGCCTTTGCTCTGCTCCTTGCCGCCGGGGAGGCTGGTCCACGTCTGGTTGAGCACTTGGCTGGCGGCATTGATGCGGGCGGGGTCGCCGGATTGCAGCGCCTCGACCAGATCGCCGCCGGACTTCTGCTTGTAGATGTCCCGGGCATACTGCCACGCAGCCGCATCCTGATTGGCTTGGCTGAAGTCTTTGTAGCCGTACTTGCCTTGCAGCTCGTCCCAGGTCGAGCCCTTGAACTGGTAGCGGCCGGCGACATCCGAGGTGATGCCGCCTGCGGTCTGCGGCGTGTGCGGGTGGCGGGAGAAGTCGGTAAACTTGTTGCCGCCATACATGATGTCGTAGGCGCCGCCGCTCTCCGGCCCGGCGATCGTGTCCAGAAATGCCTTCTGGATCTGCTCGGGGGTCCAGCCCGCCTGGGGCCCCTGCTGCGGCGCCTTGCCTGCATCCGCAAGCTGAAGGTGCCAGGGTTCATAATCCATGGGGCGGACGAGGCCATATTTGCCGAGATTGGCGCCGACCCAGTCCTTGGTCGCCTGACTGACTTGGCCGCCGCCCTTCAGCCCAAAGCCGAACAGATCGACTGCCTCGCCAGAATTGTGCCTGGACTTGCCCGGCGCCGCGACCGTGCGGCCGGTCTTGTCGGACTTGTCCCACAGCGCCTGCTGGACCTCCTTCGAACGGTAGGCCGAGTTGAGCCCCAGCTCGCGCTGCACCTCCGGCGGCGCTTCCGCATAGAGCCTCTCAAGCGCAGCGGCGAGCCGCGGGTTGAGCCCGCTGATCGCATCAGGCCGGGTCGCACCGCCGTAGAGGGAGTACTGAAGCGCCATTCAGGCTACCTCCGCATCGGCATGCCGCCGGTATAGCTGGCGCCGCCACCCATGCCGGCATAGGTGCCCTGGGCGCCGTATCCCCTGCTCATTGCGCGCGCCATCGTCTCCGCCTGTATTTTCGCCGCAAGCGAACTTTGCGCCTGCTGCGGCTGCCCCATCATCGCCGCCAGTTCATCGCGCCCCCAGGATGTTTGTGTCGGCTGCTGTGTCGCGCCGGGCTGCTGCACGGCTGCCGCCGCTTGCTGGCTGCCGTCAGACCTTGGTGTGCTGCCCATCAGGCCCTCCTTAGAAGCATTGCGTAATCGACCGCATCGAAGCCGTCAGCGCCGACATGCACCGCATCGGGGTGCAGCTCGCGGACCTCATCGGCCATGACGCCGGTCTGTAGCCCAGGCCGGTCGATGTAACGGAAAGCGTAGAGCGGGGCGCCGGCCAGCTCGTGACCGAGCGGAACGATGTCTTCCTTCAACCGCCGATCGGACCGCCCTGCCCAGGCACCAAGCCCCGCGCCCGCGAGGCCGAACAAGCCCTTGTTGAACGCGCTCGCCTCGGCAGATTTGGTTTGATAGTTCTGCGACACATACTGCCCGGGCGAGGCGGCGCCGATGCCTTGCCGCGAGAAGCTCGAAAATTGGGGCATATTGACTTGGCTTCCGCCCATCAACGCCATGATCTCGTTGATGGGCTGATTGCGGAGCCAGCCGGCTTCCTGGGCCTGCGCCTGCCTAAGCGTGTTGGCTTGATTGGCCCAATCGGCGCCGAGCTCATAGCGCATCCGCGCCGCGTCATTATAAGCGCCCTGGGCGTTGCGGCTCTCAGCGCCGGAGGCCAGATATCCCTGGCGCGCGGCCTCGCCCATGGCGTCCTCGCGGCCCTGCTGGAAGCTGCCGTAACCCTGCGAGCCGGGGTTCAGCCCGCGCAGCGCGAGCTGCGTGTCCTGCGCCTTAAACTGCGGATCGGCCTGCCGGTGGTAGCTCTCCCCCATCGCCCGCTCGATCGCGGCGCGGTCGGTCGGGCCCTGGTCCTGGCGGACCTCGCCGGGTGCCGCCGCCATCTGCCACGCCTGCCATTTCGACGGGTCGATGCGCTCGGAGAGATAGGCGTCGAGCTTGCCCGACTGATTGGCTGCGGTGGCGCCGAGATTGTAGCGGGTGGCGCTATCCTGCTCGGCGATCCGCTGCTCGGCCGGCGACAGCGTCGTGGTCTTGTTGTAGCGCGGCGTGTACTGCCACTTGCCGTCCGCGCCTTGCGTCTTCTCCCACCCGGCAATCGAATAGTTCTGACTGCCGTAATAGTTCGACTCATTCGGATTGTTTATAATCGCAGACTGCTGGGCAGCGGTTGACTGCGCCTTCTGGTCGGCACTCGCCTGCTTATAGGGGTCAGGGCTTTTCGGGCTGCTAGCCATCGAGAGATGCTCCGGTGGCCTCAAGCCTATCGACAGGCTTGAGGAAGGCGGTGAGAGGCAGGTAGCGGCAATCCTCGCGCAGCATGCCGTAGATCAGCGCATCGCGGCGGCCCTCGACCATGAGGCGGCCATAGCCTTCGTAGCGAAAGCCGAGCGCCACAGCGTTCTTGATCGCCCGCTCATTGCCGGGCTCGATCAGCGCGGAGACGCGGACAGCCTGGCTAAAAACTGCCGTGAACAGCGCCTGAAGCAGCCGCCTTGTGACGCAGCGCGGATCGGTGACCGCCGCGGTGTAGTGCCAGTCGAACCAGTGATAGGGCTCGAAGCAGCACACCCCGACGATCTCGTCCGCATTGCGGCCGGTGGCGCACAGCCAGCGCGAGGTGTCGTGGCGCATGAAATCGACGCCCGTCTCGGCCGAGAGGAAGGCGAGCGCCTCAAGCGACAGCGGAGCTTCGAAGGAGATCTTGATCATACAGCCGCCCCCGCTTCGAAGAGCACGTCGATCGCCGCGAGCGAAAAGGTACAGTCCTTGATGGTGATCCTAAGCCGGGGCGCGCCGACATGGCCGCCGCCGCTGACGCCCTGCCACTCGCCGATCGACTGCGACCGCGACACCCAGTAATCGACATCCCAGGTGGCCACATCCCAGGCGGCGCCGAGGTCGTTGAGGGAGATGTCGGGCCAGTTCTGCGGCGGGGTCAGATCATAGTCGCAGCGGATCTCGACCAACGGGCGCGGCGTGCCATCAGTGATGACGTAGGGCAGCACCATCCTGAAGCTTTTATAGGCCGGCGTCTTGAACAGGCTCCAGGCGAATTGCACGTCGGCGGTGATCGGCTCGCCGGCATCGTTCAGATAGTCCTTGTTGACCTCGTAAAGCTTGCCGGTGTCGGTGCCGTAGAGCGAGCGTCCGTTGACCCATTGCCAGCAGCGGGCATTGAGGTTCGACCAGCTCGACCAGATCGGGTTCGGCATGAACCGGACCATCTGCTTATACTTGCCGCCACCGAGCGGCAGGTTGCAGATCGCGGCGCCGGTCCGGTAGTCGAGCATGACGCCCCAGCCGAATTCGGTGGCATGGACGCGCGAGACATCGAGGAAGGCGGTGTAAACGTCTTTGTCCGCTTTCGAGCCGAGCTGCTCGCCCTCGGCACGCAGCATGCTCGACATCGGGATTAGCCCGGTGCTGACCAGCGCGTAGATGTCGCCGCCAAAGTTCATGACGCTGTTCTTCGACATCGGCGAATCAAACTTGAAGATGCCGACCAGGGAGAAATCGTCAGCATCGGGATCGGTGCCACCGTAGATTGCACATTCTCCGTTGCTGGAAAAAATCGCCAGGGTGTCGTCCATTCCCCCGCCGCCATCCAAAGTCCAATTGTGGATCGCGACGATGTGGCCGCCGCGCCGGAAGATGGCATTGAGTGGGAGGTAGCTGACCACCCCGGCCTTCTGCTGGACGGGCAGGTAATAGACCGCGAGGTTGGCGCTATCGGCGAACCACAGCCGGTTCATGTGGCTCAGCGTCTTGTCGAACAGGTTCGGGACGATCCAGCCCTCGGCTGGCGGCGCCGTCACCGCCTCCTTGCCGAGGCTGCCCGGGGGATCGGCCGTCACGCCCGAGGTCTGCGGCGCGCCGGCCGCGGTGCCGTTGACGCCGACCAGGGTGAAGGTGTTCGCGGGCGTGCCGACCGAGCCGATAACGTGCGGACCATTGCAGACCGCCAAAGCTCCCGTGGCGCCGGCAATCACCACGGTCTGGCCGTTGGAAAACTTGCCAATGTCGCCGGCCGCAACCGTGCATTTCACCGGGTTGGTGTTCGACAGCGAGGTCACCGCCACGGTCGCCGGATCGGCGGTGTTGCCGCCGTCCCAGCTCCAGACGCCATCAGCGCCGTTGCACAGCACCGTGTACTCGCGATCGCCGAGATTTGAGAACGAGGTCCAGGCCCAATCGTCGCGTGTCATGGCGTTGGCTATGACGACGCCATCGGAGGAATAGATCTTTGAGCCCGAGGCCAGCGCGTAGTCGTCAGGGATCCCGTAATAGGGGATGATGGTCGAGATCGGCCCGGTGATCGTCTGGCGCAGAAAGGTCCCCGGGCGGACGCGGATCTTATCCTCCTCGACCACCCAGTTATCGAGGATCGGCGCCTTCAGCGGATCGCCGAGCACGAGCTGCGACGACAGCGACAGGCCCTTGAGCGGCGCCTGCAAATGCTGGATCTGGCCGGCGACCTTCTTCTTGGCGAGGACCGGCTGCGCCTTGGTGAGATACCGTGACGGCATCATCCTCATTGGACGGGCCCCGGGTCGGTATTGAGATCGATGACCTCGGCATTGGCTTTCGCCGCCAGCTTGTTGAGGGTGGCGGTGAAATCGCGCAGCTCCTCGCCGAACTCCAAGCCCTTGGCCTTGAGGAAACGGAACTTGAGCCCGTTGATCGCCAAGCGCGCGTTGAACAGGATCACATCGGTATCCTGCGTCGGCTTGGTCTTATAGGTGCCGTCCTGGCCGAGCAGCCAATAGCCGTCGCCCAGATCGCTCTCGTAGGGCTGGTCCATCAGCAGCTCGTCGGCAACCGCCTGGAGCAGCGCGGTCATCTGATTGATGTCCTGATCAAGCGACCCGACCGCCTGCGAGATGTCGAACTGCGTGATGCCGATCTCGCGGGAGGCTTGGTTGACGGCATCCTTGACGTTGATCATGCGGCGGCCCTCGCCTGGAGGGTGGCGATCAGCGTGTTCTGGCCCTCGATCTTGGCGCGGAACTCATTGTTTTGCTCGCGCAGCGCGCCGATCTGCCCTTCGAGCTCGGAGATCCGCGCCTCGTGGCGACCTGTCTCCTTCTGCAACTCGATCATCCGTTTCGCCCGCTTGGCGATCTCGACAATCGGCGGCGGCACGTTACGGGCGCCGCCCAGCGCCAGCTTGGCGAGCTGCTCGACCGTGTAGATCTCGCGGTGCAGACAGTTCTGCAAATCGGAGGGCGAGATCGCCGGCCACAGCGCCAGGGGATAGCCGTCCGTCTCGTTGCGCTTCAGGCCCTTCTGCTCGCGCACGAACATCTTGTAGGCGTCGGCCTCGTTCTCGAAATCGTCTTCGGTCGCGACCCGCGTGTGCTCCAGATATGGCGGCCGGGAAAGCACGATCTTGATCACCTCGCGGTAGATCGGCATGCCGTCTGCGTCGGCCACGCCATCGGGCTCAAAGCCGACCACGAAGCGGACAAGGGTTGGATTGTCGCTCATGCTATTCTCCTGCCCCGATTGCCCTGAGAGAGCAGACGGTAAGAGATCAGGGCGGAGCTCTCACCGTCTGCACCAAGAAGCGGCCCATCCCCTGCTTGAGAGCGGGCCGCAACTTTCGATCAGGTGCCGGTGAGCAGGATGCGGCCCTGCATCGCCCTATTGCTCAAAGTCAGGGCCCCCATGAAACCAAGGTGCCGGCTGATTGCGTCCATGTCGGGAGACTGATCGGGAAGATCCAGCATCTCAAAATTGCGACCCTTGTAAGTCTCAAATTTAAGATACTTAGTATTGATCATGTATCCACCAACAAGTCCGGTGGCCGCACCATCGAATACTACTGCCGCAGTCTTGTACTTCAAGGTTTCGAAACCAAGCTTACCAAGATCAGCGTCAGCATAACGCTGGTTTTCCTGCATTCCAGATTCCAGCGTGCTATAGATTTCAGCATCCGCAACTATCAGATCAGGATGTTCTGTCCCGCGAACCAGCTTCATCCACAAAGCATTGAGCCCAGCCTTCAAAGCAGGATATTGAAGACCAGTAGCACGCGCGACAGACTGGAATTGGTTTTTCCAAAACGGCCAAGTTGTTGCATTAATACCACCAACAATGCCGGTGCCATCATCCGTAATGAAAGCTTTCAGACCGGCAAAGCTTTTGGCTACTGTCCCATCCGAGTATGTTGCTTTGGTAATGTTGTTCTTCATGGTCGATTCCGCATTCTCTAGCTTGCTCTGAAGCAAGTTGAGAATGGCGGCGCGGCCCTGGTTCTTGGCGAGGTCGGGACCGCTGAGCGTAACGCTGGCGACGGCGTTTGCCGGCTCGTAGTCGGCCTCGGACAGCGTCTCCTTGACCGCCCGGCTCAAGAGCTCGGTGCCGGCATACCATGCGAAGGTTTCTTCAGCATAACTCAAAGCACAAGCGATCGCTTTACCACCTTCTACTGTGCGATGTCTGTCGCCTTTGCGCAGCAAAGCTAGTATAGCGTTACTATTACTTACGTTATCTGCGAACTCCTTTCGGTAGTCATTTATAGTAGTTGTAACAAGCTGGTTAACGGTCGGTTCGGCCATGGCGGGCTCCTATACGAGGCCCGCCCTCAGCGGTGCCTCTAGAAGCCGATTTCGTCGGCCGCGCTCTCGATGACTTCGCGCAAGCTCCGAGGTCTGTTCGGATCAGCCGGCTGCCTGCCGGTGACCGGAACCGTCCGCCCGCGCACGTTGGAGCGATTGGCCATCGCCGCGCGCTCGTTGGCTGCCCGCTGCTGCCGGGAACGTTCGGCAGCGTCGAGCTGGGCCTGTCGGGTTTCTCCATTCATCCACAGCGCGGTTTGATACGCCTCGCGCAAATCCCGATTGGGATTGGCTCGGAACAGCTCGATGATCTGCGGCAGGCAGGCGTCGAAGTGCGGATGAGCCGGGTTGCCCTGCTCGTCCTTTTCCTCGGCAAAACTGTCTATTCCCCACCTTGTGACCTTTAGCTGTTGCTGCTCGGCAGCCCGTTGGCTGCCTTGGACGAGATTTTGGACGGTGTTTCGGAGTTGCTGGACTTCACTGGAAGTGCGGCCGAGGTGATCGGCGAAGTAACGGATGGCAGGGTTTTTCTGCTCTTCCTCTGAGAGAGCAGGTCCACTCTGCCGGCTCGTGGCGAAGATTGCGGCTGGGTCCAAGCCCATGCCCTGCGCCATATCGACCAACAGATTGACCCGCTCGCGCGGATCTGGGTTAAGCGCCCTGCGGTGCATTCCAGCCCATTGCTGGATGGCATCGTAGGGAGACATTCCCGCCTGTTGCAGGTGGCCGGATAAGGTCGGCTCCTGAAAGACTGGCGCGAGCGCGGAGGTAAATTGGACTGCCGACGCGTTCGCCTGGGTTTTGGCCGTGTAGTCCCGCTCCATCTCCGTGTGGCGTCTGAGCAAGAAGCTTTGAGCTTCCGGCGTCTGCCGCGCGAACATCGTGCGGTCCTGCTCGGACCAGTGCTGTGGTGGCTGAGTGCCTGTAGGGGCTGGCTCGACCGGCTTCGCAGCACTTGCTGCTGTATCGGTGGGGCTGGGCCGCTCGGCGGCTGCTTCTCCCGGCTGCTCCTCGCCTTTCGGCGCGAAGCGACCGCGAGCATCGCGCGCTCGGCCGTCCCCGTCAATGGGTTGCGATCCGCTGTCCTCACCATCGTCGGTATCTACGCCACGCTCGACCTTGTCGTAGGCGGCCTCGGCGATGTCACGCAGGCTCTTCGGCGCCTCCTGCGGCTCCGTCGCCCCGTTCATCAGTTCCGGCTTGATCCCCGTCTCGATCGGCATTGCGCTGTGCCTCCCTCAACTGCACATCGCGACCCTTGGAAAATTGGTGACCGGCGCCTAGATCGCGCGGATCAAAACAGCCGTGCTCAGTCATATCGCGCTGGCGCTGGCGTTCGGAGGTTATTTGGCAACCCGTTACCGGGCTCTGCATTGCCTCAAAGCGGGCAAAAAAAGGTGCCGGAAGGTGAGAGCGTAAGGCGGGTGGACCAGCTCTCTCTTTCGGCACCAGTGAGCCATTGCGTAGTATGTATATCACGGCTGTAACACCGCCTTGAACGCCATCTCCAGACCTAATTCGATCTGGGTGGCGGCGAGCGACATGCGCCGCGACCCAAACCTTTCATCGCCGGGCATGGTGCCGTCCGCGTAATGCATGGCATCGAGCAGCGCCTCGGCCGCCTCTTGGAGATTGCCGAGCGCCACCGCCTGCTGATTGGTCAGCGCCTTGCCGGTGCGCCAGTCGACTATCGCGACTGCCTGCACCCCCACATCCCGTGGCCCCACTACAGCGCATTCCTCAGCTTGCGCAGCTCGGCAAAGCCGATCGATCCGCCAGCCCTCAGATTGCGCTCCTGCGCCGTCAGCCGGTCCTTCTCGGGGACCAGCTCCATCGGTGAATGCACTCGCATCAGCATGCCCAATGCCTCGCCTTCGCTAAGCGGATCGCCATCATTGTCGGTGCCGTAAGGCTCCTCGGGCGCTACCTCTACAGGATCGACCATTTCCACACCCAGGAGGACAGCTTTTTCTTCCTGCGTTTTAGGGCTGTAATCCACGTTGCTGTTGGTGACACCATCGGGGTTTTCGGTCGGATGATCGCCCTCGATCCAGGTCGTCTCGGGGGGCCGATAGGCAGGGGAATTTCCGGGGTCGTTCGGGTCATAGACCCATTCAGGATCGCCCATATCCATGCCTCCTTATGTGAAAGTGAAGTTGCTGCCGGCTGACTTGACGCCGTGATCGATAACCTTGACCACCACCGTGCCGGCCGAGCTGCGCGGATCTTGCAGCATGTCGATGCGGGTCGGTGACAAGTACTTACTATAAGGAGTGATCACACCGCCCGTCTCAACCTGAGAGAACGGCGTGAATTTCGTTCCTGTGATTTTAACCCAGGTGGGCGTCGAGCCGGCGACCATGGTGTTCGGCGACAAGCTGGTGATCGTCGGATCGTCGGTCGGGGAAACCGGCGCCGGCCCGTAAGGCTCCTGCGGCTCGATCCAGCCGCGCGGGCTGGTCACGTCCTTGGCCAGCGTCGTGCCCATTGCAGTGGCCTTGGCGGCCTGCGTACGCGGCCCGTAATCGACCGCCGTGTTCGGCCCGTTGGCGGCGATCTGATCGGTGAGCAGGGTTGCCGTGGCCGTGTCGATGTCGTCGCCTTTAACGCCGCCGATCGCGGTTTGCTGGCGCACCCATTGCGGCGTGTTCGCGGCGGTCCGCGGCGGGTATCGATGCCAGTTTTTCGGTGTGATCTCCGCTAATTTCAGCGTCGTGCGGGGCGTGTCCTGTGCCCGGTTGAGGTCGGCCAAAGCCATCGGTCTTCTCCTTACGTCTTGGGATCAGCGTCGAGTTGATCGGCCTTAGTCCGCTTGCCGCCAGGCCCCTGATCTTTGTCTTCTTGATAGTAGCCGTTCATTCGGAAGAAGCTTTCCCGCGGGTCTGGGGGGTTACCGACCGGATAAGGCGTGCGTGGGTCTTGATTGAGATCACCTGCTGCGGTGTTCTCGACCCGCGCGCGAAAGTCACCGGGGAGATGCTCGCCCTCCTTCAGCGGCTGCACCTTGGCCTCGGCCTTATCGTGGCCCTTGGCCTCACCCTGCGCCTTGTCCTTGTCGTGGCCCTTGGCCTGGCCGGGGGCCTTTTCACCAGCGCCGGCATTGCCGGCTTTATCGAGCTCGCGCGGATCGATGTCGTTCGACTTGTCCTTTTCCTTAACGTCGCCCTTGGTCTGATTCGGGCCGCTGTATTTCGTGGACATGGCTTTGCTTCCTTAAAAAATGGGGGCGCCGCCACGCCCCCGGGTCAGTTAACGCTGGCCACCCTGGCCGGGCTGCTGGCCGCCCTGGCCGGGCCGATCCTGGCCGCCCTGGCCGCCTTCGCCGGGCTTCTGCCCAGGCTTCTGCTGTGAGCCTTCGCCGCCGCCGCGCTTGTCGTCTTCGCCTTCACGTCCCATAGGACTGTTTCCTTTTAAAAAAGCCCTGACGGAGCACCAACTGGTGGAGGAGCCGCACCGTTCCCTGGCGGTGGGCCGCCGGGTGGCGGAGCGCCCGGTGGGCGGCCCCCTGGTCCTCCCGGCGGCTTCTCGATCGGCGCGCCGCCCGGTCCACCCTGGGGCGGCGGGGCTCCTGGCTGAGGGGCGCCCGGTGGCATCATTGCCATCATGCCGATCTGGGCGGAGAGTTGATCTTGAAACTCATCGATCAGCTCCACAACGCCGCGGCTGTAACGTACCGGGTGCAAGAACATCTTCAACATTTCTAGGCTGAGCTGCATGATCATTGGCGGCGGCAAGAGGCCGGTCTGCAACATCGCCACCGCGCCCTGCATGACCGCCTGCACCGACTGCATGACCATCGCCATGGCCTGCTGCTCGGCCTGCTCATCGACGGCAACCGTCGAATCACTCTCGATATCGATCGAGCACATCCGGCCAAAGTCGGAGCGCAGGATGTCCATGACCTCGGGCGTCACCGCCTCGCCGGTCATTGCCTCCAGCGTCTCGGGCGAGAAATTCTGACCAATCACCTCAGCTTTGAGGCGCAACAGATCGCGGACGAAATTGTCGGTCTGGGTCTTGGCGTCATCGAGCCGATTGACGCCCATCGAGCCCTTGATGCGCTGGGCCGTGGCCGTCTCGCTGGCCTTGGTGGCACCGCGCATGATGTCCGAGATCCCCATGATCTCGTAAATCGCCTGCTTTTGCTGTTCACGCGCGAGGTAAAGCTTGTCGAGCGCCTGCATCCAAACATCGATCGGCACCAGCCAGATGTGCGATTGCAGTCCGCCGGTCAGCATATCCACGCCATCGACAGGGATCATCTTGCCGTCGTCGGCGCGCAGGATGCCGGCGATCTCACGGGAGGCTGAGTTATAGCCGCCCCTGACCTTGATTTGCTTGGTCAGCATCGAGATCCGCTCGGATGTCTCATCGAGGTCGGCCGCCAACCGCGCATAGAGGTCAAAGAAGGCGCGCGGGATCCGCGTGTCTGAGGTGCGGATAGCCAGCATCGGCACCGGGATTGGAAAAAAGCCCTCCAGGCTGAGGCTGTCGGGATCGACGCGCAGCACGACGCCGGTCGTCTCGCGGATGAACCAAATGATCTCGCGGGTTCTGCGCGACCAGATCTCCCAGACCATCGCTTTCTTGATGTGGTCGCCGAGCTTCTCGGCGCTCTTCATCGGCGAGCCGCCGCCGACCGCACTCTTTGCTGCGCTCTCTTCCGTCCATTTGTAGAGGTCGCCGAGCCTGCCCTTTTCGCGCATCAGCTCGTATTGCGGCGAGCCTTCAAACTCAGCCTCAAGCTGCTTTTCGGTGAACAGGTGGCGGAAGGCCACCCATTCGGTATCGGCCGCCTGCCGCACCGGATCGACGAGCAGATCCTCCCAGTAGACATATTCGTCGCCGACGCTCTCCCACACTTTGACCGGCTCGGTGGGCGGCGGCGCACCCGGTACACCGCCCTCGGGGAGCGGCGTGGCGCCGTCGCCGGCGGTGACGGGCTTGTCCTCCATGATCGGCTTCCACCGCACCCGGCAGACGCCCCGGCCCGGCAAAAGCACGTCCTTGACCGCCATCTTGACGGCCTCGCTCGAATGCTCGTCCTCGACCACCACTTCCAGCGCCTTTTCCATGACGCTGGCGGCGGTTTCGATCACGTCTTGCGGCGGCCGGTTGGGGGCGGCCTGCGGCAGCCCGGGCATCGGCGGCGGCGGCGCCCCGGGGATCGCCCCGAACGGGGTCGGCGGCGGTGGTGGGCCGGGATCGAACGGCGGCGGCGGTGGCGGCGCCATCGGATCGGGAGGGAACTCCCCGCCGGGCATTGGCGGAACCGGCGGGGGCCCCATTGCCGGCGGTCCCGCCATGGGAAGCGGTTCCGGCGGCAATCCTGGCGGTTCAATAGGCGCTCCAGGCGGCACCCCACCCTCGGGAGGCAACATGCCTGGAGCGGGCGCACCGGGGCCGGGCGGCAACATCGGTGCGCCGGGCGGCGCCACGCCGGGGGGAAGAAGTCCCGGCGGCGGCGCCATCGGCTGACTGACTTTGGTGAAGCGCGAGCGAACGACCGGAGCCGGCGGTTTCGAATAGATCGCCGGTAACATGACCTCCGTGTTTGCAAACAAAACGTTGAATGAAACGGGGCCGTCAGCAAGCCTGCCCTTTTTGCCGACGTTGCCGTCGTTGCGGTAGATCTGGATGATTTCCCGGCCGCGCTGCCGCCAATTGGCCTCGGCGCGCTCAGCGTCGTCCAAGCAGCCGATCCAATAGGCGCGATCGACCTCCTCGACCCCGCCATACTCGTCCGGCTTGGGGCTGCCCTTGTCGAGCAGGCGGCTGTCCTGCTGGTCGGGCTTGCCGGCCGTGGCCGACTGCACTTCCGGCACGTTCGGAGTGTCGATCTCGGGATCGCGCGCCATCAGCCGTTCCTCAAGTTCCAGGGCGCATAGCGCAACCCGGGCCTGAAGACCGTCTCAGGCGGATTGGTCACCGGCAGCACATTGCCGGAGAATGCCGAGGTCGAACCGGGCGTCAGCGGCAATTGAGCCGGATCGGCATTGCCGATCAGTTGGCGGTTTTTGTTCTGCGACGAGATAAACGTCCCGGGGTTCTGAACAAAGCCCATCTCAGGCGCCCCAGGCACAGGGATCTGCCGCGACAGCACTTCCGGCACATCAGTGGCAAATGCTTCGGGGTCCTGCCGCGCGACCGGCGTCGGATCCATCAGATGGCGCTTGTGGAGAGCGTCCCAGTTGGAGACGTAAGGGGTCGGATAGCGATGGCCTTCCGGCGTGACAAATTGCTGCGTCAGCTCGGCCAGCGTCGGCGCCTGCTGCTGCTCGGGCGTGGCGATGTCGACATTGGTCGATTGGCGGCCATTAAAGCCCGGCATAGGAGAGCCGCCGCCCTGCATCAGCGGGCTCTGGCGCATGATCGCAGCGAGGATCTGGCGAGGATCCTGATCAGGCTGCAACGGTGCCGGCAATGGTCTAACCCCCCAACTCGTGGTGCCTGAAGACGTTGGCAATCAGCAGGGGATTACGATCTGCTTGGGTTACCACGGTCGCGCGGAACGGTCGAGACATGCAGGCGTAACGGAGCTCGTCGCATGCATGATCTTCCATATCTGAGTTCAAATCTTCGGGGTTGTTGTCATCGTGTTGCATAACCGGCAATGTGCGGATCAAATTCCGACAGGTTGAAAACACGAACAGCATCGGGTCGCCATCGGCGTCGCCCTTGAGCCTGGCGCGGACCTGATCCCAGCCGCCCATGCGCCGATCGCGGGTCACCCTGGTGTTGTCGGCGCGGCGGAAAATCACCCCATTGCGCGCCATGGTTTCGCCGATCGACGGACCGCTGACCACATTGAAGGCGGATGGGTCCATGACCCCGTAGTTGATCTCCTCTCGCCTTCCACTCGCTGCCGTTTCACGTGAAACGATGCCGGCCGCGACCTGCTCGGCGGTCAGCTTCAAGCCGATGTTCGGCTCCTTGCCGTTCCAGCCGTACCATTCCCGGTAGCGGATGATGGCATGGCGCGGCAGGCGCCGGCCGGCGTGGATGAAATCGTCCTGCACCACCACATACCAGCCGACCGAGAACGGCCGGGCGGAGCCCCAGTCCGCGGCCCGAAAGCGGGTCCAGTGCCACGGCAGAATGAACGGCTCCATGACGTGGCGGGCGGCGCTCCACTCCTCGAAAAAGGCGCCCTCGATGATCGACCAATCGCCTTCGAGCCACGCCTTGACGAGCTGCGGCGAGCCGACCGCCTTCAAGCGGTTGATGTAGTTCGGGTCGGCCTCCAGCAGCGCCGGATTGTCAGTCAGCAGCGCCGGGATAAAGGTCCGCTGGAGCCCGGTTTCATCGTCGGTGACGACCTTATACGGACCGTGATCGACGGCCCATTGCTTGACCCAGAGATGGCCGGGGCCGCCGGGGTTGCAGGTGCAGCGCATCTGACACTTGATCCCGGCGGTCGAGCGCAGCGTCGCCAACAGCCGCATGATCGGCGCCGGGGAGGAAAACTGGGTCAGCTCCTCGACATAGACGCGGGTCAGCGACCAGCCCTGATAGTGCTCGGCATCGCCCTCGTTTTCGAGGTAGGCCATGTAAAGCCGGGCGCCGGTCGTGAACTTGAAATAGGCGCCCTTTTCCTGCCATTTGGCAGCGTTGCCGTACATTCGTTCGGCGACCGCGACGCTGTCCTTCAGATCCTCGCGGGTTTTGCGGATCATCAAGCCGCGGGCGTTCTCGCCGAACCGCTCGGCGTGGATCCAGAACTCGCCGAGCGCCGAGAAGGTCTTGCCGCCGCCCCTGGCGCCGCCATAGACAACAATGTCGGTCGGGCACTTCAGATAGGCCGTCTGGGGCCCGGGCTGTGGGATAAAGCCGTGGCGGATCCTGACCGGCTTCTTGGCGCTCACTGCTGCGTCACTTCCTTCGGCGAAAATTGGTTCTTCCAGTCTTCCACCGACAGCTCGACCACCTTGGTCGGGTCGCTGGCCGGCTTATTGATCAGCGTCACCTCAAGCTGCTGCTTGTCGGTCGGATAAAGGTCGAGCAGCTTGGCGACCTGATCCATGGCCCGCACCGCGGCCATATATTGGTCGGCACGCATCGCATTGTTGTAGGTGTCCACGAGGTTGAGGATCACCTGATCCTTGTCGAGCGCCAGACTGTTCATGCGCTCGGCGCGCAGCACTGCAATCCGCTCGATCATCGGCGGCCATCGGAGCCACGTCTGCGAGGTCTGGGTGCCGCCGTCGTGCCGGGCGCCGCCGGCCAGGACGAAGGCGTCCTTGATCGAGCGGCCGGAGACGATCGCCGCGGCAAAGATGTCGTGGCGCGGCAGCCACCGCCGTTTGGTCGTCTTCTGGGTCTTCGCCATCCGCGGCTCGCCCTTGACCGCTTCGTTAGTGGCTGTCACGGTACACCTCGTGAATAGGAGGACATATGCGCAACCCCTTTGCCATGCTGCCGGGCGGCAAGTTGATCACCGCTGAAGACGCTGACAGCTTCTCAAATCACGACTATGGCTGCCCGCGTTGCGGCCAGAGATTGCAGCTAATGGTGTCTCACTGCAACCGCCCGGGTTTCCCCCGCTTTATCCACTATCCGCACCAGGGCAATAATCGCTGCGATCGACTGGCGGTGCGCCGCGCCGGCCGGGTCGAGCGACTGTGGGCCGCCGGCCATCCGGTGGACCCCGAATAATGGGCAAGCTCACCCAGCGGCAGGCCGAGGAAATTGCCAAGATCGCGGCGGCCGCGACCGCGGCGCTCGGCGAGGAGGCGGTCCTTTTCTGCGAAAAGCACGACATGGACACCCCCAACAGCTTCAACGCGACGATGCTCACGCTGCTCGACTCGATGATGTTCATCACCCTCGATGCGATGTTCGACACCCCCGCCGATCGGCGCGAGGCGGCCGACCACAGCCACGCCTCGGTGAAGAAACTACTGCGCAACCACGCCATCCACCGGCATGTGCAGAAGATGCGTAACCCAACTTAATCTGGAGAAAAGATCGACATGAGTGAAGACAAAACGCAGCAAAACGCCGACGCCCTGTTGGCGGCGATGGCGACGATCGGCGATTGGGCCGAGGAGATCGACGGCTCGGTGATGGCCTGCGCCAAGGCCCTGGCGCGCATCGCCACGGCGCTCGAAGGCATTCAGCGCGGCTTAGAGCGGGTCGAACGCGAGGTCGATCAGGAGATCGGCAAGGCCGACATCAATGGCTGAGCGCAGCGAAATCCGCGACAGTCTGGAAAAGGATTTAAACCGGGCCATTGAGGCGTCGATCGGCGTCCAGCCAACCAAGCCCCCGGGCGCGAGCCGGCGGGCGGTCGATCAGCTCGCCCAGGCGCGTGACGGGCTGCTCAAGGTCGAGGAATTGCTCAACCAACTCTGCGACCAGATCGTCGGCTTCCCCGATCAAGCCACCCTGGCCAAGCCGGCGGCCGACCAGCCCGAGGGGCTGCCGATGTTCGATCGGGTGCGCGCCGACGCCACCACGCTGGCCGAGCTGGCAATCCGCATGCATGCCAGGATCAGCCACGCGATCGAGCGGCTGTGACCGAGTGGACGCCGCGCATGCAGCAGCTCTCGGAAGAGATCTGCCGCTATGCGCTGGCCACCGGGGAGATGCCGACGATGGCCGAGATGGCGCGGCGGCTGGGGCTGTCGCGGACCCGCGCGGCGCAGATCTGGTGGCGGATCGAGCAGTGGGAGCGGACCCACAAGATCAGTGACGCGATCCATAATAAGCGGGCCCAGGCCGGTTATCTGCTCGCCGTGCTGAAGGACATCGAGCGGGCCGCCAGGATGGCTGGCCGGGTCTACCCGTGGAAAACCCGCTGGCAGGGGCCAAAGCAACAGCCGGAGAAGCCGAAACAGCCGAAACAGCCGAAACATCCGCCAAATCGGGGGCCGATCTACCGCCAGCAGGAACCCAAACTGCCGCGCGAGCCGCGTTGGGAATACAGGCCGCGCTGGGTGGCGCCGCGGGATGAGCCGGAGCTGAAGGACTGCCCCGCCTGTCATGGCACCGGGGTCATCGATCACGACTGGTGCCCGCATTGCGGCGGCGAAGCGACGGTGAAGCGCTGAGTTGGCACCGGGCCGGGGCGCTTTCAGTCGTCCTGCCAGTTCAAAGCCCGTGCTCGGGCTCGGCCCGGTATAGCTGGCCGGCGGCGGTTCGCGAGAACGGATCAGGTCGGACTTTGATCGGGTCACCGCCGGCCGTGCGGCCACGGGCAGGGCTCTGGAGGGGTCATGACTGTGGCCGCGAAGCACTATTGCAAATTTGCAAGTTTCCGTACAGTCAAGGACGCTAGAGTGTACCGGCGGGGGTAAGGCCGTTCGGATGACCACCGGGGCGGTTCAGGCGACCCTGCCGACCCCGGGCTTTTTTACGCCACCGGCGCCCATTCCTCGCCATTGATCCACACCGACACCGGCGCCGGCACCGACAGATTGACGATCGACGGGGCGAGATCGATCGGCGGCGGCGGCTCGACTTCGACGATCAGCGCCGCCTCCAATGCGGCCAGGAAGAGGTCGTGGAAGCCGACAATTTCCTGGGCACAATCATGGCCGTTGATAATGGTGCGGGCGTCATACGGGTTGTCTTCGGTGTCATTGAAGAAATCGCCCAATTGCGCCCCGGTAAACCAGCCCTCGGCCATGCCGCGGGTCATCACCCGGGCGGCGATCAGGCTATCGAGCGCAAGATCGGGATGCTCGACCAGATCGCGGTTCTCAATAAGACCAAGTGCAGATGAAGCTTTTCTGTAGTTGTCCTCCCACGTCAACTGGACAAATCCGCGTCCAATAAAGGGAAAATATTCCTTTCCTTCGAGATATTCTTGCGATCCATACTCGGTGATCGGCCACATGGTCGTGGCGCACTCTTTATAGGTGGTGGCAAACATGTACGCCAACCACCTGATATCCGTCAGCGGGGTGCCGCCGAGCTGGTTTTCCCAGACACCGAGGATGATCGACATGCCATCGACGTTCTGCTGGGAAAGCGCGCCGTCGAAGAGCTCGTCCCTGACATTGGCAAAGAAGATATCGCGGTCAAAGCGCATCGGTCAGCCTTACGGTTTCTTCCTGGGGGGCGGTGGTGGGGCCTTCGGCGGCGGCTCGTTGGGGGTGCGGCGGGCCTCCATCTCGGCCGGCAGGTCCTTGTCATAGGGATCGAAGCGGTCGGGCTTGCGATGGGCGAGCCGGGTCGGCTCGACATAATAGAAAAACGCCACCATGGCGGCGATGATCACCGCGACGATGGCCAGGACAATCAGGGCAAACTGCCAGCTCACGGCCGGTGCTCCACGATCGAAATATTGCCCTGTCGGTCGATCATACAATCAATCGGCGCAAACTTCTCCTCGCCATCGGGGTAATTGATCGAGACGCGGATCTTGACGATTTGGGAGCCGTCCGACCTCGGGATCACCCGGCCGGCTGATGTGCCGATGCGGGTCGGCCGGTGCGGTGCGGCGGCCTCGTAAATCGCCGCAATGCATTTGGCGATGACGGTGTTGGCGTCGAGCATGGCCGGTCAGGGCTTGCGCTGAATCGACGTGGCCGGCAGCGTGATGCGGCGGCGGCGCGCCTTCTGCGTGGCCGCGCTCGGACGATCAAGCGTGATCGCGCCGTGCAGGTATTTCGGCTTGGGATGGTTGACCGTGTCGGTCGCCTTGGGCGGCGGCATCCAAAACCACGAGCGCGGCTTGAGCGGACGCGGGGTCATGGCTTCAGGATCGAGATCTTGGGCAGCGTGATCCGCGCCCTGCGCTTGGCATTCTCGGCGCGGCCGGCATTGTCATGCGGAGGGACGTGATCCGGCCAGCGCCGGAAACTGATCCCCGATGGCTTGTCCCGCCACCCGGGTTGACGCCGGAACCGCTCGGAAAGCGGAATGCCAATCTTCTTCTCCCGGTTGCGCTTCTCCCAATGCATCGCACTCATTGCCGCCGCTCCTTGGAATAATCGGTGTGGCTGACCTCGAACCGGATCCCCCGATCGGCCTCGACCCCATTCGCCCGGGCGGCACCGATGAACAGCTCCGCCAAGCGATCGCAGTGGGCGGCAATCGCCTGCATCGCCGGCCGGATCTCGTTGGGGGCGTGATTGTGCTGAAGCAGCCGCAACATCACCAAATCGCCGGCCAGCGCAATGTCCGCCTCATGACCCGCCTGATCGTCGGAGTTCGGAAGCAGCGCCGCACACAGCATCGCCGCCACCGCATCGGCCAGCCGCTTGTGCAAGGCAAACGGATCCTCGTCGCCATCGTCGTCAGGCTCGTGCGGATCGAACATTCAGGTTCTCCGGTTGCGGCCGGGAGTGTAGCAAGGACAGGCGGGGATGGCAGGGGGCTAGGGCACGCTCTCCCCAGGATTTTTGGGGCCCCACCAGAGCTGAGCGCCCGTGTTTTGGAGGGGCCCCACAACCGGCCCTGGCCGGGGGCCGTCGCGAACCCGCCCCCCGTCTATCGGGTGGCCCGGCGCCGGCCTGCCAGCCGGTATGGCGGAGGGACAGTCCGCCATACCATCGAGGAATGTCCAGGGAAATCAATGGCTTGCGACATGCTCACCGAGCGTGACCCCACTTGCATCCCCACTTCTGCGGTGCGCTGCGTGGCCTGCCATCCCCACATCGGGGGCGTCAGACTACGGTTGAAGGGCCGATCGCGCGGCACGCAGGAGGCGAGGACGGACGCGCGACGGTACTATGTTACCTCTCAAGGCCGTAGCACTTTCCGCCTCTGTAGCACTCTTCATTTCCTGACTGCTACGGATAACCTCTTGAGATCATTAGCCTTATAGCACTGTAGCACTGTAGCACCTGTTTTCCCCAACACTCTCCCACGCTCTCTTCCTGTCTCCCTTTGCATATGTGTGCGTAAATATATGTGATACACCTGCTACATTGATACAGACCTATCAATATCAAGCACTTAGCCGTAGCACTTCCGTAGCACTGTTACACTTTTTCCGGCTAAAAACGCACAAATCGATAGCCTCGATCGGGCCATTTCTCGCCATCCCGATTTCGCGGCAAAGCTCTAAGCTGGCCGCCGAGCTCACGCAGGATGCTGCGCACTCGATTGACCGTGTCGCGGCTCTGCCGGTCGGCGGGGATCTCCAACGCCTTCAGCACCTCGTTGATGGTGACAAACACCGTCGATGAGCCAGGATCTTCAGGGAACGCCCGGGCCCGCTCCAGCAGGCTGCGGGCCTTTGGCATCCACACATCATCGACGGTGCGCTCGCGCTGTTCCTCGCGGGCTGCAGCCTCCTCGGCCTCGCTCAGCCACCAGTGCTCTTCCTGGCGCAGGCGATGCAGCGCCTCAGCAAAGAGCTGATCACGCCACTCCCTTGCCTTACTGAGATCGATCACCCCGCAGGCGATCGGCCAGAACCGCCGGTTGCCCGTCTCATCGACCAGATAGTTCACTGCGTTGGTGGTGCCGACGAACACGCATTGGCGCTTGTAGGTCACCTCGCCCTTGCCGTAGGGCGGCCGATACTTGTCGTCCTGGGCGCTCAAAAACCCCTTCAACGTCTCCACTTTCGAGGCCCTGAGCTGACCCATCTCGGACAGCTCGATCAGCGTCTTGCCGCGCAAGTGAATGCGGGCGTCCTTGGTCGCCAGATCGGCGGCCATTGAGTCCGAAAACCACCGCTCCTGATCGAACGCCAGGATCCTCAACAGCGACGATTTGCGCGTCCCCTGCGTGCCCTCAAGGATCACCGTCGTATCGACCTTGCAGCCGGGCCTGAGAATGCGCGCTGCCATCGAGATAAAGAAGCAGCGCGCTACCGCTTCAAAGTAGAGCGCGCGATTATGGATCTGCTCCTCGCTCATCCCCTCTTCAGCCACCTGGGCGCCGCAGACCTCGCGGAAGAACCTCGGAATGCGATCGATCTCGTCCCACGCCGGCAGCCGGTCGAGCGCCGCCTGCGCCGAGCTGTAGGGGTTTTCCTCGGCCGCCGCCTGGATGGCGTAGCCGACGCGCTGCCGCGAGACATCGCCTTTAGCGCCCGCGGCGTAGAGCCACTCGATCAGGTGGGTGACATCGGTATCGCTGAGATCATGCTCCTTGAACTTGCGCGGCTGCTTCACCGCCCACGGCCTGGGCACCGGCATGGTCATCTCGACATCGCCGCTGAAGGTGTTCAGCCGGAACATCTTGCCCATCCCGAGCTGGGGCTCGTCTTGCAAGATCTTGCCGACCTCCAGCTCGTTCGCCTTGAACCCACCCACCCGCTTCTTGATCGGCCGCAGCGGCACGACATTCTCGTCATCCTCGGGCACTGGCATAGTCACCCCGTTTTTCAGGCCACCTGACCACCGCGTCCCGACCGCTCTCTTGATAGCGGCGGCCAAGCATCATCCCCGCTGCCTGCCCGACGTTGCTCTCATCATTGTCAGCCCAGATTGTCAGCCGTCGCACTCGCCGGATGATCGGGAACCGTTCCATCGCCCCGGCCGAGCCGAGCGCCCAGATCGGCCCGCCACGCCACCTGCGCACGGCAAGCGCCGTCTCGATGCCCTCGCAGACGCTGAGCTCGGAGCCAACCTCATGCGGCGGGTCGAGCATCACCGCCGCCCGCTTGACCGGGCCGAGCATGAACTTGTTCTCATGCCCGCGGCCGCGAATGCGGTGGATCGCACATGGCTCGATGTCCTCGAACAGATCGACCTTGGGATTGACCAGATCATCGAGGCTGGTGAATGCGGCAATCAGGGCCGGCGCCCTCTTCCTGTCTGGGAACGGGCAACGCGGATGACATCGCAATCCCCTCGCGTTGCCCGCCACCAGCCCTCGGTCGGAAAGATACGCCTCCGCCCAGGTTCCGTGGATCGGGACACTTTCCCGCCATAAATCCAACGCCCGGCCACGCCGATGGCGCTCGGCCTCGCGCTCGTGCTCCTCGCGGGCCATTTGGCGCGCCAGGGCAAGCGTTTTGCTCGATGGCCGGGGATCATCGTCCGCCTTGACGTAGCCGCTCGCCTCGCAATGCGCGCAGTAGAACGACAGCATGCCTTGATCGACGCGCCACAGCCGCATCACCGGCAGTCTGCGGTGGTTGGGCTGGCGCTGCGCGCTGCATGCCGGGCACGGCACGTCACGGACCGCATAATCGCCCAGCAGCGGCGCCAGCTCGTCAAACGACAGCATCGCCCTACCTCAATAGGGCAATGTGGTTGACACTGTGAATGGGAGGGATATCTTGGTGCATAGTCATGACGGCTCCTACCGTTGTGGCTGGTTTCACGAGCACCTGTCCCGCTCGTGGCGTACCGCCGGGGTAGTCGTCCCCTCGTCAGCCCCGGCGGTTTTAGTCCGCAACGCACAACTCGGACCGGCTCTCAGTACCCTAGACAAGTCTTGAGCCGGTCCATTTTACCTATTCACGCTGATTTGTTAATCCCCTAACGGATCACATCCCGCGTCTGTGGATAGCGTGGGCGGTCGTGTTCAATGATCACAGGTTAATGGTTACAGATGGTTACGCGCTAATCAATGTGGATGCGGTTGCTGAGGATGTCCCAGCCGATAAGGATCTCGATCGCCTGTTGATAGGTGTCGGTCCACTCCGATAGGCCGCCAATCGCCCGCACAGCGTCAAGGAACGCGGTCTGCTCTGGGGTGGGCCGCTTCCCTCTCCGCTTCAGCTCCAGCGCGTGCAGCCGCGCCCGGGGCGGCGCAGCGAATAACAGATCGGACACACCAGGGCGCACTCCCATCCGCTTGAGCAGCGCCCCGGTCGAATCAGAGCGCAGTTCGCCATTGGCCGGATGAAACCAGATCACATCGGGCCGGATCGCCCAGCGGATGTGGTCGGCCACTGCGATGTGGAGCTCGCGCTCCAAGGCATCGGGCGGCTTGGCCGCCTTCGTGCGCTTGGTAAACAGATCGATTTGCCCGGGCTTCATGGCAGCAACTGCTCAATGTGGTCACCGAGCCAGATGATCGCGGTGACCACGACATACGCAGAGATGATCCCGCCGATGATGCTCCAGATCCACCAGGGCGGCTCAGGGATCATGCGACCAGCGGCACCTGCCGCAACAGCTCGATCACCTGATCGTAGGTTTCGGCCGGGGTGACTTGGCCTGAAACCAGCGCAATGACGCATTCATCGTCCTCGGTGACCCGCCGCACCTGAATGATGTGGTCGGCATTAATGCACCAGCGAATCGCCTTGCTGGTCGGGCTGGTGACCTCGATGAACCTCATGCCGCCTCCTTCCTGGCCAGCAAAAAGCTTGCGTCCAGGGCGTCGCGAGCAACGGCCCTCGCCCAGGTGACCTTGTGCCCCTCATAGGCGATCTTCAGCAGTGCCGTCTCCAGCACGTCGCGCTGCTTGGTCAGCAGCACGCATCGCTGCTCTGCCTCGTAGAGGCGTGCCTCGCACTGCGACAGCTCGTGAAGGAAGTCAGTCATGCTGCCTCCTCCGCCTTGGCGCCCGGGTGAGCCCGGTTGAAGGCGGCGAAGTCATGCAATTGCTTGGCGGTCACCCGGCCCTTGGTGAGCTGCTCGATTTTGAACGCGAGCTGCAACGAGGGGTAGATGATCGAGCCCTCACTCATCAGGTCGCTGATATAGCTCCGGTCTACTCCCACCTGCTTGGCGATTGAGGTCTGGGTAACGTCGCGCGGCTGCGTCTCCAGCCAGCGGCGAAACGGGTTTTTGTGCGTGCGCAATGCAAGCCTCCATTCATAAGGTTGGGTTCACAGAGCCCAAGGTAGGGTCTACCCTCCACTGGGTCAATCAACGGAGGCAGGCTCATGATCAATGATTACGACTACTGGGCGAACGCGCTCGCCGATCCCAAGGCGCTGCATGCGCGGGAGTTCAAGATCACGTCCGACCCACAGCCCGGCTTCTATCGGACCAAGGCCGGCAAGCCGGTGGCGATCTGGATCGAGGACGAAGAGCTGCTGATGAGCGTGGGTGGCGACGAGATGGCCAAGCACAACCACGATTGGATCTGGATGAACTGCGCCCTGCGGCCGGTCAGCGAAGAATGGTATTACGCCGTCATCAATGGCGGCACATGGCCCGACCTCGATCCCGGCGTGGCCGGCATCGGCGACAACGCTGCCGCCGCCATGGACGAGGCCGAGCAGATCGACGCGCTGCGCGATCAGGTCGCCACCTACCGCGAGATCGAGGATGACGAGACAGCCGCCCGGGCGGTCAGCCTGCGCGCCCGGCTGTTAGAGCTGCGCAAGATCGTCAACGACAAGCGCGAGGCGCTGAAGGCGCCGCACCTGAAAGCCGCCCGCGACATCGATGAAGCGTGGATGACCCCCGTCAAACGGGCAGCGGGGGCCGCTGAGGCGCTTCGGGCCCTCATCGAGGGCTGGGAGACGCGGAAGCGCAAGATCGCGTCAGAGGAGGCTGCCAGGCGGCAGGCAGAGGCCAAGGGCTACGAGGCAACCTTCGGCGAGCCCATGCCGGTGGTGCCCGAGCCTAAGAGCCAGATCCGCTCCGGCTACGGCAAGGCGGCGAGCGTCCGGGAGAAACGCGTCGTCACCGGGATCTCCGACCTGACCATGGCGCTGCAACGCTATGGCTATGCCGACGAGGTCGCCGAGGTGATGATCCGGCTCGCTCAGCAGGCGGTCGATCGCGGCCAGACCGACTTGCCCGGGTTCATCGTCGAGACGAAGGCGCTCGTACGCTAGCGTAAGGCGCCATCGCGTTGAGCCGCTGCCGCTCGTCTTCGATGTCTTGCATGACCTCGTCCCAGTACCACCACGCCCGCGCCTGCCGGGTAGCGCCGTCCTTGTGCGGCTTACGGATGGAGCCGCGCTTGATCATCTCCTTGAGATGCGGCCGGCTGCCGACAATGCCCATCTTCTTCAGATCGGCATAGGTAAGCTTGAGCGGGTTGGTGAAGTCATGGTCCATGGCGTCCTCGCACAACGAAATAGGCCCCTCAGATAACTATCAGAGGGGCCTATTCCATAGCCATGTATTGAGATGGCTATCCACAGATCAGGCGACGGCCTTTAGCGTCGGGCCGGCGGCCTTGGTGACCATGTCGGCCCACAGCTTCAGCGCATCGCGGATCTCCTCCTCGAATTCGTAATGGGTGTAGATGGCGGCGACCTTGCCCATGCCCTTGTCCTTGTGGTTGAGGATCGTCTCGCGGACCTCAAACGGCACCTTGGCGCGAGCGAGCTGCGAGACGATCGTGTGGCGCAGCGTGTGGTGCGACCAGTCGCTGACCCCTGACATCGCCCGCACCTCGTCGTTGAGGGCGGTGAGGTTGTTGAGCAGCCCGCCGCGCTCCGAGGGGAACACCCGGGTGCCCGGCTCGCCCTTGCCGACCTCGGCCAGGACGGCCTCCGGCAGGGTCAGCACGAGCGGCATGTCGGTCTTGTTCTCGGTCTGGGTCCAGACGCCCTTGACGATGTCGCCGTGCTTGAGGTCGGTGCCGTTGGCGAGCCGCTGGCCGGTCAGCATCAGGAAGCGGACCATGCGGCCGTAGTTGCGGCGAGCGACGCGGCCCCGGCCAGTGCCCGTGTGCTCCAGGCGCAGCGTCGCCTGCCAGACGGCGGCGAGCTCGTCCATGCTGAGCACGCGCTTGCGCGGCTCCTCCTTGGTGCGATCGCAGATCTTGGAGAAGTTCTCGGTCACCAGCTTCTTCTTCATCGACCACGTCCACAGCTTGGACGCATAGGCGGCGAAGCGGTTGGCGGCGACGAGGCAAGGCTCGCTGCCCGGCGTGCGAGGTTCGCGCATGCGGAGGAAGGCGTTGTCCATGTCGTCCGAGGTGAAGGCGGCCACGTCGAGCGCGAGGTAGGCAGCCAGCCCCCGGCGCAGCACCTTCATGCTCTTCGCGAAGGTCTTCAGGCCCTCGTGGCGGCGGGCCTGCTCGTACCTGTCGAGCAGGTCGGCAATGGTCATGCCGGCGGTCGGCTTGGCCGGCGTCGAGGTCAGCGGGATGTCATGGGCGAGGCGATAAGTGCGCTCTTCGGCGATCGCGCGGGCCTGCTTCAGCGACATCGCCGGATAGTGGCCGATCCGATCCGAGCCGGTGCGCGTCTTGATCCGCCACGTATGGCGGCCCTTCTTGCCGGCGACGATCACGAGGCTGTTGTGGTCGTCATACTTGATGTCGGGCGCCACGAACTTCTTCGAAGAGATGGCGGCTTCAGTGAGGTTGGTCATTTTGGTTCTCCAGATTGGGAAGGAAGGGAGGGGCCGCAGCCCCTCGGGTTAGCGCTTGAGCGGGATCTCGCGGAAGCTCACCGGGCGGCCGTACCAGCCGCTAGCGAAGGATTCGATGTCACGGAGTTCGCTGTTCTTGAAGCTCTCGACCTTGCGGCCGCGGGCGTAGAGGGTGACGCCGGCCTTGGTGAAAGCTTTCGAGAGGCGGATCGGGTGGGTAGTCTTGGTGGTCATTTTGGTTCTCCAGAAGTGGGTGAAAAGTGGGTGCAGTCAGTCCCTTCTATATGCACCCATACGCTTCCAATGTAAATGGCAATGGGTGAAAATAAGTGAAAAAAGATTAACAAATACAGCAGGTTGTATTGGGTGTAAGGGGCTGAGCTGAAATATGCCATCAGGTGATCGATGATCATCCGCAAAAAGCCCGGAAACGCTGGGTTCCCGGGCCCTAAATTTGGATTTGGGTGCAAAACTGGGTGCAACCGCGAGGCGAGCACCTATTTGATGGCGAAGGCCCGCTCGCGGAGGAGCTGGGCGCGCGCCTCCAAAACGATCGCCTCGGCGACCAGCACCTCGCGCTGCGCCTTCTTGAGCTCAGCCTCGGCCTGGACGATGTCGGCCCTGGCTGGGCTCGCCAGCAGCGGCGTCGCCGGCTTCTTCCTTTCACGGGGTCGCGAGCGGCCCTGCATATCGTAGCACTTGATGTGACTGACCGTTGCCGTCGAGACGCCGAACTGCTCGGCGATCGAGGCATGCGTGTGCCCCTCTCGGATTGCGTTCGCGATCCCTATGTTGCGTAGGCGGATCCGCTGCCGATCCTCGTCGGTCAGGCGGTTGCCCCAACGCTGCCCGGCGCCGTTGCCGTTGGTTGCGTTGAGCGTGCTGAAGACACTCATTGGCCCACCAACCTCCGCTCTTTCTGCTTGAACAGATCGAAGGCCCGCGCCCGCTTGTCCTGGCTGGCGCTGTTATCGGGATGCAGGCAGGCCAAGATCGTCTTGTAGTCGTCGGGCGGGAACACCGCCGACTGGCGCACGATCTGGGAGAGCTGCAGGTTCTCCTTGCGGAGCTGAGCGAGCTGCTGCCGGGCGGCGCTATCGGCACGATCGATCTCGCGCCGCACCTCCTCACCGACCTTCTGCTGAAAGGTTCGGTCCAACCTCTTCTTGTGCAGCGCGATCGCCTTCTCGATCGAGATCTTGCCCTTGGGCGTGAACTCGGCATTGGCGAGCTGCTGCTCTTCATTGAGCACAAGCTTGAGCTGCGCAGCCTTCTTCTTGGCCGGCGCCTTCGGCCTGACGGATCCGGGGTGCTGCTTCCGGTACCATTTCATCATGTCGCTTGGGCGCGTACGCGGACAGTCCTTGAAGATGTCTTCGGGACCATTCCCGAACACGACCCCGGCGATTTGCATGGCGCTCGACCGCTCGCGCGGATCGCTCCACGGATCCCCCTGGTCGAGGGCCGTATCGGTCACCCAGACCGCGAATGCCTTGTTGTTCGGGAAGGCGTTGCGGCCTTCAAGCAGGGCGGCGCCGAACTCGATCACCGCCTCGACGGCATGCTGTCGGCCCTTCAGATATTCTTCCTTGGCATGCATGGCCCGCTTCACCAGCCGTTCAGAGACGGACGGGAATGCGGCGACGTTGTCTTCAGACATGTCATCCTCCAGAAATAGAAAAAAGGGCCGGCGCGAAGCCAGCCCATTGGTTGATGCGAGCCTGGCTCACTCGGCCGCTTCCGGACGGTCGTCCTTGAGTGCCCGCCGCTGCTCGATGCGATTGAGGACGCCCTGCTTGCGGATGAGCTTCCACGGCATCCCGATGCGGGTGAAAGCGCGCTTGGTTGCCGGAGCGATCTCGGCGACGGTCGCCTTTGCCATCAGCGGATAACCGTTGGCATCGGCAAACCGCTTTATGTGGAACATGCAGCCGACCTCGTCATACTTGGCTGAGCCAAAGATCGACGGCCCCATGCCAGCCACCGACAGCACATACGGCTTGACCTCGTCGTAGTGCGGCTGGTTGCGGAGCAGGCTCTCGATCTCATCGATTAGCCTCCCCTGCGCCGCCTGCCTGAAGTCATTCACATCATCGACGATGCGGACCAGTTCCTTCTTCCGCGGTTCAAAATCGTCGCCGTCATCGAAGGGGTCATCGTGCCCGTTGCCGTTACCGTTGCCGTTGCCATTACCGTTCGTCATTGCTGCTTTCCTCCCTGCGTTTGATGGCGCGCGTGAGCGCCTCTGAAATTTCGCTGAGCCTGGCGGTCGCCAACACTGTGCAACCGTTCTCCATGGCCAGATCCCGAATGGCCACGATCAGAGCGAAGTAGTTGTATGCCGGACTGCCAAAATTGCCTGGGTACATTGGTTACTCCCTGTACTATCAACAGCCTTGCAGACCCAAGGCTGATCTGCCTTACAAACCCAAGACCCAAGGTAGACCCAGTTTCTTGACGAGCGCAAGCCCCATATGCAAAAATAACGAGGCAAATCTGACGAGGAGCACAACACTATGCCTACCCCAAAAAAGGCCGACATCAACATCGACATCATGCAGGCCAGGCTGCCGAAGGGCACCCTGAAGCGAATGGACAAGGTTCTAAAGGGCGGCGAGATCCGCTCGCACTTCCTGCGCAACGCCGTCGAGAACGAGCTGCGCCACCGCGAGGCCGCATTAAAGCGGCGCCGGCAGCGCGAGCCCGAGCCAATAGAGCAGCAGCTCACCGCCGCCGAATAACCCTCAGCTCACGAACGGAGACTATGAAATGAACGCACCACAAGGACAGCAGCTCAGCATCATCGACACCTATGCTGCCTCCCGGCACATGGAGCGTAAGGCGCTCGAAGCAGTGCTGTTTAAGACCATCATGCCCGACACTGCGACGATGGAGGATCTGGTCGCCTTCGTCCAACTCGCGCATAGGTTTGATCTCGACCCTTTTGCACGCGAGATCTACTGCATCAAGAGCAAAGGCCGGATTTTCCCGTACATCAGCGTCGATGGCTACGCGCGGGTGATCAATCGCCAGGAGCAATATGACGGCGTCGAGTTCACCTACGATCAGGATGAGAACGGCCGGATCGTCGCGGTGACGTGCAGCATGTGGCGCCGGGATCGCACCCGGCCGACCGTGGTCACCGAATTTCTGGACGAGTGCATCATGCCCGAAAGCACCGCGTGGCGGAAAAGCCCCGGCCGCATGCTTAGGCACCGGGCCTTCGTCCAGGCGGCCCGCCTCACCTTCGGCATAAGCGCAGCCCTGGACGAGGGCACGGACCTCGGCACCCCGATGTCCGCCGAGCCGGTCGATCTCACGCCAGCGGCCTCCGCTGAGCCGCCCAGGCCACGCCGGCAGCCGCCGAGCCCGAGCCGGGCCGCTTTCCCCACCGGATCTGACAAGGCGCCGCCGGCCGAACCGATCGAGCCGGAGGCTACCTTTGACCTCGATGGATTGATCGATGCCATGGAGGCGGCCAAGGACGCCGCCGAGCTGAAGGCAATTTACAACGACTACGGCCCCGACGACGAGCTGCAAGGCCAGCCCGAGCTGCTCGATCGGGCCCAGAACGCCTTCATCAGGATCAACAAGCGCCTCGCGGGGTGACGGTATGGCCGACGATGATCAGGGTGACCTGTTCGATGACGACCGCCCGCCATTCGTGCATGGCTCGACCACCAGCGAGCAGGCAGCCGAGGAGATCGGCGAGGTCACCGGCCACCTCCGGCTCATGGTGTTCGATCTGCTCTGCGAATATGTGCGCGGCCTGACCGATCATCAGATGCAGGAGATCCTGGGGATGAACCCCAGCACTCAGCGCCCGCGCCGCATCGAGCTGGTTAGGCAGGGCTGGGTGATCGACAGCGGCGACCGCCGCCAGACGCCGAGCGGCCGGCAGGCGGTGGTGTGGAAACTACGGCCGCCGGATTAGCCGGTCCCCTCTTCCTCCTGGGCGTCGCCCTCGGTGTTGACGTTGGCGGCGCCGCCGCGCTCGCGCCGAGCGAGCTTCTCGGCCACCGCGGCCCGGATAAAGTCGGCTTTGCCTTCTCTACCTCGGAGTGCACGCTCGATCCGTTGCAACGTCCCCTCGGGAAATCTTGCTGTCAGATTTTCATGATTTCGGCGTTCGCGTGCCATCAGAACCTCTCTGGTGATCCTGGGGAACTTGCACCACGCGCCGATTAGCATCAACCCCATAAAGGATCACGGTTGCCTTTGTGGCTCACATCCACTATATGAGAGCGGCCTTGAGGGGTTTCACGCCCTACTCCCTCTCAGGCAGCCCCCGGCTGATCATCTCACAGTCCCGGCCGGGGGCACCCCCAAGGGCTCTGGAGAACAAACGTGCCGTTCCTTCTCATCGTCTTCTGCGGCATGGCCGCAACCCTGCTCGGCTCCCTACCGGCCGCCGCGCAGACTGCGCCCTGGCTGACACCGGAAGCGCAGCGCAAGCAGATCCTCGCCGAGATCGCAGATGTCAAACTGTGCATTGAGTGGGCCGGGCTGATGCAGGCGAACGAATACGCCAACATGAATAACCCAGTCGTCCGTGATTGCATGATCCGCCTCGGCCACGAGGCGGTGAAGCCATGATCACCTGGACGATTTTTGCCGACGAGGCTGCCCGGGTTTACGGTCCCGGCACCACGGCCGGCGACCTCTTGGGCTTCCTGCCCGAGATCCTGCGGCCGGAAGATCCGCGGCCGGTCAAAGAGCAGCTCGCCGATCGCTACGCCCACGGCGGCGGCTGGTCCCCGTTCGGCAAGGACCAGTGGACGCTGAGCAAGGACATGGTTCTGAAGTACCCGGGTGATCCGGCGTTGAAGCCGATCGCCGCGCTCCGGCTGCCGCTCTCCGACGAGCTCGTGATCCTCTACCCCCACCAGATGGCGGCGATCATCCAGGCCGATCAGAGTTTCGAAGTAGCACGGCTCGACTAGCGGGGTTGAGCGCGCCGGCAGGGAGGAGCGCCAGCGCGCTCGGGCCTCGGGGGACGCAACAAACCCCGGGGCCCTTCTCAACTCCCCTGCTCGATCCTCAGCGAGTATTGCCCCTTCTTCTTCTTGCCACCCTTCTGATAGCTCCGCGGCTCGTAGGGCTTTGTCTCGGTGCCGGCTGCGCGCGCCAAGGGCGGGGCCGGTGCGGGAGCTGGCGCTGGCGCAGGAGCAGGCGCCGCTGTGGCAGCCGCAGCCGGTGGAGGGGCAGCGGCTGCCATGGCTGGCGCCCCGGCCGGCGTCGGGACGCGTGTCGCCCGGGCCTCATCCTGACCTAGAGCGCCGGGGTTCAGCAGATACTCGGGGATCGGCGGCGGCTGAGCCGGCGGGTTCAACAGCTCCGGTGGGATTGGCGGGGGCTGGTTCAGCGCCGGGTTGAGCAATTCCGGCGGGATCGGTGGCGGCTGCTGCGCTCCGCCGCCGGCAGCGGCCAGGATCTGCGCCAGGATATCGCGGCCATTGCCGCCCGAGGTCGTGTAATTGGCGGCATCGGCATGCGGCGAGCCGCCAGGGACGCCATAGGCACGCCCCGCTGAACTCAGGACATTGGGGTTCGGCATCGGTCTATTTCCTTTTGATCTTGGCTTCTACTGCCTCGCACGTCTCAACGATGGAGACATAGCTGCCGTCAGCGAGCCGGATGACGCAGTTGATCCCCTCGACAATCGCCTTGTTGCCCGCCGCGCGCGGGTGAACCAGTTGAACGATTTGCGCCGGATTGACTTGCACGATGCGGCCGTCGAGCATCGAGACGCTGATCAATTCAATCATCGCGACGGCGAGCAGGGTCATGCCGCCTCCAGTGTCTCGATGCGCGCCATAGCTTCCTGCAAAGCAGAGACGACCGCGGCGAGCACTGTCCACGGGTCGGGCGTCTGGATCGCATCTTCGGCGTCCTTCTCGCAGCTCGCCGCGCTCGGGACGAGCACCTCTTGCAGCTCGTGCGCCAAGAACCCCCAGCGCTCGATGTCGTCGGCTACGAACAGCGGGCCGGGGATCTGCTCGGCATCCTTCGCTTTGGCTTCGGCGATGCCGCGCAGATGCGACGGCGGTGAGAACTCGGCCTGGGTATAGCTGATCGGCCGCAACGCTTTGACCGTCTCCCACTTGCTGGGAAGGTCAACGACATCCTTCTTGATGCGATAGTCGCTGGTGTAGGCAAACGTGCCCATGTAGGTAAAATCGACGTAGAGCCCGGCGACGGAACCGTTATGATTGATGTTGAAGTTGCTTGCGCCAAGTCCTCCCGACTGGCCGGCCTTGATGTAATAGCCGGTCGAGGAGCCGATGTTGTTGGTAGTTATAAACGCTCCAGCGCTGGTGACATAGGCTTGGCCCGCTGCGCTGCCTGGACCTTGCGGACGGAAATAGATAACCCCGGTGGCACCAGTGGCGGACACAATACACGTAACACTCGGAGCCGTGAAAACCCCATTGCCCGACGAAAAGCCGCCGGCCGTCGAACTAAAGGCGACCCCCGTCACTTGACCATCTGACCCAACGGTCATTTGGTTCGTCACGCTGCCGACGCCTTGCGGGCGAAGCCCGATGGTGCCGACGCCTGCCGTGGCAAGGATCACCGTCCCGGTTGTCGAAATAAAGTTTTGAACGGCATAAACGTTGGAACTGGAAAGCAGCTCGGGGGCAGTAAGACGCCCGGCAGCGTTGATCTGCACTTCGCTGGCGCTGGCCGCCGCGCGCAGGTGCAGCACCCTGGTTGGATCAGCGTAGATCAGCGCCCGCTCGACACCCGTTTCGTCATTGAAGTAAAGGGCATTGTTGCCGACCGAACTGGTCTGAATTTGCCCGTTTTCGAGAACCCTAAACACGTCATTGCCGGTGCCGCCCACCGCGTCATTGATAACGAAGCGATTGCCGGGGGAGGTCTTGAACCCGGCGAACATGTCGGCGGGCGTGTCGCGGATCGAGGCCGGAAATTGCCACGCGGTGGCGTAGTCGGTGCCGCTGGTCTTGGCCAAAACTTGGCTGGTTGTGCCGCCGGCCGGGACGCCAACGCCGGCCGCTCCTTGGCTGCCGGTCGCTCCAGTCGGCCCCTGAATGCCCTGCGGGCCCTGGGGGCCGGTCGGACCGGGCACGGTCGAGGCCGCGCCGGTTGCGCCGGTTGCGCCGGTTGCTCCGGTATCGCCCTTCACCCCCTGGCTGCCGGTCGCGCCCGTGTCGCCCTTCACACCCTGGGGGCCGGGCACGCCCTGAACGCCTTGGATGCCCTGGTCGCCCTTGATCAGGCCGGCGTCTATCCAGGCCGAGCCATCGTAGACATAAAGGTGGCCGTCCGCATCGACCGTGTAGCCGTCGCCGGCCACGGCGCCGATCGGCAGGTCGCCAACGGTCGGAACATGGCCGCGCATCACGGTCCCAGGTCCAGGTATCCCCTGGATGCCCTGGGGTCCGCGAATGTTAGTTTCGGCCGTCCAGACCATCAGAACGAACCCCTGACCCAGGTCGTGCCCGACCAGCGATAGACGGTGCCATCATCCTGAAGGAACATGTCCCCCTCGACTTGGCCGGGCACGGTGGGCGCCGCGGCGCCGGTCGTCCAAGTGCCGCCGCGAATGCCCTGCTCGCCTTGCGGTCCGGTGACACCGATTGGCCCGGGAGGCCCGGCAACGACCGGCAAGGTGAGCGGCCCGTAAGGCCCCTCATATTGGTAAGCGCCGCCTGACACAGCGACCTCGCCCTTGGCCAGCAGGCCGGTCGGTGAGCCGGCGGCATCGCGCGAATACATCTCCACCAGATAGCCGTTGAGATCGTTGATGACGCCGCCCTCGATATCGACGGTGCCGTAGCCGCCCGCGGGATAACCCGACATGTCGAGGTCATAGCCGAGCACGCCGCCGCGACTGCGCGGCCGTAGCACGAGCTGCGGGTTGGTGTCGGTCATGTCGGCGCGGCCGCCGGTCAGGTTGTGGAAGAAAAACTGCTCGCGGACGTGGACGCCCCTTGGCAACCGCCAGCCAATGCGCGCCGGCTCACTGGGGTTGAGGTCGATAATCATCGGCGGCCTCCTTGTCGTGGCCGTTCGCCCTGGCCTGCTGCTCGGCCTTGAGGTTGGCGATCTCCGCGCGGAGCATGGCGATCTGCATCAGCAGATCTCCGATCATGGCGCGCAGTTCTTGGTCGGGGGTGGTTTGCGGGGTCATGCTGCCTCCAAGGTTTTGATGCGGGCATCGAGCTCGTGGATCGCATTGACGAGCGCGTAGGTGAGGTTTGAGACATCGACGGTGCGCAGATCCGACACCGGGTTGCCGTCGATATAGCCTTCGATCTGTCGGACCATGCCGGGCATGGTTGTCTCGACATCTTGGGCCACAAAGCCGACCAGAGAGGTGCCGTCGATGGCCGGCTGGCGATTGGGCGAGTTGTCATAGGGCACTGAGCCCTCGGCCGGCTCCAGCGTGTCGTTGCCCTTGAGCGTGTAGCGCACCGGATTGAGCGCCAGCACTTGCGCGAGGCCGTGATCATAGGGGCCGGTCACGTTCTTGATGCGGGCGTCGGAGGATGATGCCCAGGTGCCGCCGCCGACTTTGGTGGCGGTGTTGCCGGTGATCTGGATGTTGCCGTTGTTGTGGCTCTCAAACACATGGTTGGTGTAGTGCTGGAGGATCAGTTTGCTGCCGGCATCGACCGAGATCAGACGGCCCTGCACGGCGCCGCCACCGTAGGTGTAGAAGGACAGATAGCCGTCGCTGCCGCTATCGGCGATGATCCGCACGTCGGACCCGTTGGCTTGGACGATGCCGGCGGCATAGAGGCCCGAATACGCATTAAAATTGCCGGCGGTATCGACAAAACACTGGCCCGTCGCATTGAGCGGGCCATTGGGCCTGAGAAACACGGCCTGCCCCTGCGCTGCCAGCACCACCGCTGTCGAGGCCGTTACCGAGGAAAAATAGCCGGCGCTCGAATAGACATAGCCGGCGGCGATGAAATTGCCGCTGCTGTCGAGGTAGGCTTGGCCGGTGGCGTTGGCGAAGCCGTTCGGTCGCAAGTAGATGACGCCGGCCCCGGTGGTGGCGAGGATGGCGTTTGCCGTGGCCGAAATGAAACCGCTGCCGCTGGCGACAAAGTTGCCACCGCTGGTGATGGAACCCTGCACAGTCAGGGTCTTGTCGGCGAAGAACTGCGCGCAGACCCCCATCGCCGCCGTGCCGCCGGTTGCGCCTCCGGTATAGATATGGATGCTATTGCGGTCGGCCGCGACGCCATAGCCATTGCCACGCATAGCGATAATCGGCGCCTTGATCGCGTCTCCTTGCGGCAGGGTGGCACCCGCGTAGAGCGTCAGTCCGCCGCCGGTCGAGCCGTTGACGCAGCCGATTTGGCCGACATCGAGATTGCCGCCCTCATCGAGCCGCATCACCGTCGAGCCGGTGCCGCTGGCGTTGTTGTTCCAAACCCATCTGTGGTTCATCGCGCCGTCGATGCCGGGCGGGGAAGTCGCCTTCCTGACGCCAAAGAACAGATCCGCCTGGGCGAACGAGATACCAAGCGGCAAGCCGGCGGTCGGGTCGCTCTCGGTGCCGGTGAATGTCAGCTTGCCCTGGCCGTCGTTGCCGGCGATCGTGAGCGGCTGCTTGGTCAGGGTGTAGAGCGTCACCGCGTCCTGATCGGCGACCGGGTTGCCGAGATTGATGATCCGCTTGCCGTTCATCGGGATGTTGGCGGTGATGACCGATTGCCCGTCACGGCAGATGACGTTCGATAGCCCGCCCGCAAAATTATCATCTTCAAGGTCATGACGATCTGCTCTAATCTTAATTCCAGCAACTGCGTCGCTGACCCAGTTCATCGACCTAGTAAAGACGCCAGATCCATTGTACGGCATGGTATTATTCCCCTTCTACAGTTGCGTAATACCAACCATATCCGCCAGCGGACTTTCTTTGGCCTCTACAACACTTAACGATCCCAGCATAATCCACGCCAACGTCATGCGCTGCATCGATAGCAGTGGCGTAGCGTTTTCCGTCTGAGCGCACGATCGCCTTCACCTTGCGGCTGTTTCGGATCTGCTCTTGATGTGTTGCCCAGCGACAATTGCCGGGTTCATAACCTCGCGAGTTGTCGATGCGATCGATGGACTTCCCTGGAGGACGCTCGCCCATATCGACAAGGAAGTTGGCGAAGGTCAGCCATCGCTCGCAAACGGTGATGCCTTGGCCGCCATATTGCCAGTAGCTGCCATGGCTCTGCCGCATACATCGCGAGATCATGTTGTCCCACGACTTGTAGGTCGGGGACTGCCCGTCAGCGCCATTGTGGCCGTGACGGTGCTTGCCGTTTCGAATACCCCTGGGGGCGCCCATGTTGACCTCCGTGAAAGGTTGGCGTCGGGAAGTGGCAGGCAGAGCGTTGGCGCGCTCTCCTGCTGCGATCATATCAATGCCGGCCGTGGCATACATCTCAGTTCTCCCTCTTCTCAGCCGGCTCGTGCCCTGCCGGTCACTCGTCATATCCCTGCTCGCGCAGCTCTGCCGCTTGGCTCTCGGTGATCAGCCCGGCGGCCAGTGCGGCAGCGATGCCGTTCTTCTTCACGATGGAGATCAGCTTGTCGTCAAAGACCACGTAGTTGCGAGTGCCGCCCTTTTCAGCCTGAGCAAGCTTAGCCGTTAGATCGGCCACCTGTTGCTGAGCGTAGGGATCATTCGGCGTCTTCTTGAGCGCCGCCTGCCACATGCTTAGAGAGCCGCGAATTTCATTGGTATCGACGTTGGCGCGCGATCCCTGGTCGAGGTATTTGATGCCGGGGATACCTCGCGATTGAAGAGAGCCTGAAACCTCGGGGCTCCCGGGAGCCCCGGCGCTCAAATGCGTTACACCTGCATCACCCGTTGCCAGTCCTTGGTAGTAAAGCGAACCGGGCAATTCTTCCGGCCGCATGCTCACATTGGGAGGAGGGATGCCAAGCGCACCCCAAGCATCCCCTGTAGCACTATCCATACGCGCCTCAAGCGCCTTGTATTCCGGCATCGTATGGGCTGGAACGCCGCGCTCACGGGCGAGTTTGAAAAGAGCCGTTGTCTCTTCAGGAGACGGCTTCTGCGGCAGCTTATCCATACCGATACCGCGCTTAACGTGTTCGCTCTGCTCGCTCAGCGGCTTATCCCAATCGAGGAAGTGCTCGGGATCGGCGTTGATGTCGACCTCGTAGAGGTGGCCAGAGTTGTTTTTACTGCGAACGAAATCGGCAGGATCTAGCTTCGCTACCTCGGCGGCTATACGCCGCCCGCGCTCAGTTCCAGACCGCCCCCACTCGCCTGACTCCGTGATTATGGCCCCGCGAGGATCTTCCCCACCTTGCACCCTGCTCGCGACGGCATGCTTGGCGAGTTCCGCATAGTCGTCATCGGCATGACCTGCAACGAGCGGTTCTCCCTTGTACGTTACAGTCGCATCCCAGCCTTTATCACTGAGCGTATCGCGATAATCCTTCGCCACCTTCTCATTCTCAGCAAAGTACAGCCCGTGGCCGTAAGCTTGCGCGCCCTCGCCGGTGCCGATCTTGGAGAGGTCAAACTTGTCGAAATCGTGCGGGCTGCCGTGATAGGCCCTGATCCTGGCCAGCGTGTCGCGACCGGCCTCCACCGCTTCCTTAGCGGCATGCTTCTCGGCCCCGCCGCCCGGCATCAGCCCGAGC
>Ga0207670_10000170_pt1 | contig 43235 bp, 71 predicted proteins | sample KBSS23HmetaG_FD_184339 | JGI IMG/M metagenome (GOLD analysis project Ga0207670, IMG submission 184339) | Switchgrass rhizosphere microbial communities from Kellogg Biological Station, Michigan, USA - KBS S2-3H metaG (SPAdes) (version 2) | ecosystem: Host-associated > Plants > Roots >... | reverse complement strand
TCGCGGCCTGCGACTGCACGCCGTCGTAGCGCTGATACCAACGGTCTACCTGTTCTTGGAGATCCCTGATCCGCGCCTCGGCCACGTCGTGTTCCGCTTCGGATTTGTTGTAGGCGTCCGCCATGCGCTTGTGCTCGCGCTTGTAGTGGGCGAGGTTCTTCTTCAACGCCTCGGCCACGGCCAGCTCGGTCATCGGGACGTGGATGTGATCGCACTTCGTTTTGTCGAGGCGTCGGCACTCCACAAGACGCGGCCACGTTCCGCCCTGCGGCGGAGCCATCTCCAGATACATCACGTTCTTCTCGCTCGGCGCGGGCGAAGCGATACGGTCAGGATGCAACTCGGGCACGCAGTCGTGCTCGGTCGGATCGGTACAACGAATCGGCGCGGGCGAAGCGGGAGGCGTCTGCCCGTCAACGATCTGTCCGAAGGCAAGTTTGTCGAGGATCGCTTGCGCTTCCGGCGTTGCCTTGAAGTCGGGGTGTCCAGCGAAGAAACCCTTCTCCTTCGGCGGCGTGGGCGGGACGAAGCGATGCCAGTAGCGGCGCTCTACCAAGCCCGAAAAGTTGTGATACGAGTGCCCCTTCTCCTTGCCGCAGGTGTAGCCCTCGCCAAGGTCGAACGCGCACCTCTCCCCGCTTGCGGCGGGGGCCTTCCTGCCGCACACCTGGCAGTCGTGGGTCCACGGTCGGTCGCCGCACGTCGAGCAGCTTGCGGCGGGGGCGGAATCTCGCGGCTGATTGAAGAACCGCCCCGCCGACACGGAGCCGCTCGCTACGCACAACCCTTCGTGGTCGATATCCAGCGAGCAAAAGTCGGCGTGAGGCTGCCTCTCGCCCGCCTCTGCGGCGGGGGCGGGATCTTTGACCCATCGGTACCGGAAGAACGTACAGTCGTTTCTGGTTCCGCAGAGACACGGCTTCCACTCCTCGTCGTCGGTGGTCCGATGCTCAGCGTGTCCCTTCTCGCTCGTCTCTGGCGACGGGGAGGGGCTCTTGTACCCGCCGAACGGGAATCCCGTAACTTCCTTCTGGATTCCCGCCTCCAGCCGTTCAAGCCAGCCCTCCAGCGCGTCGAGGCGCTCCTGTTCATCCTTGATGATCCGAAAGTGATTGTCGATCCGCTGGCCGAGCTTTACCGGGCACGCGCAAATATGGTCGTCCGTGATGGTGTGGCAGTAGAAGCACTGGAACGCCTTCTCCTCATGCGTATGGCTCGGCTCCTCGGACCAGTGACCCGGCGTGACCTGCGTGCAGAAGAACTCATGGTCCCATCCATACGGCCCCTCCCGCGCCGTACACTCGCAGCCATGAGACTCGGGACACTCTAGCCAGCTTCCACCGGGAGCCTTGTGCCGCCAGGGGACCTGCGGGTTGGTTTTCATGGCTTCTCCTCCCAACCGAACAGGACGATACTGAGCAGAACGCCCTCCACGAGGCTCGCAAACAGGAAGACCAGCAAGAACGTGGGGAACCCCCACCACTCGTCAGCGAAATGTAAATTGGCAACGGTGGCAAGGTGGCCCAAGAAGAACCAGAGGTACACCCACCCGATGGCCCCCGCCGCGCAGAGAAGGCGTCTCATGGCTCCCTCTGTGGCGGCGGCGGACTTGTGCAGGTCAAGCCGGGATGGGGTGGGACCATCGTGCAGTCGGGACGACACTTGCCTTCCAACTTATCGATGCGGCGCTCAAGGCGCTCAACGTAAAACCACAGAACCAGTACGGAAACGTTGGCGAAGCACGCCGACAGGCCGAGTAACAATGCGCTCACGGCGTCTCCCACTTCGCGTACATCCAGTTACCCGAGAACCACGGCGGCACATCGGGCACCGGTGCCCAATATTCCGCTACCGTCACCTTCGTCGGCGTCTTGGCGGGCTGCCAGCTGGCCGTAGGACTCGCCGTAACGACGACGATCCGCGTGATGACCGTGGGCGCGCACGTCACAACCGGAACCGGCGTCTGGCTTGGCACCACCGTGGGCGTCTGCGTGCGCGTCGGCCCCTGCTGACTGCACTGCTGCTGCTTTGCAAGCATTCTCGCGGGGGTCTGACCGGAGAACCACTCGCCCTTGCTGGCGATGTTCGCGCTGTACTGCGCCTCCGTGGGGGGCGGGTCGGGAGAATGGCCCTCGTTCTTGCTCGACCAGTACAACGCCGCGTCGTAGGGGAAGGGGTTGGGCGGGTTGCTCCGCATCGCCGTGGTCGGCTTGGGGAAGTAGTCCGCTGGCCCCGGAACGGTGTGGGCTACCGGGATGATCCTTCCCAGGTGGTCGTAGAAGGCCGGCACGTGGTTGACCTCTCCACTGGGGGTATCCTTGGTGTTCGACACCTTCAGCACCGAGTACTCGAACCGCACATAGGTCTGAGTTCCGTCCGTGGGCTGCGCGTAGATTTGGTAGGGGATGACGTTGCAGGGGTAGTAGAGCGCGTTGGGCGCCTCGTGCCAGAAGCCGGGGTAGGGCACGGGCAGCGGCGTTGGGGTTGGGTTGGCGGTGTTGGTGGGCGTGCTCGAGCTCGCAAGATAGATGCCCGTTGCGATTGCCGCGGCGCCAGCGGCTGCGATGATTTTCTGGGTTGTCGTCACCTAATCTCCTTCGCCAAAAACTGAATCCCCGGCGGATTTGTCCACACTGGTTGCGTCATCACAAAGATCAAACGCCGACTTGTACGGGGCGACGGTTTACCCGCCGCCGGAGATCCAGTAACCTCATTCCGACTTGCCAAGAAGCTTGCGGGTTTCCTTGAAGCGAAACACCGATAGGGCGCCGAGAAAGGCGTGGAAATCGTCGGGGTCGCTAAGCGGCTTGTAGGCGAAGGTTCCGTCCTTCTTCAACTGGATCGCGCCGCGGCGCCGATCGTTCTTGCCGCTGATGCAAAGCACTTGAGCGGCCGTCTGTGCCCCGATGTAACCGGAGAGCTTCACAGACGTCTTGATCTCGTCCACGCCGCCGTCGCAACCCCACTCGATGTCGGGCGTGCAAGCGAAGAGATACTCACGGGAGCAGACCGGGGTTTCGATTGCCCTGGCCTTCGGGTTGCCGATCGAATCGTGATACCGCTTGAACCCCTCGAAGTAGGGCAGGGCATCCGCCCAAATCGTCCCTTCATCCAGATCGCCCTTGAGGTAGAGCTCACACGCCTTGTGGACGTGTTCTCCGATGGTGCGCTTGCGCTCGAGGACCATCGGCGGGATGCCGGAGAAGTCGTCGGCCAACCCGCCGGCCTTCATGATGCGGTTGAGCGAGGGCAACTCGACCGGCCCCAAGAAGTACCTGTGATGGTCGGTGCGGATGAGCACCGCGTCTTTCAGCGCGTCGAGTTGCGCTGCGGCGAGCGCGTTCACGGCTTCACCAGCGGCGGATGAATGACGCCAGCCCTATTGAGCGACCACAGAACCACGGCGGCCGGCATCACGACCTCTCCCGCGACGGCGCCGCCCACGAGGCTGGCCACGACGGGCGGTCGCTTGCCGAATACCGTCTCACAGCAGTAGCCGAAGGCCATCGTCCCGAGAACGACGTTGACGACCAAGACCAGTATGACGATGACGCACCCGACGGTGCCTGTGCCTTCTTCGCTCATCGTCGCGTTCACTCGAAAATCTCACCGATGGTGCGCGGGGTCTTGGCGGCCCCTTCGGCACCCTCGAGCGTCAGAATCATGTTGTTGAAGAGTCCAGGCTTCTTCTTGCTCTCCTCGCGCTTCCACGTCGCGGTTAGCTTGGCGCCGGTGTCATGCGCAGTCTTGAGCGTCGTCCCGAGATCCTTGTCGAACGTCGAGAGTTCCAAACCCGTATCGGCAACGGCCTTGGTCAGATGCCACGTAGCCCCGGTCTTCTCTTCGACGGCCACCACCTTGAAGCCCGCGAGTACCTGAACGCCATCCGCCGGCTGGTTGTTTACCTGGGTGACCTGGGTGACCTGCATGGCCGCCGGCTTGCGCGGCTTGGGCTGCGGCGGCGCAATCGTGCTCGTCGCCTCCCCGACCGTCACCATCTCCTCTGCGGGGGTCGCCTCGTAGCCCGCGAGCACCACGACACCGCCCAAGACCGACCGCAGCGCCTTCGCGGATGCCCGCGTCTGCGCCATGCTCGAGAGTTGGAACAGCGGCTTGGTGCGCCAGTTGGGCTCATCCGAGAGGCACATCGCCGTCACGCCGCCGATCTCCTCACCGCCGCGCAGCGCAACCGCGTCGGCCTCGAACCCGGTCACCTTCGTGTCCTCGTCCAGATCGAAGGAGATCGGCCGTACGGCCTTCACCTTCGCGGTGATCCCGTAGAACATCCCCAAGGTCTGCCAGTCGTTGTAATCGAGGTAGGTCTTGCCGTTGAACTTGACGGGGTTGGCCTTCTGATCCACGACGCGCTTGAGTGCCGCGGCGGCCTTCTGCGCTTCCGCTAGGACGGCCTCCGGGTCGCGCTTCAAGCCGGGAATGTTGGCGAGGGCTGCGGCCTGCTCCTCGTTCTCGTAGACGATCATGGCTTCGGTCATGGCTTTCGCCTCCTTTGTTAGTTGACTAGTTGACTTTCCCTGTCGCGTTGCCAAACGGACGGGGCGACTTGCGATTGATCGGCGGCCCGTCGTCCAAGTCGCTCCAGTCGAGCAGTTGTTTCATGCGATTGATCGCGGGTTCGCACGTTTGGCAGAGGATGCGGCCAGTCTGGATGTCGGCCTCCGAGAGTGGATCCCCGCAGAACGGCGCGCGGCAGCGGGGAACCTCGAGCGGGCCGTCGATGAAGTCGATGACGCGCTTGACGAAGTTCAGGAATCGGCTAGACTCGGGTTTGGTCATCTGATTCTCCTTTCGCCGGCTGTGCAAGGCCGGCTTTTTCGTTCACGGCCCATGCGCGCGTCGAGAGCGTGACCAGGGCGCGACGGGCGAGCCGCTTCTTGGTTTCCAGATTGCCCGTGCCGTGGCAGATGGTCAGCAGGGCGCCGCGGGCAATCTCGAGGTCGTCGCGCAGACGCTTGATCTCGTCACGCGCCTTGACGTTGTTGACCGGGTGCCAGCCGTTCTCCCCGGAGTCGCCCTTGACGCAGCCGCCCAAGCTGCTGTCAAAAATGCCGCCACAAGACCCGCACACGGCGGCGGTCATTCCCGAGATCCACGGACCCCATTCACGGCTCATTTCAGCCTCCATCGATATTCCCAATGCGCGTCCCCGTCGCCAACTCGGGTGCCGCAGTTCACGCACTCTCGGTCGGCCATCCCGTAGTTCCCGTGGCCTCGGAACCAGCACACGAGTCGCCGCCACAGACGACATATCGCGTGCGGCTCGGACCATCCGCGCCGGCCGCTGTTCACGCCAACCCCCGGATGATCTCTATGGCGTGTTCTAGTGCCCAATTCTCCGCAGAGGCCTCCGCGTCAATCTCTTCGTTGGGTTGCAGCGCAGACCGCAACGCAAGAACGGCCCTCTTGAGGAGGTCGTCCTGCGCGGCGCGCCAGAGGTAACCGTCGTCGTCTGTAGAGTTCCACTCTCGGCAAATCGTCTCCACGCAGTATTCGCAGAGCGCGTCTCGCGTGCAGTGCCGCTGCGGCGTCCACGCGATCGTGGTGAGATAGGCGTCAATAAAAGCCTCGGGGGGCTTCTTTCTACTTGTCATCTCTCACGAAGTCTTGTGTCGGAATCTCTCCACGCTCAAGCCACGCGATCAACTCGCCGCTCAGGAGCGCCGCCTGTTTTCTGGTGAGATCAATACCGGCTCCGTCGTGATACGAGATGGAGATCGAGAAGCGGTCAGCGTCCGCCGAAGTCTCGAGGTCGGCGCCCCTACACGGACTGTTCCTGATGTACTCGGCTATTCTCATTGACCCTCCGGCGCGTGGTGCTCGCCATCACTGGTGGTCGTGCTGCCCGCGAAGCGATGCATCTCGTCTCTCAACTTGCCGAGCTCTGTGTAGAGGCGCCACGTCCCGTCATTTATTTCGGAACGCATCTCAAGAACCTTGGCAAGCAGCACCGAAAAGCAGTTGCGCAGCGTGTGTGGCCGGCGGCGATTCCCAACAAGTACACGCCAGTCCTCGCGAATCGCGGCCCCACACGTCGCACACGCGTCGTTGGCGTGACTTACCGGCTCTCTTTTCACTGCGCACCATCCGGTTCCGGCTCGTGGCCCACGCCATGCGGGCAGTTCAAGCCAAAGAGCGAGCCCGTTTCCTTCGTCTGAATCGCATCGGGATTGCACGCTTCGCCTGCGGGCACCGAGAGAATCGTCATGTTGATGAGGACATCCCGCGGCTCGAGCGGCGGCGGGTCGGGCGGCCCGAAGGGGTGGTGTTCGACCGGGCCAACCCACACGTAGATCGCGCGGGTGTACTCGATGTCCCACATGGGCGTCCAGCCCACGGTCTGCCCGGTGTAGAACGTCCAGCCGGCGTAGTTCTCGCCGCCGTCTTTGGGAAGAACGACGGGAACGGGCGTCTGGCGAAGCTGCGCGGCGAGAAGAAGTGCGGCGATCATGCGGCCTCCTTACGCGGTTCACGACTCACAACCCAGGCATAGAAAGCGAACCCGATCGAGATGGCGAATGCCCGACTCCGCATGGACGTGTCGGGAAAGAACAGAAAGCTGAGCGTCCACTGGACCAATAGGAACAGGCATCCCTTGGCCGCGTTCATAGCTGCCCCACCGTGCAGGAGGACGCCAAGACGATCAGCCAGACGACGAGGAATGTTCCGATCGCGCCGACGAACCAGAGAATCAGCCGGCCACGCGCGGTCACGACGCCTCCTCCTCTTCGCACCGGCCCTCTTCGTGCCAGTCCTCGCAGTTCTCGCAGTAGTAGCCGTCCTCTTCGCGGTAGCACTTGCACGCACCCGAACACCGGCAGTACAACTCCGCATCGCCCGAGTCGGTCTGTTTCCAACCAAACTGACTCATCGCAGTTCCCTCCTGGCGCGCTCGATCAGGGCGTCAGAATTGACGTGTGATGGGCGCGCCGATGGCCGACGAACCCGATGCAACCGAAGCCAGAGTTCCAAGCCCTCGAGCGGGATGCGGTAACGCTTGGGCGCGTACTCGATCCCGCCGAGTGCCGAAACGTTGCGTTCCACGATCCCGCGGGACACTGAGAGCAGTTCCGAGACTTCCTTGATCGAGAACCAGCGCTGGTCGGGGGTCATCACGCGGCCCCCTTCCGCTCCCAAACTTGGAGTTCCTTCTTCAAACCGTTCCGCACGAGTTGCGAGAACGTGATGTCGTGGAGGGAGACGACGCGATCGGCGCGCTCGAGCAGGTCAACGGGCGCCTTGAACGAACGGGATTGCGTCGTCTTTGGTAAGGGGTCCTTGGCGGTGGGAGTACGTTTCATGGGCGGAGTATGCCTGAGTCATACCGGCCACGCAAGCATTATTTCGGAGGCCAGTTCAAGGAGGCGGGAGGGGTACCGTATGCATACCCGGTGCCATACTGTACTACCGTACAGGTTTTACTTGACAGCGGTAATACCGAGGACTACGCTCGCCTCAAATGAACACCGAGGACGATTCCGGCGGATCGGAGCCGATCTCTCTCAAACTGAGACGAGGGCTTCGTGCAGATATTGAACGCTACGCCCGCGGCCTCAACCGCAACCTGAACTCGCAGATGGAATTCTGGGCGCGGATCCTAGTCTCCTCCCCGGATCTCACACTTGAGCTAGAGAAGCGCGCCAACGCTCTGGCGACCGGACGCAGCGACGAGCCCCCAAGGAGTAAGCCGGAGTCCCCGCCAGGGGACGTTCCACGCCGCGGTCGCCTACGGGGGAAGGCGGCTGGGGCAAGGTAGTACCGATCCACCCCCGATTCCCAGGAGTACCGCCCGAAGTCTGCCCAGAGGATGAATGGCCTCCCTCCGCAGCCGAATCCGAAACGGGCGCACCTACTACTCAGTCCGAACGGCGTCGGGTAAGGAGTACGGCGCCGGATGGAATCGCAAAACCGCCAAAGAGCTCTTTGAGCACTACGATCGACTCGAGCGGCTTGCGAGCCACGACGCGCTCCCGCCAGAAAGATCGACTTGGGATCTTCGCCAGCTTCGTTCTTGGGATCTCGGTTCGCGCCATGACCCTTCTCGAGATCGACGCTGGGCAGTTCTTCTCGCGGTACTGGGGCCGCATACTCTCCTGGCTGAGCTTTCCGTTTCAGGGTTAGACGCCTACCGGCGCGTCAGGATGGCCGGCAAAGCCTCTCCAGCGACCGTCAACCGCGACCTGTCGGTGCTCCGTTCGGCCTGGAACCGCGCCAAACCGCTCTCCGGCGTCCAGAATGACCCGTTTGGCGGGCTTCAGAGACTCAAAGAGGAGCGCCCCCGACCCGTAGCCCTACCCCCAAAGACCGTCCAGCGCATCCTTTCGACCGCCCGCACGCTGGCCGAAACCCCCGAAGAACGGCAGGACGTCGCCATCCTCGAGCTCGTCTACCGCACCGCTTCCCGGGTGTCCCAGATCCTCAACCTTCGGTGGGATCAGGTACGCAACGGGCAAGTCGTCTTTGCGCCCCACAAGGGCGGCCGAGAGCGGGTGTTTCCCTACGCCGGCCGCATCCGTCGCCTTATGGGACGTCCGAACGGCTCGGAATGGGTGTTCCCATCCCACCGCAGCGAAGGGCCGCGTAGGGGCTTCCGGCGCTTCCTGAAGAGGGTTCTGGTGCGGGCCGAAGTAGTCGAGCGCGTTACCCCTCATACCTTCCGCCATTCCGCCTCGAGCGCGGCGTTTCTCGCCGGTCGGCCCATCTCTGAAGTCCAGCGGTTGCTTGGCCACGGCTCGCCGCAAATGGCCATCGCGCTTTACACCCAACTGTTCCCGGCGCCGATCGCGCCCGTCCCGTTACGGTCCCAAGCACCCCGGGCAAAGCGCGGCAGCAAGGCGCAAGTCGCCCATCGAAAACGCTAGGAAAACGGCTAAATGAACCTCAGGTTGGGGGGTGGCGAAAGCCTTCGTAAACCGCAGGTCGGCGGTTCAAATCCGCCCATCGGCTCCACTTTTCGGGTCTGGTCCCATTCTGGTCCCAGGAGTAGACTCCGAAAATGGAACCGATCAAGCCCGCCGAGAAGAAGTGCCGGAAGTGCCGCCAGAAAGAGGCCACGATACGGGAAGTCATCAAGCGCGTCGTTTATCCCGCATTCAGGCGCGCGACCGCCGACCTTAAACGTGCCGGGGTGCCCATAGCGGAAACGGTCCTAACCGAGGAGAAAAAACTGGACATCGAATTTGTCTTCACGGAAGCCGTAGATTGGCGAGAGTGGGATTTGCGTGATTGGTCCCGGTCTAGCGCGTGTGATTTCTGCTAGAGTCCCGCGCCACAGGAGGCTCCATGAAACTCATCCCGGTATTCAGCGCCAACGGAAAGAAGCTGGTTGCCTACCGCGAGGCCGAGGAGATCAAGAAACGGCGTCGGCGCCGCGCTAGTTACAAGCTCGCAGCGAAAGCCCCCGGCCGTCTGCGGAAGGTGAAATCAGCACACACCGCCCCTTAACCCCAAGGGTTATCGCCTCTCGGCTGGCGGCGCTGAAGTCCTCGGTACTCTGCTCGTCGAGTTCGCCATCCTCGCCCTGGACCGTCCAGGCGACGGTCAGCCGTACGATGGGCTCCCCGGTCGGTCCCATCGTGCGGATGACCCCTACGACTTCCCCGGTGTACCCCGCTCGGGGCGGTTCGGTGGCGCAGGTTACGCAAACGATGAGGACGGCTAGCCAGACTTCAGCGACGGCCAGGATTCGGGACACAGGAGCACTTTGGAGGCTTGAATCCGGTCATCAGGTCGTGGAGTGCCTGTCCCATCCGGCGTTCGACGCGGTAGGCCAACTTCTCGCTGGCCCCGAATACGTGGTGCGAGAACTCGTGCCCGATCGTGTCCCAGAGTTCGTCGTGCTGGTCGGCCAGACGCAGCTTCGGATGCACGATGATCGTCGCGTGGTGGAGCAGGTAGCCGCCAAGGTGGTTCTTGGCGTCCCAGGCGGCGTTTACCGACTTGCCGGCGCCGTAGCGGACCTTGAGTCGGTTGCGGCGGCGAGGATGCCACTTGGCCATCTCACTCCCACCGGATCGCCCGGAAGAAGCTGCGAGCGAGAAACCCGTAGGCCAGCCACGCGCAGCCGGTGAAGAAGATCGCGTACTCGTTCACCTGGCCCTCGGGCTTCCCGATTATCGAGAAGAGTTCATCCCCAAGCCATGAGGAGACGTGCAGGCAGCCGTGATAGATGCCGAGTAGGCAGATGCCGGAAACCCACTTCTTCACAGTCCCCGGCGCTCCCGCTCGGCATCGAACAGTTCGTAGGCGAGGGAGTCGAGGTCTTCGTCGTGCTTCTCCTTCACCCAATCCCGGGAGGTCAACCGGAGGGTTCCGTAGACTTCCGCGCCGTTGTCAAAGCGGTGAAGCAGATCGTGCTCGAGCCGCTGACAGTAAGCCCTAATCGCCGCCTGGTACTGGTCGCGGGTGAAGATGTCGTCGTAGACGATGCGACTCATCGCTGAAAGAATCCCGAGTAGTTCACCACCCCGCCGTAATCCTCGACCTTCCGCCCAACCTCCACCAGCAGTCGCACGTCTGAGCGACACCGCGCCACCAGAACATCGAAGTGCTGGCTGGAACCGTTGAACGCCGCTTGGCGCCATACCTCAGACGGGACGTGGTACTTGGAATGCTCGAGCTCGAAGAAGTCTGCCGCAGCCTCAAGCGAGTTGGAGCCAATGCGGAACTTCTGCCGCAGGATCTGCACGGGGTCACGGAGTTTCCGTTCGACGGCCGGTAGGCCGTACTTCGCCGCGATGGAGTTGAGGTAGGGAACGTCGAACCACTTCCCGTTGTGCGCCCACCAGACGTGGCAGTCCTCGAGGACCGAGAAGATGGCCGCAGCAATCTCGGAGTCGTTGGAGCGGTCCTTCTTGAACGTGTCGAACTGGTCGAGTCGGAAGACGTGCTCGGTGACGTTGCCGCCGTCGAAGACGAGGATGCAGCCAACGAGAAGCAGTCCCCACCCGCGGTCCAGGGCGAACGTCTCGAGGTCGAACACCGCGAGCCGCTGCGGGCCGCGTAGCCGCTCAACGGGGCCAAACGTAGGGAGGTCACTCCCGACTCTGTAGCCGGCGTCTGCGTAGGGCGTGTCGAGCGTCTTGGGGTTGGTCGCCACGCCACGGTTGACCCGGCCGGCGCACGCCTTGTGCGACGTTTGACTCGGTTCAACCTGCGTGAAGTCCCGAAGGCAGACCGGGCACTCCACGCGGGATCCCGGCACCCACTTGACTTCTCCGGGGTGCGCCTGCGGTTCGTAGCTGATCGGGATGGGGTCGATACGTTCGGAGACGTGGTTAGCGGAGGCAACCCTGACCCTGTGGCAACCCCAACACCGTTCCGACGCCAGCCGAACCATCTTCCCGCAATCTGGACAGGGGTGCTTAGCAGGCATTAGCCAACCTTGAAGTACGGGCAAGCGAGATGGGGAAAGTCTGGTTTCATCCAGTCTCCACCGCTCACGATTCCAACCGCCGTGGCCAACCCGATAAGCGGCCAATACGCCTGCTCATGCGTAACGTAGTTCTTGCCGTCCGGTGACAGCACGTCGATGTCTACCGCGTGGCTGGCGTTCTCCCCGTGGAACAACGCGGCCTGGTGCGCAGACTTGATGCGGGTGCCATCCGCGTTGGTAACGATCTTCCCCGGCAGCCCGCGGCCCTGCTGCCACTTGGCGAGTTGTTCTTGGTCGGTTCGGAGGACTTCACCGACGCGGGCCATCTTGTCCGAGTAGCGGCCGTTGTACATCCCGACGAGTCGGGGCACGGCCTCCTGAAGAATCGAGCAGGCCTGGGTCAGATCACGACTTGGCATTGGTGGGCAGGCCGCTTGTGATCTTCGCCAATGGCACGTTCGGGTCTTTACCGAGCTTGATCCTGCGTTTAGCCCACACAACCGCCGCGACACACACGAACACGCCGACCGCACCCGGCGTCCAGTCCTCTGCTATGAAATGCACGCAAACGATGCCGAGCCGGCAGAGAGTCACGAAAATGCCAGCCACCCCACCAAGGAATGACCCGATTGCCAGGTTGATCGAGGAGTTGAGAAACCAGGGAACCTCGGAGGGTGGCTTTTCGTCGCTCATCTGGCCTTGCGGCGCGTGCCTCGAGCGGGAGTGACCTGCAACTGCTGGATGTCGGCCTCGGTGCGCTCCATCTTGGCCTCGAGCTTGCCGACGCGGCCATTCTGGGTGCCGACGCGATCGCGGAGCTCTGCGGTAATCCGCTTCTGCTCGCTCATGGCCTCGTCGTTGCGCCGAAACCCGTTGGCCAGATCACGCTGAATCGCGTCCAGTTGAGTATCCCGCGCCCGCACGCCGTTCTTGTAGGCGAAGGTCAGCACGGCCATCACGACAGACGCGCCGACCGGGAACACCGCCAAGAGAACGGCTAGCCAGGTAGGCATCAGCGGAAATGTGGCGCCGGAAACGAGACGTATCCGATCGCGTTGAGAAGAATGAGAATCAAGAGAATGACGAACAGAATCTTGACCACCAGCGGAAAGGGGTCGGGCAGGGGCAAGAGCGTCGTGCACCAGTAGAGAAGACCCAAGACGATCACGTAGACGATGAGGCTGAGCACGGGCCTAGCTCGCAACCTGCGCAACCACCTTGTCAACCAGCGCGGCCAACTTCTCCTGAATCGGCTCGGTGACCTTCTGGCGAGCGGCGAACGTGGTGGCAGCCTGGATGGCCGGGACAGCGTTTGCGATTTCCTGAACGAGGGCGATTCCCTCCGGCAGGTCTTCCAGAGCTTCGGGTAGTGTAAAGGGCACTTTCTTACTCCTTGGGTTTTGGCGGATCCTTGAGTTCGGAAACCGCCTGGTTGAGGGTTGAGATGAACGCTTCCTTGGTCAGATTTCCTTGTGAGTGGAGGTCTAGAAGTTGGGAGAAGATCTTGAGGAGCACGGCGATTGCGGCACCCAAGGTCACTTCGCCCCCATCGATTTAGCGATGGCCTTCAGCTTCTTCTTGAAGGGCTTGGGGAGTTTGCCGACCTTGTAGGCCTTGTTGGCGAGCTCGGTCTGGCGTTTGGCTTCCTTGAGTTCGGTTTGGCGGCCGGCGCAGGTTTCGGGTCCCTTGACTTCGACGCACTCCCACTCGTACTGCTGCTCCGCGACGATGTAGGCGGAAGTGGTGTTGGAGACGAGGTGCAGGTCGGAGCAGCCCGCTGCGAAAAGGGTAAGCGCCAGCATGGCCAAGCCTGTGGCGCGCTTTTGTCGCATTAGAAGATTGTCAGAGGGTTAGATGCCAACCCAACGTGTCCCCCGCCGTACATGGCGGGAGTGGGGTTAGCGGTTGGCGAGGGCGGATAGGCGGTCTGCCGTCTGCTGATCCTCTCGGCTACGTGCCGCGTTGGCCATATCGTTCAGAATCTTCATGCGGATATCGCTCGGCCGGCCAGCGGCAATCGGGGTCACGTTATCCGGCGTTGACGCGTCCTCAAGTGCGCTTACGTAGGCGCCAACCTTGGCCTTTGCGGCGGCCATCTGGCCACCGCCGCTGGCCTTATTCAGCGCGATCGCCAGCCGCGACTTGATGCCAGGATTGTCAAAAACGGCCTTCATAAAGCCAGCCACGGCGCCTACGCCACCACTGCCGGTGACGGCCTTCGCGGCGGTTGCGGCAATCGGAGTGCCGATTCCTACGATCTGATGGTTGGACACGGCCTGAACCCGCTTCGTCAGTGCGGGTTCCAGGCTCAAGAGCGAGGATTCCCGGGCGTTGAGCGAGGAGAGTTCTGGGAACTGCGCGGCAAGTTCGTCCTTCAGCCCGCGGGCAAGCGCCTTCTGCGTCTCGATTGTCGCCGTCTTGAGTTCGCCATACGCCTTGGAGCCGAGTGAGCGGTACGTGCCCTGCTTCATGGCTTGGGCTTCCGATGCGGTCATGTTTCGGACTGCGCCGCCACCCTCCGGTTGGAGTTGGCGAAGAAACTCATCCCGCGAGGCGTCGATGGCCGCCAGATCGCCCTCCGGGTTGACCTGATTGGCGAACTTGGGCTCAAGTTCCCGGGTGTACTCAACCGCCCTCCCGGGGCTGATCTGCCTTTTGGGGCCAGCCGCGTCGATTCTTGCGGCAATCTGGGAGTTCAGGTCGTCCACAAGGCCAGACAGCTTCTCGAGGCCGCCACGGCTGACCGGAATCCCCTCCTGAAGCCCCGCTTGCACCATTTTAGCAGTCTTGTCGGGGGTGATCGTGCTCGAGGGCTTCAGCGCGCTCTTGTACATCCGCTCCGCAGTCTGCTGAAGGCGGCCGCCGCCCTCGTCCGCGACCGGATTCTGGGCGACGTACTCCTCACCGGGGGCGGCCGGAGCTTTGAGAAGCGGAACACCGCCAGCGATCATCTCGCTTGCTTGGGCGGCACGGTTTCCCATCTGCCTAGCGGACTCCGGGGACTCTCCAGCGAGCTCTCCAGCGCTGCGGGTGATTTCTGCGGCACCAGCGCCCAACGGCGCAAAGCCCGAAGTGACGGCGCCCAGCGCCCCGGCGATCGCATTCGTGAGTCCGCTATCTGTCGCCGGGTGTGCCACGGTCTGCGCCAAGTCCTCGATCGGATTGGACGCGAATTGCTTCACGCCTGAGACGGCGCGGTTGTAGTTCTGCGTCAGCCGGTCCCCGGCTTGGCCAAGGTAGGAGTCTTTCAGCGCTCCGAGGACTCCGGGACCGGAGGTCTTGCCGATCTTCTCCGCGCCCATGCCGCCGAGTAGCCGCTGCCGAGCGATCTCGGACAGACTCGGCATATCCGATGCCGGTACGAGTTTGTCGTCGGTCGGGAGATCGTTCGCCGGTACGAGTTCCTCAGTCGGCATAGACCCACTGGCCTTGCGCGTTCTGCTTGATCGGTCGGCCGCTCTTGCTCACCGCTTGGGGCTGACCGCCGGCGACGGGTTGCTGCGCGGGCGCACCCCCAGGAGCACCGCCGCCCAGGTCAAGCCCGATCTTCCTCGCGCCCTCTTGAGCCTCCGGGCTGACTACGTTATCGAGGTCGCGGCCAATCGTGCGCTTGTACCGGAAGTTGAGCTCGTTGAACCGAGCCTTCACGACATGGCCAAGAGACCGAATCGCGGCCGTGATCTGCTGCGGGGAAGAGTTGTCGTCAAGAATGGTGTGGATCGCCTGCTGATCCTGCACCGTCGTCGCGTATCCCTGCTTGAGGAAGTTGGCCGCCTCAGTCCTCACCGGCTCAAGAGAGGTAATGAACTGCTGGTATCCGGCATCGCCCGAGATGTTCTTCTGCCAGAAGGACAGGGGCTTGTTCAGGGCCGGTACGTTGGAGCGGTCAACATTCTGCAACGCATCCATCGCCCCGCCGGCGTGCTCGAGCCACGTTCCGAAAGACGCAAGCTGCTTGGAGGAGTCGCCGCTGGTGTAGTCTTCGATCAGCTTCAGTTTGCGCTCCGTGGCGGCCGGGGAGAACTTCGGATCAAGCTGTTTCGCGGCGGTGTAGAGGTCGATCCGGTTTGCGGCGCCGCGGCCGACCAGGCTGTTCATGTTGACCAGCGCATCGGGGTCATTCGTAACCAGCCCCTTGGCGATGGAAGCGATCTGCTCGGGTGTAGCGATGTTCGGATTGTTGTTCGCGGCGTACGCGCGCTGGATCTCGGCCACCGACGCGCCGGGGCGCTGTTGCCGGTACTCCGCAGCGAACGTCTGACGATCATTCGGCGTTGCGGGCGTGCGGCCAGCCTGAATCTGCTGAATCTTGAACTTCCCGCGAGTCAACGTTGGATCGCTCTGTAGTGCCTGCTGGTAAGCCTTCTCATCGAAGCTCGGCGCCTCGGGCGGCGTGTACCCGCTGATGTCCTTCCCGGCCATGTACGCTTCGAACGGGTTGGTGATCTTGTCTGGCCCCTGACCCGTGTACTCAAAGTTGGCGCCAGTGTTCAGCTTGCCGCTAAGCTTGACCCCCTTGGGCACCTTCGTGAAGTCGAGGTTCGATAGCTGATCTACCGGGACCGTCTTCTCCTGGCTCAAGAGCATTTGCGGGAAGGCTTGGCGCCGCTGCTCGGGAGTCATCGCCAGAAGGGCTAGCCGCTGGCTCTGATCGAACTGCGGGCCACCGGAATCCGCCGGGGTCGATACGGTTCCCGGTCGCGGAACGGGGGTTTGCGCAGGCACCCTGCTCGTCGTTGAGTCCGTGCCGCCGCCGTAGGAGTTTGTTGCCGCGTCCGTCGCCTTGCTCTGGTCCGCAAGAGGCGCTCCGGTGTTGCCGCCGGCCGGCGCAGTCTCCGGGCTTAGGTAGCGAGCAATCATTTCGTCGGAGTGCTGCCGTTCGCTCGCCTGCTGTCTGAGCTCCTGAAGCCGCGCACCCTCAAGCTTGTAGTTCTGAAGCGCGCCAATGGCGCCCAGGCCGCCCTGTACCGCGGCACCGCCGTAGCGTGGCGAGATGGCTCCCGCTGCCGCGGCGGCGGCCGGGATCAGGAGTTGTGCGAGCGGCGAGGAGAAGAAATCGTAGCTGTCGTCGGCCATCTCAGTACTGCCCCGGTCGCTTACCCCATGCCGCAGTCGGCTTCAGCGAGTCCAGCCGCGGGCCCATCGTCGGGCCGCCACCCTGCGAAGTCGGCACCATCTGCGGCCCCGGCGGGAGAAACGACGGCGGCCGGATGGGCGGCGCCTTCTGCTTGGTCTGCGAGGCGAACGCCGGATTAAAGTTCGGCTGCACGCTCGGCCCGGGGCCACCGCTCCACGGTCCCGGGGTCTGCTGCGGCCCGGATCCCGGTGCCATGCTCGGGCCACCGCTGCTACCAAAAGGCGGCGCAGGGTTGAACGACGGGCCGACCCACGGCCCGGGAGTCTGCTGCGAAGTGCCGGGGGGTGGACTAGCGACCGGCGGCCCCATTGACGGCGGCATGGTCGGTGGCCGGAACGGCGGGCTGCCGCCCGGGCCCGGATTCCAAGTCGGCCCGGGCTGCTGCCCGGGAGGCGTCCCCATTGGGAAATCGCCCAGCTTGGCGTTCGTCCATGTCGAAGGATCCGGCAGACGCGAGCCGCCCTGCGTCCACCAGGCCCACGGCTTTAGGTCTTGCAGCGTTCCCGGCTGCGATGCGGTCTGCTGCGGAAGCGTCCCGGGCGCGAACGGAGGCGGCGTTGGTGTGTACATGACTCAGTACCCCCCGTAGGGGTTCTTGCGTCTGGCCAAAATGGCCAGCGCGGTAGGAGAGAAGTTCATCTGCCCCTCTTGGGGCATCTGCGCCGACGGCCCTTGCGGACGCTGCGCGAGCGTCCCAACGAGGCTCGCGAGGGCGCCCGCGTAGGCTGAGTAGTCCTGCGACTTTGATCCGTTAGGATTCGTCGTCAGGCCGCCCGTCGATTGGGCGACCGTTGCGGCCTTGGGGACTTCATCCACTACGTGAGGAGGCGTCGGGTCCTCCCGTTGGCTTTGGCTGTGGAAGTCGCTATCCCTAGATCCGGGCGGAGCGGATTCATCGTTAAATCTGAATCCGCCGTGCTCTTGGCCCTGATACGTGTTCATCTGCTGACCGCCAAGAGCATCACTCCAACTCTTGTTGAGATCCTGAAGACCCATGCCGTTGATGTCCTCGGAGGGGTCTTTCTTGGCTGCAAAAGCGAGCGCCGTTGGCTGGTCGTTGTAGTTCACGTCGGGTCGCTGGATCGACGCAGCGATGATGTTGTTTCGACGGTTCGCCGCACCCTGGCGGGCGTTCGCGGCCGATCCCAAGACCGTAGTTAGCGCGTTGACTAAGCCGGAGTAGGCGTCGTAACCCATCTACTTCCCCTGCGTCTTCGTGATGGAGCCGAACGCACTCGGCAGCATCCCGCCAAACGGACCCTCAAGCGCATTCTCCGACAACGCCTGCTGCCGCAGAAAGTCGTTGTACGCGTTTTCGTTGCCCTGCTGCTCCACGCCACGCTGAATCCCGCCCGCCTGAAGCTGCGCCTGCGAGCCCTGAAGCTGCTGGCCGAAGTTCTGGCCCTGTAGCGCGAGCAGTTGGTTGATCGAGTTCTGGTTGGCCTCGCTCTGACGCACGTTCGACCGCTCGCGGCGGTCAAGCTCCGATTCGGTCGCCCCGGTGACCCCCTGAAGCCTCTGCTGCTCGCGGTTGATCGCGTCGAGGTAGAGCGGAGTCATCATCGAGGATTCCGCTTGGCCAAGGGAGTTGGTGAGCGCACTCGAGTTGCCAAGTCCCGCCAACGCGGCCTCGTTCTTGATCGGCTGGCTGCCGATCTGCTCGAAGTTCTTCAGCGCGGAGGCCACGGCGGGATCGTTCATGATGTCCACGCCCTGAACTCGCTGCTGCGCGGCTTGGATGCCCGGGGATTGCCCGAAGGGCGTCGCGCCGGTCAGGCCGCCGTTTAGCATCTGCCCCTGAAGATCCTGAAGGCTAGACATGTTCGGGCCGCCCGTCATGCCGATGGAACGCGGGTCGTACGGCGGGACAGTCCCCGGGTTGTAGCCGGGATCTCCTGGGCGCGGGTTCGGGTAGAACGGCGGCTTAGCGGGCGGCGCGTTGGGGTCAATCGGGCGCTGCGGAGTACCCGGCGCCGGCCCCTGCGGGCTCGTCGGCACCGGACCACGCGGCGTCGGGAGTTGTGGCGTCTGCCGCGGCGCGGGCACCCATGCGCCGCCCTGTGGAGTCGCGCCAAAACCCGTCTGACCAGTCTGCGCCGGCGGCGTGTAGGAACTCGCCTGCGCTGGAGGTGTGTAGGAATCGGCTTGCATGGCGGTCGCCGTCTGGCCGCCCGAGTCACCCGAGCGGTCAAGAGTGGTCGTCTTGTTGCCGCCGTATTGGTTTCCTTCGGACAGGATCGGGCTCGCCATCGCGCCAGAGTCGCCCGTTGTGGCCGGAGGCGTCGATTTCGGGGGTAACTTCGACCCCCCAACCGGGTTGCCGAAAATGTCCTTGCCGCTCGCGGCCATCGCCTGCTTCTGGGCCGTCGTCAACCCCGCAACCTTCTGGTGGAAGTTGCTCTGCGCGACGTTGGCCATCGCCTTGTCCATCTTGGCCACGTCGCCGCTGTAGGGACCGGATTGGCCGCTCTGGACGCCTTGGTTGATGAGGAACTGCGACTCCCCGCCGGGCCCCGCGCCTTCGTGGCTCGCGCCCATGTTCTGATACGTGCCGCCGTTGTAGGTGAACCCGGTTCCCGCGCTCGGCCCCTGGTTGAACCCGACACCCTGACCGTGCAGGTAGTCCGCAGCGGACTGGCCGCCGAGGTAGTTCTGCAACGACTGCTGGTAGAGGCTCGGCTGACCACCAGGCATCGCAAAACTCTGCTGACCGGGAGGCGTGTAGCTGTCCATCATGTACTGCGGCCCCATGCCGCCGTCATTCCACTTCGGCGGAGGACCAGACTGGCTACCACCACCGCCGTTGCCGCCACCGCCGTTTCCACCACCACCATCCGTCCCGGGCGGGGTGTACACCGGCCCCATGTAGCCGCCGTTGTCCCCGTAGACCGGCGTCGGGCCGCCGCCACCCGGCGTGTAGTTCGTCTGTGCGGGCGACACGACGCCACGCTGCGGGTTCATCAGATTCACCAGATCGGCCAGCGAAAGCCCCCGGCTCGGGTCGTATTGCCCCGTGGTCGGTCCCGCGCCAGCCATCGCAGTCGAGTTCATAATGTTGCCAAGCGCCAAGGCCGACAGCGGCGATTCCTGCGTCAACGCCGCAGTCCCGCCCATCCCGTAGTACTCGAGCGGTGTCAAGCCAGCAGTCTGCTCTGGATTCGATCCCGCAAAACCCGTCAGGGGGTTCTGGGTTTGGTAGTCCTGCATTCCGCGGGCAGATTGCAGGAAAAACGGCATCAGCGCGGGGTCAATCTGGCCCTGCGAGTTGGTTAGTGTTCCCTTGCCGCAAGCGAATCCCATCGCCTGCCGCCTAGCATTCAAGACGCTCATTGACTCACTTCCTGAGCAACCGTGATCGGCCGCCGCATGAGAACCATTCCCCGCTCAAACCCGTACTTCTTGGAAAACAGCCGCGCCAACGCTTCGTTACGCGTCGTGCAGTGGATGCTCTTGGCGCCGTTCTTCGTGCCCCACCGCGACAGCCAGTCCAGCATGGCATCCGCAAGCGGCGCGCTGATACGCGCCGACTCCACCTGAAGGATGGTCACGATCTTCGTCCCCATCCAATCGCCCGAGCTCGCCAGAAGATGCCCGATGGGCGTACCGAGCTCGTCCAGATGAAGGAACCCGACCACTCCGGGCGTCGGACGGACGAATTCCGCCCGGATCGTCGCGTCTACCGCGACGGGATCGCCTTCGCTGTCGTACTTCGTGCAGAAGTCCCGCACGCGGCGGATGAGTTCCGGCACCATCGCCCAGGCAAGGCTGTCGCGCTGTTCGATCATGAGAACCGTGGTGCCGTCTTGGACTGGTATCTGCATCAGATTCCAAACATCTTTGACTGGACCGTTTCGATGCTCCACGCGCCCGCCGTGCCCGCGTTGACGCAGACGCCAACGATCATGCTCGCGGTCGTTGTGTCGAAGGTGCTCGAGACGGTTGAAAGCTGCTCAACTTGGGTGCTGGCCGGTGTGGAGAAGCCCGTCGCGCCCACGATGATGTGATTCTTCTCGTAGATCCCCGCGCAGACCCCCGAGGCTCCCACAGCCCGCATTACCGCGTTGATGCGGACAACGCAGCGATCCGCCACGCCAGTGTCCGCGGTGGAGTGGGTGAAGGTCACGCGCGCCGTATCCGCGGTCGTCCCGGCGGTTCCAAAGACGATCGTGAAGACCGGAGTCCCGGTGCCCGCGGTGGACTTCGTGATGCCGAAGACCCATTCCATCGTCGTGCCGACCTGAAGCGTGGAGGCACCGAGCGCGAGGCTTGAGCCGGTGATGTAGAAGTTGGACGCGCCGGGGGACACCGTGCCCGTGTTGCAGTTGGTGACGATCCCGCTCTGGAGAGTGGTGATCCTGCCCGCGTCGTCCACCGAGCTCCACGCCTTCTTGGTATTGTCTGGGTAGAAGTACATCTGCCCCGAGGCCGGCGTGACCGGCTTGCCTTGGGCGTCGAAGAGGAGTGTCGCCATCTAGATTCCCCTCAGGATCGCCGTGCCGTACGCGCGGACCTGCTGCGTGCCGGTCAGCCGCAGCACGCCCGCGAAGATCATCGAACTCTCGGTCGGGATCTGGACATCCCCGCTGGCGAATGGGTGAATGTCCGCGTTGTACATCTCGATCAGCCGCGACGAGACGACTCGGCTGAGATGCTGAATGGCCATTCCGATACGGGCCGCCCAACCGATGAGTTGGTCGTTGGACTGCGGGGCAGACGGCAGCGGAAGGCCAGTGGGGATGTAGGGGAAATTGGAGCTCATCGGCGACCCCGAGGAACGAACGTCAGATCGCAGCCGTCGTAGGCCAAGGTTGTAGTCGCGGCAACAATGTACTGGGCACCGATGAATTGGAAGGTCTGCCTCATGTTGGCGACGTATGCGCCGCCCTGGCCACCACCCGTTGAAACGGTGATCGTTTCATAGCTGGCGCCGCCCTCCACGTCTCCACCGGCCGAGACGGCGGCGCCAACCAGTACCGATTGGCTTCCGGCAACGTCGTGGACGTCTTGGTTGGTCGTGAACTTGGAGTTGATCTCCCGTAGCGTCTTCGTCTGACCCGGTAAACCCCCGTCCGTGTAGCCCTGAGTCCAACTCACGCTGATCGAGTTGCCTACGTCGGTTGCGACGTAGTTCTCCTTCCAACCCACCCCGGTTGCCCCATACAGAAGCACCACCTGCTGGCCAACCGTCGAGCCGGGAATGAACATCAGGCCGCCGGCCGTGATCGTGATGGCGCCGCCGGCTACGTATGACTGCGGCCAGACGGAAAGGTTGGTCAGGTTGACCATGACCGAGTTGATGCTGCCAAGCCCAGTCTTGAAGAACACGACAACTTCGTTGCGCGTGCGATCGTAGAAGGCCCAGGCGTTACTCGCCAGCTTCGTATAGTCCTGATCCATGTACTTCTGGATGCATCGCTGGATGTGGGCACCCATGTGCTGCGCGCCGACACCATCGAAGCGGTACAACGCACCGTCCGCACCCAGGAAGACGTGCGAGCCGTCATTCACCGCGACGACACAGCGCGAGTTGGCCGGTCCCACGTTGCCAAACGTCTTCCACTCGAAGTGGAACGGCACCGCGCCGCCCTGCGCGACCATCATCACGATCGCGTCCGACTTGTAGACGACGCCCTGGAGATCGCCCATCTCGAGCGCCGCAACGATGTCCCCTGGCGTGTCGATCAGAAGCCCGTTGAGCGTCGTGCTCCACCCGGACTCGAAGTCGTTGAACGCGGAGACGTCGTAGCCCACCGGGGAGATGACCCCCGAATAGGTTCCGTTGGCCGTCAGGTTGAAGAGGATGAGCCGATTGGCCAGCATCATCATCGCCCGAGCCTTCGGGGGGTTGCCGCCGACGTCGGAGATCGCCGCGCCCACGCCGTCCCACTTCTTGGGCGCGTTGTTGCCGTCGTTGAGTCCGACGACGTAGCCCGTGCCGCTTTTGGAGAAGATGCGAAAGATGACGTGGTTCGATGCGGACAGCGCACCCGTCAGCCCGGTCCAAGTCCCCGCGCTAAACGTGTACCAGCCGTTGTCGCAGCCCGCAACGAACGCGTCCGCAGTACCCGCGCCGCGCCAGGACGCCGCGGAACTGGAACCGAGCGAGATTACCCCACGTGCCGTCGAGCCGATGTCGGAGCCGAGCGACGCTATCCCCCACCGCGGCTTGACGCGCCCTTGGCGGTAGACGAGGTTGGTACTCGTAATCAGCGCGTCCGGTGCCATCTGTAGGGGGTTCATGTCCAGGCGAACCCCGCCGATCGGCGCAGGAAACGTCACGGTCACAGGCGCAACCATTAGTGGGGTTCGACCATCTGTGGGAACTGCCGCGCCGTGTACCGTCTACGGGAATTGTCCTGGGTATACTTATTCAGCCAGAACTGGTACTCCTCCGTGTAGACACCCGCGCGGTCCTCGTCCAGCAGGAACTTGGAACACAGAGCCGCGGCACGGTAGAGGATCACCTGCCACGGCGCCGGATAGCCAGGGTTGCCGTCTGCCGTGAACGCGTTGGTGTCCGACCCCGCCGACAGGTCCGCGGGATACTCGTAGAACTTGCAGGTAATCGTGATCGACCGGCTCGGCGTCGGGCCAAAGAGGATTTGCGTCCCCAACAGCGTGAACTCGATCGGATCCCCCGCGTCGATGCTCGCCGCCAGCCCGTACTTCTCTACGAACTCGTCGTAGGGAAGCTGGTTCATGACGCTGATCTGCGTTGCGTCATCGGGGCTCACCGCGTAGATCACGATGAACCTGGCGAACGTCCCGCCGGTCGCCAGTTGCGGCAGGTTGTACGCCTGCGTCCCCGCCACCCCGGAGATGTTCTTCGTCTGCTCTGCTATGAGCAGATCGTAGGAACTCACCAACTCCCGAACCGCCAGGTTCAGGGAGTCGGTGATGTAGGAATCCGGCAGTGCCGCGGTGCTCGAGACGGACAGCCAGTCACGAACCCGGGTCTGAAGCTGAGCTAGGGTCGGCACACCTACTTGCGGCCGCCGGTAACGGGTCGCGTCACCTTCTCAGCCGCCGACTGGTCAACCGTGTTTGCGTTGGTCACGCCCTTGACGGGCTTCTGCGCACGCGCACGCTCCGTGCCAGCAAGGCCGCCCGTGGACCGCTCGTTCTTGCGCTGATCCATCGTCTTGCTTATGCCGCCGTCGTCGTCGTACCCGATGCGAGTCTTGTTCGTGTAAGCCATCTTTCTTCCTTACTCCGCGTTCTCGTTGTCGGCGCGACCGTTCTCGGCCAACTCCTCGAACTTCGCCGCCCCCAGTTTCTTGCGTCCGATCGAGGCCGCAAGGGCGCCAGGATTCCTCACCCCGGGTTCGCTCGCCAACTTGTTCTTCAGGGCCGCGAACCGGCCACCCTGCCCCAGCGGCGCACGCGGATTCGGTTTCGCGCTCTCGTGCTCCACCCGCGTCCCGCCCATCTTCGTCATGCGCGCCATCAGTTGCCTCCAGCGAGCTCCGCTTCGTTCGCCGCGCGAATCGCCGCAAGCTCCTCGGCATCCAGCGCCGCAGTCGTCGGGATCCGACGCGACTTGCGCTTCTCCTGCATCTCGATCGCCTCACGCTTGGCCAGCTGCGCGATCTCCTCCGGCGTCTGCACGTCCCAGATGAAGACGTGATACCAGTCGTTGTCCTCGATCGCCTTGACCTGCTCCTCCGAGGTCGCCTCGAAGTACCCGTTGTCGAACTTCACGATGTCGCTGATGTTGTAAGCCGGGTAACGCTTACAGATGAACGAGCGCCCGATGGGCTTTGGTTTAGTAGCCAATGGCTGTCACCTCGAGAAAAAGGCCGTTGGGATCGCCCGCCGCAGCCTCGACAGCCGCGCCAGAGGCGATTGTCTTATAGAGGATCATCTTGCCGTTGGCCGAGTCCCACTGGGGCGCCAACTTGATTCCCGCAGCCGCCGCGGTGCCCATCAGCCCACCCGGAATGATCGTGATGAGCCCGTTGTCGAATCCCATGTTGGCCGCGGTGATCGGGTAGCCACCCGAAGAGTAGGAGCCGTCACCCGTGATCTTGAACTGGTGGATTTTCACTCCGCCCAGCGCGGACCCACGCGGGATGATCTGCTTCGTGTTCGCCGTGAAAGTCAGAGACATTTCGTTACCTCGTTAATCTCGAGCGGAGGGGGCGGGGGACGATTTCCCCCGCCCCGAGCTCGAGAACTTTTACTTACTCACCGATGATGAGGAGGCTCAAAACAACCGTAGACGCGAAGTCCGCGCCGGCCGCCTCCTGCGCGGGGTTCGTTCCATTCCCCTTGTAGAGAATCACCTTCCCGTTGACCCGATCCCACTGCGGAATCAGCGCGGTTCCAGCGGAACCCTGCTTGCCGCAGCCCATCGGAATCACTGCGTTGACCTTGGTCAGACCCCAATCCGAAGCCGTGATAGCGATGCCACCCGCGGCGTAGGACGAACCGTCGCCCACGATCTCCACGTTGACCACCTGCTGCACCACTCGGCCGGGGGAGCCAACCGAAAACGGCGAACCAGCAGACTGCTTGGTAAGTGCCATTTGTGTGCTCCTTCCTTATGCCGAGAACGCGGAAGCGTTCTTGAAGACCCCGTGAGCCGTCTCGAACTGAAGCTCCAGGCCGCACTCGGTCAGGAACTCGTTCTTTGACGCATCGGCGCCCGGCGACTGCCGGTTCTCGAGATACTGAGTGTCGCGGCCACGCAGGTAGCGGTAAACCACCCGGGCCGGATCGACAATGAAGCCCCAGGAGTTGAACGTCGCGTTCTCCGACAGCAGCGGGTGCTGCTTCAGCTGAAGCGTGCCGTACGGGGTGAGCCAGGTCGTCATCTGGACGCCGTACGTGGAGCTCGGCGGGGTCGCGGTGATCGTGTGATGCGCGCGAGCGAGCTTGTTCAGCACGTTCAGCGCACGGTTGCCGACCAGCGCGAGCTTTTCGCTCGAGCCAGACTCGAAGCAGTCCTCCATGAAGTTCTCCCAAGCGTCGATCGAAACGGCGCCGGCGAAGTCCTTCACGTTGGTCGTGATGTAGTTGAGAAGCCCCTGCGTAGTGCGCTCGGGCTTGGAACCCGTGGTGTCTTCCTTCTTCGCGCCGAACATGAAGGCGCGCTCCATCTCGATCGAGTGGAGCTCGAGGGCTTCGCGCTTGAGTTCCTTGATGGCCTGCCCGTCAGACCAACGGACGTTGGTCTGCTTGGCAGTGTTCGTGATGTCGAGGGACGAACGGAAAATCTGGGTGAAGTTGGAGACAACGGTCGGATCGTAGGAAACGGCCGTCGGGAAGTCCGCGCCTTCCATGTAGTGCGAGCCGACAATCAGAAGACCGTCGCCGTCGTTCATGGACGCGGCGGAAACACCCTGGCCGCGGATGACCGTGATCTGGCCGGCCGTACCGGAGGCCGTGACCCAGATGACTTCTAGCGTGCGCTCGTTGAGCACCGCGTGGCCGGGCTTGAACTTCTTGTTGTCCGCGGAAGTCTGGAGCTCGATTACCGTGTCGCCGGAAGTCTGCGAACCCGAGACGATTGCACGCTGCGAGGGCAGCGTCTTCTGGAAGATCTTGAACTCCGGGTCGTCGGTTTCCTCGTCCTTCAACTTGGAGAGGATCGCGGTGAGCGGAGCCGATGCGTTCGGGAAGAGGAGGAGGATCGTCTGGCGATAGTTCTTTGGCCTATCGTCGGAGCTAAACTCTCCCGTTCCCCTCATGCCGAGAACAGGCATTTACTTCTTACCTCGGTGGACCGAAGCCGAGATCGCTCAGGAGATCCGCATCCCAGAATTGCCCCGGGGGCACTTGGCCGTTACCGCCAGTAGGTCGTGGGCTGTTTGCAGTCACCCCGCCGGCGTTGACCCGTTGCTGTTGACGCTGTTTCTGCTGAGCAGCGGCCGCCTTGGCGGCTTCGGCTGCGGTCTGTAGATAGTTGTCTTTGTTGTAGGCGATCCACAGTCGCTCGAGAGTGTCAGGGTCTTGAGCCTGCGGAATCTGAAGATTCAGCGACTCAAGGTAGCCGTAGAAATTCCGACGAGCCTGCGGGTCCGCCAATTGCGCGAAGTGTTCACCCCGCGTCGTGAGATTGGCGATAGCCTGGTCGATCCCGTAAAGCGTGTTGCGAACCATCGAGTCACGCTCTGCCGCGTTGACCTTCTCGATGACCGAAGACACCGCTTGGCGGGCGTCCATGATCAGGCTGTGGGTGAACATGAAACTGGCCGACTCGGCCGGAAAGGCGTCCGCGAAGTCTTTCGAGATGAACCCCTGATCCACGGCCTGCTTGACCACGGGCTGGAACCGCAATTGCATCTCTGCGGCACTGGGCCCCTGCGGCTGCGGCTGGCTGGCGCGCTGCTCCGCAGCCTTCTGCTGCTCGAGTAGCTTTAGGTGCTTCTCTTGGAGGCCAGAGTATTGGCCCGCCATGATGAGCGCTTTTTCGAGATCCTGGGCTTGGTACTGGCGTCCACCGATATTGAAAACTTGGGGTGCTTCCGGGGCCTTCGGAGTCTCCGCGGCCGTAGGCGCAGGTGCGCTCGGTTTCGCTTCGACTTGCGGCGCGTTAGCTGTCGGTTCGGCGGTCGCGGTCGGCTGTGACGACTCCTGCCCCGTGGACTGGTCAGCAGAAAAATGGTCGCTCGTTAGCTCCGCAACGCCGGCGTCTAGCCCGCCCGCGTCTACGTCTTCTGACATGAATCCTCCGGTCGCTGCCGCACGCGAATTGCGCCGGGTAGGCGACCGAAGTCAGTGTGAGGCTGTAGAGAGAGTTAGATGCTACGTCCCCCGCCGTCTATGGCGGGTTACCGTGGCGCGTGTCTAGGCTTTTCTTGAGAGCGTCGTACTCTGCGATTGTTCGGGCGTGCGAATCCAGACCGAACAGGACTTCCTGAATGCGTCCCAGAAGCAACTGGGCGCCTTCCAAGACGCGAACGTCGGTCTGGCTGGAGATTGCCCTGATTCGATCCAGCGCGGCAGTCTTGGCGGCTTCAAACTCGCTGGACTTGAGGTAGTCCCGCGCCCGGAGGTACCCCGCCTCGAGCGAGGAGAGGCGCCGGACATCGGCCTCGAATCGCTCATCCTTCATTGCGTGGGGACGTAGTTTCCCTGCTGAACCTGCTGCTGTACCTGTTGGTCGGGAACGACTTGGACGGGCGCGCCCTGCTGCATCCCCATCGCGGCCATCTGGGCGGCCTGCTGCTGCTGCGCAATCCACTGAGGGTCAACCTGATAGTACTCCTCGATGTCCCTGACCCCCAGGTTGCGAATCGTCTCGTTCAGGATCTCTCGGATGTCGAGCCTCTTGCCGTCCGTCGGGTCCGGTACCCCGATCCCGGGAACTGCACCAAATTGCATGACCGTTTGGAGGATGTTTTGCCACGTCGCCGCCAGCCGAGCAGGATCCCCTCCAGCCACGCCAGAATGAGGTACGTAGTCGAAATTCCCCTGGATGTCTTGGACGCCGATCTGCTGTAGGGCCGCTCCATTGTGTTCCTTCGCCAAGTCTCCTGCGATACGGAAATACTGATCCAACGAGGTGAACTGCTGCCGGTTGGCAATCGCCCGTTCCGCGAGCGGCGCGATGGCCTGCGCGTCCATCATCTTCGCGGTGACCCCTAGCCGCTGCGAGGCGCCGGAGATGATCGCCTGGACTTCCCCGAGCGTCTTCTGCTCCGTCGTCGGCGCACCCATCATCGGGTCGGACGCACCCGACAACCGCTGGCCCATGTCGAACAAGCCCTGCACCATCTCGAGGTGGGAGCCGGTAACGTCGGCCACCTTGAGTTGCGAGTACATCGCGTCGATCGGCGTGCCGCTGCGCAACATGTCGCTGCCGGCCTGCGTCAGCCGAATCCAGCGCGCCGCGCCCGGGTTCATCACGTCCGCTTCCTCGAGTAAGAGCGGATCGAAGATGAGTTCGTTGTTGATGAACTTGCGCACGTTCTCCAGATGGCTGTTCAGCAGCCAGTTCATCACTCGCTGGAGCCCGTCTAGGTTCTCGATCACGCCCGGGTTGGCGATCGTGTGCGGGTCGGGGTTCGTCTCCGCGACCGAATAGCAGAACTGGTTATGCGCGTACGCCGACTTATGGGCGCGGATGATCGTCCGCTCATCCGCCAGCGTGAACCACCAAATCTCGGGCACTTCGCCGCTGCCGAGCTCCCAATCCTTCGGGATCAGCTTCACCTGAAGATGGTCGAGGACGTAGAAGCCCTTGTCCTTCTCGTCGCCCATCTCGCGCAGCGCGAACTGGTCAATCGCAAACCGCGTGCGGCCAACCAGCCGCGAAGTCTCGCCCTGGCTGCCCGACGCCGAAGAAGTCTTCAGCTTGTCCAGATTGAAGTAGGGGCCGCCCTTGTCAACAGAGCGTTCCATGAGCGAAAGCAGCCCAGACATCACCCGATGCCCGAAAAACTCGCCCTCTTGGAGATTCGACATCGTGACGCGGGGATCGGGCCACGCATTGAAGGGATCCACGGCCGTCCAACGGTTGAATTCCCGAATCGTGCCCCACTGCTGCTGCGGACCCGGCGGCGGAACGATTCCGAGCTTGATTCCGATGGCCTGCAGCGGCGAAGGCTGCGGCCGAACCGTCATCCAGCCCGACTGATCCTCCCAGTGGTCGTAAATCACGCCCGTTCCGTAGCGATCGGCGTCCTGAATCATCGACATGACCGAAACGGCGCCTCGAGACTGCGAAAAGTCGTAGTCCAAGACCGCTTCCATGAGTTCCGCGGGCTTTTCGTCCTCGGGGCCGCGCCCAGACACCTGAATGAAGGGTTCCCGGTGCGCAAAGAGGCCAAAAAGCTGCGTTTTGCGCACTTCATGGATCGCATACGACATTGGCACGACGATTGCGCGGTCAAACGGGTTCTCCCGCTTCGCCATGTCGAGCGTTCCGTCGCCTTTTCGCACCGGGCGACTCAAATCGGTGTACATCCGAAGGTGTTCGTCCACGCGATCCCACTCGGGATAGCGCAGACTCATGTTTCGGTAGCTCAGATCGAGTCGCGCACGCAGTTTTTGGACGATTTTGCCGTGTAGAGGCTGATCCGGCGCCAGCCGAACCTGAATCGGCTGCTCTACCTCCGAGATTTGCGCGCCATCGGGCACCGTGAGGCCGTCAGAAGGATCGCCCGTGCCCGGAACGAAGCTGCTCCCTCCCGCGGGACCGCCGCCAAATAGTGAACTCATCGCCAGGGACACGGGCTGGCGCGATACCCGGCAGTCGGAGAGCACGGTACGGAGAGCAGCCTGCTCTTTCCGTTGCAGGTGATGCGCCGCTTGCAGCCGCCGACAGGTGTCGGAGTCGGCGTAACGTCGGTTGCGGTATACCCAGAACTCGTCGTGAGGAGAATTTCGTCCAGACGTGCGCCGACTTCGCGCCCGTAGAACTTGAACGTGTGAACTCCGGCCGTAAGACCAGTCAACACGCGCTGCGTGCCGTGCTGGCCACCCGAGCAGAAGCCGTTACAAGACCCGTCGCGGCGGTTGAGCCGGTTCCAGTAGTAGGTCGTGCTCGGGCTGGTGATGTCCGTCAGGTACAGCGCGTAGGTGCAACCGTCGATCGCGCACGGCTGCTTTGCTTCGGACATATCGAAGATGTTCGTCGCGCTGGTCAGGCCCTCCCCGTCGAGCTCGAAGTACATCGAGTCGGAGTTGGTATCCGCCGTGAGCACTCGCGCCCACACGTACCAGTCGCCCGTCGTCGGGATATTCACCGAACACGTCGCCGTTCCGCCGTTCGCCGGCGTCGTGCTGCCGTCCACGGTCGATGAGACATAGAACCCGCCTGAGGCCGCCGCGTCAGCGTGGGAGGCCATCGGCGCGACCAGCGTGCAGTTCTCCACCTCGAACACCGTCGAGGAGATGGACGAGGGCGTGTTGGTGCGCGTGGGCGTGTTGGAGGGCGTAAGAGTCGGCGTCGGCGTGTTCGTCGCCGCAACCTGGGTTGCCGTCGCCGTCGGCGTGTTCGACGGCGTGAACGTGTTCGTGGGCGTCGGGGTTGCCGGGACCGGCGTTGGGGTGGGCGTGAACGTCGGCGTGTTGGTGGGGGTTGGCGTCGGCGTGCCGGCTGCAAGAGTCGTCTCGATGATGAACGCGCCGGCCCGGGGCCAAGTCGTCTTCGGCGCGAGATCGCCGTCGCCATCGTTGGTCAGCGTGTGCGTTCCCGTCGAACCCAGATAGTTACTGCTGAGCGTCAGGTGCGTTTGGTCCGTCACGCTCGAGACTGTGTACGAAACGCCGTCGATCTTGACCGTGATGCCGTTCCAGACCGTCCCGCCAAGCGGGAAGTTGGCGCCGCCGGTCTTCACAACTGCGGTGTTCCCGTTCGTCGTCGTCACCGTGGAACTCAGCCCGAGCGGAGTCACTGGAGCCGATGCCCCCGTTGGAACGGTTACCGTGATGCCCGTTCCGCCCGTGTAGGTGCCCGACGCGACCGCGGTCCCAAACGGGTTCTGCGCGTCAAGGATTTCGTACTGATCACCATTCGCAAGACAGTTCTGCGACGAGATGTCCGCGGAGGGGATCACCGCCGTCGTGTTCGCATCCCAATTCCACACCATCACATGACAGCGACCCGTCACGTACCCGTTCGCGTAGACCTTGATGCGATCCACCGAGGGAACCGGCGGGTTCACGCCGTAGGAGGACCGATACCAAGTGTCCGCGTTGCCCGGCGCGGTGCCGGGGTCCAGGCCGTGGTTCACGGAGGTAATCCACGTATTGCCGCTCCAGGTCGTTCCCGTCAGCGTCCCAACCACCTCAACCGTGCCCTCGGTGTAGTTGCCCTGCACCACGTTGTTGGTGAAGCAGCACGTATACGGGTAGTACCCGTAATTGGTCCCCGGGCAGCCGAAGGGACAGCCACTAGTTCCCGTGTCGCCCGTGGATTCGTTGTTCTTGATCGTCGTGGAGTCCATCGACGGATTGCTGTTTCCGCCGTACTGGTAGTTGCGACCCGTGCAGCCCAGGGCGAAGTTCTGCTCCACGTCGTAGTTCTTCACGCTGGCCGTGTCGCTGCCGTAGAACTGCCAACACTGACCCGCGCCGCCCCAGATGATGTTGTTTTTGACGATGCCCTGCGCAACGCCGTCGTTCTGCGTGTACAGACCGTGGCCGTGGCCGCGATCCGGCGCGTGCCAGCCTTGGTTGTAGAGCAGATTACCGTTCGCCTCCATCCCATGCGTTGACGGGCTGCCCCAGAGCGAGATCCCCTGCTTGGTGTCGTGGATGACGCAGTTGATGACCTTGATGCCAAGGGCCGCGCCAACGCTTCCGCTGTTGTTGGTGTAGATGCCGTAGCCGTAGGCGATCTCGGTCGCGGAGGGCGAGGATCCCGAGGAGTTGGTGTTGCGACCGGAAGCGTTGATCGCGGTCGAAGAATCGATCTCGACGCCCTGCAACCAGACGTAGCTCGAGTTGAGCGTGATGACCGAGTTGCCGTTGCCCGTGTTGATGATCTCCACCGGGCAGTTGGTGCTGCCGCTCCTGGGGCAGAGTCCCCCGGCCGGATCGCCAATGATCTTGACCGGGTTGGCCGCGGTGCCATCCGCGATGTCCACCGTCAGGCCGTTGACGGAATAGGTGCCGGCCTTGAGGTAGTAGGTGTCTCCTGCGGCGTGGCCTGTGCAGCGGGCGCCGCCCGCGATCGCGGTAATCGCTCCCGGTGAACCATTGGAGCAGGTCGTGCCGCTGCCGCCGGAGCTCAGGTAGAAAGTCGAGGCCGCTTGGGCCGTTCGCGTGACCACGAACAGAAGCGAAAGAGCGAACAGGAGCTTTCGCATTAGCGAGTGAGTCCGTGCTGAACCGCAACGAATCGGTTCATCCCGAGCGTGAATGTCGTTGTGGTGCCAGCCGTCTTGTCAACCTTCACCTGCGCTGACGCCCCACCAGTCGGAATGTTTGTCGAAACCGGAGTAGAGCAGGCGACACCACCGATAGTGCAAGTCAGCGAGTTGCCCGCCGCGTTGAGCGTAATGCGGTACTTGACCATCGAGCCGGTCGTGACCGCGATCCCGGTGTCCGTGTGCGTGGTTCCGGTGCCGCTCTTCGCCGCCGAAAGCATCCAGTTCGTGGTGCTCAACGCGCGGCTGTAAAAGAGATAGATTCCGTTCGTGCACTCAGTCGCCGTTGCCACCTGATTGCAGAAGCCAATCGTGTAGTTGACGACATCCGTACCGTCGCCAATGCTGTTGATCTGTCCAATGAACTCAACGTCGATCTGCCCCGCACCCCATGAGTTGACGTTGGAACCGGCACCGTTGGTGTTGACCCACGTCGGAGCCGCACCGGTTGAAGCGGCGGTCGTTGTCGTGGCGACGCGCTGGCAGGGGTGTCCCGAGTCGGCACCCGTGCTATTCCCAACGCTGCCACCACCTATCGCATTAGAAGAAAAGGTGCCAACCCCGCAGAACTCCTCAAAGGCGATCAGTTTGGTTGATGCATCGAGCCACGGGTCAACCCACGTCGCGTCTTCTCGCAGGTACTTGCCCGTCCCCGCCGTCGCGCCGGGATCAGGGACGCCGCCGACCGCGTGTGACGCGCCAGACGCCACGAAGGTATTCAGGGTCACGGTCGGGTTGCCCGCCGCGCCGTCCGCATTCGTGATCCCGATACCCGCGTTAGCCGAGGCCAGCAGACGATTGATCGTCGTGTTGAGTGCCGTGCGAATCAGAATCCCGTTGGCGCCAGGGTCGGCCAGGCCACCCGACACGGTGACCGTCCCGCCATCCTTGCTTACCGCGAAGTTGTTCTTGCTGTCCGCATACGTGCCCTCCTGCGCCGCGGCAACTCCCGCGACCAGAAAGGCCAGCAGCGGAGCCCACCGCTTCACTGGTTGTACCTCTCGAAGTTGGCCGAAACCGTTCCGCTGGTGAACGTCGAGGCCGGAATGTGAATCCGGTACTGGTATGACCTGGGCAACGACGTGTACGTGCCGCCGTTACCATTCGCATCCGCCGCGGCCGGGTTCGTCACCGACGCGCACGCGAACCAGTCCATGTTGCTTCCTGACCGACAGTCGATGTTGACGACTACCGCGCAGGGGTTCGCGTTGCACTTGACCTGGGCGCCCAAATTCCGATGCCCGAACGTGTTGATCGTCGCGCTCGTGTACTCCGCACCAGATGTCGCAGAGTCAATCGCCACGCACGTCGGCAGAATGTTTGCCGAGCAGTTCTCGGCCGCTCGAAGGCTCAAGGCGAAAACCAGAAGCCCAATCGCTAGTAGTACCCGTCTCATCTCAAGCCACCCCAAGCTCACTCGGAAGACGCTTCCACGCTTCCATACACGCGCCACACATGAGCGGCGCAAACCCGCGATCCGGCTGAATTACCGGGCCGCCACAGTGCTTGCACGTCTTGTTACTGATGTTGGAAATGAACGCTAACGCCTGATCCGCCGCGTGCTTCAACGCCTTCGTCCCGCTACGCTCGATGCACGCACGGCAGTAGCGGAAATCCGGCCCAAGCGCGCCAACGTCGTACGTGAAGTCCACGTCGTAACAGTGGGCGCACTTCGCCAACTTGGAGAACTTGCGATCGAAGAAGAACTGCGGGAGTTCTTCCTTGTGCGACTTCTTGACGAAGTTATCCACGCGGGTTGTCCACCGTAAACGTGCGGCACCAGAGGCAGACGCCCATGCCGAACACGTCCCCATGAATGCCGCAGCGACAGAGAACCCAATGGATGCCGCGTGCGCAGCGGCCGACGAACCGATGAATGGCGGAGGCGATCTCGGTCGGGTTGGGAAACCGCGGGGTCTGATCGCCAAACTCCCGCACGGCCCACCCGTAGGGATTCACGCCGCGAGCGCTGCGAAGCTGCGCCCTCACCGCTCGCCCCGCGTGTGCCCGCGATACACCACATCGCCCAGGACTTTGCCCGGCCGCAGCGGCGCCCTTGGGACCGGCTTCAGTCCTGCAGGCTTCTCAGCCGAAACCGGGAACTCCTGGGCGATCCAGTAGCCCATCGCATCGGAAATGTGGGTTCTGCGCGAGTACGGGTCACGCTGGTCCGTGGACTTCAGCAGATCCTTCTCGTTCGGACGCCACATGACGCCCTCGAAGTCCTCGATGAGCTCCTTGCAACGCTTGGCGACGCGAATCCCGGGCTTCCCGTCCTGCGCCCAGAGCTTCGTGTCCACCGCATTGACACGATCCTTCACTCGAGGATTGCCCTGCGGAACACGCATCCTTACCGGCGCCGAATATCCACGCAGCGCCAGCCGCATCGTGTCGTAGAAGCTCTTCGTCGTCGCGTCACCGAAGATCTGGAGCTCGCCCTTGTGCGCGGGATACATCTCCCGAAACTGCCCCACCGCACCCTCGATCGTTGACGGCTCGCGGAAGATCTCGTCCAGCACGTTCACCCAACCCGCGATGATTTGACCCACACCCCATCCCAGGGGGGACTGGTTGAAGTCGCAGAAGAGGACCAAGGGCATCCGGTCGAAATACTGGATGTCATCGACAACGTGTACGGCCCGCTTAAAATGCGGGTAGGCGAGTGCTCCAAGGTGCGAGCCGAAGTCGATCTCCAGTTCTCTTGCCCAGTCCTCTTCGCGGCCGTACTTCTTGCGTTCATTGATCTCCCACTGCGGGTCGCTGGCCTTTGCCTCGTCCATCGACCAGTGGATCGGGATGACCGTGAATCCACGGGGCGAGGGATACCGGCGAAGAACCATCAACGGACAACCGACTCCACGGCCGGCGGCGGCCCGTTCTCAAAGCGGTACTTGATGAGCTCCGTGCGGTTGGGCTCGAGCACGTGATCGAACCCACGCGCCCACTCGCGTAACGCGCCCTCTTCCTCGGGCTTCCACTTGCCAGGGGGAAACGCCGGCAGCGACTTGGCTGCCGTCTTGGTTTCGTCTGCCATCGAATCCTCCAGAAAGTCGATCAACTAGGCCGGGTGCTCCGAATCCGCCTGACCCTTCTGCGCGTCCTCCGCAGCCTTCAGCGCGTCAACACGCACCTTCAGCGCATCCAGCGCATCCAAGTCCGCCTGACTCGCGCCACCCGCCGCGATCAAAGCCTCGAGCCGCGCAAACGCGTCCGAAACGCTCTGCGCACTCGCCGCATCGCTCGCCTCGAGCGCCGAAACTTCCGCACCGACTTCCGCGATCTTGTCCGAGATAGCTGACACGATTGCCTCCTCCGTCCGCTGAATTTTTAGGCGGGTAAGGCCGCCCTGAACTTCCACGTGGGCGATGATTCGCTCAGCCGCCCGCTTGATTTCCGCTGCCACGACACACGCAACCCAGATGCCGACTGCGAGAGAGATGCACGCGTACCCGAAGATCTGCGCGCCATTCACTTCACGCTCCCCACCGGGTAAAGCCGATTTCCTTGCAGATGCCCGCGAGCACGCCGGCGGGCCCGTTGGAGCTAGAGATCAGGATGAGCTTCGCGCCCTTCTCAGCCGCAGGAAGCGCTGCAGTCAACGCCTGGTGCGCCTCCGGCATGAACTCGCTCTCGTCCATCACCAGCACGCTAGGCGTGTAGGTGCGAAGCACGGCGCCACCCTGCGGAATCGCCCAGATGTAGCTCCCGGTCAGCCGATACGTCATGCGACCGATCGCGCCCTTGGTCGTACGAATCGCCGCATAGGTGCGCCGCAAGCCTTCGGGAATGCTGTTGTCCTCGATGAACGCGCAGCGTTTGTCCACCGCGAACGCGCTCTTGTCCTCAGTCTCTGACTGCCAGAAGATCGCGTTGTTGCCGAAGAACCGCGCCCGATGCGTACACCACGCGGCAAGAGCCCAGGAAACCATCATGCGACGCGACTTCGGAATCGCCACCATCTGGCACTCGTTCACGCACGCCAGGAGTTCCTTGAGGTACGTGAGATGGCTTGGCCACGGCGTAAGGTTCTGCGTAGCCTCGTCCGTCGTGAGCACGCAATCGGTCAGCCACGACCAGATGTCGCGCTTGTAAAGCTTGTTTCGCTCGGCCAGGATGTCGGCCGCCGCGTTGTGCTGCTCGTCCTCGGGAATCGAATCAAGGATCTCGGGATGCGCGTTGAGATCGTCCAGCGTTTCCCGAATCTCGAAATCCGCTTTCACTTCTTGACCCTCGAGATGGCGTCGAGAAGCTTGGCCATGCCAGAGCCGTCACCGATCGCGGCTTCGCGGTCTTCCTCGGCCGCCGCGGCCTTGCCCTCCGCACGGTTGAGCAGTTCCGAGAAGTAGGGCGAACTGCCAGCCTCCGCAAACTCAAACGCCTTCAACGCCAAACGCCGGCCCCGAGTCATGTGCTGCCAACTCTCGGGCTGGCTGTCCGCTGGAGCGTCAAGGAGCTCCGCTGCAGCACGACTGAACGCCGTGGATTTGCGCGGGCGCCCGCTTGGATTCCCGCTAACGCCGGGAGGAAACGGCTTGCCCGGATTGTCTGGCCCAAACGGTCTACCAGGCACAGACGGAAGCGCTGATTCCAGCGCGAGAACTATTAGCCCGTAGATTCCTCATCGCTTTCGGAGTGTGAGTCCGATTGCGACGTTTCTTGCTCTGTCCCCCGCCGTAGAAGGCGGGATTTGCGTTTCTGTCTTAGTTCGCGGTGGCGCTTGACTCGTTCAGGTTTGGAGTCGCGTTTGCGGTCGCGTGCCCTGGATTCTTCGGTGGCTTCGATGCGGTAGATCCAGCCTTTGGATTCTGAGGTGAGCGATTCGCGGGTGATGGTGTTGGCGGCCTCGAAGGTGATTTTGCATTCGGGGCATCGCCAGAGTTGGAAGCCGAGGATGCGTGGGAAGGGTGACGGCCGACTACGGAAGAGAACGAGGACGCCGAAGCAGTGAGGGCAAGCCCGAGATGATCTATACACGGTGCCGCTCCGAGTAGCTCCGGCGAGGTTGGCCCTCCTCAACCCCGCCGCCTACTACATAGGCGGCGGCGTGGTTAGAGGACGGTTGCCGGAACTTAGAGTTAACCCCGCCCAGGCGGGGTTGAAGTTGTTGACCGCAAAGCTCTTTAGACTCAGAAAAACCCCAACCCCGCCCCCAACCCCGCCGCCTAACCCCGCCCGGCGGGGTTGAAGTGTTTGACTTGTAAGGGTTTATCTGTCTAACGGACTGCATAGAAATAACCTCCGCCCTTGCCCTCCCGGTACACAGAAGTGATCTTCTCGTCAGACTCGAGGAGGCGCACGGCCATCCGAACGGAGGTTGTTCCGGTGCCGGGTCCACGACCCTTTAGGCGCCGCTCGAGTTCAGAGCCAGAGAGTTCCTGCCCCTTGGCGAGTTCGCCCATTACGGCACTCATCGCGGGCGCCAACTTGATCCTTGTGGCCTCCGCGTTGGCGGCCTCCAGGGAGCTTTCGTCCACCTCGAGCATTCGCCCGGAGGCGCTGTCGTAGCGAACGTTGAACGACTTCGGGAGCCTGTTCTGAGAGTTCACCAGCCGGTTTTTGACCATCTCAACCTTGACGATCTGATCGGATTCGTTGGGGAGGCTCATCACTAGCGCGACGTCGGAGAGGAACTCAATGGCGGCCGTACCGGAAAACGAGGCCATCGCAACGGAGTTCTCTTCGGCCCTGCGGCGGCTGTAGCTGGCGCGGTTGGACTGGCTGGTGAGGAGCACGATCCAGCCGTTTCCTGAGGCGCGCTCGCGGCAGAGTTGCATGAAGAGTTTGTAGGCTTCGCGTTCGGAGCCCGCGTCGAGTTCGCGCCTGGCGGGGATGGTCTGGATGGAGTCGAGAATGACCATCGCGGGGTTGCCGGCGCCGGTACGGCTGGCCGCGAAATCGAATAGGTCGGCAGCAGTGGCCAGATCGCAGTCGGGCTTACGGAGCGTTATGGACCGCTCTCCAAGGGCTTCCTCGAGCCGCGTAGCGCATTTGGCGGGGTCTTCTTCGATCTGCTCGAGCGGTATCCCCATCATCACGCCCATGCGCATGGCGGCCTGGGTGCGGCCCTCGTCGGAGAAGAGCGCGTAGACGGGCATCTTCTGGGAGACGTGGAGGGCGATATCGGCCACGACGGTGGTTTTGCCTACGAATGGTGCGCCGCCCACGGAGATGACGCGACCGGGTGGTACGCCGCCGCGGCGTAGGCGAGCGTCCAGCGGAGCGAAACCCGTCGGCACGGGATCGCCGTCTTTGGCCATCGAGGCGAGGACGGCGGCCGGCGAGAGGTCTAGGTCAGAAGGGGGCTTCGTCTCCGATGAGGTCTGGCCCAGGCTGTCGAACACCGAGAAGGTCGGTGGGTGGGATGGCATCGTGATCGCCTTCCAATAAATCAAAGAAGCGGATCCACTGTGGTTTGGCGGCATCCAGAGCGGCCGATGCTTTGCGTAGCTGGCGGGCGAGGTGTTCGAGGTTATTGGCCAGCGTTAGTGGGTCATCGGTCGGGCCGTACTCGAGGGAGTGGGGCGGGTCATCGAGGGTTGCCTGGAGCCATGAGGCGATTGTTTGGAGGTCTAGTTCGACCCAGGATGCGGCGTGGAAGACGTGGAGAAGGGCGAGGCGTACGGAGCGGTGGAAGGCGTCGTCGCCGGGGAATGCGGCGGTTATCGCGGTGCGAGCCTTGGGGTAGGTGTCGGAGTAGGTCATCGTTGCGTCTTATTGGATCGTTCGGAACTAACGATTGGACGTTGGTCTGATGGTGGATCAGTCTTGGGCGTGACGTGGGCTCGACCGCCGCCAGACTCGTCGCGTGGGGGCCGCGCGGACTTGGCTTGCGCGGTTTTGTCGCATCGGCAGTTGCCGCCGGGTACGTGGAGTCCGTGAGTCATGCGACCTCCCTAGCGAGCAGCGGCGCCGTGTTACCGACGCGGCGGCGGGCCATCTCGGCATAGGTCGGGTTGAGTTCGAGGCCCACGAACGAGCGTCCGAGTTTGAGCGCGACGACGCCGGTCGTGCCGGAGCCGGCGAACGGGTCGAGGATGGTGTCGTCCTGTCGGCTACCGGCCTTGATGCACGGCTCGACGAGTGCCTCGGGGAAGGTGGCGAAGTGGGCCTCGGGGAATGGCTGCGTGGCGATCGTCCAGACGGAGCGGACGTTGCGGCCGGCGGGGACCGTACCCCCCTTTAACCAGCCACCCGAAACGTATCCGTCTCCAACCTGCCGATCCCCATAGTTGCCGTCCCCGGCGCGGATGGCCTCCTCCCGCACGGCCTCTTGGTCGAAGTAGTACCGCGGCGCTTTCGTCAGGAGGAACAGGTACTCGTGCGCCTTCGTCGGCCGGTCGGTGACGGACTCGGGCATCGGGTTGGGCTTGCTCCAGATGATGTCCGAGCGGAGATACCATCCGTCGGCCTGGAGCGCGAAGGCGAGGCGCCAGGGAATGCCGACGAGATCCTTCGGCTTGAGGCCGGGCGGAATCTCTTTAGGCGGCGAAGGCCGATAGCCGACGTTCTCGCGCTGCTCGCGCCCGGTAAATCCGCCATTGTTCGCTATGCCTGAGCGAAACCCCGTGTTGGCATAGGAATCCCCGATGTTCAGCCACAGCGTCCCGTTGGCGCGCAGGACGCGGCGGACCTCCGCGAAGACCGCGACCATCTTCGCGACGTACTCCTCGGGCGTGGGCTCGAGGCCGAGTTGCGCGTCGATCCGGCGCGCGCCGCACGGGCAGTCGCGCATCGACGCGGAGCCGCTGCCGGTGTTGATTGCTTGCTTCTCTGAGACCGGCGACGCGAACCTTCCGCCACGCCTCTCGGGTGCATGGTCGCATCCGGCTTCCCCGCCCTCCCACGTCGCGGTTCCGTAGTCGCGCAGTCCCCAGTACGGCGGCGACGTGACGACGCATTGGGCGGACTCCCCCGGGAGCTCGAGAAGCCGCTCGAGGACATCCCCAACGCGGATTGACCACGTGAGTCCCGCGTCTTCCGGCGTGCTATTTGCAACAGTGGTCATCGTGGGGAATCTTTGAGAGTTTTTTTGCATTGACTTGCACTCCGGTCTGGGGGTAAGCGCGTATGGCCTTCAGCCGCGGCCCACCATGCGATCGCGCCTCGGGTTCGTCACGGCTTCTGTCTGAGCATGACTTCGCACATCTTCAGGAGCTCGTTGGCCTCCCAGGAGTTGGTCGCGGTGTGGGTGCATCCAGGCCAGTTGCGGGCAAAGTCGATCTGGGCTTGTGAGAGCCGGCCGCCGAGCGCCTTCACCTCGAGGAGGTGCGTTCTGTGCGTCGGGTCACCCTTGCGGGCAACGATAGCGTCTGGTACGCCGGCGGCGCGTTGGATTGCGGAGGTGATGCGTTGGATTGACCAGCCGGATTTCTGGAGGTTTTCGTAGAGCTCCTTCGCGTTGGAGTCGGGGTTATCGCGGCGCAACTTGAGCCTCCATGCAGCGGTCGAAGGTGAACACGCCGCCTAGGAAAATGTTGCCGAACTTTCGACCACGGGGGCAGAGGGAGCAGAAGAAGGTTTTCTCGCAGCCGTTCAGCCCATGAACGTGCTCAACCAGCGTCCAGGCGTGGAATCCGAATGAGCATCGCAGGGGACGCATCACTTTCCCATCTCCGCTTTCCTTTGCGCGTAGGACTTGTAGCCGCTCCATGCGCGAAGAGACTCGTTGATGATCTTGGATCGCTCGAGTTTGAGCGTCTTGAGTGCCTCGCCAACATTCAGCATCGCCTCCACCTCGTCTTCGTTCTGCGGCCGGTGTGCGGAATCCCAAAAGCTGTTGAGTTCTTTGAGTTGGGATATCTCAAACTTGAGTTCGCGCAGGCGCGGGAGACAAGTCGGATCGAGGATCACGCCTTCCCCTCCTTCGCCCGCTCGCGGATGGCTTCCTCAATCCTCAGCAGTTCGCCCTCTACCGCGACATCGGAATCGACCTTCTCGTATCGTTCGTGGATGTAATCTGCCGCCTCCTCATACGCCTCCGCCTGCGCGGCGCGCCAGAGGTCGGCGTCCATGTCCCAACCCTCAAGCTCGCGGGGCGTGGGTTTCGGAGAGTCGGACTCGGCAACGACCCTCCGAAAGAACGCTATGTAGGCTTCCGGCGGCGGCTTCTCGCTCACGGCCTGCTCCTCGACTTCCACCACTGGTCACCGAGAAATGCTCTGACCGCCCATCCGAAAAAGAATCCGCTCACCCAAAGGTTCCAGGTCACTTCCCTCCCTCCTTCTGCGCGGGGATGATGGCGAGCGGGTCGTGCCCCTGCTTGAGCAGGCAATCCTGCGAGTAGCCGCACCGTTCGCACGTTCGCCGCTGCCGCGTCTGGGAATACGGATGCTCAAACAGGCCCCTGCGATCCATCGCTATACCGTTCTCCTCATAGACGGCCCACTTGCTCCACCTGTGGCCCCAGAAGCAACTCATCGTCGCCCCTTTCGCGCTCGCGGGAGGACGAGCACGTACCCCTTGTCATCCGGGTCTGGCGTGTTCGGGTGCCGATCAGCGAACCGTTGCAGCCGTTCGATGAAGCGCCACCCGCCGCACGGGCAGTAGTTACTGTGGTGGAGCATCGCCACCCTCACCAAGTAGCACGCCTCCTCGATCTCGGTAGCCTTTCGCCTCTTCTTCCCGGCCTTCACTTCTTCCTCCGCCGCGCTCGCGGGAGGAGCACTTCGCGGACGAGGACGGTTTCGACTCTCTCGGCAAACTCGGCCGCCTTAATCTGCTTCTCGCCCCAGTTCGACGGCACCAGCAGGTAATCCTTCTTCTGCCGCCTGTCGCGCCAGACCCACCACTCCCTCGCCCTCCTTCTCTTCTTCCCGGCGCGAGAGGGGCGGGTCATCGGGACACCCTGCCAATCCGATAGCCGATCAGGTAGGACACAACGCAAACGAGAGCGGTCCAGTAGATCGCGGCCCGCAGTATCAGGGTGCCGTCTTGACACGGGCTGATAATCATGATAGTATCCCTGTCTGGAGGTCATGATGATTTACACGCAGCAAGGCGAGCCGGTCAGGATTTGGAAGATTCGCAAGGGAATCCGCGTTGTCGTCACGGTCATATCCGAGGAAGATCCGAATTGGATTCGTGAGAAGTACGCCGACACACTCAAGGCTGACGACGGACTGAGAGAGATTCATAGGGCGATGGCCGTGGCGCAGGAGGACAAATGACGTACCTCCTCCGCGACGTAGACCCCGGCCTGTGGCAGCGCGTGAAGGTGCGAGCCGCGAAGGACGGCGTGCCGATCCGAACGTTGATCTTGAAGCTGCTTCGTACATATCTTTCGGGGCGCGCCTAGCGCCCCTTCTCCCCCTCCGGCGACGGCGGGACTTCGTGAACGTGATGGAAGATCGTCGCTGCCGCGTCGTGGCACTCGTCACAGCACGATTTCCGAAACTCCTCGTCATGCATCCATCGCCGGAACCATTCCAGCGCCGCTCGCTCTTGTTCTTTGAGAGTCATTTCCCCTCCGGCGACGGCGCTTCGGGGAACGAGACTCTGATTTGGTCGTCCGGTGTCCACTCATGCGGGCCGTCGTGACCGGCTTCCAACATACAGGTTTCGCTCATCTCGCCGTAGTCCACGGCGTCGTTGTCAGCCCAACAGTGAAGGTCACTCATTCCCCCTCCGGCGACGGCGCGAGGGCGCTCTGTAGATCCATCAGGAATATGTACCAGTCCGAGTGTCGCTCGACCCCAGTGTTCTCGTGCGCCTTCACGAAGTCACGGATCGTCTTGTCCACCCTCCACACCGCCGCCTCGGCCTTCGCGGCCTGCGACTGCACGCCGTCGTAGCGCTGATACCAACGGTCTACCTGTTCTTGGAGATCCCTGATCCGCGCCTCGGCCACGTCGTGTTCCGCTTCGGATTTGTTGTAGGCGTCCGCCATGCG
>Ga0207670_10000168_pt1 | contig 43778 bp, 37 predicted proteins | sample KBSS23HmetaG_FD_184339 | JGI IMG/M metagenome (GOLD analysis project Ga0207670, IMG submission 184339) | Switchgrass rhizosphere microbial communities from Kellogg Biological Station, Michigan, USA - KBS S2-3H metaG (SPAdes) (version 2) | ecosystem: Host-associated > Plants > Roots >... | reverse complement strand
GTCGTCGAGGTAGGGCACGCGGCCCTCCACCGACGCCCCCATCGTGCTTCGATCTTCCTTGAGAAGCAGATCGTCGGGAAGGTACCACAGGTGATCCGCGGCCGACGCCAGCGCCGCGGCGGTTGCGGGCGGCTTCGGGAACTCCCGCGCCATCTCCGCGCCGAGCGCGCGCGCGACCGCGGCGGGAGCCACGTCGAGCGCGGTGGCCTCGCGCCACGCCGCGGGCCGCACCGGCTCGAGCGTCGACAGGTAGGCGGCGAGGAACGACCCGCGGCCGCGCGCCTCGAGCAGCTTCCGCGCCATCACCAGCCGCTCGCCGGACAACGTGCGGCGATGTTGATCGCGCTCGCCGAGGATCCGCGCTCCCGCGCGCGCGACCGCCGGCGGCAGCCAGCGCAGGTTCGCGAGCAGGCCGGGCAGCCGGTGGCGGCGGTAGCCGCCGAACAACTCGTCGGCGCCGGTGCCCGAGAGCACCACGGTGACGTGCTCGCCCGCGGCGCGCGCCACGAGGTGCGCCGGCACCGCCGCCGGATCCGCGCACGGCTCGTCCAGCATCGCGATCACCCGCGGCAGCTCGTGCGCGAGATCCACGCTCACCGTGGACTCGTGGTGGCGCGTCCCGAGCGCCTGCGCCACGATCCGGGCGTACGCGCGCTCGTCGTGATAGCCGCCGCCCTCGAAGCCGATTGCGAACGTTTGCGTTTCGCGGCGCACCTCCTCGGGCAGCAATGCCGTCATGAGGCTCGAGTCGACGCCGCCCGAGAGCAGCACGCCCACCGGCCGGTCGGCGAGCAGCATGGCGCGGGTCGCCTCGCCGAGGCGCGCGCCGACCTCGTCCGCGAGCTGGTCCAGGGAGCGCCCGGCCAGCGCCGGGTCCGCCTCGAACACGGGCCACGCCCAGTAGCGCTCGACCCGGAGCCCCGCCGGTGTGGCCACGAGGCGGCAGCCGGGGCGGAGCTTGCGGATGGCGCGGAACGCGGTGGCCTCGCCGGGCACGAATCCGAGCGCCAGGAAGCGGGCGACGCCGTCCAGGTCCAGCTCGCGCGGCAGCTCGGGGTCGGTGAGCAGCGACTTCATCTCCGAGGCGAACAGCAGCCGGTCGCCGACGCGCGCCCAGTAGAGCGGCTTCACGCCGAGCGGGTCACGGGCCAGCAGCAGCGTGCCGTCGGCCGTGTCGTGGATCGCGGCCGCGAACATCCCGCGCAGGCCCTCCACCGCCGCCACGCCGCGCTCCAGGTAGAGGTGGGGCAGGAGCTCGGTGTCGGTGTGCGTCCGCAGCCGGTGGCGGCGGGCGAGCTCCGCACGCAGGCGCGGGAAGTCGTAGAGCTCGCCGTTCTGCATCGCCCACACCCGCCCGCTCGCGTCGCTGAGCGGCTGGTGTCCGCCCTCGACGTCGAGGATCGAGAGCCGGCGCACGCCGAACGTGGCCCGTCCGAGCGTCTCGAGCCCGGAGTCGTCCGGCCCGCGGTACTCGATGGCCTGCAGCATCGCGGCCACGCGCTCGCGGTCATCGACGCGGGCCTGCTCGGCGGGCGGCGCCTCGCCGAGACGATAGATCCCGGCGATCCCGCACATAGGAGCCTCCAGTGCTTGTCGCGGGCGGGGCCCGCAGGCCATCGTCGTGACGGCCGCGCGCAGGGTACGATAGCGGCGCCGACGATGTCACCCGCGGCCGTCACTCGACGTTTGACCGCGGCACGGACCGCCTCTAGCTTGACTGCCCGTTTCCAGCCCGGAGGGTCATGGATGGCCCGGGCGAGGCCACTCGATCCGGGTTCACCGCACGCCACCTCGCTCGAACGCGAAAGGACCTCACCTTGTACACGCTCACCGTCGTGGGCACTGGATACGTCGGACTCGTCTCCGGCGCCTGCCTCGCCGACTTCGGCAACAAAGTCATCTGCGTGGACTCGGACGCGACCAAGATCGAGAAGCTCAAGGCCGGCGAGCTGCCGTTCTTCGAGCCCGGTCTCCCCGAGATGGTGGCGAGGAACGTGAACGACGGCCGGCTCACGTTCACCACCGACCTGCCGACCGCGGTCAAGGCCTCGAAGGTGGTGTTCATCACCGTCGGCACACCCCCGCGGCCCGACGGCAGCGCCGACACGAGCGCGATCTACGCCGTCGCCAAGGTCGTGGCGCAGAATCTCGACGGCTACACGCTCGTGGTGCAGAAGAGCACCGCGCCCGTGGGCACGGCGCGCGAGCTGTACGCGTGGATGGAGAAGCACGCGAAGCGCGGCGGGGAATTCGACGTCGCCTCGAACCCCGAGTTCCTGCGCGAGGGCTCGGCGATCGAGACGTTCATGCGCCCGGACCGTGTCGTGATCGGCGCCGAGACGAAGAAGGCGCAGGAGCTGCTGAAGAAGCTCCACGACCCGCTGTTCCTGATCGAGACGCCGATGGTGCTCACGAACCTCGAGACGGCGGAGCTGATCAAGTACGCCTCGAACTGCTTCCTCGCCACCAAGATCTCGTTCATCAACGAGATCTCGAACGTGTGCGAGGCGCTCGGGGCGGACGTCCAGGTGGTGGCCAAGGGCATCGGCATGGACCGCCGCATCGGCTCCAAGTTCCTGCACGCGGGCCCGGGCTACGGCGGCAGCTGCTTCCCCAAGGACACGCACGCGCTGGCGAGCTTCGCGCGCGCGGCGGGCGAGCGCGTGGGCATCGTCGAGGCCGCGATCGAGGCGAACGAGCGCCAGATGACGCGCATGGTGGACAAGGTGTGCGAAGCCGTCGGCACGCCGAAGGGCAAGACGGTCGCGGTGCTCGGGCTCGCGTTCAAGCCCAACACCGACGACATGCGGGCGGCGCCGTCGCTGAGTATCCTGCCGGCCATGAGGAAGCGCGGGTTGAAGGTCGTGGCGTTCGACCCCATCTCCATGGACAAGGCGGCGGCGATGCCGGAGCTGCAGGGCGTCGAGATGGCGAAGGACGCCTACGACGCCGCGCGCGGCGCGCACGCGATCGTGATCCTCACCGAGTGGAACGAGTTCCGCACGCTGGACCTGGCGAAGCTCAAGCGCCTGATGGAGCGGCCGGTGCTGTGCGACCTGCGCAACATCTACACGCCGGAGGAGGTCGAGGCGGCGGGCTGGACGCACGTCGGGGTGGGCAAGGGACGCGCGGGCCAGGCCGCGAAGAAGCGCGTCGTCACGAGGCGCAAGGCCGCGAGCGCATGATCCACGGCGTGCTGACGAAGCCGCTGAAGGTCATCCCCGACGAGCGCGGCTGGCTCATGGAGATGCTGCGCGACGACGACCCGTTCTTCCAGCGCTTCGGCCAGGTCTACCTGACCGTGGTCTACCCGGAGGTCGTGAAGGGCTGGCACTACCACAAGAAGCAGACGGATCACTTCGTGGTGGTGAAGGGCATGTCCAAGGTGGTGCTGTACGATTCGCGCGAGGACAGCCCGACGAAGGGCGAGGTGAACGAATTCTTCCTCGGCGAGAAGAATCCCTCGTTGCTCGTGATCCCGCCGCTCGTGCTCCACGGCATGAAGGGCATCGGCGTGGAGCCCGCCTACCTCGTGAACGTGCCGACGTATCATTACGACTACAAGGACCCCGACGAGCATCGGGTACCGCCGCACGACCCGTCGATCCCGTACGACTGGAGTCGCAAGGATGGCTGAGCGGTCGAACCTCGCGCGCGCGCGGGTGCTGGTCACCGGCGGCGCGGGGTTCATCGGTTCCAACTTCGTGCACCGGCTGCTGGCGAGGCACCCGGGGGCGCACGCCGTCGTGCTCGACGCGCTCACGTACGCGGGGCGGCGCGAGAACCTCGACGGCCTGCCGTCGTCGCGGCTCACGTTCGTCCACGGCGACATCCGCAACGCCGAGGCCGTGGCCCGGGCGATGAAGTCCTGCGACTTCGTCGTGAACTTCGCCGCCGAGTCCCACGTCGACCGCAGCATCGAGACGCCCGGCGAGTTCATCCAGACCGACGTCTACGGCGTGTTCGTGCTGTGCGAAGAGGCCAGGCAGGCCGGGATCAAGCGCTTCATCCAGGTGAGCACGGACGAGGTCTACGGCGAGGTGCTCGAGGGCCACTCGACCGAAGACTGGCCGCTGAACCCGCGCTCACCGTACGCGGCGAGCAAGGCGGGCGGCGACCGGCTGGCGTACGCCTACTGGTGCACCTACGGCCTGCCCGTCGTGGTGACGCGCTGCTCCAACAACTACGGGCCGCGCCAGTACCCGGAGAAGCTCGTGCCGCTGTTCGTCACCAACGCCATCGACGACCAGCCGCTGCCGGTCTACGGCACGGGGAGAAATAGGCGCGACTGGCTGCACGTGGACGACCACTGCGACGCGCTGCTCACGCTGCTCGAGCATCCGGGCGTCGAGGGCGAGACGTTCAACATCGGCGCCCAGCACGAGCTGGACGTGCTCACGATCACCGATACGCTGCTGTCGCTGCTCGGGAAGCCGAAGTCGCTCGTCCGCTTCGTCGAGGACCGTCCCGGCCACGACCGGCGCTACGCGGTCGACTCGAGCAAGCTCACGCGCGTCACCGGGTGGAAGCCGGCGATCGCGTTCGCCGACGGCATCCGCGGCACCGTGGAGTGGTTCCGCGCGAACGAGCCGTGGTGGCGCACGATCAAGAGCGGCGAGTTCCGCGCCTACTACGAGCGCATGTACGGCCAGCGGAAGGTGCTGGGAGTGGTGAAGGCGTGAGGCTCATTCGCGCCCTGGGTCTCCTGGCCGCGCTGCTGCTCGCGGCAACGGGCGCGAACGCCCAGGGCGGTGCGGTCGACCTCATGGGCTCGGCCAGCGGGGGGCGCAACGTCCTGGCCCCGACGGGCGCGTCGTCGTCGCCGCCCATGAGCCGGCCGGTGGATCCGACCGAGTACGTCGTCGGTCCCGGCGACATGCTCCAGATCAACCTGAGCGGGGGCGTGACGCGCTCGTGGGACGCGATGATCCTGCCCGAGGGGACGCTGTACGTCCCGAGCATCGGCCCGATCCCGATGGTGGGCGTGACGCTCGTGGAGGCGCGCCGCCTCGTCCAGGACCGCCTCGCCAAGGAGTACCGTGGCGTGGCCGTGGATCTGCGCCTGCTGCGCCCGCGCAGCTTCCTCGTCTACCTGGTCGGCGAGACGAGCCAGCCGGGCCCGCACGAGGTGTCCGCCACGAGCCGTGCCAGCGAGTTCCTGAGCGAAAGTCTCTTCGGTGATGCCGCCTCGCGTCGAAACGTGGAGCTGCGCCGGCGCTCGCCGAAAGGGGAGATACGGACACGCATCGACCTCACCCGGTTCCGGCTGACCGGGTACCTCGCGCACGACCCGCTGCTGCGCGAAGGCGACCAGGTGTACTTCCAGAAGGGTGCCGCGGAGGTCGCCATCGCCGGGGCCGTGGCACGCGGGAGGAGCTTCGACCTGGTCGACGGGGACAGCCTGAGCACGCTGCTCGCGATGGCCGGGGGGCCACTGCCGAGTGCCACGGACCAGGCGGTGCTCGTGCGATTCGTGGATGCGACCCGCAAGGACTCCCTGTCCTTCAAGCTGGCCGACGTGCTCTCCGGGCGTTACGACGCGCCCCTGCGCGATGGCGACCACGTCTACGTCTACTTCCAGCCGCGCTATCACTTCCTCGAGCAGGCGAGCATCTACGGAGAGGTCCAGCGCCCCGGCACATATCCGCTCCTGCCGGGTCTCACCCGCCTGTCGGAGCTGGTCAAGCTTGCAGGCGGCTTCCTGCCGGACGCCGACCTGGGTTCGATCCACGTGTTTCGCTCCAGCGGCCCGGCGGGCGAGCCGGACCCCGAGATCACGCGGCTATCCCAGCTGGGCCGCAAGGACATGACCAATTCCGAGTACGAGGTGCTGCGTGCGCGCGTCGCCTCGCAGCGCCAGGACTTCCGCGTGGACTGGAAGCGCGTGAAGGTCGGCGGCGACCTCGACGTCGTGCTCCAGGGTGGCGACGCGGTGCGGGTGGACCGGGCCATGGCCGCGGTGCGGGTCGAAGGCGAGGTGCGGCTCCCCGGTTTGATCAGCTACCAGCCCGGGCGCAGCGTGGAGGAGTACGTGAAGCTGGCCGGGGGATACTCCGAGCGCGCCGTGCCGCACAAGGTTCGCGTCAAGCGCGCGGTGACCGGCCAGACGATACTGGCGCGCGACGTGAACTCGCTCCAGCCCGGTGACCTGGTGTGGGTGCCCGAGCGGGGCGACCCCCAGACGTGGCAGAACTTCCAGGCCGTGCTGCTCGTGGCGACCCAGGTGGCGACGATCCTCCTGGCGTTGCGCGTGGTGCCCCGCTAAGGGCTATCGCAGCACGATCACACGGCGCACGCTGGCGCGGCCATCCCTGCGCACGAGCCGGGCCAGGTAGAGTCCCGCGGGGACGTCGCGTCCCTCGTCATCGCGCAGGTCCCACGCGGCGCCCGCACCGTCAGCGCCTCTCCCGTTCCGGACGAGCGTCCGGACGTTCCGGCCCGAGAGGTCGTGGATCGTGAGCGTGACCCCGTCATCGCTGAGCGGTGATGAAAAGTCGAGCCGCGTCATCCGTCGCGCCGGATTGGGTGCGGCCGCACGCAGATCCGGAAGCGGTCCTGAACGAGGCGGCTCCACCCCCGCGGTGCCGGGGTCGCGGTTCTGGATCGTGACCTGGCCGCTGGGTCGAACGACGACCAGCTCGGCGCCGAAGTCGCCGGCGTGGATCCCACCGAGCAGTGGATTCTGCGCCGGCCCGATCACCTTCGGGACATCCGGTGTGGTCGGGAACGAGACCTCGAGGTCGTAGCTGCCGGTTCCCACGCCGCCGAACGTCACCGTGTACTCGTCCTGTCCGAGGTAGCCCGAGCCACCGTCCACGATCCGCGTCTGGACCGGATGGCGGGGGTCGTCGAGGGACCGGAGGCGAACGGTCGCGCCGTGCTCGACCAGCCGGCCGTCGTCGTCCTCGACGCGGACCCTCAGGAACGACGTCCTGGCGCGTGCAACGTGCTCGAGGTGGTTGCGGGCGAACCGTCTGCCATAGGCACCGGCCGCGATGTCCAGGTCGCCGTCACCGTCCATGTCGGCGAAGCTGCAGAGGTCGAAGTTGGGGAGCACGCCGGCGAAGCTCGTGTCCTCCTCGAACGTGCCGTCCCCGCGGTTCAGGAGCAGGCGGGCGATGGCGCCGGGTGGATAGAAGACGAGGTCCATGTCGCCGTCGTTGTCGACATCCGCCCAGCGGTCGCCCCATTCCCAGCCCAGGGGACCGATACCGAGCGTGGACGTGGTATCCGTGAACGTGCCGTTCGTATTCTGGTAGAGCGTCGGGCCGCCTGCGGTCCGCAGGTAGAGGTCGAGGTCGCCGTCGTTGTCGTAGTCCACGAACTGCGCGCCTTCGTCGAACACGACGGGAAGACCCACTTGGGCGCGGACATCGGTGAAGTGCGCGTGACCGTCGTTGGTGAAGAGATGGTGGGCGCAGTACAGATCGAGCGTCCCGTCACCGTTCATGTCCGCCACGGCGACGCCCTCGGGCCTCAGCGGGAGCGGAAGGCCGCGCAGGGCGACGCCCGCGCTGTCGGCACACTCCTGGAACTGCCCATTTCCGAGGTTGAGGTAGAAATAGCTCCGGAATGGCGCCTCGTGGGCGTAGAACGGCAGGAACAGGTCGGGCCAGCCGTCCGCGTTGAAATCGCCCCACGTCGGCGTCTCACCATTTCCGAAGGTGTCCATGCCGGCCGCCGGCGCGACGTCCTGCAGCCCGCTCGGCGTGTTCTCGAACAAGTGGACGAAGTTGTAGGGGCTGCTCGTCTCGTTGTACGGCAGCTGCACGAAGTCCATGTCGCCGTCGCGGTCGTAGTCGCACCACGCAGCGCCGTGGTAGTTGCCATCCCCGAGGAGACTGCGGACGCCGGGCATCTCGACGTAGGCGTCGCCGGAAGCGAGGTATAGCGGAAGGTCGGGGCGCCCGTCGCCGTCGAGATCTCCCCAGGCGGGCGGCAACGTCGTGGTCTTGAAGTTGAAGGGAGCGACGCTGCAACCGAACCCTTCGAACGCGGTGCGCTCGTCGTTCAGGATGGTGCCGAACCCCGTCTGCTCGATCGATGCGGCCCCCTGGGCCGACTGGATCCGCAGCGTCAACGCCTCGTTGCCCTCGAGGATCGGGTCGCCGATGACCGGGACCGCGATCACGACCTGGTCCTGGCCGGCCTCGAACGCGGTATCGCCGGAAACAGAAAAGTAGTCGAGATCGGCCACCGTGGCGGTGCCATCCAGCGTGTGAAAGCTGAAGGGGACCGGCGCGTCGACCGGCTGAGCGAGGCGGACGCGGAACGCCAGCGGACGAGTTCCCGAGTCACCCTCGGCCACGGAGGTATCTGCGACCGAGATCATGACCAGGTCATCGTTGACGATGGTCCCGCTCGCCTCCCCATCGCGCAGCACGGCTTGCACGGGCTCGGAGAGACGGACGCCGAACCACTCGTCGCGTTCGTATCTCGTGTCCCCGAGCACGTGGACGGCGAGGGATTCGGCCGTCGAGCCCGGCGCGAACGTGACCTGGAGGCTGACGGGATCGTAATCGAGGCCGGCGGCGGTCGCGGTGCTGTCGAACGTGCCCACGTCCACCGTCACCGTCTCCGAGACCGCCTCCGAGAGATGCAGTGTGAACATGCAGACCTGGCTGCCCGAGTCACCCTCGGGGATGCGGGCGTCGTCGATCCAGAGTTCGGGCGGGCCGCTCGCGGCGTCCTGGCTGTCCGAGCGCAGGAGCGCTTGCGAGTCCGCGACGGGAGGTCCCACGGATGCGCCGAACGCCACCGCCAGGAGTGCGAGCGAAAGCGCTGCGCCCGGCCCTCGACTGGGGCCGTTGTTGCCTATTACGCGGGACATGGGGGGACCGCCTCCGTCACTAGAACCGGGCCAGCCGTCCCGGCCAAGCAAGCGTACGCCTGTGTTCTCGACTCATCGGCCACGAAACTTCGACTCGGCTTCGGTTCGGGCCCCTCGTCCCCTGCATTCCGCCGCGCGCCCGTGCAAAAAGCGGGGCGGGAGCTTGACAGGCCGCCACCCGGCCGGAATGCTGCGCTGTTTCTGACGGGGCTGTCGGGAGCTCTCCGGAGCGGTCAATCGCGGGAGAACGAGCACTTGAGAGGCGGATCGTGGAGAGCGTGGCTCACGGGCGTGCTGCTCGCCTCGCTCGTACGCCCCCTGGCGGCGCAGACCACGACCAGCTCGTCGGACGAGGCGCGCGAGGCCCGGTTGCTGGCGCCGGTTCCGCTCGCGGGCGCCGTCGACCCCGATCGCTACCGGCTCGGTCCCGGCGACGTGCTGCGGCTGGCGCTCTACGGCCCCATCTCGCGGCAGGCCACGCTCATCGTCGCCCCCGAGGGCACGCTGTTCCTCCAAGATATGGGTACCGTGCGCGTCGCCGGGCTCACGCTCAGCCAGGCGCGCCAGCAGGTGACGGCGCGCATCAAGGGCGCGCTGCGCGGCGTCGGCGTCGAGTTCCAGCTCATCTCGCCGCGCGCATTCCGCATCTACCTGACCGGCGAGGTCAGGTTCACCGGCCCGCACGTCACGAACGCCACCAGCCGACTCGCCGATGTGCTGGCCGATTCGCTGCTCACGCCCACCTCTTCGCGCCGACGGATCGAGGTGCGCTCGCGCGACGGCTCGCGCTGGCTCGCCGACCTCGAAAAGTTCCGGCTGACCGGCGTCGATGGCGACGACCACTCGCTCTCGGACGGCGACGTGATCCACGTGCCCGTGGCGAGCCAGTACATCGCCGCCTGGGGCGGCGTCGGCCGCCAGGGCCGCTACGAGCTGGGCTTGAGCGACAGCCTGAGCACGCTGCTCGAGCTCGCGGGCGGACTGCAGCGCGACGCGATGCCCGAGCGCGCGTTGCTGGTCCGCTGGGACGCCGCGCGACGCGAGAGCCTGTGGGTCTCGCTCACCGACCGGTCGGCCGCGGGCCTTGGCATGTCGCTCGAGGACGGCGACGAGCTGCACGTGTTCACGAAGCCGGACTTCCACGAGTCGGACCGGGTCACGGTGGAGGGCCGCGTGGCGGTGACCGGCAGCTATCCCGTGCGCTCGGGCGTGACCCGGTTGTCGCAACTGCTCGCGAACGCGGGCGGGGTGCTCCCGGATGCGGACAGCGCCTCGGTGCTGCTGTTCCGTGCGCGCCCGGCCCAGACCAGCGACATCGAGCTGGACCGGCTGTCACGGCTCTCGCGCAGCGAGATGACCTCGTCCGAGTATGCGACGTTCCAGACCCGGCTCGCGGGGCTGGCGCCCGACTTCCGCGTCGACATGCGCCGGCTCAAGCCGGGCGGCGGGAACGATCCGCTGCTCACGAACGGTGACCGGATCGTGGTCTCGCGCGCGGTGCGATCGGTGCGCGTGGATGGGCAGGTGCTGCGTCCGGGCGTCGTGGACCTGAAGCCCGGCGAGCCGTGGTCCTACTACGTGAAGCAGTCGGGCGGCATGACCGCGCGCGCGGCGAAGAGCCAGGTGCGGATCACGCGCGCGAGCAGCGGCCTGACGCTGCCGGCGAAGGAGGCAGACGTTCCCCTGGCCGGCGACTTCTTGTGGGTCCCCGAGCGTGCGGACAACCCCGCGTGGCCGTACATCCGCGACAGCATCCTGATCATGGCCCAGCTCGCGACCGTGGCGATCGCGTTCCGGAACTGACACCGCGAGCGCATCCCGACCGGCGCCGGGAGCGCTACGGGATCGGGGTCGCGAGCAGGTCGACGTGGTCCCCGGCTCCGTCGCCTTCCACCTGTTCGAGGATGCGCGCATCGCTCTCGGGAGCGGGGACCGGTCCGTTGACCGGGATCACGCGCAGCTCGTAGCCGAGTGAGCGCAGCTGGTCCAGGTAGGCGAGGGGCTCGACCGACGAGGCCAGGCGCAGCCCGAACGGGCAGAACTCGCTCACGATGGCCGGCCGGTCGCGCTGCACCAGCTCGGCGGCCCCACGCAGCACGCGGGCTTCGGCGCCCTCCACGTCGATCTTGATCACATCCACCTTGCGCTCCCCGGCGAGCGCGCGGTCGAGCGTCACCGCCCGCACCTGGAGCGCCGAGGTCGCGACCTGTTCATGGCTGATGCGCCCGTTGCTGTCGTCCATCCCATACCCGACGAGCGCTTCGCGGTCCGAGACGGCGCACTCGAACACGCGCACGCTGTCGAACCGGTTCGCAGCCGCGCTCTGCTCGAGCAGCCGGCAGCTGCTGGCACCCGGCTCGAACGCGTACACCTGGCCCGCCGGGCCCACGCGGGACGCCGCGAGCAGAGCGTAGTAGCCCACGTTCGCGCCCACGTCCACCACCACCGCGCCCGGGCGCAGCAGCGATTGGAACACTCGCGCGACGTGCGGCTCGTAACGTCGATTCACGGCGATGCGCGCGCCCACCGCCCAATCGTCGAGTCGCACGTACATCGAGAAGCCGTCCAGTTGCACGCGGACGGGCCCGCGTACCGGGATCAGCCACTTGAAGAGCCGGCGATGGTCGTAGGCGACGCGAACGAACTGGGTGAGCAGCGACATCCTTGTGTTCTCCGTGACGAGCGGTGCGTGGTCGCGTGGCCCGCGTCGCATACTACCCCCTCGTCCGAGGTTTGACCCTGCGATTCGCGGTCCACTACGCTCGCGGAACATGCCCTCCACCCCCTCGGTGAGCCCCGTGGATTTCCTGCGCCGCAACGCCCCCCGGGTGTTCCTGTGGGCCGCGATCGTGGCCGCCGCCGCGGGCCTGCTGAGCCTGCTGATCCCGAACAAGTACACGGCTGCGGTCGTCCTGCTCCCGCCGAACAACCAGTCGGACCTGACCGGGCTGCTCAGCGGCAGCGGTGGGTCGATGGCGCTGTCCCGGGCGCTCGGGGTCGACGCCCAGAGCGAGACCGACCTCTACCTCGGCGTCCTGCGAAGCAGCCACCTGAACCGGACCCTGGTCACGCGGTTCGGACTGCAGAAGGTGTACGGCCAGAAGGACGTGGAGAAGGCCGGGAAGAAGCTCTCCGAACACACCGGCGTGGCGCTCACGAACGAGGGTTTCGTGCGGGTCATGGTCACGGAGCGGGACCGAAAGCTCGCGGCCGATCTCGCCAACGCGTACGCCGAAGAACTCGACCAGTTCTTGCGGCTCAACACCAACACCAGCGCACGGCTCCGTCGCGAGTTCATGGACCAGCGGCTCACGGAGACCGAGGGCGCGCTGGCCGCGGTCGAGGACTCGCTGCGCGACTACCAGACGCGATACCGGTTGCCGCTGCTCGGCGCCGAGTCGCAGGGCGCTTCCAATGCTGCTGCCGAGTTGCTCGGGCAGAAAGTGCAGCGCGAGCTCGAGCTGGGCACGCTGCGCAAGGTGAGCACCGGGACGAACCCGCGCATCGAGCAGCTGCAGGAGGAGGTCGAGCAGATCGACCGGCAGTTGAACCGCATTCCGCCCGCCACCACCGAGATCGCGCGCCTGCTGCGGAACGCGAAGATCCAGGAGCGCATCCTGCTCGTGCTCACCGAAGAGCGCGAGCGCGCCCGGTTGCTCGAGCTCAAGACGATGGGCAGCGTCGAGGTCGTGGACCGCGCCGAGCCGCCGCTGTACAAGAGCCAGCCGCGCCGCTCGCTCATCATCGCCGGCGCGTTCGGGCTGGCGGTCCTGGCCGGTTACACGCTGCAGCGCCTGCGCGAGCCGGCCAGCCCCGAGCGGTGAGCCCCGTGCCCGTCGCGGCGAGCCTGCGTCGTTGGGCGAGCCCCACGGGCTGGCCCGAGTTCGTGGTGGGAGCGGGCGTGCTGCTGCTCATCGCGGCGGTGACGTTCGCACCCCTGCCGACGCTGATCGCTGCGTTCGCGGCCGCCTCCGTGTGGGCACTCGTTCGCTGGCCGTTCGCGCTGCCGGCGCTGCTCATCGTTCTCATGGGCAACGTGAAAGTGAATGCCTACCTCGGGTTCTTCACGCTGTTCCCGGAATACCTGCTGCTGATCGTGGCCTGCGGGATGGGACTGGTCGCGTGGTGGGCGCGGCCGTCGTGGCCGCCGGAACGACGCGCCACGATCCTCATGCTGGTATGGGTCTTCACCGGGCTCCTGTCGCTGCCGTTCGCGGTGTCCGGCGCCCGGGTGCTCGCGCGCGTGGTCCTGAACGGCGTGTCGCTGGTCACGTTCCTGACCATGGTCACGACGCTCCGCACGCGGAAGGACCTGTGGCGCGCGGTGACGTTCTGGGAGGTCACGGCTACGCTCTACGCGGTGTTCGGGATCGTCCAGATGATCGGGCTCGTGGCCGGCTTCGACACCAGCCTGCATTTCCTCAAAGGGATCGCGAACCCGGACATCTACCAGGGCGTGGGCGCACCGGTGCGGCGTCGCATTGGGGACGTGTTCCGCGCGAACTCGATGTTCAACGACCCGAACATCCTGGGCGGATTCCTCGCGGCGGCCATGACGGCCATGCTCGCGCTGCGGTTCCACCACGCCGAGACCGGACACCGGCGGCGCGCGGCGCTGGAGACCGCCGGGCTGGTGATCATGTCCGTGTGCCTCCTGCTCACGCAGTCCCGCAGCGGCGCGCTGGCGCTGATCGCGGGCGCCGGCGTGGTGTTCGCCCATCGACCCGGGCTGTTGCGCCGCCCCGCGCTGTGGATCGCGGTCGGCGTCATCGTCGTCGCCATGGCGGGGGTCTCGATTCTGGTCCAGGCCGACCCGATGCTGCTGCTCACGCGGTTCGCGGGTACGGTGGACACGAACGACTCCTCGAATCGCGTGCACCTGGACGTTCTCGTCTACGGGCTCGAGCTCCTGAAGCGCTACCCATTCTTCGGCGTCGGGCTCGGAAACTACGGGCTGTACTACGGTCCCGAGCGGAACCCTTACTTCACCAACATGATGACGCATTGCGCCCCGCTCACTTACTTCGCCGAATCCGGCATACCGGGCGGCATCGCGTTCTGCGCCGTCTGGGCGCACGTTGTCCGCCGCGTCGCGGGCACCCGTCCCGCCGCTCCGAACACGGAGGGCCAGGCGCTGCGCGTGGGATTGCTCGCCGCGGTGGTCGCGCTGTTGGTGGCGAACCTCTTCTACGATTACATCCTGCGCACGTTCGTGTGGGTGATCGCGGCGCTCGCGGTCTCGCTCGCGCGCCACCACGACACGCCGCCGCGCGAGGTCGCGGCGTGAGGTTGGTGTACGACCTCCGCTACGCCACCGACCACTTCCCAGGGATCGGGACCTTCGCGTGGGGGCTCGCGAACGGCATGCTGGACGGCGCCGCGGCGCGTGCCGGCTTCGATGACTTGGTGTTCCTTTGGGACCCGCGCGCCGGCAACTCGCGATTCGACGTGTCCGGCTTGCGCGCGGATCCGCGCTCGCGCTGGCACGAGCTCCCGGAATCCGCGCTCGGTCTGTCCACGGCGTGGGGGACGGGTCGGTGCCTCGAGCGAATGGCCGCGGACGTGTTCCTGAGTCCGTTCTGGATCCGGCCGCAACGGAGCCGCGTGCGCTGCGTGCTGACGCTCCACGACGTGATCCCGCTCGCGATGCCGCGGGGTACGAGCGTTCTGCGCCGCTGGGCATATCGCTGGGAGCTGCGGCGCGCTGCGCGCGCCGACGCCGTGCTTACCGTGAGTCGATCCAGCCGCGAGGAGATCATTCGCTGGACGTCGATCCCGGCTTCGCGGGTGCACGTCGTGACCGAGGGCGTGCCGCCGCCGTCCGGCACGATGAGCCGGCCCGCCCGCGTGCCCGAGGGCGCATTCGCGCTGGTGGTCGGCGCGAACCGCGCGCACAAAGGACACGACACTCTGGCGGCCGCTTGGCGGACGCTCGGGACCGCGCCGCCGCTCGCGCTGGTCGCGGCTGGCCCCATCGCGCCCACGCGGTTCTCGCTTGCCACCGCGGCGCGCGCCACCCCGGGCATCCACGCCATCGGCCCCGTGTCCCCGCCCGAGCTCGAGTGGCTCTACACCCATGCGACGCTCGTGCTCGTGCCGTCCCGGTACGAAGGCTTCGGCCTGCCGCTGCTCGAGGCGGCCGCACACGGCACACCCGTCATCGCCTCGGACATCCCGGCGCTTCGCGAGACGGGCGACGGCGTTGCGCGCTTCGTGCCCGCTGGTGACACAGACGCGTGGGCGGCAGCCGTCCGAGAGTTGGCGGTGGACGCACAAGCGCGCGTTCGCATGCGTGCAGCAGGGCTCGAGCGCGCCGCGCGCTACACGGATGCCGAGTGCGCGCGGCGCGTGCTCGACGTGGTGCGCGCGGTGGCGGGGAGGCAGCGTTGAAGATCGCGCACGTCTACAAGGACTATCACCCGCCGGTGATCGGCGGCGTCGAGCAGACGATCGAGCGCATCGCGCACGCCCAGGTGGCCGCCGGGCACGACGTCACGGTCATCGTCTCGGCGAGCGGCGGACGCCGGACGCGGGTCGAGCAGGTGGACGGCGTGCGGGTGGTGCGCGTGGGCGAGTGGGCGCGCGCGCTCTCCTCGCCGATCTGCCCCGGGTTTCCGGCCGCGATCGCGCGCACGCGCGCCGATCTCTGGCACCTGCACAGCCCGAACCCGCTCGGCGAGGCGAGCTACGCCTGGGTGCGCCCGCCCGGCGCGCTCGTGATCACGTTCCACTGCGAGCTCACGCGCCAGCGGGCCTTCCTGCCGGTCTACGCGCCGCTCGTTCGTCACCTGTTCCGGCGTGCGGATGCGCTCCAGACCACGTCCCCGCAGGCCCTCGCCCGGCCCGACTCGCTGGTGACGCCGTTCCGCGACCGGTTCCGGGTCGTGCCCTCGGGGATCGACGCGGTGCCGCTGCTCGCGCTGGACCGCGACCGGCCCGGGGCGCGGACGCTGCGCGAGCGCTTCGGCGATCCGTTCCTGTTGTTCGTGGGCAGGCTTCGCTATTACAAGGGGCTCCATGTGCTCCTCGACGCCATGCCGCGGATCGACGCGCGGCTGGTGATCATCGGCGAGGGCCCGGTGGGCGAGGCGCTCCGCGCACAGGCCTCGCGCCTGGGGTTGGGCGACAAGGTGCACTTCGCGGGCCGGGTCACCGATGCCGTGCTGCACGACCACCTCGCTGCAGCGGGAATCGGCGTGCTCCCGTCCAACACGCCCACCGAAGCGTTCGGGCTCGCGCTCGCCGAGTACATGGCCGCCGGCCTGCCGGTCATCAGCACGGAGTTGGGGACCGGGACTTCATATGTGAATCAGGATGCAGTGACCGGCCTGATCGTCCCCGCCAACGATCCGGGAGCGCTGGCCGTCGGGATCCAGCGGCTGCGCGCGGACCCGGCCATCCGGGCCCGGATGGGCGCCGCCGGCCGGGCCCGGGTCCGGGAGAATTTCACCACCGAGGCCATGATGCGGGGTATGGACCGGTTGTACGCCGAGGCCCTCGACCGGGCGGGGTCCGGCGCTCACCGCCCGCCGATTCCTGACCCTGCTGGAAAGCCCGGAAAAGGCGGTCAAGGTCTCCCCTGACCCCTGCCGATACCCCTTGCTGGAGCCAACAGGATGGCGTCCTATGGCATTGACGCATCCGATGGCGTCCCTATAACCTGCTGCGTCGCGCCGGGCCCCACGCAGGATGCGTTAAGGCTCTGTGTCGCACCGGGGAAGGAGATCTCGGCTGTCAGCCCCTCGAGGGAAAATATGAGGATCCTGGTCACAGGAGGTGCCGGCTTCATTGGGTCCCATCTCGCTGAGGAATTGCTCCAGCGAGGTCATGAGGTTTGGGCCCTGGACGACTTGTCCACAGGTCGTCTCGAGAACCTCACGACGTTCGAGCGCCACCCGCGTTTCCGTTTCCTCGAGGGCAGCGTCATGGACACGGCGCTCGTTCACGGCCTCGTCGCCCAGTGCGACCGGGTGTTCCATCTCGCCGCGGCCGTGGGCGTGAAGTACGTGCTGGAGAACCCGCTGCGTTCGCTGCTCACGAACATCCGGGGCACGGAAGTCGTCCTGGAAGCGGCCAGCAAGCACCGGCGAAAAGTCATCCTCACGTCGAGCAGCGAGGTCTACGGCAAGGGTGTCTCCGTGCCGTTCTCGGAGGACGACGACCGGCTGATCGGCCCCACGCACAAGCTTCGCTGGTCGTATGCCTGCGGCAAGGCGGTGGATGAGTGCCTCGCCCACGCGTATCACCAGCAGTACCAACTCCCGGTGGTCATCGTGCGCTGCTTCAACACCTGCGGGCCGCGACAGTCCAGCGCCTACGGCATGGTGATCCCGAACATGGTTCAGCGCGCTCTGCAGGGCGAGCCCATCCTCGTCTTCGGCGACGGACAGCAGACGCGGTGCTTCTCGGCGGTGACGGACGTGGTCGGGGCCATGCTGCTGCTCGCCGACAGCCGTCAGGCCGAGGGGCACGTGTTCAACGCCGGAACCGACGAGGAGATCACGGTCCACGAGCTGGCCAGGCGCATCAAGCGCCTGTGCCACAGCGACTCGCCGATCGAGCTGGTGCCCTACGAAGAGGTCTACGGCCAGTCGTTCGAGGACATGCGCCGCCGCGTGCCGGATCTGAAGAAGATCCGCCGCTTCGTGGGCTACAGGCCGCAGGTCACGCTCGACCGCTTGCTCGAGACCACGATCCGCGATCACTGCGAACGCATGGGCGTGCCCTGTCCGATCGAGGTTTCGGCCGCCTAGCTCCAACGAAAGCCGCGTACCCCACATGTCGCTCGCGCCACTCGCCGCGTTGGCCATCGCCGCGCCGCTGGCGTGGCTGCTCATGCCGCTCGGCATCCGCTTGGCGTGGGCGATCGGCTGGCTCGATCACCCGCAGGCGCGGAAGCTCCACAAGCACGCGACCGCCGTGCTGGGCGGCGCGATGGTGTTCGCTTCCGCCGTGATCGCGTGGCGCGTGACGCTGTGGTTCACGCCGCACTCGCCCGCCGATTGGGAAGCGTGGTACCTGCTCGCCGGCGCGGCGGTGACGCTGGGGATCGGCCTGTGGGACGACCGCTTCGGCATGCGCCCGAGCGTCAAGATGCTCGGCCAGGCCGCGGCCGCCACCATGCTCATCTCGGCCGGCTTGATCCCGCACTTCGGGCTGCCGGTGGGGATCGAGGCGGCGATCACGCTCGTGGCGCTGGTGGCGCTCATGAACGCGGTCAACTTCCTCGACAACATGAACGGCATGGTGGGCGGCATCGCCCCGATCGCGTTCCTGGGCTTCGCCTGGATGTCGCTCGAGCGCGGCGCCAACGGCGTCGCGGCCGCGCAGCTGGCGCTCGCGGGCGCCTGCATCGGGTTCCTGCCGCACAACTTCCCCAAGGCGCGGATCTTCCTCGGGGACGCGGGCAGCCTGTTCCTGGGGTATAGTCTCGGGGCTTCCGCACTGATGACCATGCTGGGAGCGGCCCCAGGGTGGGGCCGGACCGGGGCGCTGCTGATCCTGGCTTACCCCGCGTTCGACATGATCTTCGTCGTGGTCACGCGCACACGCGCGGGCCGCCCCGTCTACGAGGGCGGCAAGGACCACACCAACCACCGACTCGCGAGCGTCCTGAAATGTCCGACGAGAACCGTTCAGCTGGTGTGGGCCAGTGGGGCCGTCCTATGCGTCGCCGGGTTAAGTATGCTGCACCTAAATCGGCCGCTGCCGACCGTCCTCCTGTGGGCCCTGTCGACGATCCTGCTCTACTGGAGCGGGCTGCGGTTATCATCCGTGCCGATCGTCCGCAGCCAGGCGCCGGAGCGGCTGGCGCAGGTGCCCGCGTCGAGGTGATCGGCGCGCCGCGCGCCGCGACGCGCGGCGAGCCGCGCGAGCCGGACGAGCACGACTACCGCCTGCGCGACCTCGTCGTGTTGATGGCGAAGGGCCTCGTCGACCATCCCGAGGATGTCTCCGTCGAGATCCTCGACGCCGGCGACGGCGGCGAGCTGGAGCTGCGCGTGCACGAGGACGACATGGGCCACGTGATCGGCAAGCAGGGCCGCACCGCGCGCTCGCTGCGGCTGGCGCTCGGCGCCGCCGCCGGACGCATCGATCGCAAGATGGGCCTGGAGATCGCGGACTGACACGGATCGCGATCGGGCGGATCGGCCGTCCGCACGGTGTCGCGGGCGAGATCTACGTCGACCACTGCCCGCTCTCGCCCGCGCAGCTGCTGGCGATGGGCACGCTCGAGTGGCGCGGTGAGCGCAGCGGCTCGAAGCCGCTCACGCCGAAGCACGCGCGCGCGGCCCTGGAGCGGCTGCTGGTCACGTTCGAGGGCCTGACCACGCGCGAGGCCGCCGCGGCGTTCGTGAACGGCACGCTGTGGGCCGAGCGCGCGCGCCTGCCCGACCCGGGCCCGGGCGTGTCGTACGCGTTCCAGCTCACCGGCATGCGCGTCGTGGACCAGACGGGTGCCACGCTCGGCACCGTGGCCGACGTGGTGTTCAACGCCGGCCAGCCGCTCCTTCAGCTGGAAGGTCCCGAGGCCCGGCTCGTACCCTGCCAGCCGCCGTTCATGAAGCACGTGGACGCCGAGGCCGGGGTCATCACGTTGGAGCTGCCGCCGGGCTTCGACGAGGTCTGAGCCGTGAGCGCGCCGACGCTCCTCGTCCTCATCGTCAGCTGGAACACGCGCGACCTGTTGCGCGACTGCCTGCGGTCGTTCCAGCCGGCCGCGCACCCCGAGTGGGACGTCCTCGTGGTCGACAACGCCTCCACCGATGACAGCGTGGCCATGGTGCGCAGTGAGTTCCCGGCCGTGCGGCTCATCGAGAATGCGGCCAACGTTGGCTACGCGCGCGCGAACAACCAGGGTCTGCGCACGAGTCGTGCGCCCTACGCGCTGCTGCTGAACAGCGACACGCGTGCGACCGCCGACGCGATCCAGGGGCTGATCGCGTTCCTGGAATCCCATCCGGATGCCGGCGCGGTCGGGCCGCGCCTGCTGCGCTCGGACGGGACCGCCCAGCCGTTCGCGTTCGGCGGCGATCCAACGCTATTTTATCTGCTGCGGCGCGGCGCGCTGCGAGTGATCGCCGGGCGATCCCTGCACGATTGGGCATCCGAGCGCACGCAGTCGGTGGACTGGGTCTCGGGCGCATGCCTGATGGTGCGGCGCACGGCGTTCGAGCAGGTCGGCCTGCTGGACGAGGATTTCTTCATGTACTTCGAGGACAACGATTGGTGCCTGCGATTGCGCCGCGCGGGGTGGAAGAACTACTACCATCCGACGCAGGCCATCGTGCACCTGGGCGGGCAGAGCCTGGCGCGTAACCCGCAGGCGCAGTCCTCGTACGAGGCCAGCCTGCGCCACTTCTATCGCAAGCACTACGGGCCGGTGGCCGAACAGGTGCTGCGCCTGTTGCTGCCGGTCTACGCGCGGACGAGACCGTGACTCCCGTCGCCGTGCGTGACGCCGCACCGCGGGGGGCAACCGGACGGGCCACGACCGTTGCGTGCCCGGCGTGTCGCGGCGACATGGTGCAGGTGTTCGCCGGGCATCCTGCCTATCGGGACGATGGCCAGGTGTTCGGCATCTTCCAGTGTGCGTCCTGCGGAACGGCGGCAGCCTGGCCTCGCACCGTGCCCGAGGGTCTCTACGAGGTCATCTACGCGCAGGCGGCGCGGATCCCGGGCTACGCGCGTTACGAGGCGTACGCGACGCTCGTGTCGGAGAGTGCCACGCCGCTCGCGACGTTGGCCGATCGCGAAGACATGTACTGGGGCGTCGCCGCCGCCCTGCAGGGACTCGGCGGACCCGGCACGGTCAAACGGATACTCGATGTCGGCTGCGGGCTCGGCTACCTCACGTTCGCGTTGTCGCGGGCCGGCTACGAAGCGCACGGACTCGATGCCTCCCACAAGGCGATCGCCGGCGCACGTGCGCGCTTCGGTGACCTGTTCAGCGCAGCGACGGTGTCCGAGCTCGCGGCAACCTCACGCGAACCGTGGACGGTGGCGATCCTTGCCGAGGTGCTGGAGCACGTCGCGGAACCCGGTGAGCTGCTCGCCGAGGTGTGGCGGTTGGTGGCCCCCGGGGGCGCGCTGATCGTCACGACACCGAACCGAACCGCGTCGCCGCCGTCGGTCATCTGGGACACCGATCCTCCCCCGGTTCACCTCTCGTGGTTCACCGAGGCTGGACTGCGTGCCCTCGGAGACTCGCTTGGGGCCGAGACGACGTTCGTGGATTTCGCGGCGTTCAGCGCGACGCATGCCACCTGGCGCCCGCGCTCGCCCGCGGGACGGGTCACGCGAGGCTCGATGCTCGCGGCGGATGGATCGCCTCTCCAGAAACCCTCTTCGGGCGCCCTGGGCCGCGCCGTGTTGGCGCTTCCCGCCGGACCCGCACTGTTCACGCTGTTGCAGCTCCTCAGGGGTTGGAGGCAGGTGCGAGGCAGTCGGCGCGACACCGTGGTCGCGATCCTCCGGCGCCCGCGTTGAACGTCTCGTAAGCCTCCGCGCTCGCGGCGCGGCGGTTCTGCCGGACGTGCCCAGCGTGCGATACTCCCGCACCCATGAAGATCACGCTGCTCACCATCTTCCCCGAATTCTTCCCCGACGCGTTCGCCGACGGCATGATCCGCGTGGCCCGCGAGAAGGGCCGACTCGAGCTGTCGGTCGTGAACCTGCGCGACTTCACGTCCGACCCGCACCGCACCACCGACGACTACCCGTTCGGCGGCGGCGCCGGGATGGTGATGAAAGTCGAGCCGGTTTACGACGCGCTGCGGTCGATCGGGCTCGAGGAGCGGGCCGCGAGGCCCGCTACATGTAAAGTCGTGCTCACCTCTCCGCAGGGGCCACGGTTCACGCAGGAGACGGCGCTGTCGTGGGCGAAGCTCGACCACCTGGTGATCCTGTGCGGGCGCTACAAGGGCGTGGACGAGCGCGTGGCCGAGCACCTGGTCGACGAGGAGTTCTCGCTTGGCGACTTCGTGCTTTCCGGAGGTGAACCGGCCGCGCTGTGTGTGGTCGACGCGCTCGCGCGGCTGCAACCGGACGTCGTGGGCTGCTTCGACTCGGTCGAGAGCGACTCTTTTCATTCTGGTGTCCTGGACTGCGCGTACTACACGAGACCCGCGGAGTTCCGTGGCTGGGGCGTGCCCCCGGTCCTCCTCTCCGGGCATCACGCGCAGATCGCGCGCGCGCGCCGCGAGGAGGCGCTCCGGCGCACGTTCGAGCGCCGGCCCGACCTGCTGGATCACGCCGAGCTCTCCGACGCGGACCAGAAGTTCCTGCGCGAGCTGGCGCGCGCGCGAGCCTCGCGCGCATGAGCGAACGCGCCATGGACGGCACGCAGGACGCGAGAGGCCCGCTGGTCGCGGTCGCCTCGGGCGCGTTCCTGCTGCTCGTGGCCGCGCTCGCCGGGCCGATCGCGCCGATGGGGATCACCACCGCGCTCGCGGGCGCACTGACGCTCGCGTGCCTCGTGCTCCGGCAGGGTCGCGCGTGGCCGCGCACGCCGGTCGACCGCGCGGCGCTCGGCTGGCTCGCGGCGCTCGTGATCGTGAGCGCCGTCGCGCTCGATCGCGCGGGCAGCTTCCCGCGCGTCGCAAAGGGTTTCATGCCGCTGCTCGTGGGACTCGCCGCATGGCACACGGCCGACGAGCGCAGCGGCCGCCGCGCGCTCGCGGTCTATCTCGTCGCGTTCGCGCTGGTGAGCGGCTGGGGCTTCGTGCTGTGGGCGATGCACGGCGCGAGCTTCGCCTCGCGCGCGCGCGGGCTCGCGGGCCACTACATGACGTTCGCCGGCCAGCTCCTGCTGTTCATCCCGGTGGCGCTCGGCATCGCGCTCAAGACGCGCTCGCCGCGCTGGCGGTGGGCGGCGGCCGGCGTGGCGCTGCTCGCGTTCGCGCCGCTCGCGGCCACGTTCACGCGCAGCGCCTGGCTCGGGCTGTTCGTGGCCTGCGCCGTGCTGCTCGCGCTCACGCGGCCGCTGGGGCTCGCCGTGCTCGCGGTGCTCGCGGCGGCGGCGTGGTACCTGGCGCCGGGCGCCTGGGGCGAGCGGCTTCACAGCGTCGCGGACCCCGCGAACCTGTGGAACCGCGAGCGCGTGTTCATGTGGGACGCGGGCGTGCGCATGTTCCGGGACCACCCGCTCACCGGCGTGGGGCTCCAGGACCTGCATTCTTTATATGACGCCTACCGCTCGCCCGAGTCGATGGAGCGCGCGGGGCACCTGCACAACGCCTACATCCAGATCGCGGCGAGCATGGGGCTCGTGGGGCTCGCGGCGTTCGCCTGGCTCTACGCGTCGCTGCTCGGCGCGGCGTGGGCGGGCGGCGGCGCCGCGTCCGAACGGATCGGGCTCGGGGCCGGCGTGCGGCTCGGCGTCACCGCGGCGCTCGTCGGCTTCCTGGTCGCCGGGCTCTTCGAGTGGAACTTCGGCGACGAGGAGTTGCTCTACCACCTCTACACGCTGGTCGGGATCGCGTGGGCCTCTCGCCGATGGACGGAAAAGCGCCTGTGAAAGTCGCGCTCGTCCACGACTGGCTCACCGGCATGCGCGGCGGCGAGCGCGTGCTCGAGCGCGTCGCGCGCAACTTCCCCGGCGCCGATCTCTACACGCTGGTCTGGCGCCGCGGCGCCGTCTCGGAAGAGCTCGAGCGCCACCGCATCCACACCTCGTTCCTCGACCGGCTGCCGGCGGCCGATACGCGCTACCGCTGGTTTCTGCCGCTGTTCCCGCGCGCGATCGAGTCGCTGGACCTCGCCGGCTACGACGCCGTGGTGAGCGTGAGCCATGCCGTGGCGAAGGGCGTGCGCGCGCGGCCCGGCGTGCCGCACGTGAGTGTCGTGCTCACGCCGATGCGCTACGTCTGGGACCTCGAGCAGCAGTACTTCCCGCCGGGCCGCTTCCCGTGGCCGCTGTCCGCGTACGTGCGGCGGACGTGCGCGAACCTGCGGAGCTGGGACCGCGCCACCGCGAACCGGCCCACGCACCTGGTGTCGATCTCGAACCACGTCGCCGAGCGCGTGCGCCGGCACTGGGGACGCGAGTCGCAGGTCGTCTACCCGCACGTCGACGTGGAGCGCTTCACGCCGTGGAGCGGCGAGCGCCCGTACTACCTGCTCGCCGGCGCGTTCGCGCCGTACAAGCGGCTGGACCTGGCGCTCGCGGCGTTCGCTCGGCTCGAGCGGCCGCTGCTCGTGGTCGGCGGCGGCCAGGAGGAAGCGCGGCTCCACGCGCTGGCGCCGCGCGGCACCGAGTTCCGCTCCGGCGTCTCCGACGAGGAGCTGGCGCGGCTCATCGCCCGTGCGCGCGCGTTCATCTTCCCGGGTGAAGAAGACTTCGGCATCATGCCGCTCGAGGCCATGGCCTCGGGCACACCGGTCATCGCTTACGGACGTGGCGGAGCGGTGGAAACCGTCGGGCGTGGGGCCACGGCCGACGCGCTCGCGACCATCGCAGCCGGCGGCCACGCGCGCGTGCCAGGCGGGATGCTGTTCGGCACGCAGTCGGCGGATGCGATCGCCGCAGCGGTGACGGCGTTCGAGCGCGAGGCGTTCGAGCCCACGAGCCTGGCGGCGCTCGCGCTGCCGTTCTCCGGCGAGCGCTTCGATGCCGAGATCCGCGCGGTGTTCATCGCCGCCGGCATCCCGGTGGCGGGGCCGGGCTCGTGAACGCGCCGGCCGGCGTCGCGGCCGTCCGCCCCGTGCTCGCGAACACCAGCGCGCTCGTCGTGCTCCGCGGCTCGAACCTGGCGCTCCGGCTCGGGCTCCTGTTCCTCATCGCGCGCGCCGTCCAGCCCCCGGAGTTCGGTCATCTCGTGCTGGCGCTCTCGGTCGCCGAGGTGGGCAAGGTGCTCGCCGACTTCGGCATGGACACGATCGCGATCCGTGAGTACGCGCTCGCGGCCGATCGCGTCACGGTGAGTGAGTTCGCGGGCAGCTTCGCCTGGTGCCGTGTCGTCTGCGCGGCCGTGGTGCAGTCGGGGCTCATCGCCTGGTTCCTCGTCACGCAGTCCCCGGCCACGGCGCTGGTCGGCGTGGCGTTGAGTTTCACCGTGTGGACGTCGCTGCTCCAGGGCTTCTCGCTGGACTGGTTCCAGGGCCGCCTTCGCGTCGGCCGTGCGCTGTGGCCGGTGCTGGCTGCGAATGTGGCCGGCGGCGCGGTGGCGGCGCTGGTCGTCACCCGTGCGCCCGGGCTCCCGGCCAAGGCGCTCGTGCTGCCCGCGCTCGAATTCCTCGTGGGCGGCGTGCTGCTGCTGGTGTTGCGGGGCGAGGAAGCGTGGGCGCTCGGCCGGCCAGCCGCCGCGCGCATGCGCGCGCTTTTCCGCGCCAGCGTGCCGGTCGCGGTGACCGCGGTCCTCATCATGCTCTACTCGCGGCTCGACGTGTTCGTGATGGCGGGCCGGTTGTCCGCCGTGGACCTCGGTCGCTACGGCATCGCGTTCCGCTGCACGGAGCCGTTCCAGATCGCCGCCGCGGTGTTCGGGCTCTCCGTCTACAGCCGCTTCGCCTCGTGGTTCAAGCCCGCCGACGATGCCGGACGCGCGGTCGTCGCAGGCTCGCTGCGCGCCGCGGCGATCCGCTACGTCACCGGCACGCTCACCTACGGCGTCGTGGTCGGAGGGGCGTTGTACGCGCTCGCGCCGGGCGCGCTGACGCGCTTCCTGCCGGCCTACATCTCCGCCGTGCCGCTGGTGCGGCTGCTCGCCGGCGCGCTCGTGTTCCGCTCGCTGAACGCCACGCTGGCGGGGATCGTCCAGGCCGCCGGACGTTTCCGGGCGCTCGCCGTGCTCGCGGCGTGGAACCTGGGGCTGGTGTTCGCGCTGCTGTCGTCGCTCGTGCCCCGCGAGGGCGCCGAGGGCGCCGCGCTGGCCCTGTTGCTCGGGGAAGGCATCAATTGCACGTTCCAGCTGGTGTGGGTGGCTCGCATCGTCGCCCGCCAGGAGGGGACCACCGATGGGCGATGAGCGCGGGTTCGAGGACTACCTGTCGCGGCACATGGCCCACCTGGGCGATGCCGAGCGCTACCGGGCGCGGCGCAAGCGCCAGCTGCTCGCCACCTACGCCCGCGCGTTGCCCGCGTCCCGGGACGGCGAGCTGCTGGAGATCGGCCCGGGCTACGGCCAGTGGCTCGAGGCGTTGCGCACCGACCTCGGGTTCGCGCGCGCGGTGGCCGTGGACGTCTCGACCGAGGTGGTGACGTTCTGCAACCGCATCCTGCCCGGAAGCACGGTCCACGTCGCGGACACGAAGGCGTTCCTCGACCAGAACGCGGGTCGCTTCGAGCGCATCTTCGCGTTCCACGTGCTCGAGCACGTGCCGCGCGCCGAGCTGGCCCCGCTGCTGCGGGCGATGTGGACGGCCTTGCGACCGGGAGGGTACGGCGTGATCGAGGTGCCCAACATGGCGAACCCGGCCACCGGCGGCTACCTTCGCTACGCCGATCTCACGCACGAGACGGGCTTCGCCGAGACCAGCCTGCGCCAGGCGCTCGAGACGGCCGGCTTCGAGAACGTGCAGTGTTTCGAGGAACGCGTGGCCCTGCAGCTTCCCCAGGACCTGCTCACGATCGCGTTCCGCGCCGCGATGCGCGCGGCGCACCGCTTCGTCTACCGCGGCTATCAACTTCCCGTGCCCACCGTGCTCGGGCCGGCCCTGTGCGCGAGCGCCCGCCGGCCGGGAGCGCCCGCTGCGTGAGCCGCCGGCGCGTGCTGTTCCTCTACAACGAGACCGACTGGGCCATCCACAACGTCGGCCGCGACTGGGCCTCCCTGATGGCAGCCTCCCACGACTTCACGCTGACGAGGTTCGGCACGCACGAGGGGTTGGATCCCGATGCGTTCGATCACGTCGTCCACGGCTACAGCACGCTCCGTTACTCGGGACGGCTGCTGCTCCGGAGCCTGCTCGAGCGGCCGGCGGGCTGGCTGCGCTGGCACGGCCTGGCCCCCGGGCGGGTGAGCGCCGTGGTCCAGGACCCGAGCGAGGTGTTCCCCGAGGCGCAGGCGTGGAGCACGGCCCCGGCGCGGCTCGACCGCCTGCGCCGCTTCGGACGCCTGGCGGTGACCTCGAACGAGATGCGCGCGGCGCTCGCGGCCCGCGGCCTCGACGCCTGCCTGGTGCCGACCCGGTCGCTGCTGCCCGTGCGCGACGCCGGCACGATCGGGCACGAGCCACTGCGCGTGTACACTCGCGCGCGCGATTATCCGCGCAAGAACCTGGCGCTGTTCCATGCCATCCGCCGCGCGATCGCCGGCGAGGTCGATGCCTTCGATGCCTGGCTGGGGGGTGAGGTGCTGGCGACACCCGATTACGTCGCCCGGATCGATCACTACAACTGCTACGTGTGCACGTCGTGGCAGGAAGGCGGGCCGCTGCCGCTGGCCGACGCCCAGCACCGTGGCTGCGTCGTGCTCACCACGCGCGTGGGCCAGACCGACGACTGGGTGGTGCACGGCGAGAACGGATGGTTCTGCGAGAACGAGACCGAGTTCGTGGCCCGGCTGCGGGAGCTGAACGCCGATCCGGAACGGTTGCTATGCATGCGCCGCGCCGCGATCGAGCGCGCGCGTGTGCCCGACGTCGCGCGCGCGCGCTCGGGCCTCGGGGCGTTCCTGCCGTGAGCCCGACCACGGTCGCCGCGATCGTGCCGACGCTCGACCGCCCGCAATGGCTCGAGCGGTCGCTGGCCGCGCTCGCGGCCGCCGCGCCCGCATTCGCCGAGATCTGGGTCGTGGACCAGTCCGCGGGCGAGCAGGGCCGCGCACTCTGCGAACGCTTCGGCGCCCGCTGGCTGCACCTCGACCGGCGCGGGATCTCGCACGCGCGCAACACGGCGCTGCCCCACGTGCGCGCCGAGTGGGTGGCGTTCCCCGACGACGATGCCGAGGTCGCAGCGGACGTGATCGCGCAGCTCGAAAAGACGCTCGCGCGCCATCCGGACGTGGCGTTCATCGGCGCGCACGTCGCGTTCCCCGATGGCCGGCCGATGCAGCCGGGGATGGACGGGCGCGCCCGCACGCTCGCGTCGCCCCCGGACGTGTTGCGCACCACGGTGAGCCCGGGGCTGTTCGTGCGCCGCGACTGGATCACCCGCGCGGGCGGGTTCGACGAGCGCTTCGGGGTCGGGGCCGAGTTCCCGAGCGGCGAGGAGAGCGACCTGCTGTTCACGATCCTGCGCTCGGGCGGTACAGGCTGGTACGAGCCGGCGATCCACGTCCGCCATCCCGATCCGTTCGCCATCCGCGACGAGCGCGGCGGCCGGCGACGCATGGCCGACTACGGCGTCGGCCTGGGAGCGCTGCTCGCGAAGCATTCGCAGGGCGGGTCCGGTGCCGTCTACGCGGCACTCCAGCGACGGCTCACGCAGCGCGCGGCGGTCGGGGCCGCGGCGATGATGCTCTCCGGTCGGTTCGCGCGCGCGCAGCACTTCGCGGCCGCGTTCCGGGGCCGCCGCGCGGGCTGGAAACGCTGGTTCGAGCGCGACGCGGCGCCGGCCACGCCGGCGCAGACCGGGGCGGTGCGATGAGCACGGCGCGCGCCGTCCGCGTGCTGCGCGTCGCCGTGGACGCGCGCTCGCTCCAGCCCGGGTTTCGCGACGACTCGGCGCGCGGCATCGGCGTCTACGCGCGCGAGCTGCTGCGCGTGCTCGCCGCGCGGCAGGACGTGGCGCTCACGCTGTGGTTCGAGCCGGCGCTGCCGGTGCTGAACGGGCTCGTGCCGCAGGGCGTGCTGACGCGGCGCTACGCGCGCACGCCGCTGCCGCTGCGCGACCGGCTCGCGTCGCAGCTCTCCGTGCCCGCGGCGGCGCGCAGCCGGCGCCACGACGTCTTCCACTGGCTCTCGCACATGCACGCGCCGGCATTCCCGCCGCGCCGCAGCGTGCTCACCGTGCACGACCTGCACTACGAGCGGCTCGCGGCGCTCTACCCCGACCATCGCCGGCTCGGCTACCGCGCGGCGCGCGAGCTGGAGGGGATGGCGATGCGCAAGGCCACCGTGCTGATCGCAGACTCCAACGCGACCCGCGACGACCTGCTCGCCACCCACGCCACGGACGCCGGCCGCGTCCGCGTGGCGCCGCTCGGCGTCAGCTCGCGGTTCGCGCCCGCCACGCCGGCCGAGATCGCGGCCGTGCGCAAGCACCACGCGTTGAAGGTGCCGTTCGTGCTCTACCTGGGCGGCATCGATGCGAGGAAGGACGTCACCCTGCTGCTCGAGGCGTTCGCGCGCGTGGTCGCGCGCCGCAGCGAGCCCGTGCTGCTCGTGCTCGCGGGCCACGTGCTCGGGGCCCCCGAGTACCCGGCGCTCATGGAGCGCGCGCGGACGCTCGGGCTCGCCGAGCGCATGCGCGTCTTGGAGTTCGTGCCGCTCGAGCACCTCGCGATGCTGCTCTCGGCGGCGCGCGTGTTCGCGTTCCCGTCGCGCTCGGAGGGATTCGGGCTGCCGCCGCTCGAGGCCATGGCGTGTGGCACGCCGGTGGTGTGCACGACCGGCGGTGCGCTCGGCGAGGTCGTGGGCGACGCCGCGCTCACCGCGCTGCCCGGCGACGCGGCGACGTTCGCCGCCCAGCTCGAGCGCGCGCTCGACGACGAGCCGCTGCGCGAGACGCTGCGCGCGCGCGGCCTCGCGCGCGCGGCCACGTTCACCTGGGCGCGCACCGCCGACGCCACGGTGGCCGCCTACCGCGTGGCGATCGGCGCCGGGGCCGTCGCGTGAGGGTGGGGCTCGACGCGCGCAAACTGTTCGACGGCGGCATCGGCACCTACATCCGCGGGCTCGTCGGCGCGCTCGCGACGTCTCACCCGGGCGACGAGTGGATCGTGCTCGTGGATCCAGGCGACCTCGGCCGCGTGCGCTGGCCGGCGAGCGTTCGCGAGCGTCCGGTGCGCGCGGGGAAATACGGCGTCAGGGAACACTTCGCCGTGCCGGCCGAGGCGCGCCGCGCGGGCGCGGAGCTGCTGCACGCGCCGCACTACACATTGCCGCTCGCCTGGTATGGCCCTTCCGTCGTCACGATCCACGACCTGATCCACATCCGCTTCGCGCGCTTCCAGCGGCCGGGGGCCGCGATGTACGCGCGGTTCATGGCCGGCATGGCCACGCGCCGGGCCGACGCGGTGATCGCGGACTCACTCGCCACGCGCGCCGACCTCGAATCGCTGCTGGGCACGGAGCCGGGCCGGGTCGAGGTCATCCCGCTCGGCGTGTCGTCCACGGTCCGACGCGTGGCGGCCGATGCGGTGGCGCGGTTCCGCACCGAGCGGCTGTTGCCGGCGGACTACGTGCTCTACGTGGGCGCGCGCAAGCGGCACAAGAACCTCGAGCTGCTGCTCCACGCCTGGGCCGCGATGCACAAGGCCGAGCGGCCACCGCTCGTGCTCTCCGGGCACGCCTGGCCGGCCGATGATCCGCTGGCCGCCCTGGCGCACACGCTCGGCGTCGCGGACGTCATCCGCTTCGCCGGCGACCTGCGGGACGACGACGAGCTGTCGTGCCTCTACAGCGGTGCCGCGCTGCTCGTCCAGCCCTCGCTCGCCGAGGGCTTCGGCCTGCCGCCGCTCGAGGCCATGGCGTGCGGCGTGCCCGTGCTCGCGAGCGACGCGGGCGCGCTGCCGGAGTCGCTGTCCGGTGCGGCCGAGTTGCTGCCGCCCGAGGGACCGGCGGCGTGGGCCGCGAGCGTGCTCCAGCTGCTGACCGATGCCGAGCGGCGGAGCGGGCTCGTCGCGCGCGGAAAGGCCCGCGCCGCCGAGTTCACGTGGGCGCGCACCGCGGCGCGCACGCACGCGGTCTACGAGCGGGTACTCAGTACGCGCTCGCGTCCCGGAACACGCGCGCCACGGTGAGGAACAGGATCCGCAGGTCGAACCACAGCGACCAGTTCTGCACGTAGTAGAGGTCGTAGCGGATGCGGTCCTCGAGCGGCGTGTCGCCGCGCAGGCCGTTCACCTGCGCCCAGCCGGTCATGCCGGCCTTCACGTGATGGCGGAGCATGTAGCGGGGGATGGCGCCGCGGAACTCTTCCACGAACCGCGGCTGCTCGGGCCGCGGGCCGACGAGGCTCATGTCACCCATGAACACGTTCCAGAGCTGGGGCAGCTCGTCGAGCGAGAGCCGGCGAAGCGTGGTGCCGAGCACGGTGCGACGCGGATCGTCCTTCACCGTCCAGGCCGCGCCCTTCACTTCGGCGTCCGCGCGCATGCTCCGGAACTTGAACATGCGGAACCGCCTGCCGTTCATGCCCACGCGTTCCTGCGTGTAGAACACCGGCCCCGGTGAATCGAGCTTGACGAGCAGCGCGATGATACCGAGCAGGGGGGAGAGCACGAGCAGCCCGAATCCCGAACAGACCAGGTCGAAGCCGCGCTTGACGACGGCGTTCCAGCCCTGCTCCGGGCTCTCGGTGACGAGCACCACCGGCATGCCGTCGAAGTCCTCGACGGTCGCGTTGAGCCGGAACGCCTGTGAGAGATCGGGCACCAGCCGCACCGCGGCGGTGGAGTCGGCGAGCAGGGCCAGCGCCTCGGCCTCGGCCTCCCACTCGCGGCGCTCGAGCGCCAGGTAGATGATCTCCGCGCGGTGCTCCTCGGTGAGCCGCGGCAGGTCCGCGACCACGCCGAGCACGGGGACGTCGAGCTGCGTGCGCCCCACGTCGGCGGCGTCGGCGGCGACCAGCCCGTGGACGCGGAAGCCGAAGTCGGGATGGCGGCGGATCTTCTTCAGGAGCAGGCGCGCCGGCTCGCCGGTGCCCACCACGAGCACGTGGCGCAGGTTGTGACCGGCGCGCCGCATGGCGCGCAGGATCAGCCGCGCCAGCACGCGCACGCTGCAGAGCGCGAAGGTCGCGAGCATGAAGAAGATGGCGATCACGACGCGCGAGAGCTCGCCGCGCGCGAAGAACGAGCCCACGCCGGCGATCGCCGCAGCCACCGCCATGCCCTGCACCACGCCCAGCAGCTCGAAGCCCAGCCGCCCGGTGCGCGCCGAGCGGTAGAGCCGGAACGAGCGCAGCACGAGCAGCGTCGTGGGCGTGAGCACGGCGCCGCTCCAGAGGTAGAGCGCGAGCGGCGGCACCCCCAGCGGCGCGTCGAGCCCGAGGCCAAAGAAGCGCAGCCCGTAGGCGCCGAGCCACGAGCCGGCGATCAACACGGCGTCCACGGCGAACATGCCGGTGGCGAACAGCTGTCGGCTGCGGGCGAACACGCGCGAGAGAGTAGTGGAGCCACGCCCGAGCGGCCACCCGGTATAGTGCGCGCCATGACGCTCTCCGCCACGCCCGGCCGGCTCATCCACGAGACGCCCCGCCTCCGCCTGCGCGAGCTGACCGGCGACGACGCGGCGTTCATCATGGAGCTGGTGAACGATCCCGGGTGGCTGCGCTTCATCGGCGACCGCAACGTGCACTCGCTCGAGGACGCGCGCGGCTACATCGAGCGCGGGCCGTCGGCGAGCTATGCGAAGAACGGCTTCGGGCTGTGGGCGGTGGCGCTGCGCGCCGCACCCGCCGGGGCACCCGCCGCCGCACCCGCCGCCGCACCCGCTGCCGCACCCGCTGCCGCACCCGCCGGGGCATCCGCTGCCGCACCCGCCCAAGGCCCGAGCGAGCCGCATGAGCTCATAGGAATGTGCGGCCTGATCCGCCGCGACACGCTGCCGCACCCCGACCTGGGATTCGCGTTCCTCGCCCGCCACCGCGGCCACGGCTACGCGCGCGAGGCCGCGGCCGCCGTCGTGGCGCTCGCTCGTGACCGCTTCCGGATCGAGCGGCTGCTCGCGATCACCGATCCCGACAACACCGCCTCGCAGGCGGTGCTCGAGCACGTGGGCTTCGTGTTCGAACGCCACTTCACGTGGTCGGAGATCGGCAAGGAGCAGGCGCTCTACGCGATGGACCTCGCATGAGCTTCGCGCTGTGGAAGGAGACGCTCACGAGCCAGCACGGACAACCTCCGCCACGTCCAGCACCACACCGCGCAGCTCAACCTGCTGCTCCGCCAGCGCACGGACTCGGCGCCGCGCTGGGTCAGCCGCGGCCGGGAGCGCCGGGAACTATCGGAATTCCAGCGAAAAACCGGCCAAACTTCGGTGGAATAATGTCTTGAGACGCCGTTCAGGGCTCCGTATACTGCTCCGCTGCTTGCAGCTGCCGGTCTTCCCGGATCGGCCATCACGAGTGGAAAGGAGCCCGCAATGGGCCTGCTGGAGAAGGTAGAGAACAGCCAGATCAAGACCGAGCGCCCGGACCTGCGACCCGGTTTCACGGTCGAGGTCATGGTGCGCGTGATCGAGGGCGACAAGGAGCGGCAGCAGAAGTTCCGCGGCCTCGTCACCAACGTCCGCGGTGCCGGGATGCGGAAGACGTTCACGGTGCGCAAGATCTCCGAGGGCATCGGCGTCGAGCGCACGTTCCCGCTGCACTCGCCGACGCTCGCGAGCATCACCGTCATCCCGTCCGAGCAGAAGAAGGTGCGTCGCGCGAAGCTCTTCTACCTGCGCAAGAAGAAGGGCAAGGCTGCCCGTTTGAAGGAGCGGACGGGCGCCGTCACCACGACCAGCGAGTGAGCTGCGCTTGAAGCGCAGCACCCGCTGGCGGCGGCTCGCGCGCGAGGAAGCCCGCTGGTCGGGCGAGCGCGCCGCGGTGGCCGGGGTCGACGAAGCGGGTCGCGGCCCGCTGGCGGGGCCGGTGGTTGCCGCAGCGGTGATCCTGGATCCATCGCGAGACTGGGACGGGATCGACGACAGCAAGCAGCTCACCGCCGAGCAGCGTGAAGAACTCTACGCCCGGGTCCTGGAAGGGGCCCGGGCGTTCGCCTGGGCCGCCGCCGGGCCCCGCGTCATCGACCGGTTGAACATTCGCAGGGCCACGCACCGGGCGATGGCCAGCGCCGTGCGCAGGCTGGGAGTCGAGCCGCAGCTGGTGCTGGTGGATGGCCACGAGACCGTGGGCGCCATCGCGCACGAGCAGCGCGCGGTCGTGGGCGGCGACGGGAAGTGCCTGTCGATCGCGGCGGCGAGCATCATCGCCAAGGTGATCCGCGACCGGTTGATGGCGCGCCTCGACAAGGTGTGGCCGGCGTACGGGTTCGCGCGGCACAAGGGCTACGGCACCGCCGAGCACCTGGACGCGCTGCGGATACACGGGCCCTGCCCGCTCCATCGCTGGAGCTTCGCGCCGGTCACCGTGCTGGAGCTGCCGCTCGTGTGACCCCCCGGCGGGCCGGCACTCGGGTCCGCGGGCGCATGCTAGAGTCCGTGGTCCCCGTGTCCCGCCCCCGTGAGGGAGTGGCCATGGGCGATGCCCAGAACCGCGGACGTGCCGGCGAGGCGCTCGCGGCGGCGTACCTGGAGCTCGTGGGGTGCAGGTTCGTGGCGCGCAACGTGCGCCTGGCGGGCGTGGAGGTGGACCTGGTGGTCGACGACGGAGCGAGCCGCGTGCTGGTCGAGGTGCGCCTGCGCTCGCGCGGCGACTACGGCGGCGCATCGGCGACGATCCTGCGCACCAAGCGCGAGCGGCTGATCCGGGCCGCGCGCGCGCTCGAGCAGCAGGGCGTGCGCCACCCGCGCGTGGACGTGGTGGCGATCGACCTCACCTCGGGCGGCGCCACGCTCACCCACCACCGCAACGCGATCACGGGCTAGACGCTCCCGTGGTGAAGCTCCCGAGACTCGGCAAGCTCCGGATCGCCCGCCTGCGCCAGAACTGGCGCGCACGGCTGCGCGCCCAGCGCGCGTGGTGGCGGCGCCGGCTGCGCGCGCTCGCCGGCGACCACGAGGTGCTGTTCCCCGTGGCCGGCGGCGGCGTCGTCGCCGTCGAGACGCTGGCCGCGGGCGCCGGCCCGCGCATCGCCATCCTCCATGCCAACGCCGGCAGCGGTCACAAGAGCGCCGCCGTGGCGCTGACGCATGCGCTCGCCGGCCTGGCGCCCGACGCCATGGTGCGCGCCGTCGATACGCTGGTGTTCGCGTCGCGTTTCTACCGCAGCACGTACACGCAGAGCTACAACGCCATGGCCCAGCGCGCACCGCGGCTGTGGGGCGCGCTCTACGCACTGTGGGCGCAGCAGCGCGTCAACAAGAGCGCGGGCCCCGCGCGCGAGGCGCTCGACCGGCTGGCCCTGCGCGGCCTCGTGCGCGTGGTCGAGCGCGAGCGGCCCGACGCCATCGTGTGCACGCACTTCCTGCCGGTCGAGGCGCTGTATCCCATCCGCGGGCGCGGACGGCTCGACGTGCCGCTGCACGTGGTGATCACCGACTTCACCGCGCACCCGCTGTGGGCGTACCCGCACGTGGACCGCTACTTCGTCGCCAGCGAGCAGGTGGCCGGCGAGCTGGCGGGCCACGGCGTGCCGCGCGAGCGCATCGAGGTCACCGGCATCCCGGTGGATCCGCGCTTCGCCCAGCCGCACGGCCGCGAGGTGGTGCGCGCGCGCTTCGGCTTCCCGCTCGATCGCCCGCTCGTGCTGGTCATGGGCGGCGGCGGCGGCGTGGGTCCCATGGCGGAGCTGGCCGACCGGCTCGCCACGCTGCCCGAGTCGCCGCAGGTCGTTGTGCTCTGCGGCACGAACGCACGGCTGCTGCGCCAGATCGAGGCGCTGGTGCCGGTGCACGGCGGGCGACTGCGCGGCATGGGGTTCACGCCGCACGTGGACCTGCTGCTCGAGGCCTGCGACATGGCGGTGAGCAAGGCCGGCGGCCTGACGTGCGCCGAAGCGCTCGTCAAGCACACGCCGCTCGTCGTGTTCAAGCCGACGCCCGGGCAGGAGGTGGGCAACGTGCGCTGGCTCGAGGCCGGCGGCGCCGCGGTGCACGCCGACTCACTCGACACCGTGGCCGCCACGGTGTCGCGCTGGCTCGCCGACCCCGATGCGCTGCGCCGCGCGCGCGAGAACGCCGCGGCGCTGGCGCGGCCGAACGCCGCCGAGTCCATCGCGCGGCGCGTGCTCGAGTCCGTGCGTCGGGGCACCCACTCGCTGGTCCGCCACGACGAGGGCGCCGCGTGAGGCGTTCCCGGCCGCTCCCGATCCTGATCGCCCTGCTCCTCGCCGCCGGCCCCGTCCCCGCACTCGCGGCGGCCGCCGCGCCCGCACTCGCGCCGGCCGGAACGGCCGCCGCGCCGGCTATCTCGCGTGAGGCCGCCGTGGCCCGCGCCCGCGCCATCCGCGACCTCGTGAGCCGCGGCGAGACGAACGGGCTCTGGGCCGACTTCAGCCCGCGCATGCGCGACGCGGTCAAGGACTCGGTGTCCTACGCCACGACGAGCGGCTCCATCCACGCGCAGATCGGCGCCATCGACTCGGTGCTGAGCGAGGAGGTGAGCGAGCGCGACTCGCTGATCGTGGTGAAGACGCGCTGCCGGTTCCAGCGCCTGCCCGTGCCAGGCGTGCTCACGGTGGGCTTCGATCCCGCCGGCCGGATCGGCGTCATGAGCATCCGGCCCGACGCCGCGGATCCCCGCGAGTACCCGAGCCCTTACCTGACGTACGAGCCGCGGACGCGCTTCGAACTGCCGTTCAAGGGCGAGTGGCTGGTGTTCTGGGGCGGCCGCACGCTGGGCGAGAACTACCACGCCGCGAGCCGCGCGCAACGGTTCGCGCTCGACCTGGTGATGGAGCGCGACGGCCGCACGCATCCGGACTCGAACACCGCGCTCTCGAGCTACTACTGCTACAGCCAGCCGATCCTGGCGCCGGCGGCCGGCGTCGTCGTGATCGCCGTGGACACGCTGCCCGACCAGCCGATCGGCTCCCGTGACGCGGCGCACCCGGGCGGCAACCACGTCGTGATCGACCACGGCAACCGCGAGTTCTCGCTGCTCGCGCACATGCAGCCCCACTCGTTGCGCGTGAAGGTGGGGACGCGCGTCAAGCGCGGCCAGCTGCTCGGGCTCGCCGGCAACTCGGGCAACACCAGCGAGCCGCACCTCCACGTGCACCTCATGAACGGCCCGAACATGTCGGACGCCGACGGGCTGCCGATGCCGTTCACGAACTACGTGATCGACGGCGCGCTCATCGACAAGGGCGAGCTCAAGCGCTTCCAGCTCGTGCGGCCGAGGGGCAAGTAGGCGCGTCCTTGTAGGCGGCCGTGCGGTTGTGACACGCTCCGCGGCCCCGCACCTCACGATTCCCCCGAAGGAGCTACCCATGCGGCCGCTCACGCGTGGCGTCGTCACGCTCGCGCTCGTCGTGTTCGCACTTCCCGCCGTCGCCGCGGTCCCGCGCGTCACGTTCTACGGGATGTTGATGGATCCCACCGACAAGGCCGCGCGCGACTACTCCGATCCCGGCTGGGGGGGCGGCCTCGACGTGTCGTGGCCCGTCACCGGCACCGAGGGGCTGGTGTCGATGATCGGCGGCATCGAGGCGGCGAGCCTCTACTCGAGCGTGAAGACGTTCCAGGACCAGACGACCGGTCTGCGCGTCGAGCAGCACACCGACCAGGTCTACGGCCGGCTGTTCCTGGGCGGCGAGTTGGGGCCGCACGGTAACGGCACCATCCAGCCCTACGGCAACCTCGCGGTCGCGCTCGTGATCTACGGCATCAGCACGGACGTGGTGATCCCCGACGACATCGACGCCCAGAACAACATCAACCAGCACCTGAGCGACCACACCGAGGCCGCGTTCGGCTGGTCGGCGGGCGCTGGCGTGAACCTCAACTTCGGCAAGTGGGGGATCGACGGCGGCATCCGGTTCCTCAAGCAGTACGGCCTGCCGCAACAGCTCGGGGCCGGCGCGGTGACGATCCAGCCGTCCTACTTCCAGTACCGGCTGGGCGTGAGCATCCCGATCCGGTAGGTCCGCGCATTCGGGCCTTGTCCGCGGGCCCGGAGCTGTGAAACCCTCGGGAAACGCGGTCCGAACCGCTCGCGAGCGTGCGGGCGACGGGTCGCGGCTCCCGGGGTTTCCTCCGTGCGTTCCCGCATCCGTGCTCTCGCCCTGCCGCTGGCTGTGCTGCTGGCTCTGGCCGCCGCTGCTCCCGCGCGCGCGCGGGATGGGACCCCGCGGGTCGCGCTCTACGCGATGCGCATCGACCCCGGCGCGCCGCTCAAGCAGGGCGCCTGGAACTCGGGATACGGCGGCGGCGCCGACGTCACGTGGCCGATCCCGCGCCTGCAGGGCCTGTTCGCGCTCTTCGGCGGGGCGGAGTGCTCGAGCCTCCACTCCGGCGTGAGCACGGTGCTGGACACCGCGAGCGGCGAGCGCGCGGAGCACCACATGGACCAGCTCTACGGCCGGTTCTTCATCGGCGGCGAGCTGGGGCCGCACGGCGACGGCACGCTCGAGCCCTATGCGAACCTCGCGCTGTCGATGATCGCCTACGGCTACTTCGACGACGTGCTGGTCACCGCGGGCGACGCGTCGCGCGAACTGCTGATCTCGCAGCACGAGGTGGGCGCCGGCTGGTCGGCGGGCGCGGGTGTGAACCTGAACTTCAGCCGCTTCGGCGTGACCGGCGGTGTGCGCTACCTGCGACAGTTCGGCACGCCGCGCCAGCTCGGCAACGACGCGGTGCGGATCGAGCCCGCGTACATGCAGTACCGCATCGGGGTGACGGTGCCGTTCCCGATCGAGCCCTGAGCGGGGGCGCCGCGCCCGCGGATTTCCCGCTTGCGCGGCGGGCCGCGGGCGTGCCTACACTGAGGGAAGTCGTTCCGACCGGGCGGGAGGCCTGATGCTCCGTTCACCTCGCCCACGCGCTCTCGCCGCGCCGCCGCTCTTCGCGCTCATCGCGCTCGCCCTGTCGCTCGCGGCCTGCGAGACCATCAGCGTCGCCCGGCTGGACCAGCCGCCGACGGTCACGCTCACGAGCGGCCCCATTGACACCGCCTCCACGCCGCAGGCGTGGAACGTGCGCATCGAGTGGACGGCCAGCGATCCGGACGGCGCGATCGATCACTTCGAGTACACGGTCGACCCGCCCACCCACAAGCGGGCGATGTTCGCCGCCGAGGAGACGGTGTGGGTGAGCACGCGCGAGCAGGGCGTCACCGTGCATTTCACCGCGACGCGCCGGGACACCGCGGCCGTGGGCGCGACCTCTCGCACGTTCCACGTGTTCGCGCTGCGCGCCATCGACGACCGCGGCGGTGTGTCGCCGCTCGTGGTGCGCGCGTTCTACGCCACCACGGTCGCGCCGGACGTGCAGATCACGCGGCCCGCCCCGAGTCAGTTCATCGCCCAGTCGATCCCGTTGCCGTTCCGTGTCGACTGGCACGGACACGACGCGGATGGCGAAGGCGCCGGCGACCCGGTGGGCTATCGCTACCGCGTGCTCGACATGAGCAACCACGCGAACCTCCCCTACGTCTACGATCCGGACTCGCTGCTCCGTGAGGCCGAAACGTCGGGCTGGGCCCACTGGACGTCGGTCCCGGGCGAGTCCACGTCGGCGGTCGTGACGCCGGCCGACCTGCCCTCGAGCGGGAACGGGCTGTTCGCGCTGGCGGCCGTGGACGCTGCCGGCGCCACGACGCCGTACCTGATGCTCGACCGCAATGCGCTCTATTTCTATTCCCTGCCGGGCCCCGTCTCCGGCCCGCGCATCCACGTCTTCAATCAGTACATCGACTTCACGTACCCGAGCGGAGGCTACTCCCTCGATCCGGCGCGCGAGATACCGATCCAGGTCGGGTACGCGGCGAGGTTCGAGATCCATTGGGACGCGGTCGCTGCACTCGGGCGGACCGTGGTCGCTTCGCGCTGGATGATCGACGGCAACATCACCGACGAGACGCCGCGGAGCGGCCCCGGGGACTACGTGCACTGGAGCGAGTGGGGACCGCCCGCCGACGGGCTCGCCGTTCCGCCCCTCCCTCCAGGGCTGCACCATCTCTACATCGAGGAGCGCGACGATTTCGACTACAAGAGCCTCGCGATCGTCCGCATCGAGTCGATCGCCGTGGACGCGACCGCGGACCTGCTCGTCGTGGACGACACCCGGCTCGAGGTGGACAAGATCACGGCCGGCGGATGCCCCGGCCCCTACACGCAGTCGTGGCCGAGCGCCGCCGAGCTGGATACGTTCCTCTATGCGCGGGGCAGCGTGCCGTGGCGCTGCGCGAGGAACCCGGTGGATGCGCTGTCCCCGCCCGGGCTGCTCGCGGGCTATGCGTTCGACACGCTCGGGACGCGACAGGGGCTCGAGAATCCGGCGGGCGCCGTGCCGCTCGCCACGCTCGCGCACTATCGCCACGTGCTGTGGATCGTGGACGCGCGCAGTGCGGGCTACAGCCCGGACCTGTACCAGGGCCTGTTCCCGACCACCGCGTTGCGTGCCATGTCGATGCCCGGGCGGGCCAGCGCCCTCGGGGCCTACATCCAGATGGGAGGCAAGGTCTGGCTGGCGGGCGGCGGAACGGCTTACGCCTCGCTCATCAGCTTCGACAGGCGCCTGAACAACGCCGGCCAGGTCACCGTGTTCACGGCTCGCGATGGCGAGTTGGGCCCGGGCCGGCCGATGTACGATGCCGCGCACGTCCGCTCGGCGCTGGGCGTGACGGTCACCGACTCACATTTCGATCGCTCTCCCGCGGCCGTCGGGGGATGGGCGGGCCACGGGCCGGACGGGACGCTCTCCGCGCCGGACTATGCCCTGCTACCGGCAGTGCTCACCTACCGCGATCCGCTGCTCGATCCGATCCCGCCCACGCGGCTTCCTTCGCAGGCGGGGCTCTTCTACCCGACGAGCTCGTCCGCCGAGTTCGTGCTGGAAGCCAACAACGTCACCGAGGACTTCGGCTCGCCCGGCGCGCCGCATGTCGAGAATGCGCTCGATACGTTGTACCAGGCCACGGGCCTCGGGATCCCGATCGAGCACGCGCCTGCGATGCTCTACTACCACGGCCGCGAGAGCACGCCGTTCGTGTTCACCGGATTCGATCTGTGGACGTGGACCCGCGCGGACTGCCAGGGGCTCGTGGACTTCGTGCTCGGCGACATCTGGCAGCTGACGAAGACGGCACCCGGCGCAACAGCGTCGCGCGCCGCCGGCTCCCGGGCGGCGAAGCCCGTCGCGCCGCGGATCGCGCGACCGCTTGACCCTCGCATCATGCGCCCGTAGGTTCGCGCGGCTCGCGCTCACGAGCTCTGGGCCCGCGCGGCGACACGGCGCGGGCCTCGCGTTTCCGGATCGCGCGGAGGCCCGCATGCCCGACCTCGCTCCCGACGAACTGATCCGCCGCACGCTCGCCGGTGAGCGCGTGTCGCTGGCGCGTGCGCTCTCCTGGGTGGAGAACGAGCACCCGCACGCGTCGGCGCTGCTGGACGCCTGCTTCGGCCGCACCGGCCGCGCGTTCCGCATCGGCATCACCGGCCCGCCCGGCGCGGGGAAGAGCACGCTCGTGACCGAGCTCGCGAAGGAGTACCGCGCGCGCGGCGAGACGGTCGCCGTGGTGGCGGTGGATCCGACGAGCCCGTTCTCGGGCGGCGCGCTGCTCGGCGATCGCGTGCGCATGCACGCGCTCTCGGGCGACGATGGCGTGTTCATCCGCAGCATGGCGACGCGCGGCAGCATGGGCGGCCTCGCCGTGCACACGGCCCAGGCGTGCGACGTGCTGGACGCTGCCGGCTTCGATCGCATCCTGATCGAGACCGTGGGCGTGGGGCAGAGCGAGCTGGAGGTGGCGCAGACCGCCGACTCGACCGCCGTGGTGCTGGTGCCCGAATCCGGCGACGCCGTGCAGGCGATGAAGGCGGGCTTGATGGAGATCGCCGATCTCTTCGTCATCAACAAGTCGGACCGCGAGGGCGCCGACCGCGCGGCGCAGGCAATCCGCTCGGCGCTCCACCTGCGCGCGCGCGTGTCCGAGTGGACGATCCCGGTGATGCTCGCCGCGGCCTCGCTCGGCCGCGGCGTGCCCGAGCTCGTGCAGGCGTTCGAGCGCCACCTCGAGTGGCTCACCGCGACCGGCACGCTCGAGGGCCGGCGCCGTCAGCGCCTCGAGCAGACGCTCGTGGCGCTCGTCCGCGAGCGGCTGTGGGAGGACTTCCGCTCGCAGGTGCCGGAGGGCGCCTGGCGCCAGGCGCTGGCCGCGCTCGCCGAGCGTCGCGAGACGCCCAACCGCTTGTCAGAACGACTGGTCCGGGACACCCACCCCACCGCGGAGCCGCGCGGGCAGCGGCAGCCGCAGCCGGCGAAGAATCCCGCTGATTGATGACCGGGCGGGTGCGATACTCCGCACACCCCCACGGAGCACCGATTCGATCAGGGAGGTTCGCCGTGCTGGTCGCCAGCCATCGAGTCCGCTATCTCGTGCTCGCGCTCGTCCTCACCTGGATGGCGCTCACGCTGTTCACGCGTCCGGCGCACGGCGCCTGGAGCGCCGACCCCGTCGAGGTGCACGCGACCAGCGCGCTCTGCCCGGCGGTGGCCGCGATCGACGATTCGCATTCCGGCGCCATCATCGTGTGGCAGGAGAACACCGCGAGCGGCGGGCTGCTCAAGGCCCAGCACGTGCTCGCGAACGGTGACCTCGATCCGGCGTGGGGCGGGTCCGTCGCGCTGAGCGACGTGGACGCCGCGCGCGTGGACGTGGGCGCGGTGAGCGACGCGGCCGGGGGTGCGTACGTGTGGTGGATGCAGAACACCGCGCTGTTCCTCACCCACGTCACCGCCGCGGGCGCGATCGCCGGCGGATGGCCTTCGCAGGGCAGATCGATGGGCTCGCTGCCGACCGTCCAGCACCGCCCGACCGCGGTCGCCGACGGCGAGGGCGGCCTCTACCTGGGCTGGCTCTCACGGCCGTTCTTCTTCGACCCCACGGTGAGCATCCGCATCGTGCGCGTGGGCCCGACCGGCGCGGGGGCTGGCGGCTGGCCCAGCGGCGGTCGCGCGTTCGGCCTCGTCGGCGATCCCGGCGTCTCGGTGTCGGCATTCGGGATCGACGCGGCGACGGGTGACGGCCTGTGGCTGGGGTGGCAGTCGTTGATCCTCGATTCCGACGGGTCGCAGATGCCCGGGCAACTGCGCGTGATCCGGCTCGCCGACGGCGGGCTGCCCGCCGCGGGCTGGACCGGCGATGGCGTGGTGCTCGCAACGTACGATCCCGCGTTCTTGAACCTGGCGCCCGGCTGGCAGGCGGCGCCCGCGGCGTCACAGACCGCGGTCGCGCGCGATGCCGGCGGCGGGGCCTACGTGCTCGCGAGCCAGGGCGTGACGGACGGGTGGGCGCTCATCTTTCACAACACGCTGCGCCGCGTGGACGCGATCGGCCAGCCCGCGGACGGCTGGGCCATCGAGGGCGTGACGCTCCCGGAGGTGTACGCGAACGGCATCCCCGATCCCGGCGCCGGCGGCTCGTTGCGCGCGTTCGCCGATCACCAGGGCGGCGTGTTCGCGGGGCTGCCGTTCTTCGGCAGCGAGTTCACCGCCACGATGACGTTCTCGCGCCGCTCGCCCGCCGGCGAGCCGCTGCCCGGAGGCATCGGCGCGGAGCAGCGCGGCATCGAGTACGCACCGCGCGGCGACGGCGGCATGTTCGTGGCGTCGTTCAAGCCCACGGGTGCGCAAAGCATGTACGAGGCCGACGCCTACATCTGGGTCGGGCAGTCATCGCCGGGGGCGAGCTTCCAGGAGTCGAAGACCTCGTATTCGATGACCCGCTACGGGGACATCGGCCTCACCGCGACCGGTGACGGCGGCGCCATCTTCGCCTGGTCGCAGTCGATCGACCGCCACGGCGTGTACGCCATCCGCCTCGGCCAGTCGGGGGCGGTGACCGGTGTCCCGCCGACGCCGGTGATCGGGAGCCCGAGCCTGCGCGTGCGGTTCGTGCGCGGCGAGGGCGTCCACGCGGTGGCGGCCTTCGCCGGCTCGTCGCGCGTGACGTTCGCGCTCCACGACCTCGCCGGCCGCCGCGTGGCCTCGTTCGCGAGCGACGCCACGCTCGGCGCCGACGTGGTGCTCCCGGGCACGCGCGACCTGCCGGGCGGCGTCTACTTCGCCATGG
>Ga0207670_10000166_pt1 | contig 43878 bp, 64 predicted proteins | sample KBSS23HmetaG_FD_184339 | JGI IMG/M metagenome (GOLD analysis project Ga0207670, IMG submission 184339) | Switchgrass rhizosphere microbial communities from Kellogg Biological Station, Michigan, USA - KBS S2-3H metaG (SPAdes) (version 2) | ecosystem: Host-associated > Plants > Roots >... | reverse complement strand
TGTTCGCGATCAAGGGCGCGAGCTACTCGGGCAAGCCGCTCGTCGAGCGGCCGACGACACACAACCGTTTCCGGCTGCCGCTGTTCATGCTCTGCGTTGACACGGGGAAAGAGGTGGTGCTCGCCCGGCTTCAGATCGCCGATCGCGACAGCGCCGGCTACATGCATTTCCCGATCGCCGATTGGCTCGACGATGAATACTTCGAGCAGCTAACGGCCGAGAAGGCGATCAGGAAGTACGTCAAGGGTCGAGGTGCGGTGCGCGAGTGGGTGAAGATCCGCGAGCGCAATGAGGCGCTGGACCTTGAGGTGTACGCGCTGGCCGCGCTCTACATCATGGGTCCGCAGTTCATCCGCGCGCTGGGCGATCGCGCCCGGCTATGGGGCGCCGCGCCGGATGCAATCGAGGGGCCAGCCGGCGGGCCGGCCCCGGCCGCCCCGGCTGGGCCGCCGCGCCCGATCCGGCGCCCGGGATGGGTCAACCGCTGGTAGAGCCCGAGCCCGGGCACGCTGGGCCGGCTGGCGGCCGCATTAGATGGGGCGCCCCCGGGCGGGCCGGCCGGCCGATTGTAAAGACTTGCATGGGGCCGGCTGGAAACACTTGCACGAGCCGGCAAGAGCGCCTAGCTTGTGGATGCGGGGCGGATGGGCCGCCCCAGTGGCAAGGAGGGGCAGATGAACGGACGGTGGATCGAGACGGCGGTGGACGCCCACGGTGCAGAGATCCGGCGCGGTGACTTTGTTCGGAAGTACAGCGGCACCGATACGCTGTCGTACAAAGTCACGATGCTGTACGTGACGCCCGAAAACGAGCAGAAGGCGAAGATCCGCACGATCGACGGAACGGGGAACATCCGCAAGGCGGTCGTGTTGGCGCGGAAGCTGCGCCGGCTGAACGGACCGGCGGGCAAGCTCGCGGAGATGGCCGATGCGCAGCGCATCGCCGAGCTTGGCCGGCGCGCCGAGGCGGGGAACATGGCGCAGGTCGTATGCGAGAACACGACGGTGATCGCGGCCCGCCGCGTTGCCGAGGTGGCGCAGACGCTGGATCGCGTGGCGCCCGCCCGCTACAGCGTGGAGCTTTGGTACGGCGAGCGCGTGCTGCACCATGCGGTCGTCGACAGCGTGACGAAGGAAGTGGTGGAGCAGTTCACGGACCGCGATCTGGCGTACGACACGGCCCGCGAGATGAATCTGCGGTAGATGGTGCCCCGGGGCGCCGGATCTGCCGGCGCCCCATCCAATGCGGTGAACGTAGAAGGAGATACCAAGATGGCACACGAACTGGATCGCAACGCGCAGACCGGCAAGGCGGCAATGTTCTCGGTGCGCCTCACGCCGTGGCATCACGAGGGCGTCGTTCTCAACGAGGCCCCGGACTTCGAGGCGGCGCTGAAGCTGGCCGGCGTGGACTACGTGGTCGCCATGCGGCCCGCGTTCGTGCCGGACGGTGCCGGCGGCTACATGGAGGTGCCGGGATCGTTCGCCACCATTCGGGAGGACCGGAACCTGCCGCTGTCGATCGTGGGCAACGGCTATCGGCCGCTCCAGAACCGCGACGCCTTCGAGGTGCTGGTGCCGCTGCTGGACAAGGGACTGGCGACGCTGGAAACCGGCGGCACGCTGCGCGAGGGCGCCGATGCATGGATGATGGTCAAGTTCGCGGTGGACGACCCGGTGGTGAAGGAAGTGTTCGCGAACGAGGTGGTGCCGTTCGGACTGATCTCGAACAATCACACTTGCGGCCGGCGCGCGCAGGTTCAGTTGACGCCGGTGCGCGTGGTGTGTGCGAACACGCTGGGGATGGCGCACGCGGGCGCGACGCACGACAACGCCGTGATGGTGCGGCACGTCGGCAACGCGAGGATCAAGGTGGTCGAGGCCGCCGAGCGCATGTTCGCCGGGATCGTGGATCGCTACCGCACCGTCGCGGAGCAGTACCGGCTGATGAAGGAGACGCGGTTCACGGTGGACCAGTTCACGGAGACGGTGCTGAACACGCTGGCGCCGCTGCCCAAGGTCGAGGAAGGCGACAGCGGGCGGGCGATGCACAACGCGGAGACGAAGCGCGCGGCGCTGACGGAGAAGTGGCGGAAGGGCGCTGGACACACGGGCGACGAGAGCGCGTGGGAGGCGTACAACGGCGCGGTCGAGGAAATCGATCACGACGGCGAGATCTACAAGGTGAAGGGAAGCCGCGTGCTGGCGCTGGTGAATGGCCGGCTGGGGAGCGAGAAGGAAGCGGTGCTGGAGAGCGTGATCAAGGAGTGCCGCCGGATGCAGACGCAGTAGATCCGGCGCGGCGGAACCCGGCCCCGGTGCCCATCACCGGGGCCGCTCCGCTTGTGGCGCCCCGGGCGCCCGGCCCCGGCTGCCGGCCCGGGGCGGCCCCCGGGAGGCCGAGCCCGGCCGGCTGGGGCACGCTGGGGGAAGGATCCGGGGGCCGGCTGGGGCGGCCCCGGGGCCGATTGTAAAGACTTGCATGGGGGCCGCCGATAACACTTGCACGGGGCGACCCGGAAGTGCAGTGTGATCGGTACGGGGCCGGATGGGCCGGCGCCAAAGCAAGGAGGACGCGGTGAACGCGAAGAACCAGAAGCAGACGCTGGCGGAGCGGATGATGGCGGCCGAGGATCGCAAGCGTGACGCCCGCAGGTTCCAGAAGGGCACCGGCTGCTACAAGTGTGCATGCTGCGGCAAGCTGACGCGCAGCACCGGGCGCGGCGACAACGAGCACAGCGAGCTTTGCGCGCCGTGCTACGACGATGGCGGCATCGAGAATCAGCACAGCGACAACGGCCACGCCGGCCCGATCCACCGCTGCCCGATCTGCGCGCCCGATCTGAGCCCGTTCGCGATCGCGCAGAGCGAGAAGGCGCATGCCGCGACGACCGGCGAGGCCGAGGTGCCGGCGGATCTGCGCGGCCCGAGCCTGACGCTGGACCCGAAGGACGCGGAGATCGAGGCGCTGAAGGCCGAGATCGCGGCGAAGGCCAAGGTGATCGAGATGCTGGAAGCGGCGCGCGACGACGCGCGGGCGAAGCTGACGCAGGCCGCCGCGATCATCGAGGGGCTGGACAGCGCGATCGATCGGCTGCACGAGATGCGGAACGCGAGGTAGCGGATCCCGGGGCGCCGGATCCACCGGCGCCCCAGCTAAACCCGAGGTGAGCAGGAGCATGCGGTGGACGCGAAGAACCAGAGATTCGAGAGCATCGTGGATGCGGCGCAGGCGGCGCGCACGGCGAAGAAGATCGTGCTGGAATGCACCGTGAAGAACGAGCCCGTCCGAGTGTACGCCGATGGGACGTGGTACCACCTGACGAAGCTGACGGACGACAGGGATGCGATCCGCGAGGCGCTGTTCGAGAAGGACGACCAGAAATCGGCGCTGCGGTATCAGCGCGTGGACATGCTTCTGGACCTGACGCGGGAACTGCGATCGCTGGCCGATCATCTGCTGTTCGAGGCCAAGTGGATCGAGCAGCAGGGCGAGGCGGCGAGCCCGAACAGTCTCGGCATCGTGCAGGGACGCGGCATGGACGTGGACCGCAAGTGTGCGGTGCTGTGGGCGCTGATGGAGATGATCGAGCGCGGAGCCAAGTCGTGAGCGCGAAAGAGGCGATGGCGCTGCTGAGCCTGATGATCAGGGCGCACCGGGTCGCGAAGATCCTATGGGCGCCCGAGACGAGGAAGGTGAGGAAGTCGATCACGCGGTTGAACAAAGAGATCACCGACGCGCTCGCGCGTCACGAGGCAAGGAGGGTGCTCAGATGACGAAGGTGCCGACAACGAAGCTGCCGTGGCGGATCGCGGCGGTGAGCAGCAACCGCATCGAAGGCGACGAGACGGTGAGCGCGGAGAAGTATCTGATCCTCGGGGCGAACGCGACGGTGGCGACGTTCTACCGGCAGGGCGACGCGGCGTTCATGCGCGCGCTGCTGGATCGGCACGCGCTCGTGCTTGAGATCGGCGAGGACCCCGTGATCGATCGGTTGACGAAGGAACGTGAGGATCAGCGAGATCGGGCGAACGCGAACGCGATTGAGGCGTGCGGCATCGAGGCTCGGTTGGAGAACGCGGAGAACCGACTGGCCGAGGCGTTGCGCATCATCGCCCGGGCGCAGAAGCGGCTCGGATCATCCGGGCGCCCGCATCCCAACGACGTTTCATGGACGCGAACGATTCTCGCCGAGGCCGATGCGCTGGCGACGAAGGGCGGTCCGCTGTGATCACGCTGAAGCTGACCGACAAGGAGGCGCGCGCGGTGCACGACGAACTGCACCGCATCTATCCGCGCGGCGTGCATTGGAGCGCCGCGAACATGCTGCCGGTTCTCGCGGTTGTCGCGAAGCTGTACGAAGCTCTGGACAAGAAGGGAGGCCGATGATGCTGAAGCCGAGGGATAGGTACGCCGATGCAGTGGAAGCCGAGATGGCGGCCGGCTGGTCGTGGCGCGTGGCGAAGGATCATGTGAAGCGCGCGATGGAAGCCGGCAGCTACAACTCGCTCTGGGGCGTCGTCGAGCGGCTGTGCAAGATCTCGTTCACGCGCGGGCGCGAGGACGCGAAGGAGGATCAGGCGGCGCTCATCCGGCACCTCAAGCGGGAGAACGAGGCGCTGTCGTCGGGCGGATCCCTGATCGCGGCGTCGGCGCTGACGAAGGAGACGCGGCTGCGCAAGCGAGCGGAGGCGGCGCTCGCGAAGCTCGCTCAGGCGGCAGAGAACCGCGACAACGTGATGGGCGATCCGATCCGGCTGCTCCAATGCAAGGCGGAACTGGAAAGCGCGGCGGTTGAAGCGCGCGCGGTGCTGGCGTCGTGAGGGCGCGGCACTGGATCCTCGGCGGGCTCGGCGTGGCGCTGGCGCTGGCCGTGCTGCTCGTGTTGACCGTGATGCTGCCGGCGCTGATCACGGCGCCGCCGCTGGGAGGGAGGCCATGACGACACGCAAGGAAGCGATGGACAAGGTGCGCGCGCTGCTGAAGCTGGCGAAGCGGGCGGGCACGCCGGGCGAGGCGGCTGCGGCCGCGTCACGCGCTCAGGCGGTTCTCGACCGCTACGAGATCACGCGCGACGAGGTGGAAGCCGCGCACGACGACGAGATGGGGAGCACGCTGCACGTCGATCGCGGCTGGATCGACACGGAATCGACCATCTCGGAATGGCGGTATCTGCTGATCGCCCGGCTGGCGCGGTTCAACGGGCTCGCCGCATTCATCAGCCGGCGCGGTGCCGGTCGAGCGTATGAGGTGAGCGGCCGGCGCGGTGCGATCGAAGCGGCCCGGATGGTGTACGTCTGGCTCAACGCCGAGACGCTGCGGCAATCCCGGCGCGAGTGCCGGGGCATGGGCCGGCCGTATGCGGACAGCTTCAGGATCGGGTTCGTGACGATGGTGCTGGATCGCATGGAACTGGACCGGCGGCTGCGGTTCGAGCATGAGCGCGAGCAGGCTGTGAACCCGGCGGCGCTGATGCGCGTTGAGACGGCGCTTCAGAGGTATGCCGCGAGCCAGATCGCGGAGCAGTGGATGCGCGATCAACCCGAAGTGCAAGTGAGCGAGCGGGAGCGCAAGGGCGTCGAGGTGGATCCGCGCGCGCACGCGCACGGGCGCATCGTCGGTCGCGCGGTGGATCTCACCGGCGGCACCGAGAAGATCGAAGGAGGTGTCCATTGAAAACCGAAGTGCGGCACTGCGCGTGCAAGAAGTATCTCATGTCGGACAACGTGCAGATCGTCGAGCCGGCCGGGATGAAGCACAGCGCGATCGAATGCATCAGCCGCGAGGCCGCGATGCAGAGGCGCATGGAATCGCTCGTGCGCGCGCTTCAAAAGATCGCCGACCATCGGGATCCCGACCCGTGGCGCGATGCGGACGGAATGCGGGCGCTGGCGCGCGGGGCGCTGCTGGAGGGGCCATAATCGCGGCCGACTAAACACTTGCATAGCGGAGGCCGATAGGCTAGAGTAGGTACGTGGCCGGATGGGCCGGCTGCAAGGCAAGGAGGTTAGAAGATGGACCAGTACGCGGTGGCATCGAAGGTGGAACTGGCGCTGATCAAGCGCGTGTTCCCGAAGGCGACGATTACGAAGATCGAGCGCAAGAGCGCACGGAAGTGGGACGTGCGGTTCGAGGGCACGCTGCCCGGCGCCGGCTTCAGCTACCGCTTCTCGGCGTGGCTGCCGCTGGCCGCGATCCGCGAACTGACGCTGTGGACCGGGCGCGCGATCGCCGACGAATGCGACTACCCGATGATGGCGATCGAAGGCGACTGGAGCGGCATCCGTGACACGAACGAGGAATCGATCTGGAGCATCTTCGAGAAGCATGTGTTGAAGGGCGGCCGGTCGTGAGCCGCCGCGTGGTGCAGGTCGAGTTCGCGGTGCGCACGATCGACGAGCGCGGCGACTGCTACGACGTTGACCACCGCGACGACATTCACACGGCGGTGCAGCAGGCGGTGAGCATCCGCGAGGAAGCCCGGCTGACCGCCGGCAGCGAGTGCGCCGCCGTGGTGATCGAGAAGGAGACGATGCGCGAGGACGGCGACGTGGAGCGCGAGACGGTGTTTCGCATGGGGTCGAAGGACGCACTTCGGAAGGGAGGCTGGCTGTGAACTTTCTCGCCGGATGGCCCGGGGGCAAGAAGCCGCGCGCGACGCTGCGCGTGATCAACGAGACGCACTTCGAGACTGAGGATCTGCGGGCGATCGCGTTGAAGTGCAGGGAGCGCGAGTTCGGGAAGCAGCCGAAGAAGCTGGTCGTGACGTTCAGGATGTGCAAGCGCAACTCGCGCGGATGCCACGGGCTCGGGAACGTGAACGGCTCGCGGTCGTGGATCTGGATCCCGCGCGAGACGCCGGACCCGCAGGAGGTGGCGCACGTTGTCTGCCACGAGTTCGCGCATAACGGCGGCGCGAAGGGCGAGCGGTGGATGCGGCGCTCGAAGCGGTACGGCTTCGCCGAGGGATGGCGCGACACGGTGGCGTTCGCGGCCGGGATGCCGATCCGGCTGGCGCCCCCGAAGGCGAAGCCGGCGGCGCCGACGCTGCTGGAACACAAGCTCGAAGCGATCGATGCGCGGCAGCGCGCGTGGACGACGAAGGCGAAGCGGGCGGCGACGGCGCTGAAGAAGCTGGTGGCTGCGCGCAAGCGGATCGAGCGCCGGCTGGCCGCGATGAAGGGAGGTGACCAGTGAAGCGCCGGCCACCGAAGCTGACGGCGACGAGCGCGCTGGAGCTGCAAGATGAACTGGCGCGGTACTGGCGAACGAAGCTGGGATCCGGCTACTTCGAGGGATGGCAGGGAGCGCGGCAGAGAGACGGCATGGGACGGATGCTGTTCCCCGGCGTATCGCGCGCCGAGATGGAGGCGCGCGCGATGCTGGGCGCCCGGACGTATCTGATCAGCGAGGACATGCTGGCGCTGGCCGATCACGCGACCAAGACCATGCCGCCGCAAGGCATCATGGAAACGGATCTGCCGTGTCCGAACGGAGTGATGTGGTTCGAGCGCGGGCTCGCCGGCCCCGACGTGCGCGGCAAAACCGTGGTCACGAACGGAATGCTGTGGCGCCGGATGCCGATGAACAGCCGGAACGGCGAGATGAAGATGGGGCTGATGTGGACGTTCTACTCTGACATGCATGACGAGCGGGATGAGTACGCGAACATGGATGAGGAAAGCATGCTGCCGCCCGGGATCCCGCGCGCGATGCCGATTCACGAAGATGCCGAGATCTTCGGCTACGGCGAGCGCAGCGTGGCCGAGATCGCGGCGAACCTTGAGGCGGTGGATGGGTTGACGCCAGAGATCATCAGCGATCAGCTTCGCACGACGCACCGGCTGGCGATCGCGCTGTGGAGCTTGATTCGCGATTGGGCCGACGTGAAGGAGACGTTGATCGACCGCCACGCGCGGCACCGGCTGGCGCGCGCGGGGAGCCCGATCGTTCCGACCGTGCGCGTGGTGCGGTTGCGCCGTCCGAAGCAGGAGACGCGCGATCCGCAGCCGGGATCGATCGAGTGGTCGCACCGCTGGATCGTGAGCGGACATTGGCGGAACCAGTGGTATGCGAGCATTCAGGCGCGCCGTCTCAAGTGGATCGCGCCGTTCGTGAAGGGACCAGCGGACAAGCCGCTGGTCGTGCAGCGCACCGTTCACCATCTCGTGCGGTGAGAAGGCCGAGTGAGAGTGAGGTGATGAAGATGAATCCATGCACGAAGGCGTGGCACCGGGCCGGCGGCGATGCGCGCGCGAAGAAGCTGAGCGCGCGCAAGCGCCGGGCGATCGCGCGCAGCGGCGGCTCGGCCGTGCACCGCTGCACGAAGTGCCATCGGCAGGGGCACAACCGCCGGACGTGTCCGCGCGCCAGCTAGGCTAGGGATGGCCGGGCGCTCGATCGGCCCCCGGGGGGCAGCACCGCCCCGGGGGCCGTGCCGTTTCCGGGGGCATCAGGGGCCGGGGCAGGGTTCACGAGGCCGAGCCCGGGGCTCCTAGGCGGCCGCCCGGGGCCGCTGGAGGGCCGGCGCCCCCGGCTGTAACGCGCGCGTGACTGGACGGCCGGGGGCCGGCCGTGTTTCCTGCGCGGCATGGCAGCGACCACCATGCCCGAGAGCTTCATCGCCGGCACGACCGTCAAGTTCTCCGCGACCTACGGAGACTTCCCGGCGAATCAATCGTGGACCACGGTGCTCTATGTCGTCGGCCCGTCCGCATTCAACGTCGCCGGCACGCCGAGCGGCGTGTCGTTCGACTTCGTGTTGAGCGCGGCGGCATCGGCGGCAGCGCCGCCCGGGAACTACTCGTGGGAAGTGCGCGCCACGAAGTCGGGCGAGGTGTACGTCGCCGACAGCGGCGTGGTGGAGATCACGATCAACCTCGCGACCGCGACCACGAACCTTACGTGGGCCGCCGAGATGCTGCCGAAGATCGAGGATGCGATCGACAAGATCGTGACCGGCGCTGTGGCGAGCTATCAGATTGGCAACCGATCGTTCGTGTATGCGGATCTCGCAGAGCTACGTTCGCTGAAGGCATCGTGCGAGGCGAAGCTGCGATCGGAACGGAACCCGGGCAGCTTCTTGGAGGACGTGAACGTGACGTTCGCGAACCCCGACCAGTGATCCAGCGACTGAAGCGCGGCATCAGGAAATGGCTCGGCGTGCCCGAGCAACGCGGGATCGACGCGGCGAACAGCGGCCGCCTTCTCGCCGACTGGATCACGATGAACCAGACAGCGGACGACGAGATCCGCTGGACGCTGAGCAAGATGCGCGCGCGGGCGCGAGACTTGGAGAAGAACAACGGGATCGCACGCCACTTTCTTCGCGCTGCTGCTGCGAACGTGATCGGCCCCTACGGCTTCAAGCACTCGCCCCGCGTGCGGAACAACGACGGACAACTGAGTCAGCAGATCAACCGGAAGATCAGCGAAGCATGGGACACATGGACTACGACGCCCGCACTCGATGGCCGCTTCCACTTCAACGGTCTGAGCCGGCTGCTGCTCAAGACCGTCGCTCGGGACGGCGAAGTGATCGTGCGGAAGTGGCGTGGCGAAGGGAAGTATGGCCTCGCTCTAGAGTCCATCGAAGCTGACCAGCTCGACGAAGATCTGATCAGCGACGCGAACAAGAGCGGCACGAAGCCGAACATTCACATGGGCGTCGAGATGGATGCCTTCCGACGCCCGATCGCGTACTACCTCTGGGATCGGCCGGCGGATTCGTTCGGGCTCACCACGAACCGCAAGCGGCTGCGCGTGCCGGCAGACGAGATCTTCCACCTCTACGACCCCGATCGGCTGGGGCAAACGCGCGGCCCGTCGTGGCTCGTCGCTTCGATCATTCCGCTGCGGCACCTCAACGGCTACATCGAGAGCGAGCTTGTGGCCGCCCGGATCTCGGCGGCGAAGATGCTGTTCTTCCAGCAGAAGCAGGGCGAGCTTGGGCAGGCGACGCCGGCCGCCGGCCAGACCGGCTTCATCACCGAAGCATCGCCGGGACAGATGGCGGTGGTGCCGCCCGGCTACGAGATCGCGGACTACTCGCCCGAGCATCCGTCCACGGCGTTCGGTGCGTTCGTGAAGGGCGGCATGCGACAGGTGGCGACGGCGCTGGGCATGAGCTACAACGCGCTCGCGAACGATCTCGAAGGCGTGAACTACTCGTCGATGCGATCCGGCCTGCTGGTCGAGCGTGACTATTGGCGCATGATTCAGGAGTGGTGGGAGCAGCGGTTCCTTCTCCCGCTCTATGCCGAGTGGATGCGCATGGCGGTCCTGTCGGGCGAGCTTGTGCTCGACACGCGCGATGCGCGCAAGTACCTGTCCGTGAAGTTCGCCGGCCGTGGCTGGCCGTGGGTCGATCCGCTGAAGGACATGCAGGCCGGCGTGCTCGGGATCCAGTCGGGCCTCGCGTCGCGCACTCAGCTTCTCGCGGAGACGGGGCAGGACTTCGAGGAAGTGATCAGCGAACTGGCCGAGGAACAGCGCATGGCCGATCTGGCCGGCGTCGAGATCTCGGGCCCCGACACAGCCGGCGCGCAGGCCGACGACAGCGAGGACGAGCCTGCGAGCGGTGAAGCTGCGAAGGAGAAACAGAACGGAGCGGGCCGCAATGGACATTCGCGGCGCCGGTTCATCGTCTCGAAGGAGGTTCAGCCGTGAAGAAGCGCGCGCTGCCGGGCGAGCCCGGGATCCGGTTCATGCCTGTCCAGAGCATCCGCAAGCTAGAGGCTCGCGCTGGCGATGCCGAGGACGTGGCGCGGTACGAAGTCGCGTTCTCAAGCGAGTTCGAGGTCGAGCGACAGGGTTGGTTCGGCACCTATCGCGAGGTGCTGGATCACTCGCCCGGCGCGGTCGACATGACTCGGTTCGAGAGCGGCACCGCTGCCGTGCTGGAGGAACACCGGGGCGTTCCGATCGGCGTGATCGAATCGGCGTCGATCGATCAGAAGGACAAGATGGGCCGCGCTGTCGTGCGCTTCTCGCCGACGCAGCGCGGGCGCGATGCGCAGATGGACGTGGACGCCGAGGTGCGCATGAACATCTCGGTCGGCTACATGCCGAAGCGGGCGAAGCTGATCGAGGAAAACGAGGAACGCGGTGATCTCTGGAAGATCACTCGCTGGATGCCCGTCGAGCTTTCGCTCGTCGGAGTGCCGGCCGATCCCTCGGTCGGTGTGGGCCGCAGTGCCGGGGAATCGTGGTATCCGCAGGTCGAGATCGAGGACAACCCTCAACCGGAGGTTCGCCGTATGCCGGACGTGGATCTGAAGAAGGAAGGGGTCGAAGCCGAGCGCGCCCGTGTGAAGGCGCTGGCCGAGATCGCGACGACGGCCGGCATGCCGGCCGAGCGTGTCACCGAGTGGATCGAGAAGGGCAGCAGCGTCGAGATGGCGCAGGCCGACGCGATCAAGCATCTCCGCACGAAGGGCGAGGCGCTGAAGCCCGAGGATCCGCTCGAAGGGCTCAGCGACGGGGATCGCGCGCGGTACTCATATGCCCGCGCGATCGCGCAGGCGGCCGACGACAACCTCGACGGCATCGAGGGAGAGGTACACAAGGAGCTTGTTCGCAAGCACCCGACCGGCCTGTCGTCGCGCGGCGCGAACAAGATCAGCGTGCTCGTGCCGATGCGACTGCGCGAGCAGTCGTGGGCGAAGCGCACGCTGGACAGCAAGACGGTCGCCAAGGGCTCGGAACTCGTGTTCGAGCAGCCGGGCGAACTGATCGAACTGTTCCGCAATCGCTCGTACGTGCTGCAACTCGGCGCGCGGTTGCTCACGGGTCTGTCGGCGCCGATCGCGTTCCCGCGTCAGACGGGCGGCATGACCGTGTTCTGGGTGTCGGAGAATCCGGGCGTCGATGTGACGGCCAGCGATCCGGCGCTCGGGCTCGCCACGCTGATCCCCAAGACGTTGCAGGGCACGACCAGCTACTCGCGGCAGTTCCTCGTTCAGGCGTCGATCGACGCCGAGATGTGGATCCGCGACGAACTGGCGATCGCGCACGGTCTGGCGATCGATCGCGCCGCGATCCACGGGCTCGGCGCCAACGGCGAGCCGACCGGCATCTACAAGCAGACGGGCGTGAACAGCGTCGCGTTCGGCGGCACGGTCGCGAACTACGGCAAGCTCGTGGACATGCAGACGGCCGTCGCGAACCAGAACGCGCTCGCCGGTGCGACCGCGTACATGACGTGCCCCACGGCTGCCGGCAAGATGAAGCAGACGCTGGACTTCTCGGCGTCGGCTGCGGGCCGGCCGATCTGGGATGGTCCGTTCGACAACGGCATCATCTCGGGCTACAAGGCCGTCGCCACGAATCAGGTTTCGGCGGTCATGGCCGGCAGCGAGGCCACGGGCGGCACGGAACTGGGCACGATCTTCGGGAACTGGATGGACCTGATCGTGGGTCTGTTCGCGTCCATGGAGATCATCGTCGATCCGTATGCGCAGAAGAAGCGCGGTCTGATCGAGGTCACGAGCTTCCAGATGTGCGACGAACTGATCCGTCACCCGGAGTCGTTCACGAAGTCCACGGGCGCCAACTAATCCACGGCTGACGGTTCATGGTCATCGAAGATTTCTGGAGGCCGGGAGGGAAGATCATGAAGTTCAAGGCTGTCGGACCGGCGGGCATCGGGTTCGCGATCGGCGGGCGCGATGTCTATCCCGGCGATGTGTTCGAGATCGACGAGCGCACCGGCCGCACGTATGTCGCGAGCGGCCGCGCGGTGCTGGTCGAATCCGCCCCGGCCCCCGTGCAGCCGGCGGAAGGGGAAGGCGGTGGCGCTGGACCGACGCCGCCCGACCCGACCGCCGGCGAAGCGGCGAAGAAGGAACCCGAGGCGAAGGGCAAGCCGAAGAAGGAGTAGAACCCGCAACCGCTGAAGGAGGGTGAGTCATGTCGAGTGGAGCGATCGCGGCGCCTCAGTATGTATCGCTGAGCCTGATGACGCCGCAGGTGATCACGAGCACGTTCACGGGCAGCGCCGTGGATCTGCTGGACTACGACGGGCTCGCCCTCGTGGTCCAGAACGTCGGCGTCGTCACGGCCGGCACGCTCACGGGCAAGATCCAGTCCAGCGCCGATGGCTCGACGAACTGGGTCGATGTGACCGGGGCGCTGTTCACGGTCGTGTCGGCCAGCACGAACCTTCAGTCGCTCGTGCTGGATCTGGCGCAGTGCCAGCGGTTCATTCGCTACGTCGGCACGGAGACGGGCACGAACGTGGCCGCCAACGTGACGGTCAGCGCGCAGAAGAAGATCCGCTAGTGGTTCAGCCTTTCGACGCGGCGGGCCTCGACGTGTACCTCGCGGACTTCGGACGCGATGTGCAGGTCGGGCTCGTCGTGGCGAAGGGGATCGTGGACGACAGCGAGGAACCGATCCTCGACGAATCCACGGGCACGTTCATCGGGCCGGCGACGCGAGTCACGGTAAAGACGGGCGCATTCTCCGGGCTTCAGGAGGGCGCGACGTTGAAGATCGACGGCGTATCGTATCGGGTCACGCGCGCGCGCCGCACGGTCGATGGAGCATTCACCGAAGTGTTCTGCGCCAAGCTCTAGCGGGAGGTGAACGGTGCCCAATCCAGCGCCCGAAAGCCTCATGCTGAGCGCAATGCAGACCGAGCTTCAGAAGATCGGCACGGCGCCGACCGACCTTTGGAACACGCAGACACCGCCGGTGCTGCGGCTGGGCTACCCGGGCGATGCCGGCGCGAACCCGAACACCATGACGATGTGGCTTCAGCACATCGGAACGGAGTTTCTGGATGCTGAAGGCGGCATCAGCACGCACCGGATCAAGGCCACGTTCGCGGTGCACTGCGAATCGAGCCACGCAATCGATTCCATGGATCGCGTGCTCGGGCTCATCAACGACGTGCGCCGGGTCATGTTCGCCGCCGAGCGCACGATGTTCGCTTCGTTCGACGGCGGGATCTGGCCGGGCCTGTGTCAGTTCGTCGGGCCGGATCCCGCCGTGCGATCGGGCAGCTACCTCGCCGAGCAACAGTTCAGCATCATCGCGACCGTCCAGCACGACGGCTCTCTTGCGGATGACCCGAGCATGTTGAGCTACGACTACGAGCGCACGCTCCTGCGCATCTACCCGTTCACGGTGCTGCCCACGATAGAACGGGTCGATGGCGCGAACATGCAACAGCGGCTCACCAATCCGGGCCTCATCCTTGAAACGCTCGTGCAGGCGAGCAACAAAATCGTCGAGACGCGGATCGAGCAGACGGACACGAGCTTTTCCTACCCGACGCTCGCCGGCCCGAATGGCGAGCACTGGTCGCAATACATGCTTGAGATCGCATGCCTGATCACGCCGGGCATTGCGTTCTCGGTCAACGCAACGGCTTTCGTCGGCGTCGAGATCGGCACGATGGACTCGGCACAACCGTTTCCGGCTTCGCCCGGGCATCCGGTCGTGCAACTTCGATGGAACTACGGGACGCAGGTCTGGCAGCTAGTGAGCGCGGCCGGCGATGGCACCGCTGCCGTGATCGTGCCGCTCGTGTTGGGCAGCGCGCAGCAGACGGTGAATGGCGGCGCCCGCGTGCGGCTGCTCTACGATCCGTTCGCGCGCAAGATCCAAGCGTTCGTGAACGGCGTGCTGGGCGCCGAGATGACGACTCAGGCCGCGCTTCCTCTGTTCCGCGATCTCATGGCGTCGGCCCTCATGTTCGGCGCGTTCGCCACGAGCGGGCAAGGTGGCTGCACGTTCGCGGCCACGCTCACCGCTGCGCACTGCAAGCTATTCAACCGGCATCTGCCGGCTGCGACGCTCTGGTACTAAGGAGGTGTGAACGATGCCGCCCGGACTCGGCCATAAGAGCTACCTTCAGATCGGCCCGAAGGAATCGACCTACGGGACGTACATCGCGCCGACTGCGAAGCTGGAACTCATGTCGTGGGACGTGAACCCGAACGTGGGCGTGATCCAAGATCCATCGCTCTACTCGCAGCAGTCTCGTCGCGCACTGTATCAGGGCCTCTACACGGTCGGCGGTACGTTCAAGGTGCGGCTGAACTACGAGGGGCTGCTGGAGATCTTTCGCGGGATCTTCGGCAACTACCCGGCGCCGACCACGGTCGAGACTGGCGTGCGCGATCATTTCTTCAAGGAAGGCGCCACGCTGAACAGCTATTCGCCCGAGGTGATCATCGGCGACGTGACCACAGGCAAGTGCTTCCGCATGCTGGGATCCAAGTTCATCGGGCTTCGCGTCGCGGGCCGCGCCGGCAATGGCGTGGACGGCATGCTGACGGCCGAAGTCACGGTGGCCGCGAAGGACTTCGTATCGAATCAGACGCCGACCGGATCGCTCGTGTTCCCGCCCGTGTTCCCCGTCCTGTTCCATCAGGGGATCACGATGGACGATGGCACCGCCGATGCCGTGGGCAGCGTGCGCATCCGCTCATTCGAGGTATCGCTGGAGCAGCCTCATACTCAGGAGGATCGCGCCTACTTCGGCAGCCTCACGATCGACGAGCCGCTGCGCTCCGACTTCATCACGGCGCGGTGGCGGATCGAGCAGGAGTTCACGACCCTGACGCAATGGGATGCCGCGCGCGCGTTCACGCTGGGCACGCCGCAGTTCATCTTCCAGCACCCGACCACGATCGGCGCCGCGAGCAAGCGCGAGTTCGAGCTTCGGTCGAACAAGGCGCAGCTCGTCGAGTTCAGCGCGCCGGTGCCTGACTATGGCGTGATCGTTTCCACGGCGACGTGGGAGGCGTTCTTCGACACGGGCGATGCGTCAGCACTGCTCGCTCGGTTCCGCAACACTGAGGCAGCACTGCCCTAGAGGGAGGGAGCAATGTCCAGCCGGGAAAAGCCGAACAGCGCCGCCGACGTGGCGCCGCCGTTCGAGATCATCGAGCTTACGCACCTCAAGACCCGCAGCGGCGCCGCATTCGCTGTCCGCTGCGGGCGGCTCGACGAGGTGGATTTCCTTGAACTGCTCGGGCTGCCGGGCGCGCGCATGACGCGCGAGGATCTGGAACAAGCACTGCGGGATCTGGACGTGGCCGACCTGAAGAAGATCCGCGCGATGATGCCGGGGATCATCGAGGCCGGCACGTCGATCGAGGGGCCGAGCGGCGAATGGATCGCGCCCGGCTTCTCGTGGGATCCGGCGAAGTGCCCGCCGGCCGTGCCGGGCCAGTACCTCAGCACGCTCGACGCGAGCGCGATCGGCAACACGATCATGCGGCTGTCAGGGTTCACGAGAGAGGGGGCCGAAGCCGCGTCCTTTCCTGTTCGAGAAGGAGCACAGTCGGAAGGCGCTGGAGCTTTGGAGATACAGCCGGGCGATGTGCCTGACGCCCCGGCAGGCTCTTGAAGATCCGCACCTCGGGTTCAATCTCTCAGTGATGCGCGCGGCCGATCAGGCGAGGATCACCGACGTGAACCTCGCGCTCTCGAAGGCGATGGGGAGAGACAAGAGCGGCATGGCCGCGATCATGGTGCTCATCGCAGCGGTGTTCGAGGATCAGTGACATGGCGGAAGCCAAACTCACAATCAAGGTGGTCGATGACGCTACGGCCACCATGAAGAACATCCAGCACAACTTCGAGGGGATGGTCGCATCCCTCAAGACGATCGTGGGCTTCGAGGCGATCGAGCACTTCACCGAGGCGATGAAAGAAGCCGGCGAGGCCGTGCTGCACTTCGTCGAGAGCGAATCGGCGATGGCGAAGGATCTCGTCAACCTCTCGGAAAAGACCGGCGTCACCACGAAGGATCTTCAGACCTTGCAGTTCGCGTTCCGCACGAACGGCATCGAGGTCGAGGCGCTGGAAACGGCGCTGAAGTTCTTGAATAAGGCGATCGCGTCGAACGATCCGGCGCTGAAGAAGCTGGGCGTCACGTCGCGCGACACGTTCGGCGCGCTGCTTCAAGCGGCGCAGGGGCTCGCCGAGATCACCGATCCCGCCGAGCGCGTGGCAAAGACGCTGGAGATCTTTGGCTCGCGCGGCGGCACGAAGGTGATCCCGGTGCTGCTGGAACTGGCGCGGTCATTCGGTGAGGTATCGAATCAGGCGCGCGTCACCGGCAACCAACTCGACGAGAGCATGATCGGCAGCCTCGTCGAGATGCACGAGGTGCTGGAACAACTGACGCTGCGCTGGCGCGGCTTCTGGAACGTGGTGGCGGTGAAGGTGGCGCCGGGGATCACGACTCTGCTCACCGTGGTCACGAAGCTCATCGATGCGATCGCGGCGTTCGAGAAGCTGCCGTTCCTCGGCAAACTCGGCGCGATCGCGGGCGGCGAGATCCGCGTGCCGGGCAAAGAGCCCGAGATGCTGGGGCCGGGCAATGCGCAGGGGATCCGCGAGTTCCTGCGCTGGCAGGAGGAACAGACCCGGCAGGCCGAGGCCGCAGCCGAGGCGATGGCGAAGCTGAAGCGATCGATACTCGACGCCGCTGCCAATGCGGCGCGCGAAGCGCCGCCCGGGATGCGCGGCCTCGGTCCGCTGACGCCAGAGCAGGAGCGCGACCAGACGCGCGCGCGCGCTGCCGCGCTCAAGCTCCAGACGCAGCCGGTCGTGGTGCCCGAGCTTCAGGTCGGCGAGTGGGCGCAGCAGATGATCGCCAATGCCGAGCGCGTGAAGCAGGCTCTGTTCAACGTGCGCGATGCCGTGTTCTTCGGATTCTCGGCCGTGTTCTCCAACCTGACGAACAAGTCGCAGACGTTCGGGAGCGCGATCAAGACGATGTTCGATGCGCTCGTGCAGGGCGTCCTTCAGATGGTGGCCGAGCTACTGGCATCGCAGGCGGTGAAGCTGCTGTTCAAGTTCCTCGGCTTCCTCGTCGGCTCGATCACCGGGAACCCGGTGCTGGGCGCTGCGGTGAGCAGCGTGGGCGATGCAACGGCCGGCGGCTCGCGCATCATGGCGCCGGCCACGGAGACAAAGGCGAACGCGGCGGCGCAGCAGCAGCGCAGCGGCGGCGACACGTTCGTGATCCAGACGCTCTCGCCGCGCGATGTGCTGGGCGAACTGCTGTCGCCCACGGGCGCGATGCGATCGGCCAACTCACGGATCATGGAAATCGCGGGGGCCTCGGGATGAGCAACACGAAGCTGGGGCTCGCGAACATGCTCGTGACCGCGCAGAATCCGGCGATCAATGCCACGGCCCACAACGACATTGGCGACGTGGCGCCTTACGTCGTTGCCAACCTGTTCCACTACGACCGTTATTCATGGTGGCGCACGCCGGATCTCGCGCTCGGAACGTACATCATGGATTTCAACATGGGCGGCGTCCCGCCGGTGAACGCGGCCGGGATCTTCTGCTTCGAGCTGATCAGCGGCGCCGCGCCATCGGTCGAGGTGTTCACGCAAGTCACGGCATACAGCTTCGGCGGAACGTGGACTTCGCAGGGAACGATCGCCAACCTCGCCACGCAGAAAGACGACTGGATCGAGTTCGGGTTGGTCGGCGCGTGTCACTCGATCCGCTTCACGTTCACGATAAGCGTTGGCACCTCGTCGTTCAGGATGGGCAACTTCTTCGCCGGCCAGCTAACGGATCTCGGCGGCATCTACTCGCGCGGCGGCAACCGCGAGCGGTTCCACAACCGCGTCGAGCGCCGGCTGCCGTCTGGCGTCCCTTCGATCACGCAACTCGGCGATCCCGGCGCGATCTATTCGTTCCCGTGGGCCGCCACGTCGCCGTCGCTGCGCGCCACGCTGGACGATATGTTCTCGAAGCAGCTTCAGCCGTATCCGATCATGCTCGTGGACGAGAAGCCGAGCGTCTGTCAGGCCATCTTGCGTGAGGGCAAGATCCGCGACGCGCTGGTGATCGGCACGACCTATGACATGGACTTCGAGCTAGAGCGGCTGCCGTGAGCAGCGCAGCGACAGCGGCGTTCCTTGCGGCATGGCGGCGGCTCACCGCCGCGCGCACCGCGCTCTGCAAGATCGACCTGACCACGCCGAGTGCAAAGACGCTTCGCTTCGCGACGACCGGCTGCGACACGCCGGATGGCTTCACGTGGCAGGAAGGGTTGATCTGCGATCCGATCCGCGAATCGATTTCCATGTTCGGCCCCGGCGTGACGCCGAGCGATGCCTCGATCTGGATCGCCAATCGCAAGGAGGCATCACAGGCAGCGGGGCAGACGATGGAGGATCTGCTCTCTGATTTCCTGTTCCAGAACGCCACGGTCACGCTCTACCTCTGGATCCGCGAGCGCGAGTTCGGGATCGCGCCAACGCTCGGGGCCAGCGATCTCTTTCAGGTGTTCAAGGGGCGCGTGTCGCGGCCCGCCGAGATCGGGCCGGATGGCTTCCGGCTGTTCATGCTTCAAGACATGTCGTGGAACAAGCAAGTGCCGCCGACCGTGGTGGACAAGGTGAGCTATCCCGATTCGCCTGACGGATCGCTGGGCCTGCCCATCCCGATCATCTACGGCGCGCACCTCGCGCAAGGGATGCGCTCGCCGTGGACCAGCGCGTTCACGAACAAGAGCAAGCAAGAGGACAGCGGCGCCGGCCGTGGCGTCGTGCCGCTCATCCTCGTCGATGCCGGCATCGGCGCAAGCTCGGTGAAGGTCGTGGCGGCATCGCACCTCTGCACGAAGATCCTCGATCGCGCCAACGGCATGTCGCCGTTCATGGTGGGCGAGAGCCTGCTGAACCCGATCGATACATCGGGCAGCGTGACCGAGACGCTGGGGGCCAGCGAGTCCTATCTCTCGATCGCCGACGAGAACGTGGTGGCACTGGCCGCCGCGATCCCGATCGACACGCGCGCGAGCGAGAGCAACGCGCTGAACCCGAAGCGCGCGATGGATCCGTTCGACGAGACGAGCTTCGCCACGCTCGACCAGAACACGACGCACGGCATCCTTCAACTCATCCTGCCCAACCTCGGCAACCTCGGCCGCATCGAGTCGGTGCAGTATTACGTCGCGTGGAGCGGCGACGCCGGCAATGGGAACAACCTGCGGATTCAGTCGCGCAATCCGGGCGTCGGCTTCGGCACCACGACGGCGAACTGGGCGGCGACGGCGACCACGCCGGCCGTGCAAGTGGGAACGTGGAACGCGGCCGACTGGACGCAGAATTGGGACTTCGGATCCGGCGGCACCGCGCATCCATGGGATCTACGTCTCGACTTCACGGGCGGCACCACGAACAAGGCGAAGATCTACTGGGCCGTGCTGGTCGTGAAGTACCGCCCCTCGCGCAGTCTCGTGACTCCGAGCGGCCGCACGGTGCTGAGCTACACCGTCGATCGTCGGAAGCTGCCGGGGCCGCTGAGCAATCCGTTTGCGCGGCCGCTGTGGGGGCCGACGTACTTCGATGTGCCGGCGCAGTTCAGGCTCGAAGGCCAGTTCTACGGCAACGTCAAGGGGTACGCCGACGATGGCAGCGGCACCTATACCGGCAGCGCGGGCTCGCTGATCGAGCGAGCGCCGGACGTTCTGCGCCACTTCCTCGTGACGTATGCCGGCGTGAGCGGCGGGAGCATCGAGACGGGAGCCGGCGCCACGGGCAGCTTCGTGGATCTGCGCGACAGCCTGCGCAACGCGCAGCCGACCGACTTCAAGCTCGCGGTGCACATCGGCGAGCGGATGACAGCCCAGCAGGCGCTCCAGAAGATCGCCGAGCAGGCCGGGGTCGCGCTCTACCTCGATCGCTTCACTGACAAGTGGCTGGCGTTCCCGTGGAAGCTGGGCGCCGCGTTCTCCTACGACTACGCGGTGCCGTGGGATTTCATGTCGGACTTCCGTGGCGACGAATCCTCGATCGTGGACGTGCGGCACGCGATCCGCGTGAAGTACGGGTTCGACCACTTCAAGGGGACCACGCTCTACGAGGCGTTCTTGAACGCGGCTGCCAGCGGGCAGGGCCTGACGCAGCCGACGATCCGCGACCAGCGGCTCACGATCGATAGCTCGAACAACAAGGTGGACTGGACCGAAGGCGCTTCTACGCTGGCCGCCACGCTGTCGTCGAACACCTATACGCCGATCGATCTCGCATCCGAGCTTCGCTCCAAGGTGCGCGCGCAGGAGGGGCCGGACAACTCGTTCTTCGCCGGCTACGGCTTCGATATCAAGACCGGGTTCAACGACGCGTTCGACTTCCTGATCAGCGGCGTCTCAAAGACCGCCACGCTGCGCGCCGGGAAATACAGCGCCGAGGCCGCCGCGATCGAACTGGCGCGCGCGATGAACGCGGTGCCGTCGCTGAGCGGCCGCGTGTTCAGCGTCTCCTACAGCCACTCGACGAACAAGTTCACGGTCAGCGCCACGGGCGGCAACTTCCAAGTGGACTATCTCGGTGGCGCGCCGAACGTCGCCACCTCGGCGCTGCCGGTGTTCGGGTTCGTGGCGAGCGCGCTGCCCGGGGCTGCGACCAGCTTCACGTCGAACGTGGTGCGGTATGGCGATCGCTTCTGGTATGGCGACGGCGACGTGGGCGACACGAACATCTACAAGTGGAACACGGGCGCGAACGCCGCGACGAACTGCGCCGACGTGCTGGGCATCCTGCGCACGGCTGACGTGACCGTGACGATTGGGATCGCGCACGGCGATTTCATCAGGGGCGACCGCGAGCGTGACTCGAACACGTTTCAGGGCTACTACGATCCGAAGGAGGAAATGCAGATCACGGCCGAGTGGATCCGCGACGAGCTTTCGGCCGTCATGCTGCGCAACCGGCGGTTCGATCTCATGTCCACGCCGCGCGCCGGCTGCCGGTTCGCATCGGACTTCATGCCCGACGTGCGGCGCATGGACATTGTGCCGATCGACGCCAGCGTTGACGCCATGTCCCGGTTCCCGAAGTATGGTAGCGACGGCTCATGGGTCGGGAAGTCGGTGCTCGTGCTCGAAGTGGTGCAGAACCTCGGGCCGTCCGACTGGACCACCGAGATCATGGGCGTTCACATCGATTAGGAGGGCGTCATGGGGATCGTGAAGAAGTACCTGAACCTCGCGGTATCGGTGAACGGCGCGGCGCCGGTCACTCCCTCGGGTCCGTACACTATCGGCGCCGGCCTCGGCGCCGTCACGAACGGGATCCCGGTGAAGGGCGCGATCGGGATCGTGATTCGAGTCAAGGCAACCGACTCGAACAGTCCGACCACGCCGACGATCTTCGTCGGCAATGGACCGAGCCGAACGTCGAGCTTTCTCACGGCGAACACCGCCAACGGATACGGCGGCGCGAAGGGGCAGGCGATCCGTATGGACCAGCCGGGCGGCAACACGTTCAGTCTATGGCCGGCCGATGGTCGCGCGCGGTTCACTCACGACTTCGCGCAGTTCAGCATGACGGCGCACGCCTCGGGTCACACGAACTTCACGATCGATGCCGAGGTGCATTACAACGAGGATCCCAACTCGGTGATGGACGAGGAAGGACAACTCGGCCTGCTTCCGCTCACGACGTAGGGAGCCCATGCAAGTCAGCGTCACGACAGAAGCCGGCGATTTCCTCGCCATGATGAAGAAGGGGGAGAAGGCCGTCCGCTACGCCGCTGCGAACGCTCTGAACGCGACGGCGAAGCGGATCCAAACCCTCGAGCGGAAGCATGTCGCGAGCGCGTTCACGCTGCGCGCGCGCGGCGGCGAGTTCGTCACGCGGCAGGCGGCCATCATCAAGCCGTTCGCCAGCGCCTCGCGCGGGCTCACGACCACGATTGCGGTCGGGACTCCGAAGCGGCTGCTGCTGGCACAGTTCGAGCGTGGCGAATCGAAGAAGCCGCAGCCGGGCCGGCGCGCGGTGGCGATCCCGATCAGGGCGCGACCGTCGTTCGCAGTGAACGTGCCGCAGGCGATGTTCATCCTGAAGTTCGGGCTCCACGACGTGGGGAACAGAATCATCGGCCGGCAGCGCACGTTCGTGAAGCGTGGCATCGGCGTTTACCAGCAGCGACCGGGACCAGCGAACCCGATCCTGCTCTACCTGTTCAAGCCGCAGGCGCGGCTCGATCGCCGGCTGCATTTCGTTTCGATCGGCCTCGGCGCAGTGCCGCACTTCTACGCCGAGTTCGAGCGCGAGGTGTCGAAGGCGGTCGCGTTCAAGTTCCAGCACTACGGTGAAAAGGCGTTCACCGGATGAGGCCGGAGCGCGGTGCGCGAGTAGGCTCTCCTTCCCGGCAGAGCCGAAACCGCATCGCGCGCCCGGCATTCTTGGGGGGAAGGGATGATTCGCTCACTCGGCACGCTGTCACGCGAGGTTGTCGTGGCACGCGCGCGGAAGGCCGTGGGTCACACGACCACCTATCGGCTGGGCGCCGGTGGGCGCGATCCGCTCGCAGAGTCGCCGGCGGATCCGCTCACCGATGCATGCGACTGTTCGGGGTTCGTCGCATGGGCGCTCGGGGTCGATCGCTACCTACCCAACGCGACCGTGCCTCACATGGCGGGCAAGGTCTGGTTCGAGACGACTGCGGTTTACGAAGATGCGATGCAGCCGGCCTTCGGCTTCGCTGCTCACGTCGGGTGGACGCAGGCACTTCCGGGCGACGTTCTGGTGTGGCCCGATCACAACATGAAGCAGGGGCACATCGGCGTCGTGTCTGAGGTGGGGCCAGACGGCCCGACCAAGGTGATCCATTGCTCGGTCGGGAACTGGAACGAGCACCATGATGCCATCGCTGAAACCGATCCAGAGGTTTTTCGCGCGCACGATGCGATCGTGGCCCGTGTTTCGTGGGTCAGGTAAGGAGGCCGCAATGGATGACCCGACACTGGAACCGCCGACTATCGAGATGGTCGTCGATCGCGTGGTGCGCCGGCTTCATCTGTTCGCGAAGGCCGGGCTCGCGCTGGCGGCGCTGTTCGCGCTGCTGGGCGGCGTGATCGCCCGCGCGATCACGAAAGACGTGAAGGATGAAGTGGCGGATCTGCGCACCGAGCTTCAGAGCAAGGCGAAGGTCGAGGAACGGTTGATTCAGGTGGTGGAGCTTGCGGTGATCGCGGTCGTCGAACCCGACAGCACTGCAAGGGCCGAGGCGATCAACGAACTGCGCCGCCGTCGCCGCGTCGCAGCCATTGGGGAGGGACCATGAAGAAGCTCGTGCCGTTTCTGTCGCTGCTGCTGCTATGGCCGGCGCTCACGCTCGCGCAGGTCACGCCGGGCAAGATCACGCCGGAAAAGGTGATCGCGCTGTTCGATTCGTTCGCTCCCGTGATCATGCTCGGAATCGGCTTCGCGGTCACGCGCTGGCCGGCTCTGAAGCGAGTGCCGAACGATGCGATCCCGTGGATCAACGCCGCGCTCTACATCGTGGGCAAGCTCGCTGTCGGCACTGCCAATGCCGGCGCGCTGGGCGCTGTCGGTGGCGTGCTCGGCTTCGCTGGCACGGCCGCATACAGCGTGTTCATGTCCACGCTCATGTCGGCGATCTACGACAAGTTCCTGAAGCCCACGCTGGACGCGAAGGTGCCGCGACCCCGATAAACGGCGGCCATGCAAGCGGATGAAGATTGAGCCTTGAAATGCCATTGGGCACGCTGCTAACGTGCGCGCCGGCAGCGTCCCAATGGCACGGAGGGCCGAAGATGCCAATGGATCGGCACCGGATGGGCACGCGACTTGGGGGATGGGTCGCAGCGGTTGGCGTGGCATGGGTCCGGGATGGGCTCGGGGTATCACGCCAAACGGTCTATCGCTGGCTGGCCGGCGAGAGCGTGCCCAGTCTGGAACACGCGGTGAAGATCGAGCGCGTGTCGCAGGGCGTCGTGACGGTGCGCGACGTGATTGACCACGGCAAGGAGGTGCGGGATGGAGCGAGAAGCGACCGGCGCTGAGCTTGGCCGGCAGATCTGGCTTCAGGAACGGCGCGCGGGCATCGGCGGATCGGATGCGGCCGCGATCCTCGGCGTAGCGAAGTACGGCAGCGCGCTCAATGTCTGGCTGGACAAGACCGGGCGCATCCCGCTCGAACGCACGGTCGAGAGCGAACAGATGTGGTGGGGCACGGCGCTGGAGGATCTGATCGCGCGCCGGTACACACACAAGACCGGCCGCAAGGTCTGGAAGCCCGACCGGCTGATGCAGCATCCCGAGTGGCCGATGATCGTGGGCACTCCCGACCGGCTCGTGATCGGCCAGCGGCGCGGTCTGGAGATCAAGACCGCCGACGACCACCTGACCGGCGAGTGGGGCAAGGAGGGGACCGATCACGTTCCGCACGGTTACGCCGTGCAATGCCATCTCTACATGGCGATCACTGGGTTCCCGGTGTGGGACATTGCGGTGCTGATCGGCGGCAACGACTTCAGGATCTACACCGTCACGCGCGACGCCGCTTTCGAGGCGTCGATGCTCGAACGGCTCGTGAAGTGGTGGATGGACTACGTGGTCACGGACACGCGCCCGCCGATCGGCCCGGGAGATCGCGAGGCGCTGGACCTGATGTATCCGAGCGTGCGCGACGAGCACATGATCGAGGCGACGCCAGAGGATGACGTGCGCGCCGGCCTTCTGTTCTTCGATCAGAACGCGCTCGCGCAGCACGAGGCGGTGCTTGAGCAGCAGAAGAACGCGATGAAGGCGCGGATCGGCGATGCCGCCGGGATCGCTGGCAAAGGTTGGAAGATCACATGGAAGCAATCCAGCGCGCGCAAGAGCACCGATTACCAGAAGGTCGCGGCGCTGCTCGCTGAGAAACTGGCCGAACACCTCGGCCATGAGGCGGCTGCTCGGTATCACAACGCGGCGCGTGAACAGGCCGAGGTTGAGAAGCCGGGGATCCGCGCGTTCCGTACCTATCCACCGAAGGGGTGACCGATGGCAGTCGAGGAAGCGATCGAGCTTCATGCGGAGCGGTTGAGCGCGGCGCTGATGAAGGCCGAGATCGACCAGCAGATCACGACCGCGAAGGCGTATCCGCGCAGCGTGCAGACGTTTCTCAAGACGCTGGAAATGCTCGTGACCACGAACGAAACGGTGGCCGACGAGTGCATCTATGCGCTGCCGCGCAAGGAGGATGGTCAGGTCAAGATGATCGAGGGGCCGAGCGCCCGATTCGGCGAGCTTGTGCTGATGGCGTGGAAGAACTGCCGCGCGGGCGCGCGCGTGGTGGACGATGACGGCGAGTTCATCACGGCACAGGGCTTCTACCACGATCTCGAAGGGAACGTGGCGATCAGTCGCGAGGTGCGGCGCCGGATCACGACGCGGAACGGCAGCCGCTACTCGGCCGACATGATCGCGGTGACGGGCAACGCGGCGTGCGCGATCGCGCAGCGCAACGCGGTGTTCGCCGGCATCCCGAAGGCGCTGTGGGCGGCGGCCTACGAGCGCGCGCGGGCAGTGGTGGCCGGCAGCGCCGAGACGTTCGCGGCCCGGCGCGCGAAGGCCATCGATCACCTCGGCAAGATGGGCGTCCCGCCCGAACGAATCCTGAAGCGTTTGGAGATCGAGGGCATCGCGGACATGACGACCGATCATCTCGTCACGCTGCGCGGGCTCACGGGCGCGATCCGCGACGGGGAGATCGAGGTGGACGAGGCATTCCCGGGCGAGAAGCCCGCAGCGGATCCCACGCCGCAGCAGAAGGGGCACGCCGGCCTGAAGGCGAAGGTGGAGAGCAAGGCGCCCCCGGTGGAGCAGAAGGCCGAGCCGACCGTGAAGGTGCAGAAAGGCACAGCGGTGGGGACGACGGAGGCCGGCAGCGATGCGCGCGCGATCTGCGCGGCGACGGGCTGCACGAAAGAGAGCGCGGCCGGATCGTTCTATTGTGATGATCACTTCAAGGCGAAGAAGTAGATGAAAGCGGCCCGGCCGGCGAATAGCGTGGCGTCAGCGGTGCGGCCCCGTTGGCTGCCTCGATGCGTCGCGCCGGGCCGTCTCAGATGAGCTTCTACCCGCAGACGTACCAAGAAGCATTCGATCGGATGCACGCGGGGCCGATCCCGAAAGAGACGTGGACGCCGGTCCGGTACGTGCACGAGGACACGTTCTGCTGGTTCTGCGCCCGCGAGATCCCTCGCGCGAAGCCGGGCGCGACGAAGGGCACGCGGGGCACGAAGGCATGGTTCTGCCCCGAGCGCCGCGTGCTTGAATGCATCCCATGTCGATCTGAGGCCATGCGAGCCGATGAAGCGTCGCTGGCAGAGAAAGGAACCCATGAAGATCCTGATCTGGATGGTCGTGATCGTGCTGCTGCTGTGTAGCTGCAAGAAGGTGGCGGATCCGGCGGTGTCGCGGTGGCGCGCGCGGCCGGCATTCGGCGTCGTGGTGCCCGACACGACGGCGCCCGAATCGCTCTACGCTCCAACGCTCCGATGACTCCCGAGTGGACCGACGAGCAGGCCCGCGAGGCGTTCGTGCGATACGGCGACGAACGGCACCTCGTCGGCCGCGCGCTGCTCACGCTGGAGCAGGAGCGGGACGCGCTCCAGCGCATGTGGCAGACCGAAGCGAACGAGTTCCAGCGCGTCAGCGCCGATTACAAGACCGCCCTGCGCGAGCGGGACGAGCTGACGCAGGAATGCGAGGACGCAGCAAAGCGCCTCGCGTGGGGCACTGAGGAAATCGGGAAGGTCAGGGCCGAGCGCGACGCCGCCCGGCGCGAGTCTGAGGCGCTGCGGCCAGTGGTCGAGGCGCTGGACGAGGCAACGAGCTATCTGCGTGGCGGGAGCATCGTGGGGCGTCCGGCTGAAGGCGAGTCTCCGGTCAAGATGCTGGCCGACCGATGCCACGCAGTGCTCGCCACCTACCGCGCCGCCCTCGCGTCGCTGCCCGACACAGCGCAGGTCACGACCGAGAAGGAGGGAGCGTGAAACCGTTCGTTCTGCATTCGCTCGGCCAAAAGTTCAGGGACGCGATGCGCTGGGGCAAGATCCCAAGGCCGAAGGGGCCGCCGGATCCGCCACCGACGCCGCCCGGGACCGCGTTCGACTTCGCGACCACGCTCAACTACCCGCGCCCGTTCTGTCACGGCGAGACGCGCGGCGTGGGTTGGCCGCTGCTGGATGGCAACGACAACCGCACGAACACGCTGAACACCGCGTTCATCCAGTCCTACGGCAAGTTCCCGCTCTGCTTCCTCGGCTGCTATCCGTTCATGCAGTTTCGACAGGATGCGGCGCTCGCGATGTATGCGTTCAATCCCAACCTGAAGATCCTCTGGTGGGACACGCTGACCCAACTCATCGAGGCGTATGGTGATCTCGAATCGCTGGCGCGGACAACGTGGGAGAACGCGAAGGCTCCCATTGACACGCGCTTCTACTATCCGGTCGTGGGCAACGCGCAGGACGGCCAGCTATGGCCGCAGCTAGATCCGCCGAACCCGACAATCTTCCCGTGGCATGACCAAGGGGTTTGCGCTGCTGGCCGGCGCACGATCTTCGATGCTGCCGGCATCCATACCGGCGTCGGTGACGGCTTTCACATCGACTACCTGAACGCGCAGATGAATGTTCAGGGCGGCGTGGCCGGCGGCATCGACCTGACGCGCACGCAATGGAGCACGGTCCCTCAGTTGAACGCCTCGATGGATGCCGGGGCGGCGGATTGGATCACATATCTGAACAGCACGCGCGCCGGAAAGAAGGTGTGTTTCCCCAACGCCGCTATTCTCGACAACTCGCCGACCATCGATCTGTTCTGCGGGCGGTTCTTCGAGGGGTTCATAAGTCATCCGTGGTCCTTCGGGAGTCCGAGCTTCCCGTGGACCAACTTCGACGGCATGATGGCGAGCCCGGTCTTCAACCGCTGGCAGGGCGCCGGCATCGATGGCGGCGGCACGGCGCTGCTGATGGCAGAAACGACCGGGCTCGGCTACACGGCGGAATACAACCGCATGGCGCGGTTCATCACCGCTCTGTCGTGTCTGATCGGAGGGTACGGCTGCGCCAACCTGAACGGCACCGGGCATCTTCCAAACTTCGGCACGCCACCATCGGGAAGCGATCGCTGGGCAGATGAGTTCAGCGTCACGCCGGCAGGAGTGCACGACACGACGAATGCCGGATGCGGCTACCTCGGCCGCCCGATCGAGCGCCAGTTCAAGGACAGCGGCGGTCTATGGGTGCGCCGGTTCCAGAAGGGAATCGCGATCGTCAATCCGCGCGACCAGTTCATCCCGCCCACTGGATCGCTGTCGATCACGTTGGAAAAGCCGTACAAGCGCATTCAGGGACTGCATGACACGAGCGTGAACAACGGCGCGACCGTGACCAGCGTCACCATCCCGGCGCATGATGGCCGGATTCTGCTCACGATCTGATGGAGATCACGGTGGTTTTTCGCGATGGATCGCGCGGCACGCTCAAGGACGTGGTGAGCTACGCGGACATACAGGAATGCGAGGGCGAGCCTGCGATCGCATTCCACGGGCGAGGCCGGCAGCGGTGGGAGGTGCCGAAGAAGAACGTGCAGCGCATGATCGTTCGGCATCAGGGCGCGGGCTCAACAGTCTCGGGGGAAGCCATCGCCGAGGACAGTTCTCGGGCGCAGACCACAGCGCCGGCCGGAAAGGTGGGGAGATTGGAGGATCAGGCTCCACCTCGCAAACCCTGATGCCTTGAAGTGCAAGTGCATGACGGTGTAGCCTGCGCGCGGTGCATGACGCACCGGCAAGGAGGGTAACGGCAATGGACGAGCCAGAGGGGATCAGCGAGGCGAAGTTCGCAGCGTCGTTGATCGTATCCGGCGCGCTGGCGGCGCACGTATCCGGCTGGGATCGCGAGCAGACCGCTTCGACCGCGCTCGCGTTCGTGTGGCTCACGGTGCTCATGCTCATGTGGCTGTATGCCATCGGGCGCTGGGCCGAGCAGGGAGGGCGCGCGCGTGGGCCTGTTCGCTAAAGTATTCTCGTCGCTGTGGGAAGGGAGCATGATCGGCAAACCCGACCCACAACTCGTGTTCGTGTTCCTGCTGGCGCACGCGGACCGCGACGGATTGGTTGACGTGGCGCAGCGGCGGATCGCGGTGCTCACGGGGCTCGACGAGACGCGCGTGCGCGCGGCGATCTCCGAGCTTGAGGCGCCGGATCCAGACAGCCGCACGGCAGCCGAGGACGGGCGCCGGCTGCTGCGATTGCACGAGCACCGGGATTGGGGATGGCGGATCGTGAACTACCCGCTCTACCGGGGGCTCCGGGACGAGGAACAGCGGCGCGAGCAGGCGCGCGAGGGCATGCGCAAGATCCGCGCAGAGCGCGCAGCGGGCACGGCGCCGGCCGATCCAGTGCTAACGGTTAGCAATGTTAACCGCCGTTATCCCATAGTAGATGGTAGAGGGGTAGATGTAGATACTGCCAAGGCATCACTTCGTGATGCCTTTCCCGGCGCTGCCGATGCCGCAGGCGGCACCGCGCCGGATTGCCCCGGCAGCGCGCCTAGCTCGCCCGTGCTCGGGCCCGAGGCGCCCCTGCTGGCAATCCAGCCACAGCCGGCCCCGGTGCCGCTGTGGCGCGTCCTGATCGCGGCCGGGGGGATCGACTGGCCGGTGCCCGAGCCTCTGGTGCGCGAGATGGCGGCGCTGTATCCCGGCGTGGACGTGCCCCGGGCGCTGGGGAACATGCGCGGATACCTGCTGACGAATAGCCGGCGCCGCCCCACGGCCGGGGGCATGCCGGCGTTCATGAACAAGTGGCTGCGCAAGGACCAAGACCGCGCGGCCGGCGCCGGCATCAGCGGCCGGCGCCCGGGAGGGCGCGGTGGATCGGATGAGCGGTATGAGCAGGCTAACCGAGGGGGAGGCAATGAGTAACGCCGGCACGGAGGGGAATGTTGCACGTGAAACAATCACGCTCGGCGCGCTGAATAGATGGCTGCGGCTGCGCGGCGTCAGCGAGCGCGAGATCACTGCCATAGCCTCAGAGATCGACGATGCGCTGTGGACGGCCGTGCAGGCGCGCGTGCCCGAGACGCTGCACGCGATGGGGCAGGGCATCATCCCGCGATCAGGGTTCGGATTCAGCGGCGAAGCCGGGCGCGGCAAGACGTTCGCCATGGTCTGCTACATGCGCGCGCTCGTCGAGGATCGGTGGCGCGAGAACAAGGTCGAGGCCGCGAAGGCGTGGCTCGAATGGAGGCGGTGGCCCGAGTGGGCATCAGAGATGCGTGCCGGCGCGGTGCGCGATGGCGGCTACGCCGACGCAGAGCACGAGGCGAAGCGGTTGGCCCGCGTGCCGGCGCTCGTGCTGGATGATCTCGGGGCCGAGCGCATGAAGGGAAGCGGCTACGAGGACGACTGGATCGCCTCAACGCTCGATCTGCTGATCGATCGCCGGTACAACGCGCTCCTGCCGACGTGGTACACGACCAACCTCACCGCGCAGGAGATCCGCAGCCGGTACGGCGCACGGTTGTATTCCCGCCTCTGCTCGGAGAACAAGCTCATCAGCGTGCCTACGGGGCCAGACTTGAGGGTGAACAATGCTCGTTCTCAGTAGGTCGCCCGGTCGAGGCATCTACTTCGGCCGAACCGGATGGCTCTGCCTCGATCGCGTTAGCACGACCGGCGCAGCGCACGTCACCATCACGATCGACAGCAACACGGTGGTCAGCATCGGTGGGATCGGCGATGACGAGCACGCGCGCAAGCAAGATGCCGCCGATGCACGCGCGTTGATCGCACCGAGTAGCGTGGCACGCTACGAGTTTAGGCTCATGCAGGGCATGGCCCTTCGTGTGGGTAGGGCAGGCACCATCATGGTCACAGAGGTAGTGAACGAACGACATGTTCGCTTCGGGTTCGATCTACCAAACACAGAGGCAGTATCCCGCGATGACTATTCGCGCGAATGGCACACCGAGCAGCAGCGAATCAGGGCCGATCGTCGCCCGCACGTCGGGCGCGGTTAGGCGGCTGGGCCGATGCATCGCTCACGTTCCTGCGCGCAGGGCGGGCGGCGTCATAGCTGTAGCTGCGCACCAATGTCACTACGCTGCCCATGCGCACGCTCGTACGGGGGCGCTGCTGTGTTGGGTGCATGGCGCACCACGAGTGCGAGTACGGCGCTCTAATGCGTTGGAGCAGATGGCGCTAGAGCTTGGAGGGGTCGAGTGAAAAAAGGTACTAGCAAAGCGGTCGAAGCGGGTAGACGGCGACCGCACTCGACCCCCAGCGCCAGAAGGGGAGCGAAGGTTGACGCCGTGACACCGGCCCGGCGCCGCAGGGATGAGATCGCGGCCGCCGAGTCAACGCTCGCCGACCAGTTCGTGCGCGCTCATGCCGAGGCCATCGATCGGCAGGCGATCAACGGCACCGCGTCGAGTGAGCAGCCGGCGCTCAAGACATGGCTGATCAAAGCAGACGGCGGCGACCAGTGGGTCGGGAATCCCGAACTGCGCACGCTGCTGAAGCCGATGGCGAGCCTGAAGCACGATCCAGAAAATGTGCGGCTCCATCCCGAGCGCAACCTCGCGGCGATCACTGCATCGCTCACCGCGAATGGGCAGCAGAAGCCAGTCGTTGCCACGGCGGACGGCACCATCATCGCAGGCAACGGCCTGTTCGCGGCAGCCTCGGCTATGGGGTGGGGCACCCTCGCGGTAGTCACGTTCAACGGCACGAAGAACGAAGCGCGCGCCTACGCGCTCGCCGACAACAGAACCGCCGAACTGGCGAAGTGGGATCACGAGGGATTGAGCAAGCTCCTGCTCGAGATGAAGTCGGAGGACGTGAACCTCGACGGGCTCGGCTGGGACGCGAAAGAACTCGACATGCTGCTTCAGGCATCGTGGGCGCCGCCGGACAAAGAGCCGGGCGGATTGGGCGGCGAGGCGGTGAAGCGGCAGATCACGATGACGCACGAGCAGTTCGAGATCGTGACCGCCGCGATCCAGCGCGTGCGTGAGCGCGAGAACGATGCGGAGATCAGCGACGGCAGGGCGCTCGAACTGATCTGCGCCGATTTCTTGGGGAGGCCATGATGGAACCGCAGAAGGAACGTGCCGAGATAAAGCTCGCCCTGACGATCGGAGTGATCGGGCTGACCGCTGCCGCGCTGCTATCGCTGATCTGCGCGCACTACATGGCGCGGCCGTGGTGAAGATCCTCGGGCCGGATGGGCAGCCGTGGGCGCGCGTGCTCACGGCGGCTGACGTGAAGCCGCTGCGGCGCAGCATGGGGTTCGTATCGAAGCCGCTGCGCGACGTGCCGCAGGAAACGATTCAGGCCGTGGCGCCGGTCGTGAACGCCTACTCGAACTACTGGCCGGGATGGTGGTGGTGAGCAAGCGTTCGCGCTGGGCGCGCCGCCGGCAGGACGCAGAGCGTCGGGCCATCGATGCGTTTCTGAGGTGGTTCCGCAAAGAGATCGAGATCGAAACGGCGCGCTGGGTCGATTCGTGGTTCATCAACGGAGGGCCGCTGTGAGAACGATTCTGATGATCGAGATGCCGACCGGCGTGGTGGCGCATCGCATGAAGCCGCCGACGCTGGGCGAGGCGACGATCGATTGGGCCGCGCGCGCCGGCAATGGACGGCGGTGGTGGCTCGTGAAGGCGTTCGATAAAGACCACGCGCGCGAGGTGGTCGCCGGTACGGCCCGGCATGCCGGATATGTGATAGCGAGAAGCGAATGATCTACGAACCTCCGAAGATCGAGAGAGCGCCCGACGCCGAGGGCGTGGGCCGCGCGTGGCGGATCACGCTCACGGGCCAGCACGTCGATCAGAGCGCGTGCGTCCGTTCCTACGTCGTGCACGCGCCGCATGGGAACCCGATGTGGCCGTGGTACATGATCGCGTGCGTTCACCTGCGCGACGTTCAGGGCCAGAGCAGGCCGCCGCATCGCCAGTTCACAGAGGCGAGTCACGAATACCTGTTCCTTGCGATCGATCCCAAGACATACCCGAACGTGCACCCGGACGATTGGAAAGGCGGCGTGCAATGGCTCACGCCGGTCGATCTCGTGCATCAGGTCGCGAACCTGACGGATCCGCAGGCGAGCGGGGTGCTGGATGCGATCGTGAATCGAATCGTGACCGGAGCATCGCCGGATCAGGATTGGCGGTCGATGTGGCGCACCGCGATCGACGCGACGGCAGAGCACTATCGCGCCGGGATCCACCAGACATGAAGCGGAACGGGGGCGCTGGAGCTAGCCGTGTGACCCGGACAGGGGCAGCCGAACAATGGCCCGGACGTGTGCGGGCCACGGAGCCCCGGACAAGTCGAGGGACGGACAGAGCCCGCAACGTCGGAACGGACGGCGCCCCCGCAATCTCTGGCTGGCCGGATCTGCGTCTCGCGTTCACGGACATTCACCCGAACAGTCCGATCGGCAAAGCATTCATGGCCGACCGCGAGATCCTGCCGAGCGTGCTGATGGGCTTCCCCTACGCCGACACATGGGCAAAGCACCGCGCTCACTTCAAGGTACGATCGTGGGCGCTGGATAGCGGCGCCGTGACCGCATCGAACAGCGGCGAGCCGATCGATCTCGTGAAGTTCACGGAGTTCGCGCTCGAATGGAAAACGAAGGATCCCACGCTTGAGGATGTGTTCGCGCTCGATGTGATGGGGGATTGGCGCGCCGGCCTGCGGAACTGCGAATGGATGTGGAGCCGTGGCGTGCGCGCGATCCCCTGCTATCACGCGGGCGAGCCAGAGGACGTGCTGCTGGGGATGGCGCGTGACTATCCGAAGATCGCGATCGGTGGATCGTGGAAGCTGCGCGGGCCCGAACGGATTCGGCTCGTCGGGCAGATGTTCGCGCGAGTGTGGCCGAAGCGGATCCACGGGTTCGGCATGGCCGAGGAACGACTGCTGATGAAGTTCCCGTTCCACAGCGTGGACGCGAGTAGCTGGCAGCTAGGACCGATGAAGTTTCGCCAGTTCAAGACAATGGGAGGATCGAATCTGCGCGTGCCGTGCCAGACGATCGATCTGCGCGGCGAGATCGACCACTACCTCGAAATCGAGCAGCGCGCGCGCGGGCACTGGGCGCGGCTGCTGAAGGAGAAGCCGTGAAGCCAATACTGGTCACCGACACGGTGCCCGCCCGTTCGCTCTCAGATCGCCGCAGCAAGTGGAGTGCGACCGACAAGGATTTCGATGCGGTCGGATGGCGCATGCGAAACGACGATGATCCCGACCCAACGCGAGAGCAAATGGATGCCATTTCCAAAATCGAGATCGAACGGTTCGCGAAAGTGATGAAGGGACTGTTGGTCGTGGTCGAAAGGTTCGACGTCGGATATGAGTGGTGGATCCCGGCTGAGCTTGCCGCCGCGTGCCTGAGCGGAGACGATGAGTTTGAGCCGGGCATACATGATTACAAGGTCTACGCGCCAGCACAGCTAATCCGGATGCTTCAATCCGAGGTCGATGACATGCAGGGCCAGATCGCAACGCTCAGGCGAATGATGAGGCTAAGGTCATGAAGCCGTTCGTGCGGCACGTTCTCGGATTGGATCCAGAGACACGACGACACCGAAAGCTCAGAGGACTTCAGCGCCCGGAGAAATCGAACATGATCGATCCATCGCAGGGACTTCAGGCGATCGTCAACGGGTTCGGCACCGGGGGCGGGACGATCGAGCTTGGCAGCGCGACCTACTACGGCGATCCGCTCAACCCGCTCAACCCGCTCGTGTTCCCGTGGCCGAACGTCGAGATCCAAGGGCTCATGCAGAAAAGCATCATCGGATCGCCCGTGCTGGTAGCGAGCGATCAGATCCGCATTGCAGACGTGGCCGTGCGGCCGATTGGCGCGCCGTATGGGATCAAGTTCTATCAAACCGGCGGCCGCGTGGCGCGCTGCGAACTAGACAACGTGCTGGTCGGCGCGGTCGATGCGGCCGGCCGCGATGCCGGGCAGGGGCCGCAGGTCGGAATCTATCTCGATGGCTGCATCCTGCTCATCGCCTATCGCTGCACGTTCGCGAACAATGCTCTGTCGGGCGTCTATCTTCCGACGCCGACGCTCTCGCAGTGGAGCACGAACGCGAACAAGTTCATCGGCTGCACGTCGAACCAGAACGGCCGTTATGGCGTTGAGATGATCGGCGGCCAGCAGGAAGGGAACGAGTGGTGGGGCGGGAACATGGAGAGCAATCTGCTGGGAGGCTGGTATGCGCAGAGCGTGAACAACGTCTCGATCCGGGGTTGCGACTTCGAGACGACGGTCGCCATCACGAACTTCGTCGAGATCAACAGCGCGAACCCCGTTCTGGTCGAGGATTGTAATTTCAACGGTGGCGGGGTCGCCGGGCGCGCCGTCCTGTTCCAAGGCGTCGGCGGCGGGCATACGAGAAACCTGCGCGGAACCGGCACGATCACGAAGGCGTGGATCGGGTTCAGCGACACATGCGCCAAATGCTATGACGAGGGCAGCCTTCACACTGATTCAACGATGTACGTCAACAATGGAGGTGGACGATGACTCGCCCGGTGCATCCGTACCAGAACGGATTGGATCGCTTCACCGGCGTGCTATGGCTGCCGAATGCCGCTGGCACGGGCGCCGGCATCGGCCCGCAATGGACCGCTGACGGCGGCACGATCGCGCTGGCAACGCCGTCAGTCGGCATCGTGAGCCAGCTTCGGCGCACGACATTCTTCAACAGCGCGGCGAATCAGGCGCAGGGGCCGCGATTGAACGTCGCGGCCGAGCGTGGGTTCTACCGCACGACGGGCGGGTCCGGCGGCGGTTGGTACATGAGCACGATCTTCACGATCGAGGCATGGGCGGCGAACAACGCGCGGCTGTTCGTGGGCATGGCTGATTCGACGGCCGGCCAATGCGTGAACGCAGACATGGCCGGGCAGGCGGGCGAGATGATCGGGCTCTACCACGACACTGCGGATGGGGCGAACGTGCTGTCGATCCTGACCAAAGGGTTCTCGGGCGTCGCAAAGACGGCGTTCGAGACACAGGTCGCCACGCTCGCGGCCGGTCAGGGATTCCAATGGGAGATGTGGAACTTCCCGGGACAGCTTCTTACGTTCTGCCGTCTCACGAGCCTGAACACTGGATCACGCGTCTGCTATCAGGCGACCAGCGAGGGGCCGAACTCGAACACAATGCTGCAACCGGCCGTTCAGATGAACCCGGCCGGCAACGCTTCCGCCAACGGTTTCGGCATCGGCGTGGCGAACATTCTCGTGGCGCAGAAGTAGGAACGCTCTCACCGAAAGGAGTGCCGATGAAGCTACGCAGGGAAGTCAAGACGCTGTGGATCCCGCTGCTCGTCATGTCGCTGCTCACGGCGATCATGTCGTGCGCCCTCGACGAGACGACGCGGCCCGTGATCGAGAAGCCCGGGGCCGTGGGCGCCCCGCAGGATGGAGGCGGTGGCGAGGAAGGCGGCGGCGGTGGCGGCATGACGGTGAACCTCGGCGATTCGTTCAACGGTGAGCTTGGCGACACGCTCATCGTGCCGGTGCATGTGAACGGCGTGATCGACACCACGAAGGGGTTTCAGGCCACGATCCGCGCGAGCAGCGGCCTCAGCATCGTGTCGTCGAGCATCGGCGCCTACCTCACGAACGCGGATCCGAATGCGTTCGGATGGGCGGGCTTCAACAGCGATGGCTCATACACGATGGTCGCCACAATGGGGCCGGGGCATTGCAGCACGTCAGGGTTCGGCACGATCTTCAACGTGAAGGTCACATCGACGACCGAGGGCGAGCACCACGTCACGCTGGTCGCCTCGCCCGAAGGCGCGGTGACACCGAGCCCGTATGCCAACAAGTGTCAGACGAACGGGCCGCTGTCTGTGACGTACGGCAACACGAACACGAATTGCACATACGTGAACCCGTAGCGGAGCGGATCGGAGCAGCGTGGCGCGGGCCGGCCGGCCCGCGCCACCACTTCGGGCAAGGAGGATTGCGATGGCAGACGAGAAATGCGGCGAGCCGGCGGTGAAGCGAGTGTTCTGGCCGGGTCGCGAGCCGCTGATGATGTGCGAGCGGCATGCATCGATGGCGGTCGGCGTCAGTCAGGCGATGGGCGTCTATCTACACACCGAAGCAATCGGCTTCGCGACAACGTGCCAGCATGCGAAGGGGCGCGAGACGTGAGCCGCGAGGTGGTGATTCCCACGCGCGGCAACGTCGAGGCCGTGCTGGCCGGCCTGATCCCGCACGTCGGCACGTTTGACAGCATCCGTATCGTCGCAGCCACGGTGCCGGCAACCGAATGGGCGCGCCGGCTGATCGAGACGTTCCAGCACCTCGGCGTGGCGGTGAACGTCGAGATGCAGCAGCGGCCGGGATCCGGCCCGCCGCGCGCGCAGGGGATCGCGAGCAGTGCCGCGTCGCACATTCTGATCATGGACGATGACGCGGTGCTCGGAACGCCGAAGGCGATCGATCGATTGCATGCCGCGCTGTCTGGTTCGCCGTGGGCAACACCGATCATCAGGTTCGCGCAGGGGTTCGCGGATCCGCTGCCCGGGCACACCGAGATCTGGAACCGCGTGCATCAGGACGATCACCGCGTGAAGGCGGCGGTGGCGAAGCGCGGGCGCGGTTGGGAGCGCGTGTTTGATCTCGGTCACGATACGGTCACGGACCAGCTATGCGGCGCGTGCTTCTACGCTCCACGCGCCATGCTGATCAAACACTGGCATGGTCTGTGGAGCTGGCCCGCCGGCGTGCCCGGTAACGATTCGTGGCTGGGCCGCCGGCTCGGATACGGAGCGGTCGCGCATGAAGCGATCTGCTACCACTTCGGAGACTACGGGCGCGAATGGGATGCGGGCGCGCTGCACGAGGCTCTGTTCGAGAACGGAGGGCATCCGGCATGGACGACCGAGTGATGCTGTTCTCGGGCGGCATGGACTGCTTCATCGCGTGGCGGCTGCTGCATCGGCCGCCGGCCGTTTACTTCAACCTCGGGCATCGGTACGCGATAGACGAGATGGTGGGGATTCACCGCATCGTGAAGCACTTCCCGCACGCCGACATACGGATCGAGAGCCGGCTGCGCCTCGGCTCGTTCGAGGATCCGGCCGGCAGCTACATCCCGTTCCGCAACCTGCTCATGCTGCTGTGGGCGCATCAGGCTCACCCGGCACATGCGTACGTGATCGGTCAGGTGCTCGAATGGCAGACGGACAAGAACGCCGGCTTCTACCGCCAGACCGAGCGCACGTTCGCGCGGCTGGGCAAGCGGCCGGCCGCGATCTACGCACCGCTCGCGCGCATGTCCAAGACCGATGCGGTGGCCGCGTTCCTGCGCGCCGGCCATCCCGCGCACGAACTGACGGACCTGACGCGCTCGTGCGTGCTGCCCGGGCCGATCCAGTGCGGCGAGTGCCCGAACTGCATGTTCAGATGGATTGCGTTCAAGAACAACGGCATTCGCGAGCCCGTGCTCAAGGTGCCGACGATGGACACGTTCACGAAGTACCTGAAGCGGAAGGGCGCCGGGTTCGCTCTCAGGCATCCGATGGTGTTCGCGTCCCGGCTGGCACAAGCAAGGAGGGCGTTTTGTACGTGACCCTTGAGCCTCACGAGATCGAGATCGCCACGGCGATCGGGATACAGCGCAATCTCCGCGCGAACAACCGGGACAGCGTGCCGCGCTTCGCGTACTCGTCGGCTGCTGAATCAGACAACTTTCACGTGAAGGGTGCGCTGGCCGAATGCGCGGCAGCGAAGGCTCTCGGGCTCTACTGGAACATGGGCGTCGATACGTTTCTGCGCGTGCCCGATCTTGGATGCGTCGCAGACGGAACCGACGTTGAAGTGCGGTGGTCTGCGCATGAGACGTTGAAGGTGAAAGAGAACGATCCCGACGACACGCGCGTCCTCTCGGTATCGGGAGGGCCGAAGGAGTTCATGCTGCGCGGCTGGTGCTTCGCGCGCGCAGGCAAAAGAAGGGAGTGGCTGAAGGCGCCTCGCGTCGGTGTACCGGCGTTCTTCGTCCCGCTCAACTTCACGTATCCGATCGCCGAGCTAGAAGCCGTGCTCATGGAGGCCCGGAAGTGTTCACACTGACGAAGGAGTTTCTGTTCGAGGCGAGCCACGTGCTCCCGCATCACAGCGGCAAGTGCTCGCGGATGCATGGGCACTCGTGGAAGTTCGCGGTCGAGATTCGCGGCGGCGTGCTGCGCCGGGGCGGATCGAATCACGGCATGCTGATGGACTACGGCGTGATCAGCGCGGCGGTGAAGCCGATCGTCGAGGATCTGCTCGATCACCGGCACCTGAACGACGTGGAGGGCATCGGCTACCCGACCAGCGAGCGGATCGCCGAATGGCTGTTCTTCAAGGTGCGCGATGCGCTGCCGGCCGACACGCGCGAGATGCTGCATGCGATCACGGTGAATGAGACGTGCACTTGTGCCTGTCGCTACGAGCAGCCGAAGGAGGAACCTGCCGATGCCGAGCAAGCGTAAGGTCGAGGCGCGCCGCCGGGCCGCCGAGAAGAAGGCGGCGAAAGGCCGGTACGCGCAGAAGCGCGAGAAGGTGGCGAGCGGTTGGAACAATCCGCGCTCGCCGCTGCGCCGTCTCGATGATCCCGCGCCGAGTAAGCCGTGACCGTCTGGCTCGTGGTGCGGTGGACGGCATACGAGAGCGATGAGGTGGTCGGCGTGTTCGCGAGCGAGGAAGCTGCGCTCAAGGAGTTTCCGGCATCGAAGGCAGCCGACGCGCCGATCACGCAACGCGATCGACGGGTGACGGGCTGGTATCACTACGAAGAACAGGTGAAGCCATGAAGCACTACATGGTGAACGAGATCTTCTACTCGCTTCAGGGCGAGGGGATGCGCGCGGGCACACCGAACGTGTTCGTGCGGTTCTCCGGCTGCAACCTCACGTGCTCGCGCGACGGTGAAGCCGGCTTCGACTGCGACACCGAATTCACGAGCGGGCGCAAGATGGCAGCGCCCCAGCTTCATCAAGAGATGTGCGAGGCGATGAAGCGAGTGGACGTCGGGAAGCGCACGGTCTGGTGCATCCTGACGGGAGGCGAGCCGGCGCTTCAGGTGGATCCTTCGCTGGTCGCGTTCCTGCATGAGGCCGGCTGGGCGATCGCCATCGAGACGAACGGCACGCGCGTGCTTCCGCCCGGGATCGACTGGATCTCGTGCTCTCCCAAAAGCGCAGAGCACACGCTCAGGCTTGAGCGCGCCGATGAGCTACGCTACGTGCGGCACGCAGGGCAGGGGATCCCGAGGCCGAGCATCGAGGCCGCGAACCTGCTGCTGTCGCCGGCATTCGAGACGATCGAGGGACCGAACGGTGAACCGCTGCACCGGCCGCTGAAGGGCGCGCTGGAATGGTGCATCGGTCTGGTGAAGGAGAACCCGAGATGGCGACTGTCCGTTCAGCAGCACAAGACGTGGCACATTCGCTGAGGCCGTTCGACGCACGCGCGGGCGCGCGCGGGATCGAGCTACTGCTGGCGGCGATCGGCGAGGATGGATCGCGCGAGGGCCTGCGCGAGACGCCGGCCCGCGTGATGCGCGCGTGGAAGGAGATGACCAGCGGTTACGACGAGGATCCGCGCCGTATCCTCGCCAAGCGGTTCGAGGCCAAGTCATACGACGAGATGGTGGTGGTTCGCGACATTGGGTTCTGGTCAACGTGCGAGCACCATCTCCTGCCGTTCACCGGCAAGGCGACGGTCGGCTATCTGCCGGGGGAGTCGATCGTCGGGCTCTCAAAGATCCCGCGTCTGGTGCAGTGCTTCGCGCGCCGGCTTCAGATCCAAGAGCGCATGACCACGGAGATCGCCGAGGCGTTGCGCGACGTGCTGGGAGCGAAGGGCGTCGGAGTGCTCGTGCGCGCGACGCACCTCTGCATGGCCGCGCGGGGCGTGAAGGCGCCGGCCGAGATGGTCACGTCCATGCTGCTCGGCACGATGCGAGACGACCAGCGATCGCGCGCCGAGTTCCTGTCGATCGCCGGGGCATGACGTGGCATCGTTCCGCGAATGCAGCCGGGTCTTGAAGCGCGATTTCAAGATCGAGATCTCGCACGAGGGGCTGCATCGCGCGCACCGGGCGGGGCGAATCACGACCGAACCGGATGGGAGCTTGGATCCGGCGAAGGTCGCAGAGCAGCTTCGCGCCAACACTCATCCCGGGCGCGGCAAGGGCGGCGGCGCGCAGACGAACGGCGACGTGCCGCCGAGCGGCTATCAGGTGGCGCGCACCGCACGCGAGGCAATCAACGCGCGCATCGCCGAGATCGAATGGAAGAAGCTGCGCGGCGAGGTGATCGAGGTGGAGGAAGTGCGGCGCGTCGTGTTCGCGCGCGCGCGCCGGGCGCGGGATCTGCTCACCAGCATGCCGGCCCGGCTGGGGCCGATGCTGGCCGGCGTCGATGACCCGAAGGAATGCATCAAGCACCTAGAGGACGAGGTGCGGCACATCTGCGACGAGCTTGCGACCGAAGGGCGGGATCCGTGGTAGCGGAGATCCACCCGGTTGTCGCGGCCGAATGCGACGGCTGGCGGTTAGAGCCGGCGCTCACCATCTCTGAGTGGGCCGATCAGTTCAGGATCCTCAGCGCCGTTTCGAGCTCCGAGCCGGGGCGCTGGCGCACGAGCCGAACGCCGTATCTTCGCGAGCCGATGGATGCGCTCACGCCGTCGCATCCGGCCGAGCGCGTGGTGGTGATGAAGGGCGCTCAGATCGGTGGAACAGAGTTAGGGAACAACTGGATCGGCTACACGATCCACTACTCGCCGGTGCCGATGATGATGGTGCTCCCGACGCTGGACATGGCGCGGAAGCAGTCGAAGCAGCGCATCGCGCCGATGCTCGCCGGCACGCCCGAGCTACGGGACCGCGTGAAGGATCCGCGATCGCGCGATAGCGGGAACACCGTTCTGATGAAGGAGTTCGAGGGCGGGATCCTGATCATGGCCGGCAGTAACAGTGCCTCGGGTCTGCGCGCGCTGCCGATCGCCCGCATGTTCTTCGACGAGACGGACGGCTACGAAGGCGACGTGGGCGGCGAAGGCGATCCGATCGCGCTGGCCGAGAAGCGCATGAGCACGTTCGTGCGCAAGAAATCGTTCTACAACAGCACGCCGACCATCCGGGGGATCTCGCGAATCGAACGCGAGTTCATGCGTAGCGATCAACGGCGGTACTTCATTCCCTGCCCGCACTGCGGTCACATGGACTTTCTGCAATGGAGCCCGGGCGGCTACTACGGCACCGAGGGCGAGCATCACTCGATCCACTTCGCGGACCGCGACCCGGAGACGGCGGCCATGCTCTGCTCTGGCTGCAAGCGGCTCGTGAGTGAGAAGTACAAAACGAAGATGCTGGCGGCCGGCGAATGGCGCCCCACGTCCGAGGGCGACGGGCGCACGATCGGCTATCACATCAGCAGCCTCTACTCGCCGCTCGGCTGGAAGTCATGGGCGCAGTGCGTCGATGAGTTTCTGGACGCGAAGAACGATCCGTTCAAGCTCAAGACGTGGGTGAACACGGTGCTGGGCGAGACGTGGGAAGAACGCGGGACCAGTGTCGAGCCCCACGTCCTGCGCGCGCGCTGCGAAAACTACCCGGCGCAGATCCCGCACGGCGTCGGCGTGCTGGTCGCATCGGTGGACGTTCAGGGCGACCGGCTCGAAGTGCTGACGAAAGGCTACGGTGCCGGCGAGCGATCGTGGATCGTCGCGTTCCAGCAGATCTACGGCGACCCGGCATCGGCAAAGACGTGGGCGGATCTCACGGAATACCTCGCCACGCCGCTGAAGCATGAGGGCGGTCGGTCGTTCGCGGTCGAGCGCGTGGTGATCGACAGCGGCGGCGCTCACACACAGCGCGTCTATGAATACTGCGCCGCGCGTCAGGGGCTTTCGCCGATCATGTTCGCGATCAAGGGCGCGAGCTACTCGGGCAAGCCGCTCGTCGAGCGGCCGACGACACACAACCGTTTCCGGCTGCCGCTGTTCATGCTCTGCGTTGACACGGGGAAAGAGGTGGTGCTCGCCCG
>Ga0207670_10000165_pt1 | contig 43971 bp, 24 predicted proteins | sample KBSS23HmetaG_FD_184339 | JGI IMG/M metagenome (GOLD analysis project Ga0207670, IMG submission 184339) | Switchgrass rhizosphere microbial communities from Kellogg Biological Station, Michigan, USA - KBS S2-3H metaG (SPAdes) (version 2) | ecosystem: Host-associated > Plants > Roots >... | reverse complement strand
GCTCTCCCCCACGCGCGCGCCGGCCCCGATGCGCACGTACTTGTCGAGGATGGCGTGGTCCACGCGCGCGTGCTCGGCGAGCTGCGTGTCGGCCATGATCACGGACTCGTTCACCTCGGCGCCGGGCCCGACGTGCACGCCCGCGAACAGGATCGAGCGCCGCACGCGGCCCTCGATGCGGCAGCCGTTCGCGACCAGGCTGTCCTCGATGCGCGCGTCGGGGCCGCACCACACCGGCGGCCGCTCCTCGTCGCGCGTGAGGATGGGCCAGCGCGCGTCGTGGAGCTGCAGGCGCGAACCCGGGCTCACGAGGTCGAGGCTCGCGCGGTAATAGGACGCCACCGTGCCCACGTCCTCCCAGTAGCCGTCGAACTCGTACGCCATCACGCGCTGGTCGGCCGCGACCTGCGGCCGGAGCACGTCCAGCACCAGGTCCACCGGGCGCGCGCGCAGCAGGTCGGCGAGCCGGCCGGTCTCGAACAGGTAGATGCCCATGTTCGCGAGCGCGGCGTCGGTGCGTGCCGGTTTCTCGTCCAGGCTCTGGATGCGTCCGTCGGACCCGACGCGGACCATGCCGAAGCGGTGCGCCTCCTCGGCGGGCACGCGCGTCACCGCCACCGTCACCGCCGCACCGCGCTCGAGGTGCGCTGCGATCAGCGGCCGGTAGTCCATGCGCACGACGTGATCGCCGGAGAGCACGAGCACGCGCGCCGGGCGCTGCTCCTCGATCCAGTCCCAGTTCTGGGCGATCGCGTCGGCGGTGCCGCGGTACCAGCCGGCGTGGCTGCGCGTCTGGTAGGGCTGGAGGATGACGACGCCGCCCGCGCGGCGGTCAAGGTCCCAGGCGCGGCCGGCCCCGATGTGGTCATTGAGCGAGGCCGGCGCGTGCTGCGCCAGCACACCCACCTGCTGCACGCCCGAGTGGCAGCAGTTGCTCAGGACGAAGTCGATGACGCGGTACTTCCCGCCGAACGGCAGTGCGCTCACCGCGCGCTCGGCGCACAGCACGCCGAGCTGCTCGCCGCTGCCGCCCGAGAGGATCAGGGCCAGGATGTCGCGCACCACGCGTCTCCGATCGACCGTGCCGCCCGCGAAATGAAATGTGGAACGCTCACGGTAGGCACGCCGTGCCGCCGGGGCAAGCGGGCCAACGCCCGCGGGTGCTCGGTGTGCTCGTCGGAGCCGAACACGAGCGGCTGCGGCTCGGGAGCGGCTCGAGGGCGAGCGCGATGCCGGTCTCGATGCCACACGGGGTCGGGGCGGCCGCAGGCGCGTTCGGGTCAGGCGCGGCGGCACTTCTGCCGAGCGGTCAACCTACCAGGAGAAAGAGGCGCTCAGCAGGTGCGTGGTCTCGAGGTTGTGGTCATCCGGGAAGTCCGGATCGTCCGCGGCGAAGAAGCGGTGGAGCGACGCCGCGTAGTCGGCGCCGAAGTGCTTGTAGCGCACGCCCAGCCCGAAGTTGAGGTCCTTGCCGTTCAGGCCGGAGCGCAGCGCGAGCGTGTTCCGGTACCAGTACTCGAGCCCGGTGCGCAGGTCGGCGTTCAGGGCCCCGAGCTTGATCTGCGAGTCCAGCTTGCGGCCCTCGAAATCCCACGCCAGGTCGGTGCCCCAGGTGAGCGCGTGGTTCGAGCCGGGATAGAAGTTGATCGCGCTGCCGGTGACGAGGTTCGGCATCACCATCTCGCGGGTGCTGTTGCTCCACGTGATGTACGTGGTCGTGAGGTCGTGCATGATCGCGCTGAGCGTCACGGCGTCCGTGGGCATGTAGAGCAGGCCGGCATCGAGGCCGGCGCCAAACGACGTCACGTGCTGGCCGGGCAGCGTGTCGGGCAGGCTCGAGCGCACGAACTTGAGCGTGCCGCCGAACGCCCAGTGCCGGCCGCGCTGGCGCGCATACGAGAGGCCGAACGCCAGGTCGGTGCTGCTCGCCATGAACAGGTCGTCGGACGTGATGAGCAGCCGTTCGCCCGGGTCCCAGACGCCGTTCTGCTGTCCGGGGTCGGACGTGGTCTGGTCGCCGTCCCGGCCGTAGTCCAGGAAGTCGCGACCCGCGACCAGGCCGCCGGGCCGGGGCGTCACCGGGATGTCGTCGATCCCCACCCAGGTGGCCGAGATACCCAGCGCCGAGCGGCGCTCCTCGCCGCTCTTCATCGGCCACACGGCGCTGCCGAAGTTGTGGTTGACGAGGCTCCCGAACTGCTCGTTGTGCTCGAGGAACGCCTCTTTGTAGGGCAGGTAGACCATGCCCGCGGGGTTCCAGAACGGCGAGGTGGCGTCGTCCGCCACCGCCGTGAACGCGCCACCCATGGCAACGGCGCGCGCGCCGACCGGGATCTTCATGAACTCGCCGGCGTACTTCGTCGCGCGGGCCGGGGCCACGGCCACCGCGAGGCCCGCCATGGCCAGCAGCACGCGGATCGGCTTCAGCTTCATTCAACTCCCTGGGTGGTCGGCCTGGCTGCGATTCCCGCGCGGGCACCCGCGTGAACGCGGGTCGCGCGCGGTCGCGAGACGGCTCCGGCGGGGATCGAGCCTAGGAGGGCGCCCGATCAACTGTCAACCGGACGTTCCTTCGGCTTCCACTCCGGCATGCTCGCCTCGCCGATCGACTTGGCGATACGCCACTCGCCGCGCTGGCGCACCAGCTCGTTCCCGAACCGGAACATGCGTTCGTCGCCGGTGCGGCCATCGCGGTAATGCACTTCGTACGACACCATCACGCGGCTCGGTGCCACCGGCAGCGCGCGGTAGCCCGTGAGCCAGAGATCGTCCGTGGACGGCAGGAACCAGATGGAGCCGGGCATCGGCACGTCCGGTCGGCCCTCCGCGAAACAAGCCCGTGCGCCCTCGGCGTCGCCCGCGCGCAGTGCCTCCCAGTACGCCTGGAGCGTGGTGCTCGGGGCCCTGAACGTGCGCTCGATCCGGCAGCGCTCGCCCTGGCCAAGCAGCGAGCACGAGACGGCGAACACCGCCAACCACCCCCGCCAGCCGAGCCGGGTGCCTTCGCGCGCCGACTCCACGGGGACGGCGACCCCGGAAACGGGGGCACCGCCCTCGAGTGCCGGGCTCGGGTCCTCTACACCGCTGGCTGGGGTCGGGGTTCCCAGCGCGCGATATGGGACCGGGCCGAGGAGTTCGAGTCGCACCGAGAGAGCGTCTCGGCCGGCGGTGAACATCCGTGTGTCCACCGACCCTGGGGGATACCGACCGACCGTCGCCTGGCCGCGTCGTTCAAGCCTCGTGAGCCGTGACCCGTGGGCCGTTCCGGCGTGGTGGCCGGGCGCGCAGGGAGCGCGGAAGCATCAGGGGCACCACGGGAAACACCCGCATCAAGTCTAGGGTCAGCGAGGCCTGCGGCGTGAAGGATTTCTTGGGTTCGGGCGACGGTTGCGGCCCGAGACACGGCTTTCCGCGACGCGGCGGCCGGCTGGCCGTCCGCGGCGCGTGCTGCCGGGGCGCTCGGCGGAGCGTCTGCCCCGGAACTCGCCACGAGAGCTGCCGCGGCTCACGGCGCGAGAGCTACCGGGACGCTCGGTGGAACGGCCTCCGCGGCGCTCGCCACGAGCGCTGCCGCCGCTCGCGCCGCGCGAGCTGCCTGGACGCTCCGCGGATCGGCTGCCTCGGCGATCGCCCCAGGAGCTGCCTCGGCGCGCCGCACTTCCGGGACGCTCGGCGGAACGGCTGCCTCGGCGCTCGCCACGAGGGCTTCCGCCGCGCACGGCTCCGGAGCGGAGGGGCCGCTCGGCGGAACGGCTGCCTCGGCGCTCGCCACGACCACTGTCGCGGCGCGCGGCACCGGAACTGCCCGGGCGCTCCGTGAAACGGCCGCCTCCGCGCTCGCCATGAGAGCTTCCGCCGCGCGCGGCACCGGAACTGCGCGGGCGCTCCGTGAAACGGCCGCCTCCGCGCTCGCCACGAGGGCTTCCGCCGCGCACGGCCCCGGAGCGTATGGGCCGCTCAGCCGAACGGCTGCCCCGGCGCTCGCCACGAGGGCTTCCGCCGCGCTCGCCGCCAGGGCTGCCCGCTCGCGCACCGTCACCGGATCGTCGCGGCGGGCTCGGGCTGGGTCGCCAGTCGTCGTCGCCGCGGCGTTCGGTGGCCCTCGCCGGCCACTCGGATGGGCGATCGTGTGCTGACCTGGCTCGGCGTTCAGCACGAGGTGGCGCTTGTTCACTCTCCCCTTCCGCCTCGGGCTCGAGGAAGCCGCCGCCGGGAAGCCAGGTCTCTTCGAGATCGCCGTCTCCGTCGTCGCCATCGTCAGAAGGCGCCTCGCGCGTCACCCGCCCGGGGCGTTCGGCAGGCTGGGGACGCGCGGCCGCCGCAGTGCGGCCCGGTCCCGGACGCCCGCCCCGCGATGATTCCGCCCGGAGCTTCGCCACCTCCTCGTCCGAGAGCTCGCGGAACATGCCGCGCGCGAGCGGCCCCAACCGGATCGGGCCGTAGCCCACGCGGTGCAGGCCGGTGACCTCGAGGCCCACCGCCTCGCACATCTTCCGCACCTGTCGGAAGCGGCCCTCGTGCACCACCATCTCGATCATGATCGCGTCGAAGCCGGGGTCGATGCGCCGGACGCGCGCCGGGCCCGAGACGAGGTCGCGGTCGAAGCGCACGCCGGTCGAGAGCCGTCGCATCTGGTCCGGCCGCGGCTCGCGCGCGAGCCGCACGCGGTACACCTTCGCCACGCCGTAGCGCGGGTGCATGAGCCTGTGCGCCAGCTCGCCGTCGTTCGTGAGCAGCAGCAGGCCGCTGGTGTCGGCATCGAGACGTCCCACGGGATAGATCCTGGCGCCGCGCGGCAGCAGCTCCTTGACCGTGCGGCGGCCCTCGGGGTCGTTCAGCGTGGTGATCACGCCCACCGGTTTGTTGAGCACGAAGTAGACGTGGCGCTCGGCGCCCCCCACCGGTTTGCCGTTCACGCTCACGCGGTCGCGCTGCTCTTCGACCTTCGTCCCGAGGTCGGTGACCACACGGCCATTGATGCTCACGCGGCCCTGTTCGATCAGGCGGTCGCTCGCGCGGCGCGAGGCGACGCCGCGGTCGGCGAGGAACTTGTTGAGCCGCACGCTCACGACCGCGCCCCGCTCGCGCGCGTGAACCGCATCACGCGGTCGCGCTCGCCCGGGAACTCGGCGAGCAGCCGCTCGCGCTCCGCGAGCTCGAAGTCCTCGTACTCGAACCCCGGCGAGACGAAACAGCCCGCGAGCGCGAACGCAGCACCCGGCGCCGGCTCGGCCGCGAACCACGTGCCGTGCGGCACGCGGGCCTGCGGCGTGTCGCCACCCACGACGAGCGTTCGCGCCGCGCCGCGCTCGAGGAGGTGGAGGTGCATCGCGCCGCCGGCGTGGTGGCACCACAGCTCGTCGGCGCGCAGGCGGTGGAAGCACGAGCGCTCGCCCGCCGCGAGCAGGTAGAGGATCGACGTCGCGAGCGAGCGCGCGGTCGGGAACCGCTCGGGCAGGCCCTCGCGGCCGATGCGCTCGGGACTCCTGAACACCTCGCGGAACCAGCCGCCTTCCGGGTGCGCCGCGAGGCCGAGCGCGTCGATCAGGCGTCGCGCATCGGAACCCGGGGCGCTCACGGCCGGTGGGTGATCAGCGGCTGGGCCGCTTGGCGAGCGACGCCGAGGGTCGCTCGGACTCATCGTCGCCGGCGTCCTCATCCTCGTCGTCGTCGTCATCGTCGCCCTCGTCGTCGTCCTCGTCGCCCTCGAACTCGTCTTCTTCGTCGTCGTCGCATTCCTCGTCCGCTTCGTCGGCATCGGAGGCGCTCGCCATGTCGCCGGCCACGTGCACGGCGTCCGCTTCCGTGCTCTCGCCCCGGGCGGGCGCACCGGCCCCCAGCGACAGCGGCATGCCGTCGGAGTCCAGCTCCAGCATCTCCAGCTGCTCGGGCTCGCGTGCCGCCACCAGCGCGCGCAGCTCCTCGGGCCGCGGCAGCTCGGTGAGGTCCTTAAGCCCGAAGTAGTTGAGGAAGTCGCCGGTCGAGCCGTAGAGGAGCGGCCGGCCCACCACGGTCGAGCGCCCCTTGATCGTGACCAGCGAGCGCTCGAGCAGCGTCGCCAGCGTGCCGCTGGAATCCACGCCCCGGATCGCCTCGATCTCGCTCTTCGTCACCGGCTGCTTGTAGGCGATGATCGCGAGCGTCTCGAGCGCCGCCCGCGACAGCCGCATCTTGCGCTTGCCGCGCAGCATGCGCGCCACCCACTCGTGCTGCTCGGCGGTGGTGGTGACGATCCAGCCGCCCGCCATCTCGCGCAGCTCGACGCCGGCCTCGCGGGCCTTGTAGTCGGCGCCCAGCTCCTGGAGCGCCTCGCTCACGCGCTCGGCCGGCGCATCGAGCGCCTCGGCGAGCAGCGTCAGCGTGAGCGGTTGGTCGGACGAGAACAGCAGCGCTTCAACGGCCGAGCGCAGGTGCAGTGGGGGCATCGGGACCCACCCTTTCTTGGAGGCGAGGCAGGATCAGGATGTCGGCGAAGTTCGCCTCCTGGACACACGTGACCGTGCCGAGCTTGATCAGCTCGAGCAGCGCCATGAACATGACGATGATCTCCATGCGCGCGCGTGCGCGGCCCATGACCTCGGAGAAACGGAGCTGGCCCTCCTCGGCCGCCGTGCGCGCGAGCAGCGACATCATCTCCTCGATGTCGTAGCCCTCGGTCTCGACCGAGTAGATCGGCTCGGCGGCGCGCCGCGCCATGACGCGCTGGAGCGCCCCGAGCAGATCGAACAGCGTCGTCGGCGCGAGCGGCAGCGGCCCCGCGTCGTCCTCGGTGGGCGGGTTGCCGCGCTCGTGCAGCGTGCGGCGGACGCCCTCGCTCTCGCCCAGGCCGATCGCCGCCTCCTTGTAGAGGCGGTACTCGAGCAGGCGCTGCACCAGCTCCTCGCGCGGGTCGCCCTCGTCCTCTTCGTCCGTGGTGCTGGGGAGCGGCAGCAGCATCTTGGCCTTGATGCGCATGAGCGTCGCGGCCATGACCAGGAACTCGCCCGCCACATCGAGATCGAGCATGCGCATGAGCTCGATGTACTGGAGGTACTGCCGGGTGATGTGCGCGATCGGGATGTCGTGGATGTCGACCTCGTCGCGCTTGATCAGGTGCAGCAGCAGGTCGAGCGGTCCTTCGAAGCGCGGCAGCTTGAACGTGACGCCGGGTCGCGCCGGCTGAACCAGCGGCCCACCGTCGCGCTCGCGCGCGGCAGGGCTCTCCACGGTCAGGTCCGGGGCCTGGCGGTCGGGGTCGTCCAGCTCCGCCGGGCGATGCGCGTGCGCGGGCGCGTCCGGCGTGGGATCCGGCGTCGCGCCGTCGCCCCCCGGTCGTGCGCCATTGCCGCGCGCGCGCTTCGGCGGCTTGCGATTCTCGCGTTCGTCGCTCATCGAGGCTCCACGATGGACTTGACACCCATCGCGCTCCGCACCTGGTCCATGGTCTCGCGCGCCACCGCGCGCGCGCGCTCGGTTCCGTCCCTGAGCACGTCGCCCACCGCGTCCTTGTCCTTCTCCCACTGGAGCCGCCGCTCGCGGATCGGCTCCAGCGCTTCGGCCATCACCTTCGCGAGGTGCTTCTTGTCCGCGACGCAGCCGAGCTTCCCGGCCCGGCAGGCGACCGCGATCGCATCCGCCTCGCCCGCGTTGAACTTCCGGTGATACTCCCACACCACGCAGCCCGGGTGGCCGTCTTTCTCGTCGGCCTCGGGCCGCCCCGGGTCATCCTTTCGCAACTTCTTGGGGTCGGTGTAGGCCTGCATGACCTTCTTCTCCAGCTCGGCCGGGTCCTCGGCGAGGAGGATGGTGTTGCCCATGCTCTTGGACATGCGGTTGCCGTCGAGGCCGCGCAGCCGCGCGAACTGCGTGAGCTGCGCATCGGGCTCGACCAGGACCGGCGCGCGGTCCGTGCAGTAGAGGAAGTTGAAGCGTCTCGCGAGCTCGCGCGTCAGCTCGACGTGCGGCACCTGGTCCTCGCCCACCGGCACGTGCGTGGCCTTGTAGAGCAGGATGTCTGCGGCCTGGAGCACGGAGTAGCCGAGGTGGCCGTACGAGATCGTCTGCTCGTCCATGCCGAGGTCGCGGATCTGCTCCTTGAGCGTCGGGATGCGTTCCAGCCGCGCCTTGGAGACCAGCATCGAGAGCAGCAGGTGAAGCTCGGCGTGCTCCTTCACCGCCGACTGCACGAAGATGACGCTCCGCTTCGGGTCCAGGCCGGCCGCGAGCCAGTCGAGGACCATGTCCCAGGTGTGCTCCTGGAGCCGGGACGTGTCCTCGTGGCCGGTGGTCAACATGTGCCAGTCGGCCACCATGTGGTAGTTGGTCCAGCCGGCATCCTGCAGCCGGACCCAGTTCTCCAGCGCGCCCACGTAGTTGCCGAGGTGGAGCCGGCCGGTGGGTCGCATGCCGGAGAGGATGCGTCCTGTGGCACTCGGCACGGGCGATCCCTCGCGGTGGTAAGTCGTGGGGAGCGGGCAGACTATCGGACGCTCGCAGAGCGGTCAAGAACACTGGGCTTCAAGTGATGCTTGAAGCTCGCGCCGCGTCCGAGTGGTAGACCGGCTCAGCTCGCCGGCCGGGTCTTCCTGAGCACGATCAGCGTCAGGTCGTCGACTGGGCCCTTCTCGCCGGCCCAGTCGAGCACGGCGGCGACGATGTCCTGCGTCAGCTCGCGCGCGGTGTGGCCGGCGTTCGCGCGCACCACCTTCTCGATCCGCTCCGGGCCGAACTGCTCGCCGTGCTCGTCCTCGGCCTCGGAGATGCCGTCCGTGTACATCACCACCACGTCGCCCGCATGGAGCGCCACCGGGCGCTCCTCGTACGTCGTGTCCTCGAGCACGCCGAGCGCGACGCCGCCCTCGGAGAGCTCCTCCCCCGTGCCGTCGGCACGCAGCACCATCGGCGGATTGTGGCCGGCGTTGGAGAAGATGATCATGCTGTTCCGCCAGTCGAGCACGCCGTAGAACGCGGTCACGAACCGGTCGCGCTCGGTGCTCTCGTGCAGCAACCGGTTCACCTTGCGCATCACGGCGCGGATCGCGAACTCGTTCCTGATCTCGGCCAGCAGGCTCATGCGGAATCCGGCCATGATCAGCGCCGCCGGGATGCCCTTGCCGCTCACGTCGGCGATCGCGAGCCCGAGCCGCGTGTCGCTGACGGCGATGAAGTCGTAGTAGTCGCCGCCGACTTTGTCATGCGAGATGGACGTCCCCGCGATCTCGAAGCCGGGCACTCGGGGCGCGGCGGACGGCAGGAACGACCTTTGAATGTCGCGCGCGATCGCCAGGTCGCGCTCGAGGCGGCGCTGCTCGACGCGCTCGCGCGCCGTGCGCGCGCGCTCCACCGCCAGTGCGGCCTGGGCCGCGAACGCGAGCAGCAGCTCGAGATGCCCCTCGTGGTAGAGGTCCTCGTGGTCGCTCTCCAGGTTGAACACGCCGGCGACGCGGCCCTCGACCATGAGCGGCGCCGCGATCTCGCTGCGGGTGCCGAGCCGGGCCGCGACGTAGCGCGGGTCGCGACGCACGTCGGGCACGATCACCGGCTGGCCGCTCTTCGCCACCCAGCCCACGATGCCCTGGCCGATCTGCAGGTCGAACGCCGACTCGGAGCCTTCCGGGTAGCCGTGCTCGCTCACCAGCTCCAGCGTCTGCGTGCCGCGCGAGACCAGGTAGATCGCCGCGGCGTCGTAGTCGATCACCTGCCGGAGCGAGCTGAACGTCGCCTCGATCACGTCCTCCAGCTCGAACGGCGCCGAGAGCGCCCGCGCGATGTCGAGCAGCACGTCCTTCTCCAGCGCGCGCCGCTCGATCTCCTGCGACAGCAGCGCGTAGTCGAGCGCGAACGCCACGCCCTCGGCGCCCACCTCCAGGCGGTCGAAGTCCGCGGCCGTGAACGGGCCGCCGTGCCGGCCCAGGCACTCGATGGCGGCGAACGGTTCGCCCTTGCGGAAGAGCGGCAACACCAGCGCCGAGCGGTCGCGCTCGGGGTCGCCCACGAGACCGCTCGGCCGCGGCTCGCCGGCCGCGAGCCGCAGCGACTCGCCGGTGCGGAGCACCCAGCCCGCGAGCCCTTCGGCGCGGTTCCGGCGCAGCTCGCGCGGCGTGCCCGAGCCGTCGGAGAAGTCCCAGGCCACGAGGCGCCGGCCGCCGCTGCGCAGCACCCAGATGCGCACGGTGTCGCAGTCGACCAAACGCCGGCACTGCTTCGACGCGGCGCGAAGAAAATCGCGGAACCGCTCGGGCCCCGCGATGCCGTCCGGGCCGATCAGCGACTGGACGGAGATGCGCGGGGGTGCGGTCTCGGCGGGCGGGCTCGGAGCCGGCGGGGAGCCGGGAGCGTTCTCGGGCACGGCGCGCACGCTAGCACGCGGTTCCGACCGCGACCAGCGCGGGCCTCGCGCATCCCGCGCGCTTGTTACATACCGGACATCGCCCGCCCTCGATGCCGCTCAATCCCCCGCCGGCGCGTGCCGATACCCGCATGAGCAAAGCGCCTTTCACCTCACGGAGCCCCTGCATGGCGACGGGTCACAAGCGTCTGGGTGAGCTGTTGATCGAAGCGAAGCTGCTCTCACAGGAGCAGCTCGATCGCGCCATTGCCGAGCAGAAGAAGACCGGCCAGCTCCTCGGCGCCACGCTGATCGCGATGCAGGCGATCACCGAGCACGACCTGATGGCGCTGCTCCAGCGCCAGCTCGGGCTGCCGCTCGTGGACCTCGAAGCGCAGCCGGTGGACGAGGCCGCGGTCGCGAAGGTGAAGGAGGACATCGCGCGCAAGTACCTGGCGCTGCCGATCGAGATCCAGGGCCGGAAGACACTGGTCGTGGCCATGTCGGACCCGCTGAACGTGGCGGCGCTGGAAGACCTGCGCTTCCACGCCGGCATGTTCATCAAGCCCGTGCTCGCCTCGCCGACCCAGGTCACCGAGGCGATCGATCGCTTCTACCACCTCGACACCTCGGTGAACGAGGTGGTGCAGAGCATCATCCAGACCGAGAACGACATCGAGGTCAACTCCATCGCGGAGAGCGAGGAGCGCCAGGCCATCGACGAGCTGATGCGCGAGGCCGAGGGCCGCCCGATCGTGCGCCTCGCGAACTGGCTGCTGCACCGCGCGGTCGAGGAAGGCGCGAGCGACATCCACATCGAGCCGCAGGCCAGCGACCTCGTCGTCCGCCTGCGCGTGGACGGCCTCCTGAGGGAAGAGCAGCGGCTGCCCAAGTGGACGCAGAGCGCGATCGTGTCGCGCATCAAGGTGCTCTCGAACCTGGACATCGCCGAGAAGCGCATGCCGCAGGACGGCCGCCTCGTGGCCGAGATCGCCGGCCGGCGCATCGACATGCGCGTCTCCACCCTGCCCGTGAACGGCGGCGAGAAGGTGGTGATGCGCGTCGTCGACACGCAGCGTACGAACGTCGAGCTGGAGAAGCTCGGCATGGGCGACCAGGACCTCCAGCGGCTGCTCAACTTCCTCGACCGGCCGCAGGGCATCGTGCTCGTGACCGGGCCCACCGGCTCGGGCAAGACCACGCTGCTCTACTCCGCGCTGCAGAAGGTCAGGGACGTCACGCTCAACATCACCACGGTCGAGGACCCGGTCGAGTTCCAGATCGCGGGCCTGAACCAGGTCCAGGTGGACGAGAAGGCGAAGAAGTCGTTCGCCGTGGCGCTGCGCGCCATCCTCCGCCAGGATCCCGACGTGATCATGATCGGCGAGATCCGCGACCGCGAGACCGCGCAGATCGCGTTCCGCGCCTCGGTCACGGGCCACCTCGTGCTGTCCACCGTGCACACGAACGACGCCGCGGGCGCGGTGACGCGCCTGATCGACCTCGGCCTCGAGCCGTTCATGGTCTCGAGCGCGCTCGTCGGCGTGGTGAGCATCCGCCTCGTGCGCGTGATCTGCCCCAAGTGCAAGGAGTCCTACGAGGCCGACGCCACGTCGCTGCAGAAGATCGGCGGCACCTCGCTCGACGGCAGCGTCACGCTCTATCGCGGCCAGGGCTGCCCGCACTGCCGGCAGGCCGGCTTCACCGGCCGCACCGGCATCTTCGAGGTGCTCGCCGTGGACGACGCCATGCGCAACATGATCGTGCGCGGCGCGTCCGAGGCCGAGATCCGCGACATGGCGGTCAAGGGCGGCATGCGGCCGATCGGCGAGGACGGCATGGACAAGACGCTGCGCGGCGTCACCACGCTGGACGAGGTGACGCGCGTCGTCTACCTGCCCGAGCAGGGCCTCAAGATGTGCGGCTCGTGCCAGAGCGTGGTGTCGCAGGAGTTCGAGTACTGTCCGGAGTGCGGCCACTTCGTGGGCGAGCACTGCGCTCACTGCAAGCGCCGCGTGCAGCCCAAGTGGGGGTTCTGTCCCACCTGCGGCACGGCCGCCAAGCGCAGCGCCGCCGAGACGCACAAGTTCGAGTCCAAGAAGCGCGGGCCAAGGGACACGCCGTCGACGATCCTGCGTCGCGTCTCCTGACCGCGACGCGCCGCCCTCGTGCGGCGTTTTGCTTGAGAGCCTAGACTGCCGCGCGTGACGCCGCGCCACGAGTACGGGCCCTAGCCGCGATGAGACCGCGCCTCGCGGCGCTCCTGCTCGTGCTGGGCGCGATCGGGCTCTTCTGGTGGCGCGCCGAGCTGTTCACGGTCGCGAAGCCGGGTGACGCGCCGCGCGTGCTTGCACGTGCGGGACCGGCCGTCGGGCCCGCCGCCTCGCCCGCGTTCGACGTGTCGCTGCCGCTCGTCCCCGTGGGCGTGGCGCGGCTCACGCCGGGCGGCCGGCCGCTGCTGGTCCACTACTGGGCGCCATGGGAGCGCCACGGCCGGGCGCAGGTGCTGGCGCTCGACTCGCTGGCGCGCACGCTGCCCGCGGACGGCGTGCGCGTCGCCGTCGTCTGCTTCGACCCCTTCCCGTCGGTGGCGCGCTATGTGGCGCGGCTGAGACTCCACGTGCCGGTCATGCTCGACCTGCGCCGCGATCTCCAGGCCGCACTCCCCTGCCCGAGCGTTCCCTACACCTGGCTGCTGGACGCGCACGGCCGCGTGGTGGCGGCACAGCCGGGCGAGGTGGAATGGCTGGCGCCCGCGACGCGGGCACTCGTGCTCAGCGTGGGCGAACGCTCGCCGGCCGACTCGGCCGCGGCGTCACGGCTCGAGCCCCCGCACGCGGTTCCGCGGGGCGGGCTTCAGGCCCGCGCGGTCTCGACGCCGGGCCGCGCGAACCAGCGGCTCAGGAGCGCATGGCCGCCGAAGAGCGCGGCGCTGTAGACCGCGTCGGAGGCCAGCGTGTTGCGGAAGAACGGCAGTGCCGCCGTGTAGCACTCCACGAGACCGGCCCACGTGCGCGGGTAGTAGCCGCTCGCCCACATGCCGAAGTTGGAGATGACGAAGAACGTCACCGAGCTCGCGAGCACCGCGCCGGCGACGCGCGGCAGCGAGCGGCCCTTCGCGAGCCAGCCCGCGCCCAGCGCCAGGCAGGACGCGAACGCCAGGTAGTTCACCCCCATCGCGACCGGGTGGTAGAAGCCCAGCACCAGGTCCGAGAGCAGCAGTGCCGCGAACGGCACCAGCCAGCCCGCGCGGCGGCTCGTGCAGGCACCGGCGTAGAGCCCGATCGCCGCGATCGGGGCGAAATTCGGCGGGTGGGGCAACAGGCGTGAAGCCGCGGCCAGCACGATGAGCACGAACACCATCACGGGAACCTCCTCGGCAGCGGTCGGGGGACCCGCGCGGAACGCGGGCCCGGCACGGCGAGCGCCGGACGTCAGATTGGTGGAGCTGAACGGGATCGAACCGTCGACCTCTTGCATGCCATGCAAGCGCTCTCCCAGCTGAGCTACAGCCCCACCCAAAGGCTTGGGACGGAAGGGTGTACACCACGCTCCGAAGACGCGCAACTGTGGCGCGTCAGCGCTGCATCTCCTTCTTGAGCGAACGCTGGGCGAGGTCGCCACCCGGCAGCATGCGCACCTGGAGCGCTCTCAGTTTCTGCGCCTCGGGATCGTCCAGCGCTGCCTGCGGTCGCAACTTCATGTAGCGATCGAGCGCCGCGATCGATTGGCGCTGCCGGTTCTCCTTCGCCAGCACGAGCGCCCAGCGCCGCCACGCGAGGGCGGACCCCGGATCCAGCACGCGCTCGGCGAACGCCTCCACCTCCCCTTCCCCCTCGGTGTCCGCCCGCATCAGCAGCAGTTGCGCGAGCACGCCGTGGAGGGCGGCGTTGAGCACGTTGCCACGAAGCGTCGTGCGCACCATGGCCAGCGCACCCAGCGTGTCGCCGGCGACCACCAGCCGCCGGGCCATCGCCACCACCTCGCCGCCGCCGCGGCCGACGCCGCGGGGCACCCGTGCGAACCACTCCTTCGCTCGCGTGGTGTCGCCGCGTCCCCAGGCCACGAGCGCCGAGAGGTAGGCGCGCGTCGCGTCGCTCTCGCCCGCCATCCCCGCGGCGTCGAGCGCGGCCTCGGCGACGTCCAGCCGGTCGTTCATCATCTGCCCGAGCGCCGAGCTCACGAACACGCCCGGATCGCGGGAGCGGTCCACGAGCCGGCCGGTCTCCGGGTCGAAGAAGAACACCACCCAGGGCCCACGCTCGAGCTTCTCGCGCGTGAGCTCGGAGAGGTAGTGGCCGCGCAGGCTCGAGTCGCGGTAGGCACCGCGCACGAGCGGGCCATCGGCGACCTGGAACGCGGCGAACGGCGGCAGCCCGGCGAAGAAGAACGTCGTCCCGGGCTTCGGATGGGGCAGCGCCGCGCGGATGTCCTCGAGCCCGCGCGTGATCACGCGCATGCCGCGCTCGAGGTAGAAGCGATTGACGTGCGATTGCCCGCTCCACGCCGACGGCGCGGTGGCGAACTCCTCGAGACCTCGCGCCTGCGTCGAGGCGACGCCGGCCGCGACCACGATCGTCGACGCGAGCCACGCCCGCGACTTCCGCAGTGCCAGGAACGAACCGAGCGCGAGCCCGACGCCGGCGAGCGCGAACAGGAAGTAGTAGGCACTCCAGGCGTTCGCCACGGCGGCCACCGGCAGCGCCCCGGCGAGCGCCCAGAGCAGGCCCGCGCGCACGCCCGCCGCCGGCTCGAGCGCTGCGCGCGCGGGCACCGCCGGCGCGGGAACGGGCGCGGCCGCTTCGCGCGCGCGGCGCTCACGCCTCGATGCGCGGGAGAGCTGCGCGGCGCCCCCGTCCCGCCTCACCGATGCTCGCGCAGGCGCCATCGACAGCACGGCGAGCCCCGCCGCGGCGATCGCGGCCAGCGCCGCGGGACCCGGATCGGTGAGCCGGGTGAAGGGCCACGCGCCGGTCTGCCACTCGAGGCCGAGCGCCACGCGCACGAGCAGGATGACCGCCGCGACCGGGCCCGCCGCCGTGAGCGAGAGCCCGGCGCCGGGGCCGCCGCGTCGTGCCATCGCCCACGCCACGAGCGCCAGCCAGGCCGCGAGCGCCACCGCGAGCGGCCACGCGCGACGCACGCGCGAGCGCCAGGTGCCCCCCGCCCCGTCGAGCGCGAGCGCGACGATGGGCATGAGCACGACAGCTTCCTTCGACAGCAGGGCGCCGAAGTAGAGCGCGGCGGCGGGGGCCCGCCGGCCGCGCTGGTAGACCGCGAGCGCTGCGAGCGCGAGCGTGAGCGAGACCAGCTCCTGCGATCCCGACACCCACAGCACGGGCACGTCGGCCGCGTAGTGGAGCGCCAGGAAGCCCGCGGCCACGACGCCCGCGAGCGGTCCGGCCAGCCGGCGCGCGAGCACGGCGAGCAGCACGACCGCGGCGACCAGGCAGAGGAGGTTCGCCATGTGGAACGCGAACGCCGACTCGCCGCCCGCGCGCGCCAGGAGCCAGAACCAGACCTGGCGGCCGAGCGGCCGGAAGTAGTTCCCGATCGGGTCCGGCGAGCCGAGCACCTGCGCGAGCGAGCGGAAGCGCACCTGGTCGAGGAACAACCAGTCGTCGGCGAAGAACGGCGCGCCGAACGAGCGCGCGTGCGTGACCACCGCGGCGATCGCCAGCGCCGCCACGGCATAGACGAACGCCAGGTCGCGCGCCGGCGGACCGGGGGCGGCGCTCGCCGGCTTCACCGAGCTAGAAGAGGCGCCTGCGGCGCGTCGGCGATCCGAGCAGCGCGCCCATGATCCCGCGCGCGACCTGCGTCGTGACGCGGCCCGCGATCATGCGGCCGAGCGGCGAGTTGATCGCGGCGCCGAGCGCGGCGAGCGCGCCGCCCACCACCAGTTCCGGGCTCGGCGTGCTCGTGGTCCCGACCATCGGCGCGGGGACCGGTGCCTCCGGCGCCATGCGCGCCAGCAACCGTTCGCGCGCGCTGTCCGGATCCACCGCGGTGGCGTAGTGCTTCACCTGCTCCGAGCGCGCGAGCCGCTCGCGCATCTCCTCGTCGGTGAGCGGCGCCATGCGCGACGCCGGCGGGATCATGCGCGTGGCGAACGGCATCGTCGGCGTGCCCTGCGGCGTGAGCACGGTGACCAGCGCCTCGCCGATGCCGAGCGACGTGAGCGTGCGCTCGATTTCGTAGTGCGGCGTGCGCGGGAACGTGCGCGCCGCCGCGCGCAGCGCCTGCTCGTCGTCGGGCGTGAACGCCCGCAGCGCATGCTGCACGCGATGCCCGAGCTGGCCGAGCACGTCCGCCGGGATGTCCCGCGGGCTCTGGGTGACGAAGTACACGCCCACGCCCTTCGAGCGCACGAGGCGCACCACCTGCTGCACCTGGTCCAGGAACGCCTTGCTCGCCCCCGTGAACAGCAGGTGGGCCTCATCGAAGAAAAACACCAGCTTCGGTTTCTCGACGTCCCCGACCTCGGGCAGGTCGTGGTAGAGCCGTGCCAGCATCCACATCATGAACGTGGAGAACATCGCCGGCTTGTCCTGCACGTCCTGGAGCTCCAGCACCGAGATCACCCCCGAGCCGGCGTCCACCCGGAGCAGGTCGTCGAGATCGAACTCGGGCTCGCCGAGGAACGCGCCCGCGCCCTGCTGCTCCAGCTCCACCATCTCGCGCAGCAGCACGCCCACCGTGGCCTTCGACATCCCGCCGTAGGGAGCGAGCGAGGGCCCGCCGGCCTCGGACGTGAGGTACTGGAGCACCGCGCGCAGGTCGGCGAAGTCCACGAGCGGCAGCTTCTGGTCGTCGCTGAACTTGAACACCAGGGCCAGCACGCTCGCCTGCGTCTCGTTCAAGCCCAGCACGCGCGCCAATAGCAACGGCCCGAAGCTCGACACGCTGGCGCGCAGCTGGGCGCCCTTGCTCCCGGTCAGGCTCAGGTACTCGACCGGCCGCGCCGCGCCCTGCCACGCCCAGCCCGTCTGCTGCGCCCGCTCGCGCACGCGGTCGCTCGCCTCGCCCGCCGCGCCCAGGCCCGAGAGATCCCCCTTGAGGTCGGCGAGGAACACCGGCACGCCCGCGGCCGAGAACTGCTCGGCCATGAGCTGCAGCGACTTCGTCTTGCCGGTGCCGGTCGCGCCCGCGATCAGCCCGTGCCGGTTCGCCATCGCGAGCGGCAGGCGGACGAGCGGCTCCGCGGCACACTCGCCGCCGTGCACCACCGCCCCGAGCGTGATCGCGGCGCCGCCGGCGGGGAACGCCGCGCGCGCGTCGGCGACGACCTTGGCGTCCATCGTCAACCCTCGAGCTTGTAGATCTCGCGTCGCCCCTTGTCCACGAGCTCGTGGTAGCCCTGCATGATGGTCTCGAACTGCTTCATGTCGGCTTCCTTGAAGCCATCGCCCGACATCATCTTCTCGAACGCGTCCATGCTCGGGACTTCCATCTCGGCGACCACCGTCCAGTAGCGCTCGGCGCTCAGGTCCGTCATCACCTTCATCTTCGCCATGCCCATCTTCTCGTTGAGCTTGGACATCGCGAGGAACTTCTCGACCAGCGGGCGCACCTTGCCGGGCTTGCAGTACATGATGTCGCGGATCAGCAGCATGACGGCTCCTCGTGGAGTGGGGTGGCAGCGAACGACGTCGTCTGGGCGGCCGGGCCGGCCCGCGGGGCGGGCCGGGCATGCCGCGGATTCTAACGGGCGCGGGGCCCGTAGTGTGACAGCAGGTAACTGCGCAGCGAGTCGTGCTCGGCCGGCGTCGGCTCGATGCCCCATTTCTCCATCTGCGCCAGCGTCTTCTCCCAGCCGGTGGAATCCTTCGCCTGCTGCGTCACCAGCGACGCCGCGTGGCAGATCTGGCAGTAGCGGTCGGCGAGCGCCTTGCCGTCGCCGGCCGGGAACTGGGCCGGGTAGACCTCGCGGCGCAGCGCACCGGAGTCGCCGGCTGACCACGCGGCGGCCGCGACCACGCCCGCGAGCAGCAGCGCCACCCAGGCTCGCCTAGTCCACACGGAAGCTCACCCGGTGGATCGAGTTGTTGGCGTACCCGGAGGCATTCGCGCGCGCCGCGAGCGGCTGCTGCTGCCCGTTGCCGTCGATCGCGCGCACCATCGCCGACATCCGCTGGTGCGACGGCACCGGCAGGTCCAGCGACCAGTCACGCCACGCGCTCCGTGACGTCTCCTGCGCGAGGAACACCGGGCGCCAGCTCTGGCCCTCGTCGATCGAGAGCTCCACGAGCTTCACGCCCGAGGACCCGCCCCAGGCGAATCCCGCGAAATGGACCCCTCCCCCCGGCAGCCGGACGCCCTCGAGCGGCCAGGTGATGACCGACTTCACCTTCATCTCCTGCACCGGCGGAGCGCTGGCGGGGTCCTCGCCGGGATAGACGTAGCGATACCCGCGCGCGAACCAATGGTTGTCGGAGGGCGTTGCCTCGACGCGGATGCCCGTCACCCACTTGGTCGACGCCATCCCGTACCAGTTCGGCACCACGATGCGGGCCGGCGCGCCGTGCAGGCGCGGCAGCGCCGAGCCGTTCATGCGCAGCGCCAGCATCGTGTCGCCGAGCGCCTTCTCGATCGGGATGCTGCGCACGAACGGCGGTACGCCCGGCAACGGCGCGCGGTCGGCGGCCTCGAACCAGACGTGCTTCGCCTCGGGCATCAGGTCGGCATGGTAGAGCAGCGTCGAGAGGAGCGGCCCCGACCAGCGCGCGTTGCCCACGGCGCCACGCTCCCACTGCGTGCCCGCGGTGTTGGGAAGCTGGAACAGCCCGCGGCCGTTGCCCGCGCACTCCAGCACGTGGACCGCGTCCACCTGCGGCGCCTTCTTGAGCTCGGCGAGCGAGAGCGAGAGCGGACGCTCGACCAGGCCCGTCACCTCGAGACGCCAGGTCGTGGGGTTCAGCTCCGGCACCGGGAAGTGGCTGCGCACGAAGAAGCGCTCGTTGCTCGTGAAGTATTCGCGGCCGAGCGCCTCGAGCGTGGTCTCCCAGTGCTCCGGCCACGTGTTGCGCACGATCAGCTCGGGCTCGACCGGCGTCTTCGCCCATGCGGAAGGCACCCGCAGCACGGCGCCCGCGAGCGCGCCTGCGCCCGTCAAGCCCAGCGTGCGGAGGAACTCGCGGCGGCGCCACATGGCGCGCACACTACCGCACGGGTGCTCGACTACACCATGCACGGGGCGGGCGCATCACGTCTCGTGCAAAGCGAGCGGGGGCCCCGTGAACGAGGCCCCCGCCGCACCACCCCGGCTTGCGCCGGCCCCTAACCTAGTTGACGAACGTGACGCGCACCTGTCGCGCCTGCGTGCCGATGCGGACGTGGATGAAGTACATGCCGCTGCGCACGCGCATGCCCGACTCGTCGCGACCGTCCCACGCCACGTCGTGGCGGCCGAGCCCGACGATGCCGTTCTCGAGCGTCTTCACCCGGCGACCGGAGAGGTCGTAGACAGCGATGTCCACCTGCTCGCCGTCGCGGCCCGCCGCGTAGGCCATGCGCATGCCCGACACGAACGGGTTCGGCACCGGCCGCTCGAGCGGCGCACCCATGCCCGCCCCACTGCTGGCGTAGGACTCGCCCGCGTCGAGCCCACCCGCGGTCCCGCGGCCCGAGGGCGCTGTGGTGCCGCCGCCGCCACCGCCACCACTGCCGCCGCCGGTCGGGGCCGGGGTCGGATCGCCACCGGTGCCGCGGCCGCCGTCCACGATGCCGCCGTCACCCGGGTCACCGCCCGATGGGTCGCCGCTGCCGCCGCTGCCCTCGCCGCTGCCGATGATCTGCTGCGGCACGCCGATCCAGAAGCCGTCCGGATCCGCGTCCACGACGAGCCCGTCGACCACGGTGTGGAAGTCGTAGTGGCAGCCCATCGTCGGATCCATGTACGTGCCGATGAGCGACTTGAGCGAGTACTTGACCGCGACGATGTAGGTCTGTCCCGGGATCGCGCCGTGCATGTCGACCGAGACCTGGCCGGTCGTGGTCTGGGCGCCGCTGCCGGGGCCGGAGCCGCAGTTCTGGTCGTACACCGTCACCTGGCCCTGGAACACGTCGATGTACGGGAACCGCGCGTCGGTCTTGATCTGCTGGATGTCGATCCTGAAGTCGGCTCTCGGCGCCCTGATCTTCGACCAGTAGAACATCACGCCCGGTGCCATGCCCGAGATGACGTTGTTCGTCACGCTCACCTTGATGTCGTCCTGCAGGAGCTCGTCGCCGACGCCGCCCGAGAACGAGTTGCACGTCGTGCTCGTGTGCGCGATGAGGCCCGGGCAATCACGCCGGGTGACCGTGCCGCTGCCGCTGGCCTGGCAGCCCTTCGCGTCCGTGATCGTGACCGTGTAGACGCCGGCATCGGGCACCGTGATGCACGAGGTGGTGGCGCCGTTGTTCCAGAGGTACGTGTAGGGCGCGATGCCACGCGAGACGTTCGCGCACAGCTGGACCGGAGGCATCCCCGCGCAGAAGACGCGGTCCGCCACCGTGACCACCGGCTGGTCGAGCGTGAGCCTCACCTGGTCGTTCACGGCCCCGCACACGCCGGCGGGATCGTTGGTCGTGAGCGTGAGCGTCACGCTGCCCGCCGCGATGTCCGCCGCGGTGGGCGTGTACGTGGCGTTGAGCGTCGAGGCGTTGGGGATGAACGCGCCGCCGGCGCCGCCGCTCCACGTGGCGCTCGTCGCGCTGCCGCCGATGCTGCCGGCGAGCTGGACCGGGCCGCTGTCCGCGCACGTGATCTGGTCCGCCCCGGCGTTCACCGTCGCCGCCGGGTAGATGAACACGATCATGCGGTCGCTGACCTGCGGGCAGGGCCCGCTGCCGGCTGCGCTCGTGAGCGTGAGCGTCACGCTGCCCGCGGTGATTTCCGCCGCCGTGGGCGTGTACTTGGCGTTGAGTGTGGAGGCGCTGGGGCTGAACGTGCCGGCGCCGCCACTCCACGTGCCGCCGGAGGCGCCGCCTCCCACCGAGCCGTTGAGCTGGGCCTGCGGCGAGCTGGAGCAGACCGAGACGTCCGCGCCGGCGTCCACCACCGCCGCGGCGTTGATGGTGATCTTCACCTGGTCGCTGACCGCGCCGCACGGCCCGAGCGGGTCGTTCGTCGTGAGCGTGAGCGTCACCACGCCCGCGGCGATCTCCACGGCGGACGGCGTGTAGACGGCGTCCAACTGCGTCGGGCCGGGGTTGAAGCTCCCCGTGCCGCCGCTCCAGGTCCCGCCCGAGGCGCCGCCGCCGATCAGGCCGGCAAGCTGGACGTTGGGCGACGACGAGCACACGACGCGATCGAGCCCGGCGTTGGCCGTGGCGGCCGGCATGATCGTGATCGTCATCTGGTCGCTCACCTGGCCACAGGGCCCGCTCACCGCGTCACTCGTGAGCGTGAGCGTCACCGTGCCGGCCGCGATCTCCGCGGCGCTCGGCGTGTACGTGGCGTTGAGCACCGACGCGCTGGGGTTGAAGCTGCCCGCGCCGCCGCTCCACGTGCCGCTCGAAGCGCCGCCGCCGATCACGCCCGCGAGCGTGACCTTGGGATTGCTCGAGCACACCGTGACGTCGGCGCCGGCGTTCGCCGTGGCCGCGGGAGTATAGGTGATGCGCACCGCGTCGCTCACGGCGCCGCACGGGCCAGTCGGGTCGTTCGTGGTCAGCGTGAGCGTGACGCCGCCGGCGGCGATCTCCGCGGCCGTGGGCGTGTACGTGGCGTTGAGCGTCGAGGCGTTGGGATTGAACGTGCCCGCGCCGCCGCTCCAGCCGCCGCTCGAGGCGCCGCCGCCGACCGCGCCCGCGAGCTGCACCGCGGGAGCGGACGCGCACACCGTGCGGTCCTGGCCGGCGTTCGCCGTGGCGGCCGGCCGGATGGAGAGGGTCATCTGGTCGCTCGCCTGAGCGCACGGGCCGCTCACGGCATCGCTGGTGAGCGTGAGCGTCACCGCACCGGCCGCGATCTCGGCCGCGGTGGGCGTGTACGTGGCGTTGAGCGCCGAGGCGCTGGGATTGAACGTGCCCGCGCCGCCGCTCCACGTGCCGCTCGAGGCACCGCCGCCGATCACGCCCGCGAGCGTGACGTTGGGGCTCGTGGCGCAGACGATGGCGTCCAGGCCGGCGTTCGCGGTGGCCGCGGGCGAGTACGTGATGCGCATCGCGTCGGTCACGGCGCCGCACGGGCCCGCGGGGTCGTTCGTCGCCAGCGTGAGCGTGACACCGCCCGCCGCGATCTCGGCCGCCGTGGGCGTGTAGGTGGCGTTGAGCGTCGAAGCGTTCGGGTTGTACGTGCCGGCGCCGCCGCTCCAGCCGCCGCTCGAGGCGCCGCCGCCGACCACGCCCGCGAGCTGCACGGCCGGGGCCGACGAGCACACGGTGCGGTCGAGCCCAGCGTCCGCCGTGGCTGCCGGCTGGACGTTGATGCGCACGGCGTCGCTCGCGACCGGGCAGGGTCCGCCGGTCGCGTTCGTCGTCAGCGTGAGCGTGACGCCGCCGGCCGCGATCTCCTCCGGAGTCGGGTCATACGTGGCGTTGAGCGCGGAAGCACTCGGCGTGAACGTGCCCGCGCCGCCGCTCCAGCTCCCGCCCGAGGCGCCGCCGCCCACGATGCCGGCGAGCTGCGCACGCGGGCTGCTGGCGCACACTGCGATGTCGACGCCGGCGTTCGCCGTCGCCGCCTTTTCGTACGCGATCCGCACCTGGTCAGTCGCCGGCGGGCAGGTCCCTCCGGTCACCGACGCGGTGAGCGTGAGCGTGACACCGCCCGCCGCGATCTCGGTCGCGGTCGGCGTGTAGATGGCGTTGAGCGTCGAGGCGCTCGGGTTGTACGTGCCCGCGCCGCCGCTCCACAGGCCACCCGTGGCACCGCCGCCGACCACGCCCGCGAGCTGCGCCTGTGGGCTCGTCGAGCAGGCGGCCTGGTCCGCGCCCGCGTCCGCGGTGGGCGGCGCCTTCACGGTGACCGTGGCCTGGCACTGCTTCGTGTAGCCGTTCTCCGAGGTGACGAGGAACACGATGTAGCTGCCGCTCGAGCCGGCGTTCACGACGACCGACTTGCTCGTGTCGCTGCCCACGATCGTGGCGCCGCTCGTGTTGTCGAGCAACGACCACTGATAGCCCGTCATGCCGGTCGGGCCCACGTGCGTGTTCGTCGAGTTGGCGCAGAACGGGCCCTGGTTCGTGATGCCGCACCGCGGCATGGCGATGACGGCGTCCGTGGAGAGCGAGCGGTCCTGGTTGCCGAGGCTGCCGAGGTTCCAGGTCACGAGGCGCATGTGGTACGAGGAGCCCGAGATGCCGCCCGCCGAGCGCGGCGTGCCGTCCGCGTTGAAGCCCCACTCCCAGCGGCTCGCGAGGTGGCCGCCCCAGGCGAGCACCGCGGTGGAGCTGTTGGCGGTGAAACGGATCTTGACCAGCGTCTCCGAGGTCGAGGCCAGGAGGCTCACGTCCGCCTGGGAGACATAGGTGACGTCGATGAGCGTGCCGCCGTAGAGCGTCATCATCCGCTCGGCCGCCGGCAGCAGCCCCATGCTGGTCGCGGGCTGCGGGGCCGACGGTTCGGAGTCCGCGCCGTCGGGGTCGATCATGGCGTTCACCGTCGGCAGCGGGATCGGCGCCGTGGTCACGAGCGCGCTCACGCCGGCGACGCCGGCCAGCGGATTGACCACTTCGGGCTGCGTGTGCGCGAACGTCACGTGCGGCATCAGCCGCTGGAACGACGTGAGGTAGTCGATCGCGTACGAATCGCTCTTCTTGACGGCGTAGCCGATCGTCAGCTCGACCACCTTGCCGTTCGTCGGCAGGCCGATCATGACGGTGCGGTAGGGGTTCGAGTGGCTCTCGAGGTAGTGAGAGTTCGAGCCGCCGGCGTTGCCGGAGACCCACGCCGGGATCGGCGTGGTCACGGCCGTGCCGACGCCGTTGCGGGTCTGCTCGATCGTCGCCGAAGCGGCCGCCGCGTGCGCGGCGCCGGGGAGCGTGGCGAGCAGCAGCATCGCCGCGATCGAGGCGAGGATGCGTGACGTGGGGCGCATGTGGGGGCGCGCTTTCTCTCGTGAAGCGGGACAGGCGGCGTTTCGGTGGGAGTCACCGGAGGGGTGTGGGGATCGGTGGGCACGCCGTGGAGAAACGGCTAGCCGATGAGACCCATTGCAAATGCTTTGCCACCACCTCGCAATGTTTGGTGTGGCGTTTCGCATGCGCGGTTTCGACCCGCAACGTCGACGCCCAGCGAACGTCGTTGCGTGTGCCGCAACACACCGGGCACGCGTTCCAGCCGCGGACGGCGCGGTCGAGAGCGTGTCGGCGCGCGCGCGTGTTCCGCCGCGCAGCCGCGATTTCCTCCGTCGCAGCGTCCGGTGCGCCGACGCGATCGCGCTCCGCCGCCGAACGGGTGCGGGTGATTTCGCGCGCGGTTGGGTCAAGTCACCGCGGCGCCCCTGAATCCCCCGGGCTCACCCGCGGCCGTACGGTCGAGACCCGATGCCCGTCCGGCGACGGCCCGCCACCCCCGCGGCACGGCTTGCAACGCAGGAGGCCCCGGGTGGAAAGTCCCGCTCGGGCCGAGGCACGGAGACTCCCGCGTGAAGTACACGCTCAGTGTGAACGGGAAGTCGATGACGGCGGACGTGTCCGCCGACACACCGCTGCTCTGGGTGCTGCGCGACGCGCTGGGCCTGACCGGCACCAAGTACGGCTGCGGCGTCGCGGCATGCGGCGCGTGCACCGTGCACCTGGACGGCCACGCCGTCCGCTCGTGCCAGGTCCCGGTCGCGAGCGTGGCGCGCCAGAAAGTCACGACGATCGAGGGCCTGTCGCGCGACGGGACGCACCCGCTGCAGCGCGCCTGGCGCGAGTTGGACGTGCCGCAGTGCGGCTACTGCCAGCCCGGGCAGCTGATGGCGGCGGCCGCACTGCTGGCGAAGACGCCGCAGCCGAGTGACGCGCAGATCGACGAGGCGATGAGCGGCAATCTCTGCCGCTGCGCCACCTACCTGCGCATCCGGGCCGGCATCCAGCGCGCGGCCCAGCTCATGGCGACCGGCGCCCCGAAGCCCTCCGGCGTGAGCCAGGGCTCCGGCGGCGGCCGGTAGGACGCGCCATGACCCCGCTCCCGCTCGAACCCGCGATCGACCGGCGCACGTTCCTGCGCGTCAGCGCGCTCGCCGGCGGCGGGCTCCTGCTCGCGCCGGTGCTCGAGCCGCTCGACCGCGCGCTGGCGGCAGCGGGCGCCGGTGCGACGGGCGCCACGGCGCTCGGCGAGTTCATCCGGATCGCCGCCGACGGCACGGTCACGATCGTTGCGAAGAACCCCGAGATCGGCCAGGGCGTGAAGACGATGCTGCCGATGCTGATCGCCGAGGAGCTGGACGCCGACTGGGCGAGCGTCAAGGTGGAGCAGGCGCCGAGCGACCCGACGCGCTTCGGCGACCAGTTCGCGGGTGGCAGCCGCGCCACGCCCGGCAATTGGGACGGCATGCGCCGCGTCGGTGCCGCCGGCCGGCACCTGCTCATCGCGGCCGCGGCCGCGACGTGGAACGTGCCCGAGTCCGAGTGCAGCGCGGCCGCGAGCACCGTGACGCACGGCCCGAGCGGCCGAAAGCTCGGTTACGGGAAGCTCGCCGCCAAGGCCGCGACGCTGCCCCCGCCCGACCTCCAGTCGCTGACGCTCAAGGACCCGAAGGACTACACGCTCGTCGGCACGCCGCGGGCCGGCGTCGACACGCCGGCCATCGTCACCGGCCGGCCGCTCTACGGCATCGACGTGCGGCTTCCCGGCATGCTCTACGCCGTGTTCGAGAAGTGCCCCGTCTTCGGCGGCAAGGTGGTGTCGGCGAACCTCGACGTGGTCAAGGCGCAGCCCGGCGTGCGCCAGGCGTTCGTGGTCAAGGGCGGCGCGGAGTTGAACGGCCTGCTGGACGGCGTCGCGGTCGTGGCCGAGAGCTGGTGGGCGGCGAAGAGCGCGCGCGAGAAGCTCGAGGTGCGCTGGGACGAGGGTCCGGCCGCCGAGGTCTCGAGCGAGGGCCTCGCGAAGCGCGCGGCCGAGCTGGCCGGCGCCACGCCGACGCGCTCGCTGCGCAAGGACGGCGACGTGGCGAAGGCGCTCGCCGGCGCCGCGAAGACCGTGAAGGCCTCCTACGCCTATCCGTTCCTGTCCCACGCCACACTCGAGCCGCAGAACTGCACCGCGCGCTTCGACGGCGGGAAGCTCGAGCTGTGGTCCACGACGCAGACGCCGCAGCCGGGCCGCGAGCTGGTGGCGCGCACGCTCGGCATGGATGGAAAAGACATCACCATCCACCTCGTGCGTGCCGGGGGCGGCTTCGGCCGGCGGCTCTCGAACGACTACATGGCCGAGGCGGCGTGGATCGCGAAGCAGGTCCCGGGCACGCCGGTGAAGCTCCTGTGGACGCGCGAGGACGACATGCGCCACGACTTCTACCGGCCGGCCGGGTTCCACCACCTGGAGGCCGGGCTCGACGCCGCCGGCCGACTGCTTGCCTGGCGCGACCACTTCGTCACGTTCGGCGAGGGCGAGCGCTTCGCGCCGTCCGCGGGCATCCAGCCCACCGAGTTCCCGTCGCGCTTCGTGCCGAACTTCGAGCTCGGCGCCTCGGTGTTCCCGCCGCTCGTGCCCACGGGTGCGCTGCGCGCACCCGGCAGCAACGGGCTCGCGTTCGTCTTCCAATCGTTCCTGGACGAGCTGGCGGGTGCTGCCGGCAAGGACCCGGTGCGCTTCCGCCTGGACCTCCTCGGCGAGCCGCGCGTGGTGAGCGAGCCCGACGGCAAGGCCGCCTACGATGCCGGCCGCATGCGCGCCGTGCTGGAGCGCGTGGCCGAGCGCTCGGGCTGGGGCAGGCGCACGCTCGCCAGCGGCACCGGGCTCGGCGTGGCGTTCCACTACAGCCACCTCGGCTACTTCGCCGAGGTGGTCGAGGCCAGCGTGGTCGCGGACGCCGTGAAGGTGAACAAGGTCTGGGTGGTGGGTGACATCGGGAGCACGATCATCAATCCGCTGCACGCCGAGAACGAGGCACAGGGCGCCGCACTCGAGGGGCTGAGCCACGCCATGGCCCAGGCGATCACGATCGACCGTGGGCGCGCGCAGCAGAGCAACTTCCCCGAGTACGAGCTGCTGCGCCATGCGCAGGCGCCGCCCGTCGACGTGGAGTTCCTGAAGACCGACCACGCCCCCACGGGCCTGGGCGAGCCCGCGCTGCCGCCCGTGATCCCGGCGCTCTGCAACGCCATCTTCGCCGCCTCGGGCAAGCGCGTGCGTTCGCTGCCGCTGTCGCGCGAGGGCCTGCGCTGGGGCTGACGCGCCCGGCCGCGTTCCACCCGCGACGCTTTCTCGCGACGCCGGCGCCGGGGTGCGGCTACACTGGGGGCTTCCATGGCGCTCCCTCCCCACCTGCTGAGCGAGCTTCCCGGCCTCGAGGTCGCGTTCGACGAGGCCGCGATGCGCGAGAACCTACAGTCGGCGCTGTTCGGCGGCCCGGGCTCGCGCTGGACGCTGGAGCGCTGCGAACCCGACCGCCCGCTGTTCCTCCCGGGCGAGGGCTGCACGGTCCAGTACGACTGCCGGGTGAAGGATGCAGCGGACGGCGAGCTGATGGACCCGATCGTCGTCGGTCGCGTCTTTCCCGACCGCGAGAGCTGTACTGCCTACATGACGCGGAAGCTCGCCCCGCTCGTGGCGCGCGTGGACGGCCGCGCCGACCTGGCCACGTTCGCGAAGCCCGCGGCGATGCTCGAGCCGCACCACGTGCTGGTGCACGTCTGGCCGCTGGACGGCGAGCTGCCCACGCTCGTCGAGGCGACCGACCCGCGGCGCATGGCGCGCGTCATCGGCGGCCTCGTTACCTCGAGGCTCGCGGTCGAGCGCTGCCGGGTGGATCTCGTGAGCTACCGGCGACGCAGCCGGTGCGTGCTCCGCTACACGCTCACCGGCCGCCCGATGCGGCGCGGCGGGCCGGAGCAGCTCGTCCTCTATGGCAAGCTGACGCCGCGCGGCGACACCGTGCTCTACGGCGACACGCTGGCGAAGCTCCGCGCGCACTTCGAGCGGCAGCGCGACGGCGACCGGATCGCGATCCCGCGCTCGCTCGGCTGGCGGCCGGAGCTCGGCCTCGCGCTGCTGGAGGAGGTGGCCGGCGAGGCGAAAGTGGGCACCGCGCTCCGCCGGCGGCTCAAGGGCAAGCCGCCCGCGGAGGGTCCGACGCTGGAGGACATGCTGTCGCGATGCGTCCGCGTGGCCGCCGCGCTCCACGGTTCCGGTCTTCCGATCGGCCGCCCGCGCACGCTCGACGATCGGCTCGCCGACCTCGAGAACGAGGTCGGCATCACGCGCGTCTTCTCGCCCGAGTTCGCCGACCGTGCCGCCGGCTGGCTGTCCCGGCTCACGGCGCTGGCGCAGAGCCTCGAGCCGGTGCCGGCCAAGCTCTGCCACGGCGACTTCAAGTACGCGCAGGTGTTCTTCGACGGTGACGCGGTCGGCCTCGTGGACCTGGACAACGTCTGCCAGGCGGAACCGGCGCTCGACCTGGGGCAGTTCTTCGCCTACCTGCGGACGCAGGCGCGGAAGAACGAGCGCGACGAGTCGGTGTCGCCGACGCTCGAGCACGAGCTGTGCGATCGCTTCCTCGACGACTACGCCCAGGCGATGGCGCTCGGCGCGGAGGACGTGCAGCGCCTGCGCGCGCGCGCCACGCTCCACGAAGTCGCGAGCCTGCTGCGCATGGCACTCCACAGCCAGCAGAAGCTCAAGCTGACGAGGCTCGACAGCACGAGCGCGTTGATCGAGGAACGGCTCGGGCAACTGGGCTGACCCGGCGCTCAGCGGACGATGACGAACCGGCACTCGAGGCAGCGGTCCCACCCGCGGCACGCTGCACCTCCCGCGTCCGCCCCCGATGACACGTCGCCCGGGCTGGAGCGTGTCCCGCGTTGGCTCAGCTTGGCGCTGCTGGCAGCGCTCCTCGTCTGCGTGGCGCTCGTGCGCCTGCGTCTCGCTGGCGCGCCGCTCGAGCGGGACGAGGGGGAATACGGGTACGCGGGACAGCTTCTGTTGCAAGGCGTTACGCCCTATCAGCTCGTCTACAACATGAAGTTCCCGGGCACTTATTACGCTTACAGCCTGATGCTGGCGATGTTCGGCCAGACGGCGTGGGGCATCCGCGTCGGGCTGATGCTGGCGAACGCGGCCACCACGCTGGGGGTCTTCCTCCTCGCGCGCCGGCTGGCCGGCGAGCGCGCGGCGCTCATCGCGGCCGTCGCGTTCGCGGTGCTCTCGCTCGACCGCTGGATCATGGGCGTGTTCGCACACGCCACGCACTTCGTGATCCTGCCGGCGACCGCGGGACTGCTCCTCCTCGACCGCGGCCTGGGTTCCCGGCGGCTGGTACCGCTCCTCGGCGCCGGCATCCTGCTCGGCACGAGCGTGCTCATGAAGCAGCACGCCGTGGTGTTCGTGGCGCTCGGGCTGGCCCTCGTCCTCTGGCGCGACGTCGTCACCGATCGCGCGCCGCTCGGTACGGTGCTCAGGCGCGCTGGGGCGCTCGCGCTCGGGGCTTTCGCCCCGTTCGCCATCCTGTGCGCGACGCTGGCTGCGCGGGGTGTATTCGGGCGTTTCTGGTTCTGGACGATCCAGTACGCGCGCGAGTACGTGACCGAGGTGCCGTGGTCGAGTGCCATGTCCTCGCTCGCCTCGGGCCTGCGGACGGTGACCGCCGCCACGTGGCCGCTGTGGGCGCTCGCGGCACTCGGGCTCGCCGGGCTCTGGCTCGTGCCGTGGCGGCGCGAGACGCGCGCGTTCGCGTGCGCGTTCCTGGTGGCGTCGTTCCTCGCCACGTGCCCGGGGTTCTACTTCCGCGCGCACTACTTCATCGTCATGCTGCCGGCGCTCGCGCTGCTCGTGGGCGTGGGCGTTGTGTCGCTCCAGCGGCTCTGCGCACCGCGCCTCACGGCCGTGGGCAGCATTGTCGTCGCGACGGCTGTGTTCCTCGCCGCACTCCTCGCCTGTGTCGTCCCCGAGCGCGGGTACCTGTTCTCGATGAGCGGTGAGGACCTGAGCCGCACGCGCTACGGCCGGAACCCGTTCGTCGAAGCACCGGCGATCGCGCGCTACGTCGAGCAGCGGACCTCCGCGGCCGCCCGGATCGCGGTGATCGGCTCGGAGCCGGAGATCTATTTCGATGCGCGCCGGCGATCGGCCACCGGGTACATCTACATGTACCCGCTCATGGAACCCCAGGCGCTGGCGCCGCGGATGCAGGACGAGATGATCCGCGAGATCGAGGCCGCGCATCCCGAATACGTCGTCTTCGTGCGCACGCGCACGTCGTGGCTTCCGCGGCCGGACTCGGACCGGCGGATCCTCACCTGGGCGGAGCGCTACCTGAGGCAGTGCTACGACGTCGTTGGCATCTCGGAGCGGCTGCCCGATGGGGGTTCCGTGCTCCGCTGGGACGCCGAGGTGGTGGGTTACCAACCGCGGGGCGAGGACCTCGTCTATACGTTCCGGCGCCGGTCGGACGCGCCCTGCGCGGCGGGGGCGCCCGTCGGAGCCGGGTCGGCAGGGTCGCCCCGGTAACAGAGTCTGCTTGGTTCCCGGGCCCCTGCAGTCGTACGATACGCCTCGGCCGCAGCGCACTTTAGAAGAGGGAACACGCGACAGCGGGCCCAGCCGGATTCGGCCGCCGACTCTTGGGGAACCCCTCAGGTCGTTCGGTCCCCCCTGCCGCTCCGCCACCGCGGGTTCCTCCTCCCGTCAGAACGAACCCGAACTGGTGCTCGCGCCGATCCGCCCGGATCGCGGCCCGGCCCGGCTCTGCCGGCTGCCCGCGCCGTTGGCGTCGAGTGCCGCCTGCAGAGGTTGGCGATGAACCCTCCCGAGACGGCCCTGCCCGATCTCCACGCGAACCCCCAGCCGCGCGAGACCCTGCTCGACCCGCACGAACTGCTGGCGGCGCTCGAGGCCGTGCGCGACGGCGACTTCTCCGCCCGTCTCCCCGGGGACCGCATCGGGCTCGCGGGCAAGATCGCGGACACGTTCAACGCCATCGTGGCCTCGAACCTCACCATGGCCCGCGAGCTGGAGCGCGTCGGCCGCGTCGTCGGTCACGAGGGGCGCACGCGGCACCGCTTCACGCTCAATCGCTCCGGAGGGGCCTGGGCCGAGATGGAGCAGTCGATCAACGGCCTGATCGAGGACCTGGTCTGGCCGACGCGCGAGGTGCAGAGCGCGATCTCCGCCGTGGCGCGCGGTGACCTGCTGCAGAGCGTGCGCCTCGACGTGAACGGCCGGCCGCTCAAGGGCGAGTTCCTGCGCTCGGCGACCATCGTCAACAAGATGATCCAGCAGCTCGCCGTGTTCACGGCCGAGGTGACGCGCGTGGTCCGCGAGGTGGGTTCCGACGGCAAGCTCGGCGGCCAGGCGGTGGTGCCCGGCGTGGCCGGCACCTGGAAAGACCTCACCGACAGCGTCAACTCCATGGCCAACAACCTCACCGCGCAGGTGCGCAACATCGCCGAGGTGACGATCGCGGTGGCGAGCGGCGACCTGTCGAAGAAGATCACGGTGGACGTGCGCGGCGAGATCCTCCAGTTGAAGGAGGCCATCAACACCATGGTGGACCAGCTGCGCTCGTTCGCCTCCGAGGTGACGCGCGTGGCGCGCGAGGTGGGCACCGACGGCAAGCTCGGCGGCCAGGCGCTCGTGCCCGGGGTCGCCGGGACATGGAAAGACCTCACCGACAGCGTCAACTCCATGGCCAGCAACCTCACCGCGCAGGTGCGCAACATCGCCGAGGTGACGACGGCAGTGGCCCGCGGCGACCTGTCGCGCAAGATCACGGTGGACGTGAAGGGCGAGATCCTCGAGCTCAAGAACACGATCAACACCATGGTGGATCAGCTGAACTCGTTCGCCTCCGAGGTGACGCGCGTGGCCCGCGAGGTGGGCACCGAGGGCAAGCTCGGCGGCCAGGCGCTGGTGCCCGGCGTCGCCGGCACGTGGAAGGACCTCACCGACAACGTGAACTTCATGGCCAGCAACCTCACGGCGCAGGTGCGCAACATCGCCGAGGTGTCCACGGCCATCGCCAACGGCGACCTGTCGAAGAAGATCACGGTGAACGTGAGCGGCGAGATCCTCCAGTTGAAGGAGACGATCAACACCATGGTCGACCAGCTCAACGCGTTCGCGGGCGAGGTGACCCGCGTGGCGCGCGAGGTGGGCACCGAGGGCAAGCTCGGCGGCCAGGCCCAGGTGCAGGGCGTGGCCGGCACGTGGAAGGGCCTCACCGACAACGTCAACTCCATGGCCAGCAACCTCACCGCGCAGGTGCGCAACATCGCCGAGGTGACGACGGCCGTGGCCCGCGGCGACCTGTCGCGCAAGATCACCGTGGACGTGAAGGGCGAGATCCTCGAGCTCAAGAACACCACGAACACCATGGTCGACCAGCTGAACGCGTTCGCCTCCGAGGTGACGCGCGTGGCGCGCGAGGTGGGCACCGAGGGCAAGCTCGGCGGCCAGGCCACGGTGCTCGGGGTCGCCGGGACGTGGAAGGACCTCACCGACAGCGTCAACTCGATGGCGAACAACCTCACGTCGCAGGTGCGCAACATCGCCGAGGTGGCGACCGCGATCGCGAGCGGCGACCTGTCGAAGAAGATCACCGTGGACGTGCGCGGCGAGATCCTGCTGCTCAAGGAAACGCTCAACACCATGGTCGAGCAGCTGCGCTCGTTCGCCGCCGAGGTGACGCGCGTGGCGCGCGAGGTGGGCACCGACGGCCGCCTGGGTGGCCAGGCCGTGGTCTCGGGCGTGGGCGGCACGTGGAAGGACCTCACCGAGAACGTGAACCTGCTCGCCGCGAACCTCACCGCGCAGGTGCGCAACATCGCCGAGGTCACGACGGCCGTGGCGCGCGGCGACCTGTCGCGCAAGATCACGGTGGACGTGAAGGGCGAGATCCTCGAGCTCAAGAACACGATCAACACCATGGTCGACCAGCTCAACGCGTTCGCCGCCGAGGCGACGCGCGTGGCGCGCGAGGTGGGCACCGAGGGCAAGCTCGGCGGCCAGGCGCAGGTGCAGGGCGTGGCGGGCACGTGGAAGGACCTCACCGACACCGTGAACGTGATGGCGGCGAACCTCACCGAGCAGGTGCGCGGCATCGTCAAGGTGGTGACGGCCGTGGCGAACGGCGACCTGAGCCAGAGCCTCACCGTGAACGCCAAGGGCGAGGTGGCAGCACTCGCCGAGACCATCAACAACATGACCCGCACGCTGGCCACGTTCGCCGACCAGGTGACCACGGTCGCGCGCGAGGTCGGCGTGGAAGGGCGCCTCGGCGGCCAGGCCAACGTGCCCGGCGCGGCCGGCACGTGGAAGGACCTCACCGGCAACGTCAACCTGCTCGCGGCCAACCTCACGACGCAGGTGCGCGCGATCGCCGAGGTGGCCACGGCCGTGACGCAGGGCGACCTGACCCGCTCGATCCAGGTCGGGGCGCGCGGCGAGGTCGCGGAGTTGAAGGACAACATCAACACGATGATCCGCAACCTGCGGCTCACCACGGACCAGAACCAGGCCGAGGACTGGCTGAAGACGAACCTCGCCCGCGTGACCGGCATGCTCCAGGGCCAGCGCGACCTGGCCACGGTGGGCCGCATGCTGCTCTCGGAGCTGGTGCCGCTCGTGAACGCCCACCAGGGCGTGATCTACCAGATGGCCGGCGACGAGGTGCCCCGGCTCCACATGCTGGCGAGCTACGGCAATGCCACGGAGCGCGCCTACCCGGCGCAGCTGGCGCTCGGCGAGGGCTTCGTCGGCCAATGCGCGCTCGACAAGCGCCGCATCCTCGTGAACCGCGTGCCCGAGGACGCCGTACCGATCAGCGCCGCGATGTTCCAGGCGCTGCCGCGCAGCGTCGTGGTCTTCCCCGTCATCTTCGAGGGCGAGATCCGCGCCGTGCTCGGCCTCGCCTCGCTCGAGGAGTTCGAGGCCGCGCACCTCACGTTCCTGGACCAGCTCACCGCCAGCATCGGCATCGTGTTCAACAGCATCGAGGCCACGATGCAGACCGAGGGGCTGCTCAAGCAGTCGCAGCAGCTCGCGAGCGAGCTCCAGTTCCGGCAGAAGGAGCTGCAGCAGACGAACGAGCAGCTCGCGCTCAAGGCCCAGCAGCTCGCCGAGCAGAACGTGGAGGTCGAGCGCAAGAACCAGGAGATCGAGCAGGCCCGCCGCGCGCTCGAGGACAAGGCCAGCGAGCTGGCGCTGACCTCCAAGTACAAGTCGGACTTCCTCGCCAACATGTCGCACGAGCTGCGCACGCCGCTCAACAGCATCCTCATCCTCGGCCAGCAGCTCGGCGACAACCCCGACGGCAACCTCACGCCCAAGCAGGTGGACTTCGCGCGCAGCATCCACGGCGCCGGCACGGACCTCCTGAACCTGATCAGCGATATCCTCGACCTGTCGAAGATCGAGTCGGGCACGGTCACGGTGGAGGCCGAGGAGGTCTATTTCACCACGCTGCTGGACACGATCCGGCGCACGTTCCTGCACGAGGCCGAGAACCGGCGCCTGTCGTTCGACGTGAACGTGGACGCGGTGCTGGGCCCGAGCATGGTGACCGACTCCAAGCGCCTGCAGCAGGTCTTGAAGAACCTGCTCTCGAACGCGTTCAAGTTCACCGAGCAGGGCGGCGTCCGCCTGAACGTGGCGGTGATGCGCAGCGGCTGGAATGCCGACAACGCGCTGCTGAACGAGGCCGGCACGGTGATCGCGTTCGAGGTCTCGGACACCGGCGTGGGCATCCCGCCCGAGAAGCAGCGGATCATCTTCGAGGCGTTCCAACAGGCCGACGCGTCCACGAGCCGTCGCTACGGCGGCACGGGCCTGGGGCTCGCGATCAGCCGCGAGCTGGCGCACCTGCTCGGCGGCGAGATCCAGTTGAAGAGCCGTCCCGGCATGGGCAGCACGTTCACGCTGTTCCTGCCCGCGATGTACGTCGGCCCTTCGGCGCTCCCCGCCCCGAGCAACTCCTCGGCCGCCCCGGCGCGGCCGGCCCAGCGCTTCCCCTCCGTCCGGATGCCCGACCGCTCGCTCGAGAAGGTGGCCGACGATCGCGAGTCGGTGGCCCCGGGCGACACCACGGTGCTCATCGTCGAGGACGATCCTCACTATGCGCGCGTGCTCGTGGAACGCGCGCACGAGAAGGGGTTCAAGGTGCTCGTGGCCCATCGCGGCACCGATGCGCTGGACCTGGCGCGGCACTACCGGCCGGCCGCGGTCTCGCTCGACGTGTTCCTGCCCGACATGCTGGGTTGGACCGTGCTGAGCCAGCTCAAGCAGGACCCGGTCACGCGCCACATCCCGGTGCAGATCGTGACGCTCGACGAGGACCGGCAGAACGGGCTCGCGCGCGGCGCGTTCGCGTTCCTGACCAAGCCGACGACACCCGAGGGGCTCACGAGCGCGTTCTCGCGCCTCAAGGACTACTCCATGCCGAGGCGCAAGCGGCTGCTCGTCGTCGAGGACAACCTGATCGAGCGCCGCAGCATCGCCGAGCTTCTGGGCCACGACGACGTGGAGATCCAGACCGTCGGCACCGGCTCGGAGGCGCTCGAGGCGCTGCAGGGACAGCCGTTCGACTGCGCCGTGGTGGACCTGCGGCTGCCCGACATGACGGGGCTCGAGATGCTGGAGACGCTGCGCGAGCGCGGATCGCTCGCCGACCTCCCGGTGGTGGTGTTCACGGGCAAGGAGCTCTCGGCCGACGAGGAGGTCCAGCTCCAGGCGCTGGCGCGCAGCGTCGTGGTCAAGGGCGTCGAGTCCCCGGAGCGACTGCTGGACGAGACCTCGCTGTTCCTCCACCGCGTGGTCTCCGACCTCCCGGCCGAGAAGCAGCGCATGCTCGACCAGCTCCACCGCTCGGACGAGGACCTGGTGGGCAAGGCCGTGCTCGTGGTGGACGACGACGTGCGCAACATCTTTGCGTTGAGCAGCGCGCTCGAGCGCCGCGGCATGACCGTGCTCACGGCCACGACCGGGCGTGAGGCGCTCGACACGCTCGAGTCGACCCCCGGCGTGGCGATCGTGTTGATGGACGTGATGATGCCGGAGATGGACGGCTACCAGACCATGCGCGCCATCCGGCTCAAGACGGCGTTCCGCCGGCTGCCGATCGTGGCGCTCACGGCGCGCGCCATGAAGGGCGACCGCGAGAAGTGCCTGGAAGCCGGCGCCTCGGACTACCTGGCGAAGCCGGTCAACACCGAGCAGCTGCTCGGCGTGCTGCGCTCGTGGCTCCACCGCTGATGGACACGCTGGCGATGCGTGCGCGCGAGCCCGTCAACATCCTGCTCGTGGACGACCAGCCGGGCAAGCTCCTGAGCTACGAGGCCATCCTCGCCCCGCTCGGGGAGAACCTGATCCAGGCCAGCTCGGGCAAGGAGGCGCTCGAGCACCTGCTGCGCACGGACATCGCCGTGGTGCTGATCGACGTGTGCATGCCGGAGCTGGACGGCTTCGAGCTGGCGACGATGATCCGCGAGCATCCGCGCTACCAGCGCACGGCGATCATCTTCGTCTCCGCCGTGCACCTCACCGACATCGACCGGCTGCGCGGGTTCGAATGCGGCGCGGTGGACTACGTCGGCGTGCCGGTGGAGCCCGAGATCCTGCGCGCGCGCGTGGGCGTGTTCGCAGACCTCCACCGGAAGACGCGGCAGCTCGAGTGGCTCAACCAGGAGCTGGAGCGCCGGGTCGCGGAGCGCACGTCGGAGCTGACCGCGGCGGCCGCGCGCCTGCGCGAATCCGAAGCGGCGCTGCGCGATCGCGATCGACGCAAGGACGAGTTCCTCGCCATGCTCGCGCACGAGCTGCGCAATCCGCTCGCCCCGATCCGTAACGTGGTGGAGCTCCTGCGCCAGCATGCCGCCGGCGGCCGCGAGGTGCGCTGGAGCTACGAGGTGATCGAGCGCCAGCTCGCGCACCTGAGCCGGCTCGTGGACGACCTCCTCGACGTGAGCCGCATCACGCGCGGCAAGCTCGAGCTCCGCCCCGAGCCCGCCGACTTCCGCGACATCGCGCGGGCCGCCGCCGAGGCCATCCAGCCGTCGGTGGCCGCGAGGGGCGTGCTGCTGCGCGTCTCGCTCCCGCAGGTGCCGGTGCCCGTGCGCGCCGACACGGTGCGGATGACACAGGTGGTGTTGAACCTGCTCGACAACGCGTGCAAGTTCACACCGCCGGGGGGCACGATCGGCCTGACGGTGGAGCTCGAAGCCGGGCGCGTCCGGATCGCGGTGGCCGACACGGGAGCCGGGATCACCGAAGGGGAACTGCCGAGGCTCTTCCAAATGTTCTACCAGTCGGACACCGGCACCGCGCCGTCCCAGGGCGGGCTCGGGATCGGGCTCGCGCTCGTGAAGCTCATCGTCGAGATGCATCGCGGTACGGTCGAGGCGACGAGCGCGGGCCCGGGCTTGGGAAGCGAGTTCGTGGTCCGGCTGCCGCTGGCGGAGGCCGTGAGGAAGCCGATCGAGCATCGCCCGGCGGCCGGCGGCATCCCCTTGGAGTCGCCCGGGCGGCGGATCCTCGTGGTGGACGACAACGAGGACAATGCCGAGAGCCTTGCCATGCTGCTCCGCCGCCGCGGCCACGAGGTGCACACGGCGCACGACGGTGAGACCGCGGTGGCGCTGGCGGAAGAACTCGGGGTCGAGGTGGTGCTGCTCGACATCGGCCTGCCCGTGCTCGACGGCTACCAGGCGGCGCGCGCGATCCGCGAGCAGCCGTGGGGCAAAGGCATCATGCTCGTGGCCGTGACCGGCTGGGGCCAGGAGAACGACCGCCAGCGGTCTCGCGAGGCGGGCTTCGACGCCCACCTCGTGAAGCCGGTCGACCTCGCCGAGCTGATGAAGCTCGTGCTGGCACCGGCTTCGGAGACCCGCTAGTCGGGGGCACCCGCCGTCACGGCAGGAGGACGGCGCGGCCCGTGAGCACTCCTTCCCCGGTGTGGACGCGATAGTGGTAGATGCCGGGCTCGAGCGACGTCGCCCGGCCGGCGCCCAGGTGGAGCGTGTGCGTTCCGGCGGGAGCCCACGCCACATCCATGAGCGTGTGCACCACGCGGCCGGCGACGTCGAAGAGTTGGGCCTTCACCGGCCCCGCGACCGTCGTCGTGAGGTGCAGCGCTCCCGGGCTGCTGGCCCGCGCGCGCATCGGGCTCGGGACCAGCCGCGCGCCGAACATCGCGACCGGCGCATCCTCGATCGCGGTCTGCGCGGCGAATGCCGGTACGGCCACCGGCAGCAGCTCGATGCCGACATCGTCGACCAGGAACGACTGCCCGGCCGCCGCTGGCTCCGACGTCACGCGCATGCTCAGCGTGGTTCCCACCTGGCGCACCACGTAGTTCGCGGTCAGCAGTTGCCAGCCCGTCGTCAGCGCCGGCTGGTTCGAGTAGAACGTCGTGCCCACCTGCGCGCTGCCCGCGTACTCGTAGACGCGGATCTTCACCCGGCCGGTCGAGTTGTCCGAGCGCACCCAGGCCGTGAACCGGTACGTGCGGCCGACGCCGGCCACCGCCGGCACCCAGTTCGGCTTGTCGTCGCAGCCATAGGCCGTGGTCGCGGTGGCCGTGAGCTGCAGCGCGGACGCTCCCGAATGTCCCCCGGGCACCCGCGCCAGCGTGGCGCCGTCGTAGTGGGCCCACCCGCTCAGGTCGGTCTCGAAACCCGGGTTGAGCACCAGGTTTGTGCCGCCGCCACCCGCGTCGGGCGCGAACGTGGCCGTGATCGACTTGTTGGCATCCATCGTCACCGTCAGCGGGTTCACCGAGCCGCTGGCGTCGCCGCTCCAGGCCACGAAGTGGTTGCCGCTCGACGGCACCGCGGTGAGCTGGACCGTGGCCCCCGAGGTGTAGGTCGGCTGGTCTGGAGCCTTTGTCACGCTCCCGTTGCCCACGGTCGAAAGATTCAGAGTGAAGCTCGCGGGGCCGCCGCCGCCGCCGAGCAGCTCGATGCCGACATCGTCGACCAGGAACGACTGCCCGGCCGCCGACGGCTCCGACGTCACGCGCATGCTCAGCGTGGTCCCCGCCTGGCGCACGACGTAGTCCGCCGTCAGCAGTTGCCAGCCCGTCGTCAGCGCCGGCTGGTTCGAGTAGAACGTCGCGCCCACCTGGGCGCTGCCCGCGTACTCGTAGACGCGGATCTTCACCCGGCCGGTCGAGTTGTCCGAGCGCACCCAGGCCGTGAACCGGTACGTGCGGCCGACCCCGGCCACCGACGGCACCCAGTTCGGGCTGTCGTCGCAGCCGTAGGGCGCGGTCCCGGGCGCCGTCATCGACATCGCGAACCCGCCGGAGTGCCCGCCGGCCACGCGCGCCAGCGTCGCCGCGTAATTCGTCCACCCGCCGAGGTCGGTCTCGAATCCCGAGTTGAGCACCAGGTTCGTGCCGCCGCCACCCGCGTCGGGCGCGAACGTCGCCGTGATCGACTTGTTGGCGTTCATCGTCACCGTGAGCGGGTTCACCGAGCCGGTGGCATCGCCGCTCCAGGCCACGAAGTGGTTGCCGGCGGAGGCAAGCGCCGTGAGCTGGACCGTAGCCCCCGAGGCGTAGCTCGCCAGGTCCGGGGATTTCGTCACCGTTCCGTTCCCCACCGCCGACACCGCCAGCGTGAACGTGGCCGCGTTCGCGGCGAACGTGGCGCTGATCGTGTGGTTCGCGGTGATGTTGCTGAACGCGAACGTGGTCACAGCGCCCTGCGAAGCGCCGTCCACCACCACGTTCACGACGTGGAAGCCGGTGTTCGCCGTGATCGTGAACGACTGGTTCGCCCCGGAGTTGACCGTCACCGCGCCCGAAGGCGAGATCGTGCCGCCCGCGCCCGCGGACGCCGTGATCGTGAACGTCACGGTGTTCGCGGCGAACGTGGCGCTGATGGTGTGGTTCGCGGTGACGTTGCTGAACGTGAACGTGGTTATCGCTCCCTGCGAAGCGCCGTCCACGGCGACGCCCGCGACGTGGAACCCGGTGTTCGGCGTGATCGTGAACGTCTGGTTCGCCCCGGAGTTCACCGTCACCGAGCCCGAGGGCGAGATCGTGCCGCCTGCGCCTGCGGACGCCGTGATCGTGAACGTGGCGCCGGCGCTGCCGCGGTAGACCGCGCTCGCCTGTGTCGTGGACGACGCCATGATCACGGCGTCACTGCCGATGATCTGCTTGGTGCTCGTGACGTCGTTCCAGGCGCCCGCGATGACCGTCTGGCGCGAACCGAACGCGATCGCGGACGTCGGCGAGTCCTTGTAGACGATCGGGTTCAGCCCGTTCGCCTGCGTGTAGAGGACGCTCACCTGGTTGAGCGTCTCGTTCACGAGCACGATCGGCCGCGTGCCGTCGGTGTCGACGGTGTAGGCATTGTCCCAGGTGCCGGCGGGGCGCCTCACGAGCAGCAGGATGACCGGCTCGCCGATGGCGGGATCGCACCCGGTCTTGACGGCGGCGTACACGGTGCCGTTCGATGCCGCGGCCAGGTGCATGTGGTCGTCGGCCATGCCGACCAGGTTGGCGCAGGGCAGCGCCGACTGGGAGGCCGGCACCTCGTCCGCGGTCCACGTCGTCGGGGTCGTCCCGTCGACGTGCGTGCGGAAGCCGTAGCGCTGCGTGGTCTGGTTCGACCAGAACACCCCGATCTTGTTGCCGCCGAACGCGGTCACGCTCGAGATGTCGTCCGCGTTGATGCCGGAGGCCACCTGGATCGGGGCGCTCCAGGTGGTGTACGGGCGGTCAGCCCAGCGGACGTTCACCGTGGTGGCGGCGTCCGAGGCGAGCCACATGCGCCCCTGGGAATCCATGTCGATCGTGCCCACCTCGACGCCCGAGTCGAGCGTGATGTTGACCGTGGACGAGCGCACCGACCAGAGCGCGTACGACGTGGTGGCGGGGACGTACTGCACGGAGACGAGCTGCGACGCGGTGCCGCGATAGAGCAGCACGTGCGCCGTGTCGCCCACCACCTTGACGTCCGCCTTCGCATCGGTCGCGGTCGAGAGCTGGAGGATGTCGGTCCAGTGGTTGGTATCGAGTCGCCGGAGCTGTGTGCCGGACGAGTTGCAGAGCACCGACCACCAGCGACCGGCGTGCTTCCACACCTTGGATTGCGGCTTCTCCCCCGTGGTCTGCGTCACCGTGACGGGGTCGACGGTGACCGAGCCCGTGGGCAGCGCCCGGGCGATCGCGGGCAGGAGGATCAGCGCGGTGACCACGGCCGCGAGTGACCTCGTGCGGCCGGCCGCCCGCATGCCGATGCTGGAGCAGGCGATGAGATGAGCGAATGCGGGCGTCATGATTCCCTCGACAGTGACTGGGGAGCAGGGCCTCGGAGAGCTGTAGGTGCCGATGGCATGACAGGACAGCGGGTACAGAATCGGAGTATGAAAAGCTGAATGCAAGCTAAACATGATCGTAATGTCACATTAACGGCCGTCTCATGACCCCACGGCCGGCAACGCGATCAGGCGGGCGTGACGTGGTTTGCAGGGGCGGTACCGGACCCGGCCCGCCCCGCCCGTACATCGACTAGCGGGCCAGACAAACGGGGTGCCCCGGTGGCCCGGGACACCCCTGGGAGGATCAGGCTTAGGCGGCTAGCGCAGCACCGGTTCGTCGATCGCGCCGCCGGATTGTGCCTGCCGCTGCACCATCTCGTAATAGCTGCCGCGCGCCGCCATCAGCTCGTCGTGCTTGCCGCGCTCGACCACCCGACCGTCCTCCATCACCAGGATCAGGTCCGCGCGGTGCACCGTCGACAGGCGATGGGCGATGCTGAACGTCGTGCGGCCGGCGAGCAGGCCCTCCATCGCCGCCTGGATCAACTGCTCGCTCTCCGTGTCCAGGTTGCTCGTGGCCTCGTCGAGGATGAGGATCTCCGGCCGCTTGAGGATCGCGCGCGCGATCGCCAGGCGTTGCTGCTGACCGCCCGAGAGCTTGACGCCGCGCTCGCCGATGAACGTGTCGTAACGCCCCGGCAGCCGCACGATGAACTCGTGCGCGTTCGCGCGCTTCGCCGCGTCCTCGACGTCAGCGTCGCTCGCCGTGTGGCAGCCGTAGGCGATGTTCTCGCGGACCGAGCCGTCGAACAGGAAGACGTCCTGCTGCACGATCGCCAGCAGGTCGCGGTACGTCTTGAGCTCGAAGTCGCGGATATCGGTGCCGTTGAGCGTGATCCGCCCCCGGCTCGGGTCCTGGAAGCGCGCGACCAGGTCCGTGACGGTGGTCTTTCCGGCGCCGCTGCGGCCGACGAGCGCGATCACCGACCCGCTGGGCACGGTGACGCTGAAGTCCTCCACCACCGGCTTGTCTTCGCGATACTCGAAGAACACGTTCTCGAAGCGCAGCTCGCGCACCTTCTTCGGCGCGGCCCGGGCCCCGGGGCGGTCCGGCTTGTCGGCGGGCATCCCCAGCACCTCGAACACGCGCTCCATCGCGGCCAGCGAGCGTTGGAGCTCGGAGAACGTGTTCACGATGTTCCACACCGGCCCGAGCAGCAGCCACACGTACCACTGGAACGCCATGATGTCGCCGATCGAGGCGCCGCCGCGCAGGTTCAAGAGGCCGCCGTACCACACGATCACGACATTGATCGCGCCCATGATCAGGCCCCACGTCGTCCAGATCACCATCTCGCGCCGCTGCGCGAACATCTCCTTGCGCAGCACCGCGTGGCGGCCGCGCATGTACTCGAGGAGTTCGCTCACCTCGCGCCGGAACGCGCGCACGACGCGGATCCCCGAGAACGTCTCCCCCACGCGTCCGTCGATGCGCTCGACGTCCTTGCGGATCGAGCGGTAGATCGGCCGGACCCGCTTGGACGAGATGAAGCTGATCACGACGATGCCGGGGATGATCGCCATCGCGGTCAGCGCCAGCCGCCAGTTGAGCGCGAACAGGATCCCGACGGCGATCGCCAGGCGGAGCAGCGCGATCGCCGGCGACACGACCGCCATCTGCAGGAAGCCGGTGGTCGTGTCGACGTCGCCCGTGAGCCGCGACAGGATCCCGCCCGTTTTCATGTCGTGAAGCTTCGCGAGTGGCAGGTGGAGGAATCGCTGGAAGAGCGTGCGCCGCAGCGCCAGCATCAGACGCGTGTTCAGGAGCCGCTGCCGGTTCTCCTTGAACGCATTGAGGAGGTTCGAGCTCACGATGAGCGTCAGGAACGCGGTCCCCATGACGTTGAGCCTGGCGAACTTCTCCGCCGCGGCGATCGCCTGGTTGAGGAGCACCTTGTCGACGATGAACCGCATGAACAGCGGCTCGACCATCTCCAGCACCGCGCGCGACAGCGCGAGCGCGATGAACGCCGCGACCGCGGCGCGGTGGGGTTTGAGCCACTGGAAGTACTCGCGCAGGTATCGCCGCCGGCGCGCGGTCCGGGCCGCTTTGGCGGCCGCCGAGTCCTGTGCCGCGGCGGGATCGGTGCCGTCGCCATCGGGCGAGGGGTCGTTCGGCCGGTCCTGGCGCTCGAGCAGCGCGTCCAGCCGCTTCGCCTTGTAGTCATCGACGAACTTGCGGTAGCGACGCCGCGACGATTGGGAGCGGTTCTGGCTCATGCTGCCGATCTCGGATGCCGGATTGCGCGGACCAAGGGGTCGCGAG
>Ga0207670_10000163_pt1 | contig 44275 bp, 40 predicted proteins | sample KBSS23HmetaG_FD_184339 | JGI IMG/M metagenome (GOLD analysis project Ga0207670, IMG submission 184339) | Switchgrass rhizosphere microbial communities from Kellogg Biological Station, Michigan, USA - KBS S2-3H metaG (SPAdes) (version 2) | ecosystem: Host-associated > Plants > Roots >... | reverse complement strand
ACTCGCCGGAGACGCCGCTCTTCCACAAAGGCGGCACGCTCTACAATATCGCCGCGGCGCGGCAGGCGTCACATGATGGCGCGCCGATCGTCGCGGTCGAGGGCTATGTCGACGTCATCGCCATGGTGAACGCCGGCTATCCCGCAGCCGTCGCTCCGCTCGGCACCGCGTTGACCGAGGACCAGCTCGGCCTGCTCTGGAAGATGGCGGACGAGCCGACCCTCTGCTTCGACGGCGACAGCGCCGGCCTGCGCGCTGCCTACCGCGCCGTCGATCTCGCAATGCCGCGCCTCAAGCCCGGCAAGAGCCTGAAGTTCGCTATGCTGCCGCAAGGGCAGGACCCGGACGACCTCGCGCGCTCGGGCGGGCGCGACGCGATCGCCGATGTGATCAACGCGGCACGGCCATTGGCCGGAATGCTGTGGGCGCGCGAGACGGAGGAGCACAGCTTCGACACGCCGGAGCGGCGCGCGGCACTGGAAGCGCGCGTCAACGAGGTGACGTCGACGATCGCCGATGAATCCGTGCGGCGCTACTACCGGCAGGATTTCAACGCGCGCCTGTCGCAGTTTTTTGCGCCGGCGCGAAACGAGCGCCGCGAGCAGGGCGGTGCCAATTGGCGCGAGCCGCGTGGCGGCGGAAACTGGCGCGAGCGCCGCAACAATGACTGGCCGCGCCGCGATGCGCCGCGCACCGGCGGCCGGTCGGCGCCCTACGTGGTGGTGAGCCGGGAGCTCGCGTCGAGCCCGGTGCATCGCGGGCATCGCACAACGGTGCCGCGGCGCGAGGCGCTCATATTACTGGCAGCGCTCAACCACCCCTGGCTGCTGCACGACCATCTCGAGGAGCTTGCCTCGCTCGAATTCCGCCATGCCGACGCCGAGCGGCTCAAGGCGGCGCTGATCGACATCGCCGCCCATGCTGCGGCGCTCGATCCCGAGGCGCTCAAGGCCGAGCTCACCTCCCGCAACCTGGCCGGGGTGATTGACCGGATCGCCGGCGCCATCACCACCCCGGCGGTCTGGGGTTCGGGCCCTGAGGCCGCCCCCGACGATGTTTTAGTAACGTGGCAGCAGCTGGTCGCCTTGCATCGGCAATGGCATTCACTAACTAAGGAGCTTAAGGACGCCGAGCAGGCGCTGGGCCAGGACGCGAGCGAAGCCAATTACTTGCGGTTACGCGACGTCAAAGCCCGCCTCTCGCGGATGGACGGCACCGAGGCGCTTATTGAAGGCTTCGGGGCCTCTTCCGGTCGGGGCGTTCGTAGCTTATGAGGTCACGCCGCCGGGGGCTTGTGAGTCCGGGCGGCGCGGAAGTTCCGGAACCGGCGGGAATAAAGGCCGATTCCGGCGGTATTGTTTGTGGTTAATCGGAGCTTAGCGGGTTCCGAAGAGACTGGGGACCTGATTCGGGGCTACGCCCATGCGGCGCGGCCCTTTTTGGCCGTCTAACCGAGGGGTGACGCGCCAGTAAAGAAGTCGGGCCAGGACGGTCAGGAGAGGCGGAATGGCGAGCAAGGCTAAAGCAGCAGCGCAGGCGAAAGAAAAAGAAGAAGCCCCGGAAAAGGAAGAAGGCGCGTCCGATACGCCGCTGCCGCTTCTCGATCTCAACGATGCCGGCGTCAAGAAGATGATCAAGGCCGCGAAGAAGCGCGGCTACGTCACCATCGACCAGATCAACCAGGTGATGCCCTCCGGCGAGGTCTCCTCGGACCAGATCGAGGACATCTACGCGATGCTCAACGAGATCGGCATCAACGTCGTCGAGACCGAGGAAGCCGACAACGACGCCGAGGACAAGGACGAGGCTGACGACGACGATGATGATACCGGCTCGGAAGTCGTCGAGACCAAGACCAAGTCCCTCGCCACCACCGAGAAGAAAGAACCTTCCGAGCGCACCGACGACCCCGTGCGCATGTACCTGCGCGAGATGGGCTCGGTCGAGCTGCTCTCGCGCGAGGGCGAAATCGCGATTGCAAAACGCATTGAGGCCGGCCGCGAGGCGATGATTGCGGGCCTCTGCGAAAGCCCGCTCACCTTCCAGGCCATCATCATCTGGCGCGACGAGTTGAACGAAGGGAAAGTCTTCCTCCGCGACATCATCGACCTCGAAGCGACCTATGCCGGCCCCGACGCACAGAAGATGCAGGTGCCGGTGATCATCGGCCCCGACGGCAAGCCGGTGCCGCAGGCTGTCGGCACCCCCGTTCCCGGCGCGCCGCATCTCCAGGTCGTGCAGACGCCGGCGCCGCCGTCGGCGCCCGCCGCAGCAACCCCGTTCAAGGCGCCGCCGGCCAACGGCGAAGAAGAGCCGAAGGATCCCGGCGAGGCCGCGGCCGAGAGCGATTACGACGAAGACGAGATGGAGAATTCGCTGTCGCTCGCCGCCATCGAGGCCGAGCTGAAGCCCAAGGTGGTCGAAACCTTCGACACCATCGCGGACTCGTTCAAGCGCTTGCGCCGCCTGCAGGAGCAGGACATCGAATTCCGCCTGAAGAACTCCTCGCTGTCGCCGGCGCAGGAGCGCAAGTACAAGAAGCTCAAGGAAGAGATCATCTCCGAGGTGAAGTCGCTGCGGCTGAACCAGGCGCGCATCGATTCCCTCGTCGAGCAGCTCTACGACATCAACAAGCGCCTGGTGTCGAACGAAGGCCGGCTGATGCGGCTCGCCGAAAGCTACGGCGTCATCCGCGAGGACTTCCTCAAGCAATATATGGGCGGCGAGCTCGACCCGCGCTGGCTCAACCGCGTCTCCAAGCTGTCGGCGAAAGGCTGGAAGAGCCTGGTCGCCAAGGAGAAGGATCGCATCAAGGAGATCCGCTCGCTGGTGCACGACCTTGCCGCGCAGACCGGCGTCGAGATCGGCGAGTTCCGCAAGATCGTGCACATGGTGCAGAAGGGCGAGCGCGAGGCGCGCCAGGCCAAGAAGGAGATGGTGGAGGCCAACCTGCGCCTCGTCATTTCCATCGCCAAGAAATACACCAATCGCGGCCTGCAGTTCCTCGACCTGATCCAGGAAGGCAACATCGGCCTGATGAAGGCGGTCGACAAGTTCGAGTACCGCCGCGGCTACAAGTTCTCGACCTACGCCACTTGGTGGATTCGCCAGGCGATCACCCGCTCGATCGCCGACCAGGCGCGCACCATCCGCATCCCGGTGCACATGATCGAGACGATCAACAAGATCGTGCGCACCTCGCGCCAGATGCTCAACGAGATCGGCCGCGAGCCGACCCCGGAGGAGCTCGCCGAGAAGCTCGGCATGCCGCTCGAGAAGGTGCGGAAGGTGCTGAAAATCGCCAAGGAGCCGCTCTCGCTCGAAACGCCCATCGGCGACGAGGAGGATTCGCATCTCGGAGATTTCATCGAGGACAAGAACGCGATCCTGCCGATCGACGCGGCCATCCAGTCGAACCTGCGCGAGACCACGACGCGCGTGCTGGCGTCGCTGACGCCGCGCGAGGAGCGCGTGCTGCGCATGCGCTTCGGCATCGGCATGAACACCGACCACACGCTGGAGGAAGTCGGCCAGCAGTTCTCGGTCACCCGCGAGCGCATCCGGCAGATCGAGGCGAAGGCGCTGCGGAAGCTGAAGCATCCGAGCCGATCGCGGAAACTGCGAAGCTTCCTCGACAACTGAAGCAAACAAAAACCCCGGCGGAAGCCGGGGTTTTTGCATTCTCAATTCCCCTTGTCCGCCTGCGACACCAGAACCGGCTGATCGCGCCATACGTCCGGGAACGTCTTCTTCAGGTTCTCGACCTTGGGCGCGTCGTTGAAGGCGATGTAGGGCTGGTAGGGATGCTTGATCGCGTAGTCCTGGTGATAGGCCTCGGCCGGGAAGAACGTGGCCTTCATCGTGCCGGTCTTGGTCACGATCGGGCGCTTCCAGGCTTTCGCCGCATCGAGCTGCGCGATGTAGGCCTTCGCGATCTTCGCCTGCGCCTCGCTCTGCGGGAAAATCTCCGAGCGATATTGCGGGCCGGTGTCGGGGCCCTGGCGGTTGAGCTGCGTCGGGTCGTGCGCGACCGAGAAGAAGATCTGCAAAATCTTGCCGTAGGAAATCTGCTTCGGATCGAAGGTCACCTGCACGACTTCGGCGTGCGCAGTGCGCCCTGAACTTACGGCCTGGTAATCGGCGTCCTTCTGCGCGCCGCCGGCATAGCCGGACAAGGCGTTCGTCACGCCCTTCGTGTGCTGAAAGACGGCCTGGATGCCCCAGAAGCATCCGCCTGCGAGCACCGCTGTCTCCAGTCCGGGGCTTTGCGCGGGCGCTTCCGCCGCGGGCGGCGGAATGCTGACGGCGGGTTCGGCCTGCGCCGCGAACGGCGCGGCAGTAAGGGCAAGCGCGAGGAGGGCGGACCGGAGCATTATGGCGGGCATCCTGATGGGCTGTTTGCTCTCATATACGAGCGAAGCTGCCCGTAAGCATCACACAATGTTACACGTTGGCGTGAGAGGGACGTCATCTCTTCGGCGCGCCAATGACGCGATTGGCTCTGCTGCCCTATAATCCGCCCGCCACCTTCCTCCTGAAACCGGAGATGTGTCATGGCCACCTACCTGCTGTTCGGGAAATATTCGTCCGAGGCGCTCAAGGGCATCAGCGCCAAGCGGTCCGAGGACGCAAAAGCGCTGTTCAAGAAGCACGGCGGCGAGCTCAAGGCCGCCTATGCGACGCTCGGCGGCATCGACCTCGTGATGATCGCCGACCTGCCGGACAATGCGCGCGCGATGGCCGCATCCGCGGCGCTGGCGAAAGCGACCGGCATCGGATTCACCACCGCGCCGGCGGTGACGGTCGACGAGTTCGACAAGCTCGCGGGCTGAGCCGGGCAGCCGGTATTAGTCATGCGGCGTTCGCGCGCTTTGCGAAGCGCGGGAATTCCGCTATGTCGCGGTCGTGCCTGTTAGGTCTGTGACGTCGGGTCTGGTGATGCGCGCGGTCATGTGCACTGTCTTGCGCGCGGCCGCGCTTATCAGCCTGGCGCTGGTGCCGGTATCGCCCACGCACGCAGCCTGCCGCGGCAACTGCGAGCCGAACGTCGAGGTCGCCAGGGGGGCCATGCAGCAGATTTTCAAGCAAACGTTCCTCTCCCCGTACACGCTGGTCTCGTTCGAGCGGCTCGACGGCCGCAGCGGCGAGCGGTACGGCGGCGTGTTTTACGAAATGCGCATCCGCGCCGTGCTGCATTACGACGGCGTCAAGCTTCGTTGCCGGCGCCCCGCCTGCCCGGAGTTGCACCACTATCTGCTGGAAGACGACGCGCGCTCGAAGAAGGCGACAGTCGCCGGCTGGCTCTTTCTCCAGCAGGACGGCGAGGGCGACTGGCAGCCGGTGCCGCTTACTCCAGGCCCTCAATAATGCGGATGTCGCGCACGGCGCCGTCGCCGAGCGCGCGCAAGGCTTCTTGGTAGCCGGGGCTGTCGTGGCCAGCGATCGCCTTGTCGAGGCTGGGGAATTCGGAGACGACCAGGCGCTCCTTTAAGCCGGATTCATAGGTCTTGGTCGGATTGCCGCGGCAGAGATAGCGCACGCCGAACGGCGCGAGTGCAACCGGGGCGAGCTTGGCATAGGCGGCGAGCTTCGCGGGATCCTTGATCTCGCGATAGGTCGTGACCCAGTAGGCTTTTGGCATTGGCTGGTCCTCCGTTGTGCGGCGATCCTAGCGTGCGGCTTTCTCCCCGTCTTGGCCGTGGCCGGGACAAACCCGGCCATGACAGTGTAAGACCGCGCGGGGGCAACCAAGGTCCATCCATGCTCAGACTGATTTCTGCGTTCTTTCTCGTGGCGCTGTTCGCCGCGCCGGCCTCGGCCGCCAAATGCGGCGGCGATTTCAACGTCTTCATGGCCGGCATGGCGCGCGACGCGCAAGCGGCCGGTGTCTCGCGCGCCGTCATCGACCAGGCCTTCGCCGGCGTGAGCCTCGACCCGAACGTGCTCGCCTTCGACCGGCGCCAGCGCGGCATGTTCCACTCAAAGAGCTTCGAGGAATACGCGCGCACGCGCGTGATCCCGCCGCGCATCAAGCGCGCCAAGACACTGATGGGAAAGCACGCGGCGCTGCTTGGGCGCATCCAGCAGCAGTTCGGCGTGCCGAAGGAGCTGCTGATGGCGGTCTGGACGCTCGAAACCGACAACGGCACTGGCGACATGGGCAAGCTGCCGGTGGTCCGCACCATCGCGACGCTCGCGCATGACTGCCGGCGCAGCGAGTTGTTCCAGAACGAATTGATCTCGGCGCTGAAGATCGTGCAGCGCGGCGACCTGCCGCTGAGCGACCTGATCGGCGCCTATGCCGGCGAGATCGGGCAGACGCAATTTTTGCCGTCGTCCTACATCAAGTACGGCGTCGACTATGACGGCAACGGCCACGTCGACCTGCGGCACAGCGTGCCGGATGTGCTCGCCTCCACCGCCAACCTGCTGAAGGTCAATGGCTGGAAAGCTGGCGCGCCGTTCGGCGAAGGCACGGAGAATTTCCAGGTGATGCGCGAGTGGAATCGCTCCGAGACCTACCGCAAGACCATGGTGCTGTTCGCCGAGAAACTGCGGGAGTAGTCACTCCGCGGCGGCCGCGTGCTGCAGATCAAGCAGGCCCGCGAGCACGGTTGGATCCTCGGTGGTGCGCACGCTCATCGACTTTTCGTGCCCGCGGATCTCCACCTCGGTGCGCGTGAGCGCATCGGCCGGGATTCCGGCGAGCCTGCAGACCTCGTCCGAGATGACAGCCTTGCAGTTGAGTCGCTTGCTCAGGTCCTGCAGCCTTGCGGCGACGTTCACCGAGTCGCCCAGCGCGGTGAACACCGTGCGGCCGCGGAAGCCGATGTCGCCGACGATCACTTCACCGGCATGAATGCCGATCCCGTACTGGACGGGCTCGACGACTTCGGTCGCGAACTGGTGGTTCAGGTGGGCGATGTTCGATTCGATCAGCGCCGCGGCTCGCAACGCCTGCCGGCAGGCGGTGGCCGCATCGGTGTTCAGGCCAAACAGCGCGAGCACGCCGTCGCCGACGAACTGGTTGGGCTCGCCACCCGCGTCGGTGATCGCGCGCGACACGGTTTCGACGAAGCGGTTGATCAGGAACACGATGTCGAAGGGCAGGCGGCCTTCCGAAAGGCTGGTCGAACCGCGCATGTCGACGAACATGCTGATGACGAAGTGTTCCTCGCCGACATGGACGCGCTCCCGGCTGCGCACGAAATCGGCGCCGACATTCGGCGGCATGATCGGGATGACCGCGACGTCGGCCTGCGGCCGTAGCTGGCAGGCCAGGCGGATCGAGGGATCCTTGCCGGCGCCGACACGCGCGAGCACGAAGGATTCCCGTCCGGACGGTTTCGGCAAGGCGCTGCGGTCGCTGACGACCTTGACGCGGCAGGTGGAGCAGCGCGCACGGCCGCCGCAGACGCTGGCGTGCGGAATCTTGTTGCGCAAGCTTGCCTCGAGAACGCTCAGCCCTTTCGGGACGCGCACCTGGCGCCCCGGATACGAGACCGTAAACACGCCGCGCCGGCGCTCGTGGAGCGAGCGCACGCCGCGGGCCCCGAATACCAGCAGAATCGCGGCCGCGTATCCGATCGGGAAGTAGAACAAAGTGATGTCATCGATCACCGTTCGCTTGTCGCGCGGGATCGGCGTGATGTTCTGCGCGCGCCAGGCCGGATCCTTGGCGCGCCGGATCACATCCTGCGCGCCCTGGTGCGCGCCGAGCATCGCCAGCGGCGGCAGCAACACGGCGATCGACAAAAGGATCGGCGCCGCCCAACGGAAGAACGGCTTCATGCGCAGCCAGAAGTAAAGGCCGATGCAGGCATGCGTCCACGCGACCGTCATCAGGATCATCTGCACGGCGATCATGTGTTGCCGCAGCACCCAATAGCCGAACAGCGGATTGGCGTAGGTGGAGGGAGGCAGGTCGTAGAGCCAGCCGCTGACGCGCTGGGCGCCGAAATGACTCGCAAGCCAGAGCGGAATGCTCAGCCCGAGCAGCAATTGCGTGATCTCGGCGGCGGTGTAGCGGAAGTGCCGGCGCTGATAGAGCGCCCAAAGGCCGAGCGAGAAATGGATTGCGGCGGCGGTATAGAGCGTGGTGTTGACCAATGGAATCCGCCACCACCAGATGTGATACCAGAGCCAATTCTGCATCAGGTCGTAGGAAATGTTGCCGAGGGCGTGATTGAAGAAGTGCGAGAAGACGTAGGCGAACATGATCAGGCCGGTGGCAAGCCGGACCTGCCGCACACCGATGCCGCGCAGCCACGCGAGCGCGTCAAAGCGCGCCGTCTGAACGTCACCCAGAGTGGGTGCCTGGACCGTCATGAATCGATGGCTTGCGCCGCCCCGTCTGTCCCCGTGTCATCGTCCGGGAATTGCCCGGCAAATACAAGAACTCCACACCCGCTCACCCCCGCGAAAGCGGGTCCAGCCCCACTAACTAAGCCTCTGCAATTAACGCCCTGGATTCCCGCTTACGCGGGAATGAGCGGGGATTAATGCACGGTAATCGTGCTGTTCTTACGCTTTCCTCACCATACCGGCCGTTGTGATTTGTCCGCACGGCTCAGCTACTTCATAAACTCGCCGATGCGCCGGTTCATTCCACTCCTCATTCTCCTCGGGCTCGTCTTCGGGGCGTCGTACGCGAGCGCGCTCATCAACCGGGTCATGGGTCCGTGGAGCTCGACTGCGATCCATCAGGACGGCAGTCTCTCGCATATGCAGTTCGGCGTCGACCTGCCGCGGCCGGAATGGGTACCGGTCTATCCCGGTGCCTGGGTGGTGGGGGGAAGCAAGATCACATCGGTGGAGCATCCGGCCGGATTCCATGGGCTCGATCTCGGCACGCGCGCCTCGCTCGACGAGGTCAAGCGCTTCTACACCGAGCAGCTCACGGCCGCGGGCTTCGAGGTCAGCGACCTCGGCTTGATGGGCTTGAACCCGATGACGGCGGCGTATCTCGGTGTCGACGGCATGCTCTCGGCGAAACGGCATGCGACGGACGATGCGATCGATGTCCAGATCCGCACGCCCGACGGCATCATCCCGTCGCGGCTGCTGCAGATCCACTGGCGCAAGATCAGCGCGACGCCGGGCTGATTGTCCGATTAGCGCGGGAGATACTTCTGAACGGCGCGGTTCTGCAGATCGATGCGGCGCGCCGCGCCCTCGATGGCGAGGCGCTGGCCTTCGCGCGTGTCGATCGGGCCGTATTTCGGCAGGATGCCATTCTTCAGTGCATCGGCGTCGAAGTTGGTGATGACCGGCGTGTTGCCGATCGGCAGGCCGGCATCCGATTGCGACTTGATGTGCTCCTGCAGCGACCAGACGCCGACCGTCTGCAGCGCGGCCATCAGCGCGAGGCCGAGGCACAGGCCGAGAATTGCTTTCATCAGGTTCATGCGCGGCTCCATCCGAAAACCGCGGCATCCTATGGGTTCCGCCTTAAATGCCCGGCAAATCGAACGGCATGGTTTGAATAATGCCCTTAACCGGGCGGAAGGCATCAAGCGGGGCATATATACCGCGCATAAAAAAACCCGCCGTTTCCGGCGGGACGAAGGAGGGAGGTTCGGGCCTTCGCGTCAACAGACTGAAACACAAATCCGTTATCGTATGTGAGGTGCCTCACATTTGCCCCCTTGTCGAACAGATATCTTGCGCTGCGGACGGCGGGGACACGGATAAGAACACTGGAGCAGGCCATGCTCGCCCTTGTAATCGAGTACTCAAAACTGCTGCTGCTCCTCGCGCTGATCGGCACGGTCGTGACGCTGTCGCGTTTCGGAAGCAGCAAGCAATCACCTCTCCCGTCGAGGGACCGCTCCTCCTACTCCTTGTAAATCTGCCCGCCGTCGTAGCCGCACGCGATGCGGCCGAGACGGGCGCGAAAGTCCTCGGTATCGAGCGCCTGCAGGGCGGCATCGACCGCCACCGTGTTGGCCGGCGTGCGGCCGCGTTCGAGAACGTCGGCAAGCAGCGCGCGGTCGAGATGAGGCAGCGACGCCCAGAAGCCCCAGGCAAGGATGCCGGCGAGGGCGTGCTCGGGATGGCTCGCATTCTCCGGCGCGCGCCCGATTTCGTACATGTGACGCACTGAATCCCACGGGGCCCGCTCGCGCGGAAAACGCGTCGCCACATCCTTTGCTTCCTCGGCGACGTAAAAGCGGTTGAGCGTGTCGAACAGCATAAAGTGGTAGCCCTGCGCCAGCAAAAACGGCTCCCAGTCTTCCCAGGAGGGCTGGTTCGAGCCCGGCGCGATTGCCTCAACCACGACGACCTTCGGGCGGAAGGCTTTCCAGTCGCCGCTTTTCAGGACATCGGCTTCGGCGCCCTCGACGTCGACTTTCAGGAAATCGATCTCGCCCAGCCCGTGCTTCCGGCACAGCTTGGCGAGCGTGATCATCGGCACCTTCACCGTGCGGTAGCCGGCGCCGAGCGCGGTCGCCGCCTCGGCATGTTTCATGTTGGTGGTCGAGAGGCCGTGGAAGGCGTCGAACACATGGAAGTCGGCTTTGCCGCTCTGCGTGCCGATGAGGGCGGCGACTGCGGCATCACGCGGCCGCAGCCGTGCGTAGAGATCGACGAGCTTCTGCTGCGGCTCGACGGCGATACCCTGCCAGCCACGTTCGTAGAAAAAGAACGAGACATTATCCGCGATCGGGTGGCCGGCACCGATGTCTAGATATGTCCCCGTCCGCTTGCCGCCGAAGGCGAGCCAGAGGTGGGTGTCTTCCATGTTCTGCGTGTAAGAAAGATCCATTGGTGTCCCCGGTAACCGGCTACTTTAGAAGTTATCAAAAGATAAACCGACTGTGACCAAGCTGATCCAAGCAGTGAAAAAAGCAACGATTTTACAAACCAAAGTATTTCCGCACCGACAAGCAAAGAACCGGATGTGCTTACATCGAATCATTAGGGGAACTTTCGTTCGTCTGAGTCGTTAGGCGCTCAAGTCTTTTCGGGAGATGGAATCTCCAGCACGGTTACTTGCACTTGGAAATGACGTGACGCGGGCCTGCCTTCCGTCGGCTGACGCCAGGGAATTGGACCCGCGATACAGCTTTGCAGTTTGCGCGGGCAGGGAAGTCGTTTTGTCCCAGCAACGCCGACAGGAGGCGGCGTCACCGGAATGCATCACCAGCTCACAAGAGGACCAACCATGACTCGTCTGACCATCATGGGAGCTTCGATCGTCTTGCTCCTTGCGGCCTTTATGCTCACTCCGGCCGAGGCCTACCCCAAGCGCCATCAGCGGCAGAATCAAACCTACTCATACAGCCAGGCCCCGGACCAGCTCGTTCTCAATCAGTCCGGCCGTCGCGCCGGGTACCAGCAAACCTATTCCGCGCGGCGGTCCGCCGGCCATCGCGCCGAAAACTGCACGATGACGAACGAAGGACGGGGCGTCTGCATGGGCGCCACTCAGCAAGCCACGATGGCGGCCGTTCCCCGGGTGCCCGTCGTCGATGCCGGGGGCAATCGCGCCTATGCGATGGCCGATGCCGCTCAGATCATCGGCGGGCGTCCCAGCGGCTGCCCGCATTCGTATTGCGGCTGTGGGCTGCGCAAATATCTCGGGCTCGAGGACACGCGGCTCAATCTCGCCTCCAACTGGGCGCGGTTGTTTCCGCGTGAATCCGCCCCGCGTGCCGGGCTTGCCGCCGTCCGCAGCGGTCACGTGATGTACATCGAAGCGGCCGCCGGCAACGGGCAATGGCAAGTCCGCGACTACAATTCGGGTGGAGGGTTGTCGCGCGTGCACGTGCGCGACGTACGCGGTTACGTGTTCGTCAATCCGCGCGGCGGCTCCGTGGCAAGCCGCTCCTGACAGCCCGGGCGCGTGTGCGTTGGGAGGACGTGCACGCGCCTTAACTTGCGAGCGATTTCCGCAAGCTCAGCACTTCCTCGTCGCGCTCGTGCAGCGCGCCCTCCAGACGCTTGATGTTGTCGAACAGCCTCGCCGTCGACAGGCGCAGGAAGTAGAATCCGAACTTCGGGTTCTGATAGTAGAGCTCCTCGATCTTTTCATAGGAAATCGCGAGCACCAGACCATTCTCCGTGCATACAAGCGTCTGCGTACGCGTGCGCTCGGGCGCAAGCATCCCGAGTTCGCCGACCACCGCGCCCGGCGCGAGGTCGAGATTGATCTCCTGCAGGTGCATTTGGCCGGAGACCAGGAAATAGAGATGGTTGGCCTTATCGCCTTTGCAAAACAGCGTTTCGCCGACGCTGATGGCGCGCTCGGTCATGAACGGCTTGAGCCAGTCGAGCGACATATCGCCTTTGCTGGCTGCCTCGACCTGTTTGACCAGCTTGAGCATCTCGTGCAGCCGGTAAACGTTGAGCGGAAATAATATCCCGTGAAGGATCACCGTCGGCAGGCTGCCGAACAGCACGCCATAAGTGACGAATGCAACGTTGCTGGCAAGGCCGATAACGCGCAGCGGAATCATGGTCCGCATCGAGAGCGTCGCAATGACGAGCCCCGCTGCGAGAAAACCGACCATCGTGACGTAATTCATGTGCCCCCCAACCAAGTCGCCCCAGACGTCCCGGGCGAAGGTAACCAGTGCCTCCCGGGCAGACAACGAGGTTGTGAGTTGAAAAATGCCGTGGCTCCGGGCCTAATTCAGCCAAGGCAACGGGGCTGTATCCGCATCCCTTGACCTAGATCAATGCGGTTTGGGGAGAGCCACTAGAAATAATCCCAACTTCGTTTACGTCCACTACTGCAATCCTGACCGAGCAGAGGTTGACGTCATGCGCAAAGCGGTTGTTTCAGCCCTTCTGTCGTTTTTTCTCGCTTGGCCGGCAGCTGATTTGCGTGCGGCTGACGAAAAGGGACCATTTGGGATGGACCAGGTGGCGGCGCCGGAAAGCTCGCCGACCTGGACGGAGTGGAAAAAAATAATCGCCGCTGCCGACGTTGAAATCCAAAAGCTGGAAAAGTGCCGCGCGGAAAAGAATTGCAACGTCGCCGAAGAAAAGTATTCCGCGATTGTGAAGGAAGCCAGGCCGAAAGAACCGTACCCCAAGGTCGAATTTGTCCAGGGACGGATCAATCACGAAATCCAGTATGTGCCAGATAACGCACAATGGGGGAAAGCGGATCGCTGGTCACTGCCGGTCGACGGCGAGGGCAAAGGCTCCCTAAACACGGGCGTGGGCGACTGCGAGGACTATGTGCTCGCGAAGTACCTGGTGCTTCTCGATGCCCTGTATCCCTACAAAAGCATGCGCATACTGCTGGTGCACGACAATTTCGTACATCAGGATCATGCCGTTCTGGCCGTCAAGCATGATCAGCAATGGCTGATCCTCGACAATCGTTGGGACCGTTTATATGAGGACAAACACCTTAAGCAGTTCAAACCGTTAATGTCTGTCGATGCGGAGGGTGTCCATTACCTGTCCAAAATGTTTCGCATCGCCGATTCATATGATCCGTAACAGACGTAAGGTCGAAGCTTAATGTGAAGCTCCGGGCAATGCCCGGAGCTTTTCTTTCAGGCGCGGACAAACAATTAATGATGGCGCGCTGCGACTACTGCGTCGCGGTCCGCATGCTGTCATCCGGTCGGCAGCTCACAACCCGCGTCGTCATGACGGCGCGGGCGCGCAGATTGCAGTTCGTTCCAGTCGGCTCTTGCGAAGACACGCACAAGATCGCGTTCCGAGATGATGCCGACCATGCGGGAGTCCCGTTCGCAGACGGGCATTGCGCGGCAGACATGGGAACACACCCATTTGACTTGCAATTAACAGAACGGAGCGTTTGAGTTTCCGATCAAATCGAGGGTCCAAAAATGATCCGAGGACTTCGCCTTACAAGACGCTCTGCATGTTTTTCTTTTGCGGCAGCGGTGGTCTTGCCGTCCAGGACATGGGCTGCGTGGCCGCTAATTACGGTTCACAAAGATCCGACTTGCGGATGCTGCGGAGGATGGATCGCGCATCTCGAATTGAATGGATTTCAAACGAAGACCATCGAAACGTCAGAAATCAATCGTGTCAGGGCCCGGCTTGGCGTTCCTTTCGAATTAGCAGCCTGTCACACCGCCGAAGCTGGTGGGTATTTGATTGAAGGCCACGTTCCGGCGAAAGCGATCCAAAGGCTGCTTACCGAGCGGCCCAAGGCGCGGGGCCTTGCGGTTCCCGGTATGCCGAGCGGGTCCCCCGGTATGACCGGAGAGTACGAGGAATATGATGTGATCTTGTTCGGACCGACCGAACGCCGCGTCTACGCCCGGTTTAAAGGCGAGACGCAAATCTAGGCTACAGGAGCTCACTATGAGATACGCGCGGGCCGCCGCCACGTTATTTCTCTGTCTGTTTGGGTCCTCCGGGTTTGCAGCGGAGGCCGATGTCGCTCTCGGCGCAAGAGCCTTCCGCGCCTGTGCAGCGTGTCATTCAGTCGAAGCCAACCGCAACATGACCGGGCCGAGCCTTGCGGATATTTGGGATCGCAAGGCCGGCAGCGTGTCGAGTTTTCCGCGCTACTCAGAGGCGATGAAATCATCCGACGTGATTTGGAACGAAGACACTTTGGATGGCTATCTCGAAAATCCCGCCAAATTTATGCCTGGCAATCATATGACCTTCCCCGGCGTGCCCGATGAAAAGACGCGCAAGAGTATCATCGCATTTCTCAAGGAGACGGGTAGCAAATCGGGCGATCAGCAAACCGCTCAAGCGCCAATGGGTGGCATGTCCGGCATGCAGCGCCCGGCTCCCAATTTAAAGAATGCTGAAGCTTCAAGCCGCATCAAAGCCATTACTTACTGTCACGACACCTTCAAGGTGACGACGTCCGATGGAAAAACGCGCGACTTCTGGGAACGCAATCTTCGCTTCAAAACGGACTCCAGCGAAGAAGGCCCGGACAAAGACGCGCCCGCAATTGTCAACGCCGGAATGATGGGCGACCGCGCTTCCATTATTTTCTCATCCCCCGAGGAGATCAGCCGTTTCATCATTCGGGCATGCTGATTGCGGAGAATGTCGGCTATTGGACGTCAGCTTTTGACGCAAAGCGGACATGCCCCTTCAAGGGGATAAACGGAGCCTGTACGGTATCGTGTCCGCGAGCCGGGAGGGGGGAGTGAGAAGCAACGACAAGGTCGTCCTTATCATCCTTTCGATCGCGATGGTCGTTGGCGGTCTGTACTTGCTCTCGATCACGTCTGCTTGGCTTTGGGCGATCGCCTTGGTGCAGTGGGTGATCGGCATCCTCTGTGCGATCGCCATCAAGATTTGGTCCATCATTCTTTGGACAGTCTGGATTTTGGTCGTCCTCGTGGGCGTCGCGCTTACCATCCTCGGCGCTGTCATTCTGTGGAAGCTGCTCGCTTCACCGGGCCGACCGGTGCGGCGAACCTTCTTGATACTTGCGGCGCTGCTGGTCCTCGGAGCCGTCGTGCTTGCAGCGATTGGGCCGCATCCCGGGCATGTCCAGGATGAAGCCATGCGGGCCGGCGTTCCAGCCAGCGCCTTTGAAGCTGCCGCCGACCGTTATTTCGACGGCATGGATCCCGGCGTGACGTTGAGCGAGCGCGAGATCAAGGGCCGCAATATGTGGCTCGTGTGGACAGGCGGTAACGACCGATTTTGGGACACGACCGTCAAGGAATCCTTTGGGACATTCGACCTTCTGAAAACCATTTCGTCGGCGCCCGGGCTGCCCTACAGCCGCGACAATCGCTGGAAACATTTCGGCATCGTCAACGAGCCATGCTTCGACAAGCCGACCCAGCCTGACCCGAACCGTTTCGGGCTGTGGCTCGATCAGCGACGCGCCGACTGCCCGCCTGATCCGTTCGCGGATCCAAAGAAATATCCTGGCGTGAAGTTGGGCGCGCGCGGTACTTCCGGCCTGCCGGTCGGCTCATACTACGGCGAGCCAACCGGTATCGTCGGACTGCGGCTGTTTCCCAACCCGGATTTTGATGAGGCGGCGCGCCGCCGTTGGGACCCGAGACGCTATTACAACGATCCAAGCTATTATCTGCAGAAGGACCTGGTGCGGCCCTACCGCGTCGGCATGGCATGCGGTTTTTGTCATGTCGGGCCCAGCCCAACGCACCCACCGGCTGATCCCGAAAATCCAAAGTGGTCAGAACTGAATTCGACCGTCGGTGCCCAGTATCTTTGGCTTGATCGGGTATTCGTTTGGAGCGCCGATAAATCCAATTTCGTCTACCAGCTTGTGCAGGCTTATAAACCCGGCACATTCGACACCTCGTTCGTCTCCTCCGACAATATCGTCAATCCGCGCACGATGAATGCGCTGTACGATCTGAAGCCGCGGCTCCGGCATGCCAAACCATTCGGCCGCGAGCTGTTGACCGGAGGAGAGCTCAACAACAAGCAGTTCAACGATTTCAACTACGGCAGCTGGCTAAATGAGCTGTACGAGAAGCCGCACACTTATACGCCCCGCATTTTGAAGGATGGTTCGGATTCGGTCGGCGTGCTGGGTGCGCTCAACCGGGTCTATCTCAACATCGGGCTGTTCAGCGAGGAATGGCTGCTGCATTTCCGGCCATTTACCGGCGGCAAGCGGTTGACCCCGATTCGCATCGCGGATGCGAATCGTAACTCGGCGTACTGGCAGGCCACCGAACAGCAAACACCCTATATGGCGGAGTTCCTGTTGGCCGCTGCGCAGCCCGATCGGTTATCCGATCTGCCCGACGCCGACCGTGCTCGCTACTTGACCGCCGACAAGGCGACGCTCGATCGCGGCAAGGTCGTGTTTGCCGAGCGCTGCGCCCGTTGTCATTCCAGCAAACTGCCCGAACCGTTGGAGGGCATGCAAGGACCGGGCAGCGAGCAATGCAATGGACCAAACTATCTGAGCTGCTGGAACCGCTATTGGGCCTCGACCAAGACCGACGATTTCAAGCGCAAGATGCTTGCGATCGTGCAGAAGGACGACTTCCTCAAGGACAATTTCCTCTCGAGCGATTTTCGTGTGCCGGCGAGCCTGCTGCAGACCAACGCTTGCAGTCCACTGGGGCGAAATGCGTTGGCCGGCAACATTTGGGATAACTTCTCTTCGCAAAGCTACAAGAGCCTACCACCGGTCGACGATATCATTACGCAGGATCCATTCACCGGCGAGAATCGCCCGATTAAAATGCTGGCCGGCGGCCGCGGATACACGAGACCGCCTTCGCTCATCAGCCTGTGGTCCACGGCGCCCTTCCTGCTCAACAACGCACTCGGGCCGTTCAACTACAACCCCTCGGTCGCAACGCGCATGGCTGTGTTCCAGGCCAGCATCGAGCAGATGCTGTGGCCAGAAAGGCGGACACCCGACGACATACTGAGCAGCAAGGACGTTGGACTGATTCAGCGCACAGATTCGACAAGCTGGATCATAGTGCCGTCGGGCTTCCTGCCTGGATTTGTGAAGGCGCTACGCGGACCGATCGAACTGGTATTTCCCAATCTGTTTGCCGAGAACGGCGACGTGAAAATCGGGCCGATCCCCAAGGGGACGCCGGTGGGTCTGGTCGGTAATTTCGATCCGTTACCTGAGGAAAGAGGCTGGTGGGCAGGTTTGTCGCGAGGGTGGAAGCTGCTCGGATTGGTCTGGCAGGTGCGGAACACCCTGGCGGCGATGCCGGACAATGCTGATGACGCGACGGCGGCGCGTGTCTTCGGGCTGTTGGGACGGAACCTCTATGAATTCAGCGCCTGTCAGGACTACGTCGTCAACCGCGGTCACTACTTTGGCACCAATAAGTTCGGCGAGGAGCCAGGCTTGAGCGATGCCGACAAACGCGCGCTGATCGAATTCCTCAAGACGTTCTAAGGGAGACGGCCGGCGTTACGGCAACTTGTCGTATTCCCGGCGAAAGGCTTCATCAATCTGTTCGGCTCCCGCGCCGAGGGATTTATAGCCGCAAGAATCGCAAATATTGATGGCTACCGTCACACGAAAGTGGACATAGCCTTTGTCGCTCAATTGCCGAAGATTCAGCTCCCTGAAGGAGCTGGAGAGTCGCCCCCGCTTGCATAAGCTGCAAACAGCGACATCGTCTTCGGTTGCCATTGGCCAACCCCTGACCTTGGAAACCAGTAAGACCAGTTTGCATGGGGTTGTTTAGTGCCTGTATGAGCTACTTCACTCTCGGGCGCGGCGGCGATCTTCGTCGAAGCTCTCATTGCCGTTCGGCTCCCGACGCGGCGCGTCGTTCAGTTTGTGCCGTAATTTGCTGATTTCGTGATAGGCGATCTTGCGCACGCGGTTCACCAGGCCGAGAGGCCTGTGCTCGGGCAGGGAATGCCACGGGCTGAACGACAGATTCTCGCAGAAAACGGCCTGTTCCGGCGACATGCAGTCCTGGATCGGAATCATGATCGTGCCGACGCGCTCCGGCTTTGAATCGGCTTCTCGCCATAGCTTTTTCGAGTTCTCGATCGGCGTGCTGCTCTCGTCGACGTAGCGCTGGATATAGAAGTCGAACCACACCTCGTTTCCGGCCAGCGTCTTGTTCATTTCTTCCTTGAGGGAGAATTTCCAGCCGAACCGGGCGAGCTGGCGGCTGAAGATATTCGGCTTGTTGTGCAACCGCGGCTTGGCCGTGTATTTGACGGCAAATTTTTTCTCGGCATCGACGCCGAACCGGTACGGCGTCATCGACCAATATTGCTGATAGAGCGGGTTGTACATGAAATTAAGGTTGGCGAGAAAGGCCTTCGGCGCTTCCGACAGCCAGCGGAGCTGAAGCAGCGACACCAAATATTGGTCGATCCAACCGCCGCGCAGAAACCACTCCAGCACTTTTCTGTAGCGCTTCAGATCATCGACGAAGAAACGCGGATGGCTGATCAGGATGAAATCCTGCGTGTGCTTCTCGTCGTCCATCAGTTTCGCGCCGGGCACGCCGGTAAGCTTGATCGCCATGCCGCGCGCGTCGAACATCCATGCCGGCCGCGGCTCTGAATTGCCGTTGGAGAACCGGATCCAGGCTTTGTACTGGCGCCCCCGCACGAAAACGCCCTGGCACAGCTCCTCGCGAAGATTCTCGTCCACCTGAAAGATCGCGTGCACGCAGCCATTGTCAAAGGCGTGCGCGTCGCGGCGCGCCGGGCCGCGACCTTCCTCGAAGTGTCCGGCAATCGCACGCTTGATACTCTCGACGAGCTCGTCTGTGTATTGCTTCTCGAGCGCCCGGCTGCCCTCGTAATAGCTTTCGCCGAGAGCGACATCGAGATCCGGCTCGGTAGTCTTGGTGTTTGGCACGGCTTAGATTTTCACGGAGGGTTTCTGTTTCGCGCCAGTGGTTCGACCGGTGCTGGCTTCGCGCAGCGCGTCGAGCGATTCCATCGCTTTGAGCTCCCACATCCGGGCGCCCTGGCGGCGCGCGATCGCAATGGCGGATTCGTAGCAAGCCTCGATCTCCGAGGCCGGCTTGTGCTGACCGCGCAAAATATCGCCGCGCAAACGGATCACTTCGGCTTCGTACCAACGGCCGCCGCCGGCCCTGATCTCGGCCGACAGCCGGTCGACGATCTCCGCGGCCTTCGACCATTGATGGTCGGCCGCAAGCGCGCGCGCCAGCAGGTAATGGGAGAATTGCATCCAGATCAGCGTTCCGGTTTTCTCCAGGGCACGGATGCTGCTTCGAATGTCGGCAAGGCCTGCCTCGAGTTCGCCGAGACCGAGACGCGCCCAGCCGCGCAGCATGAGCCCGCCCGCAACCCATTGCGGGAAACCAAGCTCATTTGATTGCGTGACTGTCCGGTCTGCGACCGGAAATGCGGCTTGCGGATTGCCGGCACAAAGATAGGTGCCGGCAAGGAACGAGAGCACGTAGCATATGCTGTGGGGATGACGCAGATGCTGCGCGTAACCGAGCGCGTCGAGGGAGTGGCCCACGCCCTCGTCGATGTCGCCCGAAAGCGCCATCACGACACCGAGATAAACCTGTGCCGTTGCCTTGAAATCGTGTGAAAAAATCAGTGCCAGCGGAGCGTGTTGCTCCGGATCATAGAGAGCCATTGCCTCCTGCAACTCGCGTTTCGCCGGGGCCAACTCGCCGAGCATGAAAAGAGACATTCCGAGCACGCGGTGTCCCATCAGCAAGGCGGTCTTGTCGTTGCGCTCCGTGGCGAGCGCCAGGAGATCCTGGGCCACCGCGCGCGCTTTTTGAATTTCGTCGCCCATGAGGTGGGCGCCGACGAGTCCGTTCAAGACGGCGAAAATCTGCGGGCCGCTGCCGAGCTCCTTGCACAGGTCCAGGGCCCGGTTGAAGGCAACAATAGTCTGCGGCGCGCCGAAGCCCTTGGCCGCGATCGACGCGTTTGCGAGGGACTGTTGCAGCTGCAGTTCCAGATCAAGCCGCGTCTTGTCCTGCGGCAGCTCCTCGAGCAGCTTGAGGGCCGGTCTAAAATGGGTAATCGCTTCCATGAAGGCCGAGCGTTTGCTCGCCTGCCGGCCGGCCTTGAGCCAGTGGTTGATCGCGGGCGTGAACTCGCGCGCCTGCGTGAAGTGGTAGGCGACGACCTCCGGTGCGCCATCCGCGACGTCGATGAATTTGGTGGAAAGCGTCTCGGCGATGCGCATATGCAGCGGCTGGCGTTCGCTGCGCAGCATGCTGGCATAGGCGGTTTCCTGCACGAGCGCATGTTTAAAAGAGTAGGTCTCAATGGCGCTGAATTCGCGCCGCGACAAAAGCCCGGCCTCACGGAGGCGGTCTACCGCTGCGCGGACCTCGTGCGGCGGTGCCGGGGCGGTTGCCTCGAGTAGGTCGAAAGCAAACTCGCGTCCTATGGCCGCGGCGATCTGCGCGACGGTCTTTGCGGAAGCCAACTGATCGAGTCTCGCCATCAGCGAGTCGTGCAAGGTGTCGGGAACGGCCGTGCTCCACGGCGCGCCGCCCGAGGCGCCTTTTTCGCCGCTGGCCAGAACCGTATTGGTGACTTCCTCGACGAAGAGCGGCACGCCGTCGGTCTTGGAAATGATCTCGCCAACCACCGGTGTCGGCAGCTTGCCGCCCTGGTCGATCGCTTCGACCATCGATGCGACCTGCGTCGGTGAGAGCCGGTTGAGGCTGATCGAGGCGTCCGCCCCGCCCAGCGCGCGGTATTCCGGCCGGAACGTCGCGATCAGCAGCATGCGCCAATTCGGCAGGCTCTCCCGGATCATCTCCAGCATCTGCGACGAGGTGTGGTCGATCCAGTGGATGTCTTCGGCAATCAGAATGACCGGCTGCTGCTCGCAATGCGCGCGCAGCATTTCGACCATCGCCAGGAACGTCCTTTGCTTCTGCTTCTGCGGCGTCAGGTCGAGCGGTGGATATTGTCCCTCCTCGGTCGGAATTCCGAGCAGCGGCGCGAGCAGCGGCACGATCGACGCGCGTCGCGTCGGCGAAATGTCGTCGATCAGCGCTTCAAGGCGTTCCAGTTTGGTCGATCCGCGGGCCTCGTAGCCGCTGCCCAGGACGTCATCGACGTGGCGGATCACCGGATACCAGGGACTGCTCATGTGGTAGGACGAGCATTGGAACAGGAACACGCGGCAACTGCCGTGCGGCATCTGGTGCCGGAAGCTGTTCACAAGCCGTGACTTGCCGATGCCCGGCTCGCCGGAGACGGCGACCAGCTGTCCCTGTCCCGTCTTCGCTTTCTCAAATGCATCGCGCAGTACCGTCAACTCGGCCTCGCGGCCGATGAGCGGCACAATGCGTCCCGAACGGCGTGCCTCGAACCGGCTCGCCTTGCTGCGGCGCAGGACGCCCGAGACCGCGATCGGCTCCAGAAATCCTTTGACGTCCTGATCGCCGAGGTCCTCGAACTCGAACAGGTCGCCGATCAACCGACGTGTGGCCGGCGCGACCAGGATCTGGTTGGGTTTTGCGAGCTGCTGCAGGCGGGCGGCGAGGTTAGGCGCGTCGCCGACCAGCGCAAATTCGCGGCTCGGTCCGTCCCCGATCAGATCGCCGACGACGACGAGGCCGGTCGCAATGCCGACGCGCATTTCCAGGTGCGGCACGCCCTCGAAGGACAGTTCCGAAACGAGCCTGATGCCTTCCAGCGCAGCCTGGACAGCGCGCTCGGCGCTATCTTCGTGCGCGGCGGGAAATCCAAAATAGGCCAGGATGCCGTCGCCCATATAGCGGGCGATTCGGCCGTCAAATCCGAAAATTGCGCTTTCGCAGGAACGCTGAAATGCGCGCATGATGTCGCGCAGATCCTCGGGGTCGAGCCGGCTCGAAAGCTCAGTCGAGCCGACCATGTCGCAAAAGACAACGGTGAGATTCCGCCGCTCTGCCTTGATAGCACGTGACGCGGACGGCGACCGTTCCTGACTCGACAACTGCGTCACTCTCGGCCCTTTCGCGAGTCGCCCGAACAAACGTTTTATCGTTACTTTATATCATTCTTTCGTGACACGATCATCTCGCGCTTGCGGTCAATTGTCCGGGCATCCGCAATGATGACATCAGCTGCCTTTTCCGCAGCCATGTAAATCGCACTCAGAATAAACAAACCTGGAATTTTCGGAAAAATCGACGCATCGACGACGCGCAATCCCTGCGTGTCCCGAACCTTGAAGCGCGCATCGAGCACGGCGTCTCCGTCGTCATCGGCGCCGATCTTGCACGTCCCGCAGGCGTGATGACCCCATGCGTAGTCCCGCACGAACTGGGTGAGCTGCGCGCGCGTGCGGACGTGCGGGCCTGGGGCGATCTCGTGCATGAGGCTCGCCGTGCGGCCGGTAATTTTACGGACGAATTCGATGCCGGCGGCGATCGCGTGCGCGTCTTCGCCGACATCGGGCGTCGTCGGGTCGAAGTAGTTGAGATTGATGATCGGTCGATCGCGCGGATCGTCCGTGGCAAGCTGCACCCGGCCGGCACGGTTCTTCGTGTGGCCCTTCAGGATGCACCAGGTGAAATAATTCTTTTTGCGTCCCCATTCGGAATACCGGGGCTTGTAGCCGGCGAAATGTCCGGGAATTCCGAACACGAACAGGTCCGGATCCGGCTGACCGAGATTCGAACGCTTGATCATCGCCAGCACGACGCCGTTGGTCGTGTACAGGCCGTGACCGTTGCGCCAGTCAGCGAACTCCCTGTCATGCGGCTTTAGCTTGGCATGCTTGAGAATGGCAAAGTCGTTGTCCATCTTGTGGACGACGCCGACCTCGAGGCGATCCTGCAGATTTCTGCCGACGCCGCGCAGCGCGACATTGATCCTGATCTTGTGCCGGGCCAGTTCCTTGGGATCGCCAATTCCCGACAGCATCAGGAGTTGCGGCGTGTTGAAGGTCCCTCCGGCGAGAATGACCTCGCGGCGGGCATAGACCTGCTTCGGAGCGGAATTGGATTTGTGCCGGTGTGCAACCGGGTCGGCGCGATAAAGATGCTTGCCTTCCAGAAATTCGACGCCAACGGCGCGATTGCCCTCGAGCAGAACTCGCGTCGCAAGAGCGTTCAACCGAACCTTCAAATTCTTCGGCATCCGATTTACGGCGTCGCGGATGTGCTCGCGTGTTCCGGCGCGCATGCCATCCTTGGCCGTCAGGGGCACGAAGACAGGGCCTTCGGTGCCGTCGCGCAGGTTCAGCCAGCTGTTCGGATCCAGCAGGCTCGACAGCCAGGACAGCGCGCGGTGCATCACGCCGATACGCTTCAGGCCGGTCGGATCGCCGAAGCTTTCCAACAGGGACTTCAAGCGGTGCTGGAGCCCCAACGCATACCAGACATTGGAGGTAAAGCAGGTCTGCGCGGCCGCCATCACCAGGCGCAGCAGCACGGAATCGCGCAAGAGCAAAGTTGCGTCCGCTATCGCCGTCGGCATCCAGCCGTGGAATCCGTGGCGACCGAAATTGACCCTCCGGTACCAGGGGCGGTTCAGATATCCGCAGCGTTCGAGCTTTTGGAAATACTTCCGCATGCGCCCGCCGCGCCAGGTCTTGTCGCCCGTCAACTCCGCGATGTGGTTCCAGTCGTTGTTATGGGGCGCGATGAAAATCAACGCGTGATGCGCGGTGCAGCCGCCGAGCGTGCCCGCGCGCGGATAGAAGATGCCCTTGCCCGGCAGGTAGTTGGTTTTATCCCTCTTTTCCTGCTCGGGATCGGCGTAGTGGTGGACGAAAAATTTCCACGCGAGTTCATCGTTTTCCGAGCTGAGCGCATGAAAGGCGGGGACCTTGTAGTCGTAGGGCTCCTTGTCGTCGCCGGCTTCGAGAATGAGGACGCTATAGCCGGCTTCGGCAAGCCGCACGGCTACCGGCCCGCCACCGGCGCCGGATCCTACGACAATGTAATCGTATTCATTTTCCAGCTTGTCTGCTGACATGCGGGGCCTCGCGCACAAGGAACTATAGAGGAGCGGGAACTTTTGCGTAAGCGCGCCGGGCCAACACCACTAATCGGCGATGAATAGAAACCCGGGAAGTACGGGTTCTTGCTCAAGGCCAGAACTGACGCGCCGCTTCGACAACCAATGCAAGTTTCCGGCGCTCGTCGTCTTCGGTGACCGGATTGCCGGCAACGGTGCTGGCAAAACCGCATTGCGGGCCGATGGCAAGGCGGTCGAGGTCGATGTGGCGGCTCGCTTCGTCGACGCGGCGTTTGAGCGCATCGAGGCTTTCCAGCGCGGCCGTCTTCGAGCTGATCACGCCGAGCACCACGCCCTTGTTCTTCGGCACGAAACGCAGCGGCGCGAAATCGCCGGCGCGCGGCGTGTCATATTCGAGCAGGAAGTGGTTCACCTTGGTGTCGGCGAAAAAGCGTTCGGCGACCGACTCGTAACCGCCGGCGCCGAGATAGTGACCCTTGAAATTACCGCGGCACATATGCACGCCGATGGCCACCTCCGCTGGGCATTTGGCGACGGCGTCGTTGATGCTCTTGATATAGAGATCGACGAGCGCGTCCGGATCGCTGCCTGAACGCTTGATCTCGTCGCGGATTGCCGGATCGCACAGAAGCGCGACGGCGACTTCGTCGAGTTGCACATACCGGCAACCGGCCTTGGCGAGCTCGGCAATCTCCTGCTGAAACACTTTCGCAAGATCGGCAAAAAATGAATCGACGTCGGAATAAGCCGCACGATCGGCGTAGTCATTGCAGCGGTAGAAGTGCATGGTCGAAGGCGCGGGGAGGGTGATCTTGCCGGTCAACTTTGTTGCGCCGCGCAGGAACAGGAATTCATCGAGCGCCAGCGGCTGCAGCCGCTTTATTTTTTTCGTGGCATACGGCGCCGTAAACTCGACCTCGTGGCCGGCGTCGTTGCGGAATTTGAACGAAGCCGGCTTGATGGCGAAGCCATCGGTACGCTCGACGAAGCGCCCCCAATAGGAGCCGCGGCGGAATTCGCCATCGCTCACCACCTTGAGCCCGACCTGCTCCTGCATCGCGAGGACGTCGCGGATGCACTGGTCCTGCAACTTGCCGAACTCGGCATCGCTGATTTCCCTGGTGGCATGCCGGCGGAACGCCTGCCGCAGCGCGGCGGGGCGCAGCAGGCTGCCGACATGATCGGCACGGAACGGCGGACGGCCTTGGGCGGCGGCACTCATGCACGCGGTCTCCGCAAATTCTATAGTCCAATAGACAGACTGTAGATCGCCGGTACGGCAGAAGACAATGGCCTCGCTGCCGAAAGCATGCGACAATCTCGGCGTCCTTCGGAAATGTCCGACGCGAGCGAATGGAATGAACGTTCTCGCAATGCCGTCGACCCGGCGCAGCGCCAGCCAGCGCCGGCGCGCCCCGCAGATCATCGATGCGGCCGCGCGCGTCTTTGCCGAGCGCGGCTTTCATGGCGCCACCACCCAGGATATCGCCGACGTACTCGGGATCCGGCAGGCCAGCCTCTATTACTATTTCTCGTCGAAGGAGGCGGCGCTGGAGCTCGTCTGCCTCAAGGGCGTCGAGGGCTTCTTCGAGGCCGCCAAGACGATCGCGGCGCGACGGGAAAGCGCACAAAAACGGCTGATTTCATTGATCGGGTCCCATCTGTCGCCGCTGGTCGACCGGGCCGATTTCGTCAAGGTGTTCCTCAATGAGCGCCAGCATCTGCCGCGCGAAAGCCGCCGCCGCATCGGCCGCTGGTCGCGCGGGCTTGAGCGCATCTTCGAGGACGTGATCAAGGAGGGCGTCGCCAAAGGCGAATTCCGCGCCGATCTCGACGTGCGTCTGGCGACTTTGGCCATACTCGGCATGTGCAATGCGGCATCGAGTTGGCAACGCAAGGAAAACATCGACGTCAACGACATTGCCGAGGAATTCGCGCGCCTGATGACCGACGGGATGGGCAAGCGCCCCACGGTGCGGCGCAGGCGCCGCTGACCGCCAGCGTTGCTTGACGCGCGTCTCGATATGGAATTCGATAAAGCTATAGAATTTCGCTGAGCCAAGCGCGGAAAGAGCGCAGGATGACCGTCACGGTCGATCGCGACAGGCTGCGCCGCACCACCGCTCCGCACCTTCTGTGCGAGCGGGCGCGAACAATGCCGGATTCGGTCGCCTTCCGCTCCAAGCATTTCGGCATCTACCGTGAGCGCCGCTGGCGCGGCTACGCGGCATCGGTCGCGCACGCGGCGCGCGCGCTGCAGGACCTCGGTATTGCGCGCGGTGAGCGCGTCGCCATCATGGGTGATGTCTGCGAAGAGTGGATGGTCTGCGATCTTGCAGCGCAATCGCTCGGTGCCATTACCTACGGCATCTATCCGACCGCGGCACCCGCCGAAGTCGAGTACCAGATGCGCGATGGCGGGGCCTGCGTCTTCATCGCGGAAGATCAGGAATATGTCGACAAGATCCTGCCGATGACGGACCGGCTGCCGGATCTGCGCGCGATCGTCGTGCTCGATGATTCCGCGATGTTCGGCTATGCACACGAGAAGCTGCACCGCTTTGCGGATTTGCTGGCCGCCGCGGAAAAGCCCGACCTCGCCTGGCTCGAGAAAAAACTGGCGGGGCTTTCGTCGGCCGATCCGGCTTTCATCGTCTATACCTCAGGCACGACCGGTCATCCGAAGGGCGCGCTGGTCAGCCACGGCAAGCATCTTGCCGCCACCGACACCGTCATCGCGCATTATCCGACGCTGCGCGAAAAGCCGCACCGGACCGTGGTCTATCTGCCGATGTGCCACGTGCTCGGTCGCGATGTCGCCATCACCCTGCCGCTGATGTCGCGACTGGTACCGCATTTCGGCGAGGACCCGGAGGATTTCGCAGCCACATTGTTCGAGGTCGCACCGACGGTGATGTTCACCGTGCCGCGTTATCTGCAGAAGTTCGTCTCGCATGTGCTGGTTGGCGTGCTCAATTCCAGCCGCATCAAGCGCGGCGCCTACGAATTGGCGGTGCGGTTTGCGCGCAAACATGCGCGCCGCCGTTGGGACGGCACGGCGTCCGGCCTGCAGGAAGCCGCCTACCAGGTGCTGCAGGCGCTGGTTTTCCGGCCGATCCTCAATAAGCTCGGCTTTGACCGGCTGGAGCTCGTGGTCAGCGGCGGGGCTTCGCTGCCGGCCGAAACCGCCGCCCTCTGGCAAATCTACGGGGTCAACGTCGTCGAAATGTACGGCCAGACCGAGGAAGCGGGCGGCATCATCGCCGGCCAGCGCGGTCCCTTCGCGCGGCCGGGTAATGTCGGCACGGCCGTCGACGGCGTTGAGGTTACGCTTGCTGACGACGGCGAGGTGCTGGTGCGCAGCCCGGATCTGTTCGACTGCTACTGGCAAAACGACGAAGCAACGCGCGAGGTCATGCGCGCCGACGGCTGGCTTCGCACCGGCGATATCGGCGAGTGGCGCGACGGGGCCTTGCGTCTGGTCGACCGCGCGCGCGACTTCATCGTCACCGTCGGCGGCAAGACGATTTCGCCGTCTTTTATCGAGAACGCGCTGCGCGCGAGCCCCTATGTGGCGGAGGCCGTGGTGTTCGGGCATGGCCGCAAATATCTGACGGCCGTCATCGAGATCGACTTCGACACCGTCGCCGACTGGGCGCGCACCAACAATGTCGGCTACACCGGGTTCACCAGCCTTACCACGCATCCGCAGATTGAAAGGCTGATGCGTGCTGAGATTGACCGCGTTAACGGCGATCTTGCGCGCGTCGAGCAGATCAAGTCGTTCCGCATCTTGCCGAAGGCGCTCGACCCGGAAGAGGAGGGCGAGCCGGTGACGCCGACGCGTAAAGTCAAACGTAAACTCATGTACGAGCGTTTCCGCGATCTCGTCGATGGAATGTACGATGACAGCGAAGAACGGCTGATCGCAGCCGGAGCGGGCGATGTAAAGTTTTAGAGGACGCAAACAATGACAACGGGAGGGACCACCATGTTCAAGAAGGCTTTGCTCGGCGCCTTAACGGCGACCGCTTTTGCGCTGCCCGCGGCCGCGCAGGATTACGTCGTCGGCGTCACGGCCGCGCTCACTGGCCCGCCGTCGAGCACTTATGCGCCGGCGGTCGACGCGATGCGTCTCTATATCGATCGCGTCAATGCCGCCGGCGGCGTCAACGGCCGCAAGATCAAACTCGTGATCGAGGACGACGGCGCGCAGCCCTCGAAGGCCGCGGCCAACACGAAAAAGCTGATCACGCAGGACAACGTCGTCCTGATGGTGAATGCCAGCCTGTCCTCGACCTATGCGCCGGTGATCGCCGAAACCAAGAGCGAGAACGTTCCGCTCTTGTTTGCCAGCGGTGTCTGCCCGCAAAGCGTCTATCCGCCGGCCGATCCGCTGCAGTTCTGCACCACCGGCTATGCCTCGCATTTCGACAGCCAGGCGACGCTCGACTTCATCAAGGCGACGGCGAAAGGCCCGGTGAAGATCGGCTTCTCGGCAATGGCGATCCCGCTCTCGCGCGGCGAGATGGACTACGCCATGGAGCTCTCGAAGAAGGTCGGCATGGAGCCGGTGGACCAGGAGGTGATCCCGCCGCCAACCGCCGACTACACGCCCTTCGCCACCAAGCTCAAGGATGCCGGGCCGAACTGGGTCTATTCCTGGGCGCCGTGGGTCACGCAGGTGCGCACGCTGGAAGCGCTGCGCAAGCTCGGCTGGAACGACGACTACATCGCCTGGGGCCATCTCGAGGCCGAAGCCGAGCTGGTGCGGCTGAAGGATGGCAAGTTCTATGTCGTCAATTCAAACGCCTTGTTCGAGGATGGCTTGCCGATCCAAAAGGAGATCGATGCCGCCGCCAAGCAGGCTGGTTCGAAATATCCGGGGCAGACCATGACCGAAGGCTGGATCGGCGGCATGGCAATCGAGGCGGCGCTGAAGGCGGCCGGCGCGGGGGCTGACCGCGCCAAGCTGCGCAGCGCGATGGAGAACCTCACGATCGACACCAAAGGCCTGCGCGGCGGGCCGATCGTGTGGACCAAGGACAACCACTTCCGCACGCAGCTCTACTACCGCGTCTATAAGTGGGACGGCAGCAAGATCGCGCGCGTGCAGGACTGGAAGAACTACGCGGTGAAGTGATCCGCGTAGAGTAGTCATACGGCGGTGCGGGCCGGCGTGCCCGTGCCGCCGATATCAGTCTGTCCGGACACTTCTCGTGCAGCTTGCCGTCAACATCGTCGTCCTCGCGTCGATCTACGCGCTGATCGCGTGCGGCTATGTGCTGATCTACCGCGTCAGCCGCGTGCTCAATCTCGCGCACGGCGAGCTGATGATGCTCGGCGCCTATATGGTGCTGGCGACTGCATCTCTCTTCAACGGGCATCCCGTCATCGCGCTGGCAGCGGCGATCCTCCTGAGCCTGCTGGTCGGCGTGCTGGTCTACGTCTTTCTCATGCGCAAGATGACCGGCGAGATGGTTCTCGCCGCGATCCTCACGACGGTGGCGCTCGGCATCCTCATCCGCGGCCTGGTGGTGCTGATCTGGTCGGCGCAGCAGCAATATCCGGCGCAGGCGCTCGGCGTGCCGAATCCGTCGCTGGTGTTGTTCGGTGGCGCGCGCGTCTCGATGTGGTCCGCCGTGCTGGTCGGCACGACCGTCATTGTCTATGCGGCGCTGTTTGCGTTCCTGCGCTTCGGCCGCTGGGGCATGCGCATGCGCGCGGCCGGGCAGAACCCGCTGCTTGCGGCGCAACGCGGCATCAACCTGCACGGCGTCTATGCGCTGGCCTGGAGCCTGTCGACGCTCACCGGCGCGCTCGCCGGTATATTGATGGCGCTCGATTCCGGCGTGACCGGCGGCATGCCGGTGATCGGGCTCAAGGCCTTTCCTGCGGCGCTGGTCGGCGGCCTCGACAGTCTCGTAGGTGCGCTGGCCGGCAGCCTGATCATCGCCGCAGCCGAGGTGCTGCTCATTTATTATGTCGACCCGCTGCTGTCCGACGTCGTGCCGTTTCTTGTGCTGATTGCGATGCTGATCGTGCGCCCCTGGGGCCTGTTCGGCACGCGCGAGGAGCTCGACCGTGTTTAGGCCGGTGCCGCGCGCCAGCGGTTATTTTCGCACCGGCTACGGGCAGGACCTGGCGCTGGTGCAGACGCGCGCCGAGCGCATCGGCCTCGCCATATTTGTGGTGATCCTCGCGGGATTTCCGTTCGTAGCATCGCCCTTCGCCCTCGATCTCGCCTGCCAGGTCTTCCTTGCTTCGGTCGGCGCGCTCTCGCTGATGCTGCTCACCGGCTATGCCGGGCAGATCTCGCTCGGCCATGCGGGCCTGATCGCCGCGGGCGCCTTCACCACCGGAATTCTCGCGCGCGAAATTCACGCGCCGTTCTGGATCACGTTGCCGGCGTCGGCCGTCACCGGAATCGTGCTCGGTTTCGTGTTCGGCCTGCCGTCGCTACGGCTGCGCGGGCTCTATCTCGCGGTGAGCACGCTGGCGCTGCATTTCGTCGTCATCTATCTCGGTGGCGAATACGAGACCAAGCGCGGCTTCTCGACCGGCATCCTTGTCGAGCCGCCGAGCCTTGCCGGATTCAAGCTGAGCGGTGGCCGGTTCTGGTATTTCGTGCTGTTGGCGGCCGCGGCGCTCAGCCTGCTCATCTGCATCAATCTGCTGCGCAGCCGGTCCGGACGCGCCTTCCGCGCCGTGCATGCGCGCGAGACGGTCGCGGAGGCGCTCGGCATCAGCATCGCCAGCACCAAGCTGCTCGCCTTCGTGATCTCGTCGGCTATGACGTCGGTCGCCGGCTGCCTGTTCGCCTATTACCGCGGCTTCGTATCGGTCGAGGCCTTCGACCTGTTCCTGTCGATCCAGTACGTGGCGATGATCATCATCGGCGGCATGGGCTCGCTGCTCGGCGCGCTACTGGGTGCCGCGTTCGTGACACTATTTCCTTATGCGATCGAGGCGCTGCTGCATCTTCTGCCGAATGCCGACAAGCTCGCTGGCGATATCTTCGCGGTGAACTACGCCTCCTTCGGCGTGGTGATGATCCTGTTTCTGGTGTTCGAGCCGCTCGGGCTCGTCGGCATCTGGCACCGGCTGCAGAACTATTTTCTGCTCTGGCCCTTCAAATACCGGCCGCTGGCGGGAGCGCGCAAATGAGCCTGCTGCAGGTCGAGAAGATCGAGGTCGTCTACAAGCGCGTGATTACCGCCGTGCAGGGCGTCACTTTGTCGGTCGGCGCGAAGCAGATCGTGGCCATCCTCGGCACCAACGGCGCCGGCAAGACCACGACGTTGCGCGCGATCTCCGGATTTCTCGGGCTCGACGACGCCCGCATCACCGAGGGCGCGATTTCGTTCGCGGGGAGGCGGATCGACAATGCGCCGCCGCACGACATCACCGCGCGCGGCGTCGTGCTGGTGCCCGAGCGCGACAAGGTCTTTCCCAACCTGACGGTTGCCGAAAACCTGGCGGTGCCGGTCTCGCGCGCGGGCGCGGCCGAGCGCCGCCGCCAGGATGAGCAGATTTACCAGCTGTTTCCGCGCCTTGCCGAGCTACGCCAGCGGGTCGGTGGGCTGTTGTCGGGCGGCGAGCGGCAGATGCTGGCAATCGCCGGTGCGCTGATGTGCCGGCCGCGCCTTCTTCTCGTTGACGAGCTCTCGCTCGGGCTCGCGCCCGTCGTCGTGCAGGATCTCACGCGACGCCTGCTCGCGGTCCGCGACGAGCTCGGCATTGCGATCCTGCTCGTCGAGCAGAGCGCCGCGGCGGCGCTGACCATCGCCGACCATGCCTATGTGATGGAGAACGGCCGCATCGTGCTCGACGGCGACCGCGAGCGGCTCAAGAGCCATCAGGACGTGCAGGAATTCTACCTCGGCCAGGCCAGCGGCGAGCGCCGCTCGTACCGGGCCGTCAAGCAATATCGCCGGTCGCGGAGGTGGTATGGCTGAGCTCGACGTCGCGCATTTATGTCTGCGTTTCGGCGGTCTGACCGTGCTCGACGACGTGTCATTTTCGGTTGCCGCGGGCGAGCTGTTCGCGCTCATCGGGCCCAACGGCGCCGGCAAGACCAGCGCGCTCAACTGCATCAGCGGCATCTATCGCGGCAGCGGCGCCATCCGTTTCCGCGGCGAGGACATTGCCGGACGCGCGCCGCACGAAATCGCGCGGCTCGGTCTCGCCCGCACGTTCCAGCACGGCGAGCTGTTTCCGCAGATGAGCGTCCTGGACAATTTGCTGACCGGCCGTCACGCGCGTATCCGCACAAACCCGGTGGCCGAAATGCTGTTCCTGCCCGGCGTGCGACGTGCCGAAATCGCGCATCGCGAGGCGGTCGAGCGCATTGTCGATCTGGTGGAGCTTGAACGCTACCGGCATGCCGCCGTCGGCAGCCTGCCGTTCGGGGTGCAGAAGATTGTCGGCTTTGCGCGCGCGCTTGCGCTCGAGCCTACCATCATGCTGCTCGATGAGCCGTCGGCGGGCCTCAACCGGGAGGAGCGGGAAGATCTCGCGCGCTTCATCCTGCGCATCAAGCACGAACTAAACATGACGATGATCTGGATCGAGCACGACATGCAGATGATCGCCGATCTTGCCGACCGCATCCACGTGCTCGATTACGGCCGCACGATTGCTGAAGGCATGCCCGAGCGCGTCCTTAACGATCCGAACGTGCTGGCAGCCTATCTCGGGGTCGAGGCGTAGCTTTGAATCAAGTGCTCTTGGCCTTCTTTCGAGAGCGCACCGACGTGTTCAGCGCGATCGCGGCGCGAACGAGTGCTTTCAACGCCTTTTCATTGACCTTGTCGCCTTCACCGATGTCGATAGCGCGGCGGGTGCTGCCTTCGAGGCTCGCGTTGAAAAGGCCTGAAGGATCCTTCAGCGCGGCGCCCCTGGCGAAGGTCATCTTCACGACCTCTTTGTACGTCTCCCCGGTGCAGATGATGCCATCGTGCTCCCACACCGGAACCCCCAGCATCGCGTTCGACGGTTTTCTCCATTTCACTTCCTCGACCACGTCCGGGTCGGCCTCCTTGATGAGGCTTCGGACGCGGGCGAGCACCTTGCCCCGCCAGTCACCCAGCTTCTTGATTCTAGCGTCGATCAGTCGAGAGGGACATTCTGCGCCTTTTGTTTCTTTCGCGCCGCTCTTCGTTTTCTTCATGGTCGCCGCGCCCGATATCCTGGCGCTTGGTACCATCCCGTCTCGTTTCCCCCAAGATGCTTGATGGGCTAAGCCTGGATTACCAGAGCCCGTCGGCGCGATCGAAGCCGCGAGACGAAGAGCGGGAGCGATACGGGGAGGATGCATACGAGCGCTCGGCAGTGCCAAAAGCAAACCACCCACCGCTCTGCACCTGTCCCTGCGATTCGCGATCCTCGCGATACTGTCCCTGCAACTCACGATCCTCGCGCGCCGGCGCGCGGGCCATCACCGGCTTGCTGCTGGCATTCTGAGGACGCGCGATGGGTGTATCCGCAATCATGCGCTCGTCGTTGCGCATAAGCTTCAGCGTCGCGGTGTCGAGGCCGTAGACGTCGTGCCGGAAATTCAGTTGCCCTTGCTTGTCGACGAAGGCGGTCTGATAGGTGACGTGGACTGGAATGGGCTGCTTCAGGTTGATGGTCCGCTCTTGGTCACCATAAAGGCTGCGGATGCGGGCGATGCTGTACCCCTCCGCCGGTTGCGAGAGCGACAGCAGCACCTCGGCATACTTCTCGGGATTCTCAACACGCATGCAGCCGTGACTGAAGGCGCGGCTGTCGCGCGCGAACAAATTCTTGTTCGGCGTATCATGCTGATAGACGAGGAACTGGTTCGGGAAGTTGAACCGGATTCGTCCGAGCGCATTGCGCTCGCCCGGCGGCTGGTAGACGCGGAGCGAGCCGTCGGGGTTATTGCTGACCCTCAACCCGATTCGCTCGAGGGCGCCCGGATCGCGTGCGAGCGCAGGCAGGTATTCGTTCCGAATGATCGAGGGCGGCACGTTCCAGGTCGGATTGACCGTGAGAAATTTCATCGTCTCGCTGAGCAGTGGGGTCGCCAGGTTGCCTGGTTTTCCGACCACGATTTTGGTGTGCCAGACGAGCGCATCGTCTTTGTAGACGCCGAGCGTGTAGTCGGGAATGTTCACGACCACATGAGTTTCGCCGAGGTCGCGTGGCAGCCACCGCCAGCGCTCCATGTTGGCGACGATCGAATCGACGCCATTCTTTTTCTGGCTTCGTTCATCCGCATCCTTGCCGCGATGCTTTTTGGATGCTTCGCGATCCTGAAGCGAGGTGGCTTGCTCGGGGGTGGCAAGTTCTTTCGCGAGCGCGGCTTTGAGGGCCACGAACCCCGGCTGTTGCGGCTCGAAACTCTGCAAGACGACATTCATGTCCGGTGCTGACGCGACCTTATTGAGAACCTCCGCCGGGTCGGCGGCGTGGTCAGGGTAAAGGATCGACGCACTCACGCGCGTGTAGCTCACGCGCCCGGAGCTCGCATGCCTGGCATAGCGCAGGATTGAGCCGGTGAGCTGCAACTCGGCTTTCGCCGCCTGCTCTTCGCTCAGATTTCCGGAGAGGTCGGGCGTCGGATAATCGCGCGGTTCGAGTCCCTCGCTCTTGATGTTGCGAAGAAAAGCGATGGCGCCTTCGGCGCGCTTCAACGCCTCGGGGCTGCCGGTCCAGATCGGTTGGTAATTCCGCGTCTGATAGAAGGCCCCGGCCGCCGTTTGCTCCGGCTTGCGATCGATGAAGCTGGAAAGGCTGCCGCTAACCAGCTCCTGAAGCTTGGACGGAGGCTGCGGCGCCGTCGAAGGTTCCCCCGTTAACGAACCGGGCGACAGCACAGCTGTTCCGGGATCGGACGGCCCGAGCTGCGCTGAAGCGGGCACTGTCATCCCGGCCAGCGCCGCAAAAACGAGGATCGCGGTTTTTTGCATGTTCTTTTCCCAAATGGAGCAAGCTGACAACCGCACGTCGCGCGATTGGTTCAGGCCACCGGTTCCGAATGAATCGCCGAATCGCCGGAACTAATTCCGGTTTCTCGAAATGGCCTCAGTCTCGCCGCGAATAAGCAGGATCGGCTCGTTACGCGCACGGACGGGGGACAATTGGGAGTTTTCTTCATGTCCGTGCGCTTACGCGCCGCTGCCTGCGGCGCTGCAATGATCTGTGGCTGCTCACCCGCAATGGCTCAGTCAGGAATCGCTTCGATCTATGCCTATGCGGGCGAAAAAACCGCCTCCGGCCAAAGAGCCAATCCGGGTGGATTCACCGCAGCACATCGCACGCTGCCGTTCGGAACGAAGGTCACGGTGACCAACAAGCGCAATGGACGCAGCGTGACGGTGCGGATCAACGACCGCGGGCCGTTCGTGCGCGGGCGCATTATCGATCTCACGCCGGCGGCGGCGCGTGCGCTCGGCTTCAACGGTCTGGCGCCGGTAGAGGTCACGAGGGAGTCGGCAGGCTGAGCCAAAAAAAGAGCCCCGCCGAAGCGGGGCTCTCGTTTCGGTTGTTGATTACTGGCTACGCTTTTCGTTTTGCTCGCTCGCGGCCGGGGGCTGCGACGGGCCCGTTTTCTGATCGCTCATTCCAGGCTGCGTGCTCTTCTCGCTGCTGCCCTGACCAGTGGTGGAGCTGCTCGGAGCTGAGCTGCGCTGGTCTTTCGGTGTCGCCGGAGTCGGCTGGGTGTTGCTCGAGCCCTTCTGCTCGGACGGACCCTTTTCCGGTGCCGCGTTTTTCTGCGCCTCCGACGGAGCCGCCTTTTGCGACGAGGATGGCGCCTGGCCAGTCGTGGCCTTCGGATCGGACTTCTGCGCGGCGCCCGAGCTCTGGCCGGTCGTTGACGACGACTGGCTGCTCGACGACGACGAGCTGGACGACGAGCTGGACGACGAGCTGCTTTCCGACTTCACCTTGATCTTGCCTTCCAACCCGAGGGCGCTAACGGTGCGCGTGTCGATGCGCCCGTTCGCCTCGAAGCCCCTCTTGCGCTGGAAGCTGGTCACCGCCACGCGAGTTCTCGTGTCGAACACCCCGGTGACGCGTCCGCGCAGGAAGCCTTCGCGGATGAGAACCGTCTGAACCTCGCGGATCTCTGGCTCGCTGAGGTCCACCACGGCCACTGTTGTGCTGGTCGTCGCGCTGCCGACACGCCCACCGCCGCCGAACGAAACGACGTCGACGATCTTGTGGCTGCGGTCCACGAACACGACCTGGTCCTCCACCACGAAGAAGCTGTACTCACGGTAGCGCGGGAAGGCCTCTGTCAGGACCGGGAATGTCGTCACTGACACGATACGGACGTCGCGCGGCACTACCGTGCCGGTATGGATCGAGAAGCTCACGCGATCCACGCGCGGAGCGTTCCGCGCGGACAGAACATCCCGCTGGATCGTCGTGCGCTGCTGGGAGCTGACCTGCACGCCGGCCTGCGACTTGATGCTGGCGCTCGACTCGGTTGAGTTGCTCTGCGTTGCCGAACCGCTCGTCTGGTTCTGCTTGGCGGCATTCGGATCCTGCGACTGCCGGTTCATCGGCTGCGTCTGGGACTTGCTGTCAGACGAGGCCTTGCTGTCGGGCGAGGCTTTGGTGTCGGACGAGGCTTTGGTGTCGGACGAGGCTTTGGTGTCGGACGAGGCTTTGGTGTCAGACGAGCCTTGGCCGGTTGTCGACTTTTCGGTCTTGTCCTTTGAAGCCTGACCGGTCGTTGACTTCTCGTCCTTTTTGCTGGCCGCGTTCTTGCCCGTGTCGGCCTTGTCCTTGGCCGACTCCTTGGCCTGGCCTTTGGTCGATTTTTCCGCAGGCTTGGCCGAGCTCTTGCTCTTCAGCTCATCCTTATCGGAAGCGCCTTGCCCGGTGGTCGATCTTTCGCTCTTTTCACTCTTCTGAGCCTTGCCCTGCGATCCGTTCATCTCGCGATGCGAGCCGGACGAGTCTGGGGTCATCTGACTGGATGGGGCACCACGGTCGCCCGCGCTGCCGGGACCGTCGCGCATGCCCTGGGCTGATGCCAGGCCCACACCTGCCATCAGTGCGACTGTCCCCATCAATAACGTTTTCAAGTTGCGTCTCATGGTCGTTCCTCTCTGGTCGTTGTTCCGTGACGGTTCGCCCGCCACTTCCAAGGGCAACAGACGCACACGCGATAACGTTCCCGGATTGCCGCGCTTGATTCATGCGGTTCGAGTTCCGGTCTTCATGAACGATTTTTCAGAATACGATGTGCGTGTCGTTTTGACGTAACGAGCTGCACTGCACAGCGGAACCAATGGAAAATCAGCACGTTGCATTGCGTCGGGGGACAACAGGAGGATACCCCTATGAGGCGACTCACCTTGGCCGTTGCAGCCGGCGCGTTGCTGGTTGCGACCCAGGCAAATGCAGGAAGTTTTCCCGTCAATAAGCTGACCGGCGCGGAAACTGGTCTGATCGATACGGTGGCCGTGCAGGTCTACGTGCACGAAGGTCGCCGTTATTGCTTCTATTTCGAAGGCTGGCAGGGGCCGGGCTGGTATCGCTGCGGCTTCGCATGGCGCCGCGGTCTGGGGTGGGGCGGCGTTTACGGCTGGAACAGCTGGAGTTACGGACCCTATGAGCGCCGGCATCATCACCAGGGCAATTGGCAAGATCACCGCCGTGGCGATCGCATCGGAGGCGAGTCCGGCTCGACGCGCAGCAAGTCCAGCGTTGAGACACGCACGCGCACCCGCACCACGACGGGTGCTCAAAGCAACACCCGCGTGCGGAGCACGACCGGCCAGAGCAACAGCCGCGTACGGAGCACGACCGGTCAGAGTAACAGCGGCGTGCGAAGCACGACCGGCCGCGGCGGAGCCGATGTGCAGTCCGGCGGCGGCGCGAAAATACAGGGCGGCGGAAACGCGACCCCGTCAGGCGGCAGCGGCGGCGCCAGTGTTGGCGGCAGCGCCGGCGGCGAAAAGAAATAGCAGCGCTTGATAACAGGATGAACCGCCGCGCTTCCGCGCGGCGGTTTCTTTTTGGCCAATTCGTTGGCCAAAGCTTGCGGCTTTGTGGCGGAGACGTGACGCAACTCTTGTTTGAATCGCCAGCAGGCATTTACGACGCGCGCGCGCATGCCGCATGATACCGGCGCATGGAACGTATGTTGCACTGCGTCTACTGCATGCTGCCGAACAAGCCTATCTACAGCCCAACAACAAGAAGAAACGGGAAACGCCTGTGGAGTCGTCGAACCCAATCAAGGGAGATGATCCATGGCCTACGTCCCATATACAGACGCAACGCGCGACCTCGTCACGGACAAACCTGAGCGTAAGCGCACCGGCTTTTTCCGCCGGCTGGTGAATGCGATGTACGTATCGCGTCAGCTCCGTGTGGCGAGTGTGGCGCGTTATTTTCCCTCGACGACGCGCATGTCGCGCTCGACATTGCCGGTGCCGAGCGCCTTGAGCGCTTCCTTGTAGGCAGGCGTATCGTGGCAGGCGAGCGCCTTGTCGAGGCTGTCGAACTCGATCAGCACCACCCGCTGGTTCATGCCGGACTCATAGGTTTTCGCCGGATTGTTGAGCGCCAGAAAACGTCCGCCGGATGACTCGATTGCCGGCAGCGCGAGCTTAGCATAGGCCTTCCAGGCGTCCGGGTTCGTGATCGAACGATAGGTCACCACCCAATAGGCCTTCGGCATGTCGCGCTCCCCCGTGTCGTTACGTCGGGGCGCAAACTACGGCGCAATTGCCTTGCGCAGCAAGGCCCGCGCATCATCGGTGCCGTCGAGCGGACGCAGCGTACGCCTCACAACCTTCCAGCCGTCCTTGCTGCGCTTGAGCTCCCAGCGGTTCGCCCCGACGCGGTGAATGCGGAAGCCGGTCGTGCTCCCGTGCCCTGACACTTCGCGCGGCGCAGCCTGCCGGTCGGGCGTGATGATCTGCAGATAAGAGAGGGCCACGGCGCTGTCGCCTTTGATCTCGACGCGCGGCAACCCGGCGAAGTGGCAAAGGCCTCCGGCAATCGCGGCCTCGTGTTCGGGTGTTTTCACCAGGGCCCCGATCGTGTCGTTGCCGCGCGCACCCTTGCCGCCGCCGAGATCCATCTCGCCGTCGGCAACGAACGCCTCGCGATAGTAGCGATCCGTTCCGGTGTCGGCGGCGGGCGGATGACTGGCGATGAGATGAAAGATGGCGAGCTTGTCTTCGATCGCGCGCACGCGGTCTTCCAGCGAATCACTCATTTGAATCCTCCAACGTTGGGATCAATTAATCCGGCCATTGGGGTATTTGAGCACAGAACGACGCCAATCGTGATGGAACTAACGGGGACTAATGTCGTTGCGGTCACAAAGTTGCCCGAGTTTCACATGACAAGCCGCACGTCCCCCACAACGCGTAGGCACTGCAACATCGGAGCCGACATGATTCGCACTCTCAGCCTGACAACGATTATGGTTGCGCTTGCCGCCGCCGTCACGCCGGCGTCCGCGCAACGTGTCGCGAGCGATGCCAACGGCAATCTCGACTCGTTGATCGCCCGCCATGCCGCGGCGAACAACGTTCCGGAAGACCTGGTGAGGCGCGTCATCAAGCGTGAGAGTGGCGGACGCCCGCACGTCGTCAGCGCGGGCAATTACGGCCTGATGCAGATCAAGCTGCCGACTGCCCGGTCCATGGGCTACACGGGCACCGCCGCCGGCCTGCTCGATGCCGACACTAATATGACTTATGCGGTGAAGTATCTTGCCGGCGCGTATCGTGTCGCCGGCGGAAATTCGAATCGCGCCGTGCACTACTACGCGGCCGGATATTATTATGCCGCCAAGGCCAAAGGCATGCCGATCGGTCAACCGGACCAGGGGCAGGCGTCGTTTGCGTCAACCGCATCGGTGAACGACTTCAAGTTCAGCTCTCAGGAGAAAGTCCGGGGTGCGCGTTCGAACGGCGTAAGCATCGCGTCGTCCTCAAGCCTCTACAGCGGCCGTCTCGATTATTATTGAGCGACCGTTCCGATCAGTACCAGTGCTGACGCAGCATCGGGTAGGGCTCGGTCGGGGCCTGCAGGTGGTAGTCATAAGCCGGCTGCTGGTACTGACCTTGCGCTGACTGCGCGCCGTAGCCGCGCTGTTGGTACTGCGCTTGATATTGTCCCTGCGCGATCTGCCGTGTGCCGGGCGTTTGCGGATTGCGATTTTGCTGTCCGCTGAACAACGCCTCGAAAAGATTCAATGGACGCTGCGGCGCGCTGACCGCTCTGGCACGGCGCGGCCGTTGTGCGACCCGCCGCCGGGTGTCACGCGGCTGCGGCTTCGCCCGCTCCTTGGTCAGTTCTTTGGTCTGCTCCGGCTTTCCCTCAGTTGAGTTCGTCTGCTCCGGCGCCACCGGCAAGCCGGGCGCAGACACTTCGCCAGTCTCCACGGGAATGCTCACATTCGGCGTCTCGGTCGCGGCCGGCTCTTCGGGATCCGGATCGGACTGGGTACGGTCGGCCGGAAGCCCGGCGACCTTCGGCTCTTCCGCAGTTGGCGCAGCCGGCGCTGGCTCGATCGCAGCAGGTTCAGCAGGAGGGGGAGCGGTCCGCGTCGGCGTGTCGGGCAAGTCGCGCAGGCGGTTGAGTTCGTCGGCGCGCTTGAGCGCGGCCATGATCAGAAATTGCCGCGTCTCCGGATGGTGGCCGACGTCAACGAGCGCGCCTCTGGCCGGCGCCATCGCTGTGTTCAATGGTGAGCGCGGTCCGTCCGGCGGGTTGAGCGCCAGGAACAGGATAAAAATGGCGAGGAGTACGCCGCCCACTGGTAGGATACGGAGGATTGGCAGCATCGTACCGTGCTTAACTGAGTCGGGAACAATACCAAAGCCGGTTCCCGCGTTTGCCCGCAGCACACCGGCGCATGAGGCATTTTTGCCACGGGACCGTCATCCGACTGTCATGACAGGGCCGTGACAGAAGGAATCCGCATTGCTAGGAAGCGGTTCCGAAAAAATACCGCGGGGAAACATCATGATGAAGAAGCCGAACTGCCCGGTCATCGCGATCGAAGAACACTATTGGGACCCGGAACTTGCCAAGCATTTCACAGGGCCGGAGGCGGGACGGGGCAACGAGACCGACCAGCGGCTTTTCGACCTCGGCAGCCTGCGCCTCAAGGAAATGGACGAGGCCGGCATCGACGTTCAGGTGCTGTCGCACGGCGCCCCTTCGACCCAGAAACTCGGCGCCGACATCGCGGCCGACCTGACCCGCCAGGTCAACGACCGGCTCGCCAAGATCTGTACCGCCAACCCTAAGCGTTTTGCAGCCTTCGCGGCACTTCCGACCGTGGACCCGAAGGCCGCCGCCGATGAACTCGAGCGCGCTGTCACCAAGCTCGGCTTCAAGGGCGCGATGCTGCACGGCATGTCGAACGGCGAGTTCCTCGACCTGAAGAAATTCTGGCCGATCTACGAGCGCGCGGAGAAGCTCGACGTGCCGATCTATTTTCATCCGTCGCTGCCGAACGCGACGGTGACGGAGATCTACTATCAGGATTACGCCAAGGACTTCCCGCTGGTGGTGCGCCCCGCCTGGGGCTACACGGTTGAGACGGCGACCCAGGCGATCCGGCTCGTTTTGTCGGGCCTGTTCGACAAGCATCCAAACCTGAAGGTCATCCTCGGCCACTTCGGCGAGACGCTGCCGTTCCTGCTGTGGCGCATCGATTCATCGCTCAAGCGGCCCGGCCAGAAGGCGATGAGCTTCCGCGATATCTTCTGCAAGAACTTCTACATCACCACCAGCGGGTTCTTTTCCGATCCCGCGTTGATCTGCTGCATGCTGGAGATGGGCGCGGATCACATCCTGTTCGCGGTCGACTGGCCCTTCGTGATGAATCCGCCGGCCGTCGAATGGATGCAGAACGTGTCGATATCGGATTCCGACAAGGTAAAAATCCTCAGCGGAAACGCGCAGCGTCTGTTGAAAATGTGATCAGGCGACCGGGTGCTGGCGGTAGTAGTCCGCGTCGGCGGCGGACTGCTTCCATTCCTTATTGCCCCGCCAGTCGACATGGTGCGCCCGCATGTCGGCGCCGTAGCGCACGCGGAATAATAGAGTGCGTGCCGGTCCGTTCGCATATTCGTGCACCTCGCCGGGCGGGTGGACGATGAATGCACCTGGTGTCACCGCGACGGTCTGTTCCGGAGTGCGCATCGTGCCGCCACCCGAGAAGCAGAAGTAGATTTCGGTCGCCTCGGGATGACAGTGGTAGGGGCTGACCTGGCCGGGCTCCCAGCAGGCGACGGTCACGTCGCCGTCGGCCACCTTGCCAAGGATTTTCTCAACGTGATGCCTGGGATTCCACTGCTGTTCGCGTTCAAGGCTGAAGACATGCATGGCGATAACGCTCCGGCGGATCGTTATTAGCCTAGCAGGAGAGGGCGGCGTTGCGCATCAGCCGCACACGTTGATAGAAAGGCCATTCGGGCCCGTAGCTCAACTGGTTAGAGCCGACCGCTCATAACGGTCTGGTTGGAGGTTCGAGTCCTCCCGGGCCCACCACGCAGTCCTGCGTTTGCATAGATTTCCTGATAGGGACCAAGAATGCGGCCAGTTAGCGGATTTATTATCCGCGTTGCTGTCTCCGAAGAGACTGTTTCCGGGCGAGCGGGCGATTTTGGCCGCACTGTCTCTGGGCCGCTGAATTCCGTTTCCTGGCAAGTAAGACCGGGTGGCGAGAGACCGGTTCAACGGGGCGATTAGGGCGGAGCCAGACCGAGCACGCGGTATTGGCGCGACCATTCAGGCGGAAGTTCACAAAGACGCGTGACACCCATTCCATAGGGCAGACGACCTTCGATGGCTGCCTTGACGAGGTCGGGTGCAAGGAATGCGAGCGAGATCGTCATGTTGACCTTGCGCACACTGCAGTCTTCTCGCCGCGCGATCGCTTCAGCGTTGATTGCCGGTTTGGTCATGAGCTCGCTCAACCACCGTCGTCCGTTGGCAATTGAGGCGATGAGGAGGGCGCGGTTCTCTGACCGCATCGGGCGCGTGGGATGAGAGGATGGTGTCTCAGGCAACAGGATTTCGCGTTGGCGAGTGGATGATGTCTTACGCCAAGGCACCTCGAGCCGTTGCTTTCTCTTCGAGCCTTTCCTCTTGGCGAGCTCAACAACCACCCGACCGGGGCGAAGGTCCACACGCGTGACGTCCTGGATTAGGGCTTTGTCGTCGAGATCGACAGAAAGGCTGCGTTGATCGCGGACCAACTTCGTGACGAGCGCCTCGATCTGTGGCGCCGATATTCGGCTGATGCTGCCGGCCTGTTCGGCCTGGCCCTGCACCAAGGGTAAGGAGACGTAGTAGCGATATTTGGTCGTCCCTTTATGGGTGTGGGTCGGCGTCATTCGTTGACCACGATCATCGAACAGTCGGCCGGCCAAAATGGCCCCGGAGCTCGTGCGCTTCTGCTTATAGGTGCGTAGCTGCCCATCGAGTTTGGTCTGAACTGCATCAAAGAGTTTGCGGTCAATGATTGCTGACTGTTCACCCGGTAGCGTCTCGCCCTTAAACACCACCTCTCCGATGTAGAACCGGTTGCGCAGCAGGTGAGCAAGCGGACCGCGCGTGAATGGGATGCCTCCAACGGTTTTGCCAGACCTCAAGAGGCGCTCCTTCGTGACAATTCCTTGCTTGCGGAGATCGGCCATGAGCGGGTTCAGACCGCCGAGCTTTAGGTAACTGCGGAAGATTGTTCGAACTGTCTCGGCTTCAATCCTATTGACAGTGATCTTGCGCTCGTTGGTGTCGTAACCGAGCGGGGCCATTCCACCGACCCATAGTCCCTTCCGTTTGGAGGCAGCGATCTTGTCGCGGATGCGCTCGGAGGTGACCTCACGTTCGAACTGGGCGAAGGATAAAAGCACGTTGAGCGTCAAACGCCCCATCGAGGTGGTGGTGTTGAATTGTTGGGTAACCGACACAAACGAGACGGTGTGTT
>Ga0207670_10000162_pt1 | contig 44279 bp, 42 predicted proteins | sample KBSS23HmetaG_FD_184339 | JGI IMG/M metagenome (GOLD analysis project Ga0207670, IMG submission 184339) | Switchgrass rhizosphere microbial communities from Kellogg Biological Station, Michigan, USA - KBS S2-3H metaG (SPAdes) (version 2) | ecosystem: Host-associated > Plants > Roots >... | reverse complement strand
AAGCGCCGCCAGGATCCGGCTGCCGATGCCTCTTCGTCTGTATTCACGCGCCACGGCCAGTTGCATTAGATTTCCGGACGGTCGAAACACAACGCCATAACCTACACATTTATCACCGGCAAACGCTCCCAGGATTGTGCGCTCGACCACCCGCTCAACCGCCCTGCTCGAATTCTGCCACGACGGATAACCATCCCAGAACGATTCAAACAACGTCCAATCGGGCTCTTCCAGCGCACGAATCGACACGTCCGGCAACTTATCAACTACCGTCACCGGCTCATTCGATCGAAAAACTGCCAGAACTCTCGTCTCTGCAAACCCCAATTTCCGGTACAACGCCACCGCCCGCTCATTCTCGCTCAAAACCTCGAGCAGATATTGCGTGATCCCAATATCCTTCAGTCGCGGCACCAGAAACGCAAACAACTCTTTCGCGACGCCCCCGCCCCTGTACCCGGGAATAACGCCCGTGCCGGCGTCGTAAGCTGTCTCTTTCCCCTGCCACATCCCTCGGCCATTCATGTAGAACCCGATCATCTTTCCGTTATCAAACGCGCCGGCGCTGAATTCGAGTCGCACTCCATCGCGCATGATGCGTTGTTCAAATTGCTCGCGCGACATCTGCATGTCGACCTGGTAGTCGGAAAATGCTTCGAGAAAACATTCGTAGAGTGGAATGAAGTCGGTGGCGGAAAGAAAACGATAGGAGGTCATGAAACAGTTTCTTAATCTGCACGTCTCGTAACGGCAATCTAATCGTAACATTCCTCACCAAGAGGCAAATGTTATAGTGTCGTTCAGACAAGTTTTCTTCTTTCTTCAGCAGCGGCAGCGGCACCCCGGCGGCGTTTACTTGTCCGCATAGCACCCTACCAAATCTTAACAGCGGAAACGAATCGAAAGGTGTAGCCAGTGAAAGATAATTGGCTTGGTTTTGTGGGCGACGTGGTGAATTTCACTGGCGAAGTGCAGTTCAAATCGATGTTGCGAATCGACGGTCACTTCTCGGGGAATGTCATCTCGCAGAACGGGACGCTTATCGTCAGCACTGGAGCGGAAGTGACAAAAGCTGTCATCAAGGTAGCGGTTGCCAAGATCAATGGAACGGTCGAAGGCGACATCCTCGCCAGCAAAGAGCTCGTGCTCGGTCGCACCGCAAACGTCAAAGGACAGGTAGCTGCTCCCGCGTTAGTCGTCGAAGAAGGCGCCCAACTCAACGGTCTTTGCCGCCGCATCTAGTTTAAGCCACAGATAAACACGGATTTCATATACGGATCTTAAATAAAAATCCGTGTATGAAATCCGTGTTTATCTGTGGCTATAATTGGTTCGTGCCTCCAACTGTCAGTGTTGTTATCACAACATACAACCGTTCCCATTTATTGCCGCGCGCGATCGAGAGCGCGCAGAACGCTGGCACGGACCTCGAAGTGATCGTTGTCGACGATTGCTCGAGTGACGACACGCCTCAGCTTTGCGCGCAGATTCCGGGCATTCGCTACGTGCGTTTGAGCACTAACGGCGGACTCGCAAACGCGCGCAACATCGGGATTGCTGAGAGCTCGGCGGAGTTTGTCGCTTTCCTCGACGATGATGACTTGCGCCTGCCCGGCTCGCTCGACAAACAGTTGCGCGCCATCACCGCCGGTGAACACATCGCGCTGTGTTACGGCCAGGCGTTGATTGGTGACGCGCGTCGCCAGCTTCCAACGGGCGAGTTCTACCCGCACGAGTGTCCGCAGGGCGACATTTTCTGGGACTTGCTCGAACATAATTTCATTCCGATGCCAACCGTGCTAGTGCGCAAGTCGTGCCTGCTCAAAGAAGGTTGTTTCAACACGGATCTGGATCTCATTGAAGATTGGGACATGTGGCTGCGTGTGAGTGAAGGCTTTTTGATCGCGGCCTTAGCGGAGCCGGTCGCGATTTACCGGAAGGCCGCCGTTGCATCGGGGCAGATGTGTTCAAATTCCGCGGCGCTCTGCAAGCAGGCACTGCGTGTGCAGCAGATGGCTCTCGATCGCCCACGCGCCCGGGCGTCGGCGTCTACGAAGCGTCGTCACGTGCGACGAAAGTTTCGCGACCGCGCGTATGAGATATTGATGACGGAAGCAACGAACTCAATTCACGAAGGCAACGCCAAATCAGCAAGGGCAAACATTCTCGACGCGTTTCGTTTTCGTCCTTTCCGGACTGTCGTGAGCGGGCGTCTGCTATGGTTGTTGGGCGGACTACGTTAATATGCCGCAGGCGTTTCCCGATTAAACTATGAAGATTGGTCTTTGCAAGGGTCACTTCTATGGGCCGGTTAGCGGCGCTGATGAGATTCTCGTTAGCTACGCCATCAGTTTGCACCAGTCCGGACATGAAGTTGACGTGGTCCTTTTATACAAACCTTCCGAGAGCGATCGCTTTTACCGGCGACTGCGGCAAGCGGGCGTGCCCGTCGTCCATGTTATCAATCGCTCGATTGCCTTCATGATCCTGCGCAGCGTGCGCGGATTGTTGTCGAGTTTCCTACTGCTCTTCCTGCTGATTCCACGTTCTGAAGCGAGCTTGCGCAGAGTCTGGCAGGTGCTGATCGATCTCATCTCTCGCGCTCACTATAAACATTGTCGCGATTATTTCTCTCGTTCTGATTATGACGTGCTGCACGTGTTCACACCCGACACGAGCGCGACGCTGATGATTCGGGCCGGCAAAGAAGCCGGGATTCCGGTGCTCTATCACGAGATGGGCACGCCGCATTACCTGCCTGCACTCGATCCGCACTACAAACGACTCGAGAAGGTCCTGCCGTTGTGTGCGGAAGTCGCGGCATTGTCGCCGATTCTCGCGCGGCAGTGGTCAGAGCGCTTTCCGTTCTTGTCGTCTGTCTCGGTGTTGCCGCTACTCACGCACGACTCCGAGATGCTGAACGTGTCGGCGAGAATCGCCTCTAACGGCAAGCCGGAAACAATCTTCGGATACGCGGCGCGAATCGAGGAAGGCAAAGGACCGTTTGTGTTGGCAGATGCGATGGCGCAGTTGCGACAGAGCCGGCAGGATGTCTTGGTGCGTTTAGCTGGCACTGGCCCGGCGACGCAGGAAGTAAAAGCGCGCGTGCGTGAGTTACAACTTAACGGATCGTGGGAGTTTGCCGGTTCGTATGAGGGGGCTGTTGGTTGCAGCGCGTTCATGCGCACTCTCGACGTGTTTGTGCTGCCTTCGTTTGCCGAGGGAACGTCGAAGAGTGTTATCGAGGCGATGGCGCACGGGTTACCGATCATCACGACCAACGTCGGTGGCTCGCCGGATCTGCTTACGCCCGATGCGGGAATACTCGTTCCACCGGGAGACAGTGCGGCACTCGCCGATGCGATGCAACGACTCGCGTCAGATCCGGCGCTTCGCAAGCGCATGGGCCAGGCAGCGCGCGAACGGTATCTCAAACTGTTCGCACCCGACGCAGTACTCTCGGTGCTCGTTAGCACTTACTCACGCGTCGCCGGCAACGGCCACCACGTTTCGCACAACGGGCAACATCCGTGGGCCTCATCCGTGTAAATCTGTGGCTAAGAAAGACCAACTGAGGATCGCATTCGCCACACCCGAATACGTCACCGAAGACCACTTCGATGGCGGCTTAGCCAATTACATCAATCGCCTCGCGAAGCTTCTCGTCGATCTCGGTCATGACGTTCACGTCGTAACACTGTCCCATAAAAACGAAGAGCATTTTGATCACGACGGCGTGATGGTGCATCGCGTAATGCTCAAGCCCGTGTGGCACGCCTTTAATCGCGTGACGCGCTACTCGTTAACGACCACGCTGCACTGGCTCAACTTCAGTACGCAGGCTTTTCGGAAACTCAAACAACTCCATCGCCAACACCCGTTTCATTTGATCCAGTATCCCAGTTACTCTTTCTGTGGGCTGTTTTCGATCCCGTTTCTGCGCGCAACGCACGTCGTGAGGGCTTCTTCGTATCAACCGGCCTTGAATGACGCCGTTGGAGTAAAACGAAATCTCGATTCGGCGATGACCGAGCATTTGGAAGCACTGCAATACAAACTCACGCGCAACGTCTTCGCTCCGAGTAGCGCGATGCAGAAGACGTTGGCGATGAAGACCAGCGTGCGTGACGCGCGAGTGATTCGTACGCCGTTTTATGTTGAGACGCGTGAGTGGGACAACACGGCGTACGAACAGTTTCTCAAGGACAAGAAATACGCGCTTTATTTCGGCCGGTTTCAGTTGCACAAGGGTTTTCACACGCTGGCGCAGGCATTGCCGCGGTTTCTGAGTGAGTGTGCGGATGCTCATGTTGTGTGCGTTGGTCGGGACATGGAAACGAGCCTCGCGTCGTCGATGGCTGGTTACGCGCGGGCGCAGTGTGGCAGCTCTGCGGCGCGTTTGATCATGTTGGAAAATCTGCCGCACAGTCAGTTGTATCCCGTAATCGCTGGAGCGCGCTTTGTCGTCCTGCCTTCATTGATCGACAACTCACCGAACGCATGTCTCGAAGCGATGGGACTCGGTAAAGTCGTGATCGGCACGAGTGGGACAAGTTTTGATGAATTGATAACCGACCGTGTGAATGGGTTCCTCGTTCCACCTGCCGATCCGGCGTCGTTGGCAGAAAAGATGATCTCGGCGTGGACGGATACGAGTCTGGGAACGATGGCAGAGGCTGCGAAGCAACGCATGCAGGAATTCGCGCCGGAGAAAACCGTCGCCTCATTGCTGAGCTATTATTCAGAGGTACTTCACGCTAATGGATATGATCGCCACCAGGATCAAAAATCGGCTGCGCAGTAATTGGATTCAGCTTAGACCGGTTCGAGCGACTAAAGTTGTCGGCATCGGGCTTCCGAAAACCGGGACGACGTCACTGGGATACTGCTTCAGGCGCTTCGGGTTCAAACACCGGACGTTCGACATGGACCTCGCCTTGAAGGTGAAACGAAATCAGATAGACGACGCTCTCCGGGAGGCTGAGAGATTTGAAACGTTTGAAGACTGGCCGTGGTTCGCAATCTACCGCGAAATGGATCAGAAGTTTCCTAATAGCAAATTCATTCTAACGTTGAGGAAAGACACGGCCACTTACGTCGCCAGCTTGAAGGGCCATCACGAGCGTGAAGGGATCAGAAACAAAGATTTCGTAAAGCCGCATTGGTGGGACGAGGTGTTTGAAGTTGAACCGGCGAATTGGGATTACGAGAAGTCAGCGTTGCGGTACGAAAGGCACAACCGCGAAGTGCTCGAGTATTTTGGCGACAGAGTGGGTAAAGATTTATTGGTGGTGTCGTGGGAAAAGGGAGATGGCTGGGCGGAGCTGAGCCGCTTCCTCAACAAGCGCGCGCCCGGCGAACCGTTTCCGCATTTGCGATAGGCACAAATGGGACTCAAGAACTTTGTAGCGACTTACTCATCGCGCCATTACGACGCGCTGCGGTCGATCTTTGGTGAGTCGCTGCTTGGGCGCCTGGGTATACGTCGCTACTGGTATGAGATCGACGGCTGGTTCCACTGGCGCTCAGCGCAGGAAGAGGCGGTGAATTCGTTTCCTTCTGGAAGCAGGTTTGTCGAAGTTGGAACGTATTTAGGGCGTAGTCTTTGCTCGCTCGGTGAAGTTGTCGAGCACAGTGGAAAGAGTATCAGCGTGATCGGAATCGACACTTGCCGTGGTAATGGTCCCGAGGGTTCGCGTAGCAAGGACTATCACGCCGGCGCGGTTCAGAATGGTGGTGGGACGTTTGCAGGCACGTTGCACAAGAATGTGTTGGATTGCGGGTTTGGAGACAAGATCGTTTTGATCATCTCCGACTCTGTTAGCGCCTCGCGATTATTCAGCGACGCCTCCCTCGACTGGGCCCACCTCGACGCCCGCCACGACTACGCGAGTGTCAAAGCCGACATCGAAGCCTGGCTCCCGAAAGTTAAACTGGGTGGCTGGTTATCCGGTGACGATTACGACACGCAAAAGTGGCCTGAGGTCGTGAAGGCGGTAGGCGACGCTTTGCCTGACGCGCAGCCATGGTCCGATCAGCAATGGCGCTTCGTTAATCCGCGTTAATCTGTGGCTCTGCTTTAGATTGATTTTGGTCCGCGTCCTTCGTGGTGAGTTGAAGCTGCCAGCTCGGTGAGGCTGTCGTAATCGATGGTCCAACCCGCAAGCGCTGCCGCCAGCCCTATCACTCCACCTTCACCTGAAAACATTTCCTTGCTTTGCAGGAACTCCGCTGCGCGCGCCCACGTCTCGAAGAACCTCGACTCATTCCCATCTTTCGTTATCGCAAACAACGCCTCGCTACACCATCGCGCCGTCTTAAGCGTCTCGGTCGTGCCCGCGAGATATACGGCCAGTTGTTCAAACACCGGCTTACGCTGCGTTCCCCAACGACTCAAATGCTCCACAATGCTCGCCTGCACCGCTTTTGTTACCGCAATGCCAGGCGGCAGTCGTATCAGTTCAGGTAACGACCTGATGCGCGTATCAGCATCGACAAAAATCGCCGTCTCAAACTCCCTGAGCGCTGCCTGCAAAACGAATCTCTTATCGTGATAAGCCGGTCTCCCTGTTCCCGTCGGCGGCAGCCTCGTCAGAAAATCCACCGCCATCGGACCAGTAGGCACATGATGAATAGCCTGCACCTCCAACCCCTCAAAATCCCCCGGCTCATCGGTCAACACAACCCACGGCACCTCCGTCACATCACCGACAAGCAACCGCGCCCTCTGCCTATACGGCGCATGAATCGCGAGCGTGCAAAAGCAAATATTCCCCGCACTACCGTGCTGTCGTTTAGTGAAACGTTTAAGAACGTTCAGTGGCAATGTTTTGTGCTTTTTGTGCCTCTTTGTGGCTAAAGATCTTGAAACTAGCCAGTCAGCGGCGATAGATACGAATCAATTGCCCTCGCAACTCTTCTATATTTGCGATTGACTCGACGATCCTTTGCGCTTGCCCGAGCCGATCGGGATCTTCTGTGCAGATTATAATTCCGGCATGATCGGCCACCTGAAGATGTAGCCGCTTGAAGTCTCTACGATTGAGTGTCAGGATCGCTCGCCCAAGTTCGGTTGCTCTAGCAAGAATAGCCTGATCGGTAACAGACTGATTTGCTCTCCCATCTTCCAACGCTGTGAGCACATCAAGGCCTAACCGGCGTAATTCTTCCACTAATCGTAAAGGAACATTTTCATCAGCATAGAGGGCCATTAATCATTGTCTTTCTCATTGGCCTCTATCTGCGCATCGATTTCCGCGCGGTGAGAGCGAACGAAATTCCACGCATTGGCAAGATCCTGAACGGTAAGAGTCGGGTAGTCGCGCAGCAGATCTGCTTCACTCGTTCCCAGGCGCCGTGCCTGTTCGAGAAGCCACACAGGTATCCTGGTGCGGGTAATGCAAGGCACGCCACCCATGACGTCAAGCCTGCTCTCGATGCCGGGAAAGTCATCACCGAGATCTCGCACGATCCATTGGAGCAGCTCAGCCTTCTCAGCGCGTGTCATTTCCGAAAGCATCTTTTCTCTGTCGACAGATAGACTCATCGTGAGTTTTTTATATCATTTCAAGGACCAGATTACGAGAGCCACTCCATTCGCGAACATCATAGGGTACATAGTTTTCCTGGAAAACTTTAACCACCAAGGCACTAAGGCACAAATTATACAATTAGTGCTTTTGTGTCTTTGTGGTTAGAAAGGGATAAGACAATATCAAGCCCACCAGTAACAGACCGTAACCGCCGACCGCCGGCAATAAGTGCTTGAAGCTCAGGTACCCGACAGCATAGTGAACGACAATCCCTGCCGCATACGCGATGCTGCCGGCGATGAGCAGCGCCCACCACAACCACGATGAGCCTCTCCGGTAGCCCCAAAGCGCGGGCAGTAGAAACACCCAACCACTTGCCAGCAGCATTCCGCCAAGCGTTGCGCGGTCATGGGCCACGAGGGGAATGAGGCGCGAATTTGACGCCGCCAACGTTGCGGCAGTCGTCTGCATAAACATCAGATCTTCATGCACAAACACTTGCGTGACGCCGATGAGCGAGATGACTACGCCCGCTGCGAGTAAAGCGAAGCCGTGGAAAACCAACAGCAACTGCCCCCACAGACTCAGGCGCCACGCGCGATCGCCACGCAAGTCAGGACGTGTCGCCGGAGTATAAATACCTAAGCGCGCATGCACGCCGAGCAACATCAACTGAAGTAACGCGGCCGTCACGAAAGCGTGGAACGTATCGAGATAACCGAATCCGAGAAACAAGAAAAAGCTCGCGAACCCCGTGAAGGCCGACACGAGCACAGCCTGCCTGGCCCAGTGCAGTCCACGACGTATGCCAAACATTGAAAGGACGACATATAGCAATCCGATCGCTACCATCGATCCGGCCAGCGTGACACGATCGTGGGCCATGAAAGCCAGCAGCCGCGAGTTGATCGCGGTCAACTGGGTGGCCGAGATGCCGAGGTATGCTTCGTCGTAAGGCAGGACAACTTTCGTGGCAGCGATAGCGAGTGCAAGCAGTCCGCCGATCAGCATTCCTGCGCCCATGAGCGTGGTCCAGAACCAGGTGAGCTCGGCGATTCTGGGTTGTTCTTTCGAAGGTGACTGGCGCGCAGCATCGTAGAGTAAACAGTCGTTGATCCGCTTAGGCAGGCCAGGGCCGGTGTAAATCAGACCCGTATCAACCTGGACCAGATCGGCTCCGTTGGATAGTAACTCCAGCGCGTGTGCGGGTTCGTGAACGCCGCCCGATGAGATTATCGGCGCACGTGCACCCACGAGCTGTCGCAACTTGCGGACTTGCTCAAGAGCTAGTTCACGAACCGGCAGGCCGACCACGCGACCGTTTGGTTCTGCTTTGACACTGCCATCGACGATCAAACCCGCCACACCCACACGTAACGCCGCCTCGATCACCGGCGCAATCGCGTCGAGATCTTGATCGGCGTTGATGCAAAGCAGTATGTGTCGCGGCGGCGAAACGCTTCGCGCTGTTTCAAGAGCCGCATCCAGGTGTTCGGCTGACAGCGTCGTCAGTGAAACTAAACGCACGCTATCAGGGAGTTCACGAATAAGGTGCTCCGAACCGAGGTCCAATCGAACGATCAACGGCACCCTCAGCCCGTCCACCTTTAAACGTCGATTTAACTCAGCTAGCGAAATGCTGCCGGGTCCGCTCCAAAGTGCTTGCTGATCAACCAAACACTTCACACTCTCGCCGGAGCCACTTCCCTCCAAACTCACCGGCCCAACCTCAATAAACCCGACGCCGAAACGCGACAACGCCTCAGTCGCAATCAGGCGCGTATCGAGCCACGGACTCAAACCCACAGCCGTAGGAAAATCAGTATCGAGCAACGAGCGCCGCAAGCGAGGATCGGCGCGCATGTGGCCGAGGAAGTCGATCAGAAACGGTCCAAGCGGCAGACGCGCGAGGCGCCCGATAAAACCCAAAGCAAAGTCACGCGCGCGCGGCGCCGGTAAACGGAAAAGGATCGGCTGCGTTACTGTTCGATAAAACCAATCTGGCATTTGATTGCGTGTGGAAGTAATAGAACACTTAATCAGTGTTTTTTATCCGTGAAATCCGTGGCTCGAATAGTTTCGACGATCTCATTGATTGCCTGTTTCGCTTCGGGCAGTGGTCCGAGCATCCAGTCGTGGACCATGCCATCGTATTCACGATAATCGATATGCACGCCTTCTGCCGCCGCCTTGTCTCGGAGCTTCCGGCAATCAGGACAAAACACGTCGCGCGTGCCGATGAATACGGAAATAGGCGCGAGGTCTTTCAGGCTCCCGTACACCGGACTCACAAGATAACTCTTCGGATCGACGTCACGCGCATAAACTTCACCACCATACTTCAAACCCTCGACACCGAGAAATGGATCGATCTTATCAAACTCAGGAATCTCCGGATTCGACAGCGTCGCGTCGAGCCACGGCGACAGAAGAATCAGGCGTCCCGGCTGCTCGAGACCGTCATCGCGAAGTCGTTGCGCCAGCGCCAAACTGATCCCGCCACCTGACGAATCACCCATAACCGTTACGTTTGAACCGCCTGCGAGCGCGGCAAGCTCGTTGTAAAGCGGAAGCATAAACGCAAACACATCGTGTACGTAATACTCAGGCGCGTGCGGGTAATTCGGCGCGGTGACGGTGCAATTCAAAGCATCGACCAGCTTCGACATGAAGCTCCAGTGCTGCGAGGCGAAGCTGTTAACGTACGCGCCGCCGTGCAAGTAGATGACGTGCTTCCGGCCGGCATTCTGTTTCGGCGCGATGGTCCAAACGAGATGACCGTTGAGCTCTCGTTTTGTGATGTGATGCTTGCGGTAGAGGCGTTGTGAAGGCTCAGTGTAGGTTCGATCGCCGTTTTCAACTCTCTGCCGCAGGCGATTGACCGTTCGCTTCATGCGAAGCAGATGCAGCAGTACGTTGATCGCCTTGCTTTGAATGCTGGGCATGAGTTTGTTACCTGTACCACGACGCGATCGAGTAGCGCTCGCCGTGCGTCACCGGCGTGACTTCATGCGTTGTCTCTGAGCGAAAGGCCACGAGCGTGCCGGGCTCCGCGCGCATGTGAAAGCTGTTGCGAAGATCACTGAAGACAAGCGAGCCGCCGCAATAAGCATCCGGCTTAGGCGTTTCCGATTCGCGGCTCAGAAATATCACCGTCGAAATCAGCCGTCGCTCGGTGTCCAACTGCAGCAAGCCGGTGTTTCCATCCTGATGTGCGACGAAGAAATCACCCTCGCGATACCTCAGGAACTGCGCCTCCTCGCATTCGTTCAGCGTAACCGCGAAATGCTTTTCAACCGCTTCCTTACACTCCCACAAACGCCGCATCACCAGCTCAATCGTTTCATCTGAAGGCTTAACGCGAAGCGTCCGGCGTACGTTTTGGTCGACTGATCCTGACGTCGTGCGTCCGTAGATCGTCGCGGCTCTGCCGTCGAGAGATTTCAGTTCGGCGACAATTGCGTCGCAGGCGAGTGGCTCGAAAAACTGTTTGATAATGAAGAGGGTTGGCCAGTTTGCCATTTAAGTCCGAGGATTATCGCGTTTGCCGGAACATATGCCAAACAAGAGTGTCTAATCGAACATGATTACTTATTGCGGCGGTGGTTCTTACCAGCTCTATGGATTAGAGGAACGCGGTTTCCTCGTTGATGTCGGAATCCTGATGATTGCCGCCGTTCCAGCAGCTATCGGTTACGCGTTATGGAGAATCTTCGTGACCAATCGAACAGGTCCCGTAGGAACAACTATCCTCGGCCTTGATGAGAATTCCGCGAGTTATAGAGAAGCGTACGATCACGGCATGTCGTGGCAAACTATGTTTTTATACGGCTTGACCGGCGTTGTATTCGGCTTCGAAGTTTTTCGATACTTCGTGGACCTGCTGTTAGGGTGAGTTATGACGCCGTAACCGCTGGGCCAAAACGTTCGGCCGAACGCGCGCGAGCTTTGGCAGCTTCAACTTCACGATCGCGTGGCGGCGCGGTGGTGACGAGTGAATCGAGCAGTTCCCGCGCGGCCTGGGCCACCTGATCTACAGCACGGTTAAACGCCTCTTCGTTAGCTTTCGAAGGCTTGTTGAAGCCACTGAGTTTCCGTACGAATTGCAGCGACGACGCGCGAATCTCCTGCTCGGTTGCCGGCGGTTTGAAGTTATGAAGCATCTTGATATTTCTACACATGATGTTTTGTTGCCACCTTAATTCTAAACGTTGCGCACGTTAATTACCTTTCTCTTTGCTCTTTTTGTTCAAGGCCTCTTCCAGGCCCTGCAGTGAAAGAACAATCACAGTAAGCAGAGTCGCAATCACCGCAATCCCGAGAGCGCCAAGTCCGACCGCCACTCCGATCGCAGCAGTCATCCAGAGGCCGGTTGCGGTTGTCAGCCCTTGAATCTCTCGGTGGTCAGTCAACTTTAGGATTGTGCCCGCACCAACAAAACCGATTCCAGTCACAATGCCCTGAATCACTCTCGATAAACCATCCATCTCCATGCCGACGCCCTGACACGACAACACCACCACCGCGGTGCCGAGACTCACGAGCATGTGCGTTCGCAGTCCAGCGGGCTTACCAACTTTCTCACGCTGCACGCCGACAATTCCACCGAGGATCACCGCGGTTATAGTTCGGAGCAGCACGATCGCCAGATGCCCGCGGTCGGCCATTCCAGCAGTCAATTCATGCCACAAAATTTCCATAAACTAATAACCGAAGAACCCCGGATCCATCAGAAACCAGTTGATCAGCCCAGCCACCAACCCGATCGCAAACACGGCGAACACGATCACTTTTGCCTTTGTGGTCTCAGGCTTGCCGCCCATCGTTGGAAAGAGCAACAGGAAGATTCCGCCGACTACTCCGAGTGGCGCAAACGCCGCCATCTTCAAAGAGTAAACGCCTTCTTCCCGCAACCGGTACCAACCGTAATAGATCATCGCCGCACAACCAAGTATCAGCAGGACGGCAAAGAGACGTGCTTTGATGTGCATAGATCCTCCGGGAGATTAGAAGATAAACGGTATCATGCGCCACTTCACCTTCTGCATGTACTCGCGATAGCCGGGCAGCTCCTGTTTCAGCATGGCTTCTTCGCCGACACTGCGTATCGCGATGGTGACGATCAAAACGAAGCCCATTATCAAGCCATAGACTGAGCCGAGCAAAAGCGGCGCGGAAATAAAGAGTAGCGTGGCCCCGGCGTACATCGGGTGCCGGACGATCGAGTACAAACCGGTTGAGATCACCTTCTGCCCGCGTTCCTTTTGCATCTTCACCACCGGGGCGGCAAAAGTGTTTTCCTTCAAGGCTTCAAACAATAGAAACGAAGCGAGCAGGAGCAATAACGTTCCTGCTATTTTGATCCACAAAGGAAACGTCGGACTCCAACCAAGGCGCCGCGCGTCAAGTGGCATGATCGCAAACCACACCAGAAACTCGAGAAAGAATAGCGACAGGAGCACTTTGTCCCACGGCTTCTGACCTTCCTGCACCGGCGAACCGAAGCGCTCCACGAGCAACTCCGGATCGTGGAAGTAGAGATAGACCAGTGTGCCGAAAGACATCAGCAGGAAGATAACTGAGAAGAGCCACCCTTCGATCCAACGCCAATCGCCTGCGAGCACGAAAAGTATTACCGGGAAGAAGGCGAGATACACGAATGAAGCGAGGAGTTTGGAAAGCGAAACCGGCGCTGATGATTGTTTAGAGCTCATTCTAAAACCATCCACAGATTACACAGATTGATTGATTGATTAACTATCTGTGTAATCCTGTGGATGGGATCTACAAGCTACGGACGTTTCTCCGTATCTTCGCTTTCGTTTGGATCGGGAAGTGGCTGTCCTTTAGGAACGACCCAGAGACTCAGTTGATTCGCTTCGAATTCCCGTGTCGGCGTAAACACAATGATGAGTCGATCGGCGCTGATCTTGTGAGTATTAGCGAGCTCGAGTCGCCACTTCTCGACCAGTTTCGTTAGATCTGGCGGTTCTTCGATCGGTTCTGTTGCTGCTTCCGGTTCGCTCTCTACGATCAGTTCTTCCTGAACTGGCGGTTCGAGGCGAACGACAAGAAAAACTTGCACCGTTTTGTCGAGGCGGAGTATCTCAGCCAAACGCGTGAAGATGGCTTTCTGATTGCGCTCGAAACGTAGATTGTCGGCATAGAAATCTCCGACTTTGACCGTCTTCGCCAGTGACATTTCACTTCCGGCATCCTTCACCGGGGGCGTACCGTCAGGCGAGATCCACAGTTGTAACCTGGTTTCTTTCTGGTGACCGGCAAAGATCATTTTGAAGCGATTTGCTTCCAGCTTGAACGCTTTGTAGTAATCAATTTGATTCTGCGCGATCCGGCGCCATGCGCCTGGAGTAAGATCTTCGCCGCTGTAGACGACGATATAACCGGTAGCGTTCTTCTGTTGTTGAAGGATGTCGGCGAAGGAAGCATCAGTGGTTCCGGGTATGCCTGGGCCCATTTCCTCTTCCCAATACATATCGAAATTATCGCTCGCGGCTTCATCGATGAAGAGCCCTTGAAAACTTTCAGGATGTGTTTCGTACTTTTGCGGTTCAGGTAAGGCGGCGCCTTTTGGAGTTAACCACAATTCGATAACCGGCTGGGTGGGATCCGTATTTCGCCCGCCGTAGATAGTCTTCACTCGACTTGGATTGAAGCCGCGCACGTTGACCAGATAGTCTTCGATGAGCTCCAACATGTACTTTCCGGTAGCAGGACCCTCACCGTCAGGGCCATAGGAAATGATAGTTGCCTGTGCACCGGGAGTGTTCTGGACCAGTATCGCAAAATTATCCAGATGGGCGCCGAGATCGCAGTGTCCAAGTTTCCCAAACTGGTCGAACCTGGTTGCCCTGGGTTTCCGCGCCTGCGCAGACACTGCTCCCCAAACAAGGAAAATCCCTAAGACTGCTGTTAGAGTTCGCATCGGGCGGGATTCTAGCTGAGAATATTTTTCCCGCAAAGGCGCAAAGACGCAAAGAAAGCCATTAGATACGCGGTAGCGCTTTGCGCCTTTGCGCCTTTGCGGGAAATATTCTTGTAACTTTTGCTCAACCCAGGTGTTTTAGGAGACGTAGCGCAGCTTATGGCGAGCGAAGATGACGAGTTCACCATGCTGTTCCAGGATTTCTACCCTAGCCTATGCCGCTTTCTGGAGTGTTTATTGGGAGGCCGCGCCCCGCTGGCGCAGGATCTGGCACAGGAAAGTTTCCTGCAACTACATCGAACGGCATGGGGAACTATGCCGGTCGGTGAGGCGCGCTTCTGGCTCTACCGGGTCGCGCGCAACATGGCGATCAACGAGTTTCGCAAATCAAACACACGCTACCGGCTGTTCGATCGAGTAGTTGAAGTCATGAGGCCGCGAGCACGCAACCCGGAGCAGGAATACGAGACGCAAGAGCGAAACGCAATGGTGCTGGAGATGCTGCAAACGTTACCGGAAGACCAACGCACCGCGTTGCTGCTGCGAGAACAGGAACAGTTGAGCTATCGCGAAATCGGTCAGGTGCTGAACATCTCCGAGAGCAAGGTAAAGGTCGACATCTTTCGCGCACGCGCGTCGCTGCGAGAAAAATGGGACCGGGTGTCGGGACTATCAAAATATGCAGGAGTCTAACCACAAAAACACAAAAAATCATATTTGTGTCTTCGTGCCTTGGTGGTTAAGAAAGCATTATGAGCTGTAGCTTTACCGAAAAAGTCTCATCGCTAATCGACGGCGAACTTTCCGCAACAGAAACTCGCGAAGTCGAGCGTCACCTGTTGAGCTGTAACGAGTGTCAACAACTGCGTGCGGACTTTCTTAACCTGCGCAGCCAGATCACGGGTTTTGAGACTTCGCTGCAGCCTGAAGTCCAGAACCGGGCGCTGAAAAAGATCCTGGCAACGAGGGAACGGCATGTCCCTGCTCGCGGACTGCGATGGAGCTTCGGTACGCAGGCAATTGCTTTTGCATCGCTGGTGATCGTTGCCGCGATCATTGGTGCGCTCATCTATCTGAACTCCAACACGCAGGAACAACAACACACCGCAGTGGTCCAGCTTGCGTCTCCAGCACCCGCGGCAACGCCTGAGCCGTCGAAGGAACCCGAAGCAAAAGCATCCCCTGAACCAACTAAAGAAACGAACAAAGCTGAAGAAAACAGTCCACGTCGCGCGCCGAAGCGACCGCTCGTGCGTGAGCCGAAACCGGGCGAGCAGTTTGCTTCCATTCCTAGCATTCCGGAACCCGTGCGTTCAGCCGACGCTCAGACGATGACGGCGATGCACTTCGAAAAATCCGAAACGTTATTGCGCGCGTTTAGAAACGCACGCCTGGACGAACTGGGAGGCGCGGCAGAAGTTAGTTACGAACGCAAGCGCGCTCAACAGCTCATCGTGCAAAACATGATGCTGCGACGCGAAGCCGACGCCGCCGGTGATGTCCAGATCTCGTCGCTGCTGGAGAGTCTCGAACCGATACTGATCGACATCGCCAATCTTCCGGCCAGGCCGGACAAAGACGCCGTGCGCGCCATTCGCGAACGCGTCGAACGCAAAAACATCGTCGCGCTGTTGCAGGTCAATTCCACTGCACTCGCGCGAGCACTTGACTGAATCTATCCACAGATTTCACAGATTATTTAAGGACAAACGATCATCATGAAGCACTTACTGTTAGCTGTCGCTATCGTCTTCGCGATCTGCGCCCCACGTACCTACGGTCAGGACATCTCCAAGCTCGAGCGCTTTGTGCAAGCCAAGGGCAACACCGCGTCGATGCAAATCTTTCGCGAAGGCCGCGACTTTATCGAAGCGCAGAACTGGCAAAAAGCAGCCGAAAAATTCAATGCCTTCATAACCGGTTATCCCAAAGACAAAGATCTCGACGCCGCGCTTTACTGGTACGGCTACGCGCTGCAGAAGCAGGACCGAAAAGAAGAAGCCGCCGCGCCGCTCGTCAGGCTGATCAATAGATTTCCGAATTCAAACTGGCGCAACGATGCACAGGCGCTGCTCGTCGTGCTCGGTCGCAAGGCCGACGTCGAACAGGCACTGGATCGCGACAATTGCGAGATCAAGATCCTCGCGTTGCAAAGTCTTTTCCAAGCAGACCAGGAACGCGCCATCGGGATCGTTACTGACGCGCTGCGCGCCGCTCCCAACCAATGCCAGGGCTTCCAGGCCGCGGCAGTATCGATGCTTGGCTCGCACGGCGGTCCGCGCGTAGTTCCCATCCTGCTCGACATCGCTCGCACTAATGCCGATGCGAGACTCCGTCTCACCGCTATCAAGCGTCTCGGCGAACAACGCAACGATCAGGTCGCAGGCGAACTAATCAAACTCTACGACGCCGATCGAACCAAGGACATCCGCATACAAGTGCTGCGAGCGCTGGTTGAAAGTCGCACGCCAGTAGGCAGCACAAAAGTGATCGAGATCGCACGCGCCGGCGACGATATCGCGATGAGGCAAGTGGCAATTCGTTACCTCGGAGAATTGAAAGATTCGGCTTCACTCGACGAGTTGATCCGGATTTACGATACCGACAAGACAAACGAGATTCGTTTCTCGATCATTCGCGCGCTTGCTGAACGCGAAGATCCACGCGCCCGCACCAAGCTTTTTGAAATCGCGCGCCAGGGTGAAACGCCGGAGCTGCGCATCGAAGCGATCCGGCGCCTCGGCGATCGCCGCATGGCGCTCGACGATCTGCTCCAGCTCTACACAAGTGAAACAAACGTGCAAATCAAACAAGGCCTGCTGCGCGCTTTTGCGGACAATGCCGATCCGCGTGCACGCGCAAAGCTGGTTGAAATCGCTCGCGGCGGTGAGTCGATCGAGCTGCGCGGCTATGCGATTCGACGGCTAGGCGAGAAAGACGACGAGCAAACCGTCACTCAACTTGTAGCAATGTACGACGCTGAGCAGAACCCGCAAGTCAGAATCGCATTGATGCGGGCATTCGGTGATTCGAAACAGAAGAGCGCCGTCCACAAGCTGATGACGATTGCTCGCAGCGATCCGTCAGTGGAAATTCGCAAAGCAGCCGTCAGGTACCTTGGCGAGAGCAAAGATCCTGAAGCACTGAAGTTTCTTGAAGACCTTTTGAAGTAATAAGTCCTATAGGACCTATTGGACCTATTTATCTGGAGGAATCAAATGATTCGCGCAGCCATTCTATTTTTTGCGCTGGTTGGCGTTGTCGCTGCCGCTGACGACCTGCAAACCCAATCTCCGACCACGACGGTGCAGAGTTTCACCACCGTCGAAGGCGCGGACCTCATGGCGAGGCTTGAAGCCGCGCAGACGAAGGCGAGCGCGCGCCAAACGCCTTACTGGTCCGCTTACACTTTCGACGTGCGTCCCGGAGTCGCAGTCGATCCGGCTATTCGTGAGTTCAACGGCACGATGAACACGATCGGCGACACGACCGTCTTTATCGGTACAACTCCAACCGGACAGACTGTCGAAACACGGAACCTCGCGATCTTCCTGTTGCGCGATCCGTCGAGCAATCAGATCACACGCATGGAGGTTTACAACCTCGAACGCAAACGCGAGTACAGCGGCTACCCCGTTTACTGGCTCGGCCGCGCGAACAACGAAGAGAGCCTGAACTACCTGCGCGCCATCGCCGCCGCTACACCGCTCGACATGCTGAGCGAACGCGCCGTCCTCAGTATCGCCTTGCACGATGACGCGCGAGTCGGCGGCATGCTCAAAAACTTTGTCAGCAGTTCTCCTAATCAACGCATTCGCTCCAGTGCCGTTTACTGGTTGGGCCAGGTCGGCGGCGAACAAACATTCCTCGCGTCGCTCGTGCGAAACGAGACGGAAGACAACAAGATTCGACAATCCGCAGCGCACGCGATCGGGCATAGCCGCGATCGCGGCACAGTCGCCACGCTCCAGGGTCTTTATGAAAGCCTCAAGGACGCTCCGCTCCGGCGCAGCGTAATCGGGGCTGTGGGCCATAGCATCGATCAGCAGCCGGCGTACACGTTTCTTCTGAGTGTGGCGAAGAATGACGCTGACTGGGAGTCACGCCGGACAGCGGTAAAACAACTCGGACACTTTCAACGCGAAGACGCGGCTGAAGAGTTGATGAAGATCTACAACACCGACGCAAACATCGAGGTCAAGCGCGCGGCACTGAGATCGCTGGCTGAGACGAAGAATCCACGCGCGCAAGCACGCCTGCTTGAGATCGCGCGTAGCGACGCCAGTTCCGAGTTGCGCAAGACGGCGATACGTGGGCTGAGTGAGCGCGGTGAGGCGGCGGTTGACGATCTGCTGAAGTTGTTTGACTCCGAAACTGCGGCGGATGTCAGACGCAGCGTGCTTCAGTCGCTTTCAGACATCAAGAGCACACGCGTTGAAGACAAGCTGTTTGAGGTAGCGCGTAGTAACGATACAACCGACGTACGACGACAGGCGATACGTCTGCTCGGCGAGCGCGTCGGCAAACGCAGCTTCGATTTTCTGAGTCAGACGGCGCAGAGCGCCACCGGAGATGCAGAGGTACAAGTGCAGGCGGTCAGAGCGATCGGCGAGCGGCGTTCTGAAGAGTCAGTGCCGCTGCTGATCAAGATCGCGAAGACGCATCCGAATCAAGTCGTGCGCAAGCAGGCGATTCGTTCACTCGGCGAAACCGGCGATCCGCGAGCGGTTGAGTTCTTTCGAGAAGTGTTAAGTAAGTAGGAGCGCGGAGGTCCTCACTTTTCTATCTCGAAGTCGGCCCACTGGGCCACGGACGCCGTTTTCTCTTTGGCGTCCTTGTCTGTAATCACAAGTTGCAGATAGTAATATCCAGACTCGAGCTGCGGACCGAGCCGTATCCCACCACCAATAGACACTCGACTCAGATCCGATTGTTCAGTCACAACGATCGGCGTTTCAGGCCCTGTATAAACCACTTTGCCGTCGCGAAAGAGCATCACGTTCATTACCAGATTGCGCAGCTTCCCATTCTCGTTCGTCGCGTTGTAGAGCTTGCACGCGTAATAGAGCTCAGAATTTAGGACGAAGCGCCGCGCACCCTGATTTGCAATCTTTTGGTCGGCCACCCCTGTTGCCAGAACGATGCCCGAAACTGCCAGCCGCTTGTTCTTCAGGTTCGGCACAAGGACAAACTGGCCCGCCGAACCAATCTTTGATGAAGACGTGTCGCGAGCGGCTACGCGCATTTGATATACGCCCGGACGCTTCACCGGCATTTCGAAACCCATGCCCAATCCGTTACGTACCGCGTATTCATACTCGGCGTCAGTCAGATTCAAAGTTGCTCCGCGCGCGAGTTTGTCAACGACGGCACCGTTGTCGCCAAAGATCATGCCGTGCAGCTCGAACGACGCCTGATGACGACCATTGACCCCAGTGAAGGTCAGCGCCTTTGGATCGAGATAGACAAATGAACGAATTACCGGCCCAGTTCCGCTGTCGTCTGCAAAGAACGTCGTCAGGTCGACTTCAATGTCCTGCGCGCTGAAAGGAGATATCAGTGCAAGATTGGTCATGTCGCGGGCTGTCGGTTTCCCTCGTTTTGCTTCTTCTTCAGTAACGCCGACAAACCCAAAACGCGTTCGCAGAATCATTCCGGATCGCTTCACTTTGGCTTTGATGTGATGGAAATGCCGGTTGAAAGTCTCGTCTGAAGGACGATAGCCAAGCAGGTAGTAACCACTCTGATCTTCGAGGATGCGATCGAATTGATAGCTGTTTGAGTTACGAACTAGAAAACCGCCGGTCTGTTTTGCAATCAACTCACCACCTTCTCGCCGCTGCAAAAGTATCTGCGAACGATAAGACACCGCATCGCGTAACTGTGCGGGAGTACCCGAAAAGGTATCGGCAGCGGTTAGACCGGGGTACACCAATCCCTGTGTGTCAACCGAATAGATCACGACGGAGGAGCGAATGGCTTTCTCGGCGATCGTTTGCAGTGAGTCGAGGTAATTTATTCTCACGGGGTCATCGAGAACGTCGTCGCCGCCCCTTAGCGCCCCCCGGGCCTCCCTTAGCCCGCTCCGATCAAAAAACTCGTCCTGCGACTCTCTCACAAGACTATCGGACAACAGCACCATCGACTTGCGACCCGGCAGGTAGCCCAACGAATCCAAAATGAAACGGACCGATTTAAGCGTCACGTCATATGAATCGACACCACATAGATGGGGACGACCGTCGCCAATACTCCTTTGAAGCGGCGGAAGGATATGAACACCGACGCGACTACAAACATTCCAACGTAGACGATCCACCGCGCGATTCAGGAGACGTTTATCGTTTGTGAACTGTTGCAATGCTCCCAGTTCTCCACTGGTGCGCATGATTGCCACGAGATCGTTTGGCTGTAGTTGCTCGGCGACGAACTTCCACAACTGATTTCGCACCAGACTGATGCTCTCGGCCGACAGCCCAAGATCATCAACGACGAAGGCGATGGTTCGATGTGGATCGTCAGGTCTTATCGGAGTATAAGGAACGGCAGTCGCAGTCGTCTTTTTATCCGACTTCACGGGCTGCTGAGTAGACGCTGGAACGTTGGAGATATATGCAAAGCTTGTAATGGTTTGCCGTCGACCATCCTCAAAGATCTCGAAATCGTCCGCAGTTAAATTTGTCACCGGCTTACCGCCTTTGGTAACGACTGCATCCACCTGCACAAGATTGGTGTTGATTCTGACGACGTCGTCCTGATCAATGGTCTGTTGAGGTTGGAGTGGGGGAGCAGGCTTGTTTTGGCCCAACGCCGGTAAAAGTATTGAGAACAATAACAGCAGTGAGAGGAGTGGTCTGATATTCATGGGGATGGTTCTCCTATAACGTTACACCGTTAGGGAGAGTTGAAGGGTGCTTGCGAGTCTAACTAAAGAACCTGAAAAGCGCAAAATAATGTTACAAGTGATGGTCTAAGGTGTATTATCTGCGCGCTCTGCGATCCTGTAAAACAGGGAGAACCACATGTCGAAATCTCTCCTACTTATGTCATGTATCTTGATTGGTCTCTTAGTGCTCGCCTGTGGCAAGGCGGTAGAAACGAACAGGAATGGCAACACGAATGCTGCCACTGCCGCGGTGCCGGCAGGTTCACCGGTCGCTCCACCTACAAACAAGAACGACAACGCAAGTGTCGCTCAAGTCGGTGTCGCTGAATGCGATACGTTTATCACCGCTTATGAAAACTGCGTCAACGCCAAAGTTCCTGAAGCTGCTCGGGCACAGTTCAGGACCACGATGACTACCTGGCGCACGGAATGGAAGAAGCTTGCTGACAATCCACAAACACGACCAACGCTCGTTAATATCTGCAAGACCCACATGGAAAACGCCCGCACACAGATGAAAGCTTACAACTGCACGTTCTAAGTATTTAGCCACGGATTACACAGATAGACACGGATTCATTTTTTGATTGAATCTGTGTTTATCCGTGTAATCCGTGGCTTATTTCATCGTCATTATCGCGGCCCAGATCTCGAAGCCATCCCACAGATTCTGAATTCTGATGTTTTCGTTCTCGGCGTGCTGGTTGTTGTCGTAGTTTGCGATGGGGACAGAGATGGTGATGGTTTTCAGTCGCTCGGTGATGATCGAGAGTGGCAGGCTGCCGCCCGACGTCGGCAACAGCACGATCTTGTCCGCCGTCGTCGACTGCACTGCTTCGATCACTGACTTCGAGATCGGCAAGTCCATCCTCGTGCGCTCCGCGTTGTAACCACCAGGACGAACATTGACGCGCGCCAGCAACGGATACTGCGCCCGCTCCGCGTCCGCCGGATCGCGATCGAGAACCTGATAACCCTGCTTGCGAATGTGCTCGATCAGTCGCTGCGTCTGGCGCTGGTGATCGTTACCTTTGACAAGTCGCAGATCCAGGACGGCTGTTGCCGTTGTAGGAATCACGTTGCGCGCCAGGGCGCCCACATCACCACTCGCAAAACCGTTGATATTCAGTGACGGCTGATTGAGCACCTCGAGCAGCGTCTTGCCAGCGTTTTCAGTGCGCTTGATGCCCAACTGCTGCTTCAACTCTTCATCGTATTGCGGCGCCGCGGCAATCGCGCGTAGCTCGGCGTCGCCCAACGGTTCGACGTCTGAATACCAACCATCAATCGTCACGCGCCCGTCTGCATCTTTCATCGACGCAAGCAGTCGCGCCAGCATCTGCGCGGGATTCGGCGACCAGTTGCCATAGTGACCGCTGTGCAACGGGCGTTTTGCGGCGTAGACCGTAACGTCGACGTTCGTGTCGCCGCGCGCGCCGAACACGACCTGCTTTCGTCCTGACTGGTGCACTGGTCCATCACCTATGATCCACGCATCTGCTTCGAGCAACTGTTTGTGGCGCTCGATGATCTCGCCGAGGTGCGGCGAGCCGGCTTCTTCCTCACCCTCGAAAAAGAATTTGATGTTTGACGTCAGCGGCACTCCTTTTTCTTTGAGCGCGCTGAAAGCGGTAAGGATTGCCATCACGCCGGCTTTGTCGTCCGAAGCTGAGCGCGCGTAGATGCGCCAGTCCGGGGTGATCGGCGTGCCTTCAGTTGGACCAGGCAGGATTTGCCCGCCGGCTTCAAGCGCTGCGGAACGAAAGACGGGCTGCCACGGTAACGTTCCGGTCCACTGCTTCGGATCTGTTGGCTGTCCGTCGTAGTGAGCATAGACGAGGATGGTGCGTTGTGCGCCCGGAGTTTTCCATTCGCCATAAACCGCGGGCGGCGTGTCTGGAGTTGAACCTTCAAGCAAGCGTGGATTCAAACCACGCTGCTTCATCATGTCGACGATCAGCGCCGCGTTCTTGCGAATGTTCTGCGTGTCGGAGGCGACGTTTGGAACTGAGAGCAGCGTGATGAACTCTTTGATGATCCGGTGCTCGTTGGCGCGGCGGTAATCACGCACCTTTTCCTGGTTGGTTTGAGCGAATAGAGAAGCGGGTAGAAGAATCAGGAGAAGAAGGGTGCGCAGCATGGCGGTGATTATAAGACAGAAAGGAATTTCTCACGCAAAGGCGCAAAGAAGGACGCAAAGAGAATTGATAAAAAGCTTTGCGTCTTTCTTTGCGCCTTTGCGTGAAATTCTTCTAGAGAGGTTTCACAATGCCGCCGTTGTCGAGCGCGGTGTAGAGATCGGTGGAGAAGAGCCCGAGCCATGGATCGGAACGCGGCGTCTGGAAGAGCTCCGCGTAGACTTGCTCGTTCAGTTTCTGCACGTCGTTGCGGATCGGTTCTACCAACAAGATGTAAAGCTTCGAGTGCAATAGATATTCGTTGCGGACGGTATCGAGCGCTATTAACTCCTGAAACTTTTGCAGCAAGCTCGATAATTCCTGATCCGTCAACGCAGGATTCTGACGCTTGATGAGCGACATGCTGCGTTCGTCGAGCAGCGCATCCGATGTATGAAGCTGCGCGATCTTTTTCCAGGCCGCTTCGTCAGTAATGCGGCCCAATCTTTCGGTACTGTTAGTCATTGCGCGCAGGACGCTGAACTCCGTGACCGCTTTGGTTATGGCAAGCCCCGAAATATCTACTGCCCTGACACTGTTTGCTTTCACGCCCGTCGAACGCTCGGGCTTCTTGTCGCTGATTTTGTCCGTGTCACTGGTCCACGCTGATGACAGTTTTGTGTGTTGCTGTCTGTAGTAACCCGATAACAACAAGTTCCTTTCCTGATCGTTCTTGCCCGCCAGCGACTTGAAGAGTGTCTCAGCATTCGCTAGCCCGCGCAGGAAGGCTTTTGGTCCATATAAACCGGGAAGTGCTTCAATCGGGCGGCCGTCCGAATCGAGAATATAATGAATGCTGTTGCCGGTCAGGGTGCGCTCGAGCTTACGCCCGTCGCCGAAATCGATCGTGATCGTCGGCACCGGCCGTACTGACTCCCAGTGCAGCACAAAACGATCGCGCAAAGCAGAGCTGACTTCGGCGTTGGGATAAAGCACTGTGCGGAAGAACCTGCTATTGGCACAGCTGAATTCATCAGTCAACTTTCCCAAGAGACGCAACGACAGGATCGGCTTTCCGCTTGCCGCTGATGCGCGCTTCGCGCTTTCGAAATCGGTGTACCAGTAAAGACCGGAGATGTAACTGTTCTTCTGCTGTGCGACCGTATCGAGCGCGGTTGTAATTCGTTGCCATTCCTCGTCAGAGGCGAGCGAAGGATCAGCGATGTGCCGGTTGATTTCGCCTGCGTACCGGGTCATCAGCATTTGCAAACCCGCCGGTCCCATCGAGCGCATTTCCTCGACAGTAGGCTCGGTGGCGAAAGCTGTTTGGGCTGAAAACAGGACCAAAAGGAGTAACGAAAGGAAGGAAAATTTGGGATTCATCGGGACCTCCAGAGGCCGGAATTGAACCTTAGAGCCTGGTCGTCGAGCTTGGGTTGTCTGGAATCCGTGTATGAAATTCGTGTAAATCCGTGGCCTATTTCTTCATCAATTCCAACACTGCGGAGGTCATCGCCTTCACGCCCGTGCGGAGCGTGGGCTCGGGAACGGGAGCGAAGAGGCCCGAGTGCAGCCCCGGCAGCGCCACGCCTGTTTCCCTGCTCTCCTTTACCTTCGCCGGATCGGAGGCGCCCAGCCAGAAGATGGTGGCGGGAATCTTCTGGTCCAAACTAAAGTTGCCAAAGTCTTCGCTCGCCATCATCGGCGGCATTTTCACCACGTTGTCTTCGCCGAGCGCCTGCTTGAAAGCTGCGACAAGTCGATCGACGAGCTGCGGTTCGTTATACGTCGATCCTGTGCCTTCACTGACTTTCACCGTCGGCGCACGATCTTCGGGTATCCCCGCCGACATAGCCACGCCTTTAACGATCCGCTCGATCGAAGCCAAAATGCGCTTCCTGACTTCTTCTTTATAAGTACGCACTGTTAACTGCAAATTCACTTCATCGGGAATGATGTTGTAACGCGTGCCGCCGTGAATCGAGCCGACCGTAACCACCGCTGGCTCGAGTGGCGAATTCTCACGACTCACAATCGTCTGCAACGCCATCACAAACTGCGCCGCCACGACGACCGGATCTTTAGTGTTTTCAGGCGCCGACCCATGACCACCGATGCCTCTGATTTTGACGTCGATCGACGTCGCACTCGCCATCGCGTAACCGGGCGTGTAACCGACCTTGCCTGTTTCGAGCTCAGGTTTGTCGTGTAGCGCGATCGCAAAATCAGGTTTCGGGATATTGGTGTAAAGGTTGTCGCGCAACATCGCCGCGGCGCCATCGCCGGTTTCTTCCGCGGGCTGAGCCAACATCACGAGGGTACCGCTCCAACGATTCTTCAGCTCCGTGAGCATCCTGGCAGTGCCGAGAAAACTGGTCATGTGTATGTCGTGCCCGCACGCATGCATCACGCTCACGTCCAGTCCGGCATCATTCTTCATCTTCACCTGGCTTGAGTAGGGCACGCCTGTTTTCTCTTCGACCGGAAGCGCGTCGAGTTCGGTTCGCACGAGCACTGTCGGACCTGGACCATTCTTCATCACTGCCGCGACGCCATAACCGTTCCATTGCGCGTTCTGATATTTCCCGATGCGCTCGGTGACCGTGAATCCGAGTTTGCGCAGCTCGGCGGCGACGAACGCAGCCGTCTTTTCCTCGCGATGAGAGAGCTCGGGCGCAGCGTGGAGCGTTTTGTAAGTCGACAACCATGAAGCGATGTCGCGTTCGATCATCGCGTCGAGGGAGAGCTGTTGCCCGTTGATATTAAGTGTCAGCATAGCAAGCACCACACTCACGAGAAGTAATTTGCGCATTAATGGCTCCAAAGGGGTGGTTTACTGTTTCGCCACGAGCTTCTTTAGTTCAGTGATTCTGGCGAGATGATAATCGTCGTGCTCAGCCTGGAAAAATAACATATCGACCAGTCGCATTTGCACGTTCAAACGCGGGTGAAGCGCGGCACGCGCAAAAATTTCCGGGCCAAAACTCTCGAGACGCTGGACAATATCATGCCTCGCGGCGCGAAAGTCTTTCAGGATTGAGTCAACGGGGACGTTGTTGTGACTCGCGTCGTAAGTCTTGCGGTTCGACATGTCGGCGGCGTGGAGCGTTTCGTTGCCGGCGAGGTATTCGTCGATTCGTTGCGAGACGAGTGCTTCGAGATCGAGAAGATGGCCGGCGTTTTCCTGCATGGACCAGCGGCCGTCTGCTTGATTGGTCAGGGTTTCCGGCGAGAGACCGGCGAGCAGCTCTTCGAGGCGCGCGGGCGTGCCTCGCACACGCTCGATCATTTCGGGGTAGATGCCTGCGGGGAAGTTGAAATCGAAGCGGCGTTCAGTCCATTTAATTCTCATATAGTCCTATCGCTTGGCTGCGCTTCTTGGAAATTGCTTTTAGCTACGGATTTACACGGATTTCATACAAAGATTAATCAAAAATCCGTGCATGAAATCCGTGTAAATCCGTGGCAAAACTAAGCGCAATGTTTCGGGATCTGTTTACGGTTTCGGTGGCAGCGGCTTCTGCAATGCCGCGTTGATGAACTCCGTCATTCCCACATCACTTCCGTCATGCCGGAACTTGTAGTAGTTCGCCATCGCCGCCGTCCACTCTTTACGACTTTGCTCCGTCTTTGGATCCGTACCCGCTGCCGCAATCGCGCGCGCGTAGGCATCGACGATGCGGTCCATGACAGTGTTGAGCTTCTCGAGTGCTGCCTTGCTCTCCGGCGTCTCGGGCTTGCCCGCGTACTTTTCTTGATACGCCGTCGATAAAGTCTTGTAAGGACCGGATTCGTAGGCTGCGGCCAGGAAATAGTAAGTCGAAGGAGTCTTTTTGATTTCGCTATCGTACTGCGCCGCCCTCAACAACGAATTGATCGAGTTATCGGGCTCGGTCTTGAGTATCAGGTAGCCGACTGCATAGTTGAGATAAGCGAGCGTGTCGTCCTTACCTTTGAACGGCGCCCACTCGGTCGGCTGCTTGCCCGACTCGATCGCCTGAATCGCCTTTCGCGCGTAGTCGAGAGCGGTGGTATTGAAGGAATCGTTCTTCGATGACGCGGCGAGATAGCCGGCGTAACCCAGGTCGATCTGGGCGCGCAGGTAGCCTGGCTCATCGGCGAGGATCTTCGCGCCGGTGGCGTAGGCTTCCGCAAATTTCTTTTCGTTGATCAAACCCGGAAGGTTTCGCTTGCGCTCGTCACGCTCGTAGACCACGATCCATTTCTGTATGTAGTCGACGTACTGGTCTTTGTCTTTGCTGTATTTCGCGAGGTAATCGCGCGCGGCTGGATAAGCTGCAGTTGGATTGGTTTTGGCGTTGTCGTAAAACCGCTTATAGATTTCGATCTTGACGGGATCGTCCGTCTCCTGCGCCTGCACCACCGAGCCAAACGTTATTACTGAAAACGCCAACAATGCAGCCAGCGCCAGTCTTCTTCCTACGAACCTCATATCAAACTCTCCTCCGCTGCTAATTCCGAACTAAAACCTAGTAGGCCCGGTAGGCTTAGACGCCGGGAAGCCCGCTAAGGGTTTTATCAAGCTAAGGTTATAATCACTTTGCATGACCGGAACAATCGAAAAACGTACCGACCATATCAAATTCTCAGGTCGCATTCTATTTCTAACTGACGACACGACGCTAATCCGCCGTCAACTAGAAGCTACTGGCGAAGCCGCCGCGGCGCTCGAGGCGGAACTCGCCGAGCGTCTTAGCCGGGGCGACCTCCCGTTGATGAGCAACATCTCGACCGACGAGATAACGCCCGGGTGGGTCTGTTTCTACTACGACGAAACGCTCGGGCAGTATGTCTATGTCGGCATGCGCGAAGGCGCAGTCAAGAAAGACGAAGTCAAAAACGGCGGCTTTGCGGTCGTCGTTTCCGGACTTTCAAAGGGCTGCGGCTCGTCGCGAGAGACGGCGCCGTACGCCGAAAAAGCGGCCGGCATTCAGCTCGTCATCGCGCAAAGCATCGAGAAGATCTACGGTCAGAATTCTCAAAACATCGGACTCCTGACGGCCACAGATTTCGGATTGATCGAACGCATTCGTCGCGGTGAGGAGATTCCGCTTTCGGAGTTCACCAAAGGGATCGATCCGATCTCGCAGGAGATCGTTTCGCACGGCGGTTTGTTTAACTACAACAAAGCGCGTCTCTCCGGGAAAGTCTCTCCGCCGCCGCTTGAAACGGCACCGCGCCCGATGACGATCGTGGAGAAGATCATCGCGCGACATGCGTTCGTGACTGCGGGCAAGATCGGTGTTGAGGCTGTTAAGCCGGGCGACGCGTTGTTTGCACTCGCGGACGTGCGGTTCTCGCACGAGTACGTCACGCCGATGGCTGAGTCGCTGTTCAAGCATGCGCTGGGTGCTGATGCGCGCGTTACCGATCCGGAGTCGGTGTTTGCGTTTCGAGATCACCTGACGTTTCTCGGACGCGTGATGTCGCCAAAACATCGCGAGATGGGTCTGCTTGAAAAGGCTGAAGGACTGGCGACGACGCAACAGAGTTTCACTGCGCAACAAAATATCCGGCTTTACGGCGAGAGTCCTGAGGGCGGCTCGGAAGCGATCTGTCACAACGCGGTCGTCGAAGATCTCGCGCTGCCGGGTCAGATCGTGATCGGCACGGATTCGCATACGTGCATGGCGGGCGTGCTTGGCTGTTTCGCGTTTGGTGTCGGTTCAACTGACATGGCGAATGCGTGGTACACGAAAGACGTTCGCATTCGCGTGCCGGAGACGGTGCGTTACGTTCTCAAGGGCAGGAAGCGCGCTGACGTCGCGGCCAAGGACGTGATGCTCTACATACTCGCGAGCGAGTACATGAAGACGAGCAAAGGGATCGGCAAGGTGCTGGAGTTTGCCGGTGAAGACTTGAAGAACTGGTCGATGGACGAGCGCGCGACGCTGACCAACATGGCGGTCGAGGCGGGAGGCACAACCGGAATCATCGAGCCGGATGAAGTGACGCTCGAATACACCGTGCGAACGCGCGGGCTCGACGCTGAGGAAGTTCGCAAAGGATTTACTTACAGCGACGAGGACGCCGAGTACGCGGCGGTTTTCGAAATCGATCTAGACGAGATCGGGCCGATGGTGGCGACGCCAGGCGATCCGCGAAACGGGGTTCCGATTGACGAGCTCGAGGGCGAGGTGCGCATCGACGCTGCTTACGGTGGTTCGTGTACGGGCGGCAAGATGGCCGACATGGATATGTACGCGTCAGTGCTCGAGAACGCGCTGGCAAACGGGAAGCGAGTGGCTGAAGGCGTACACCTGTACATTCAGTTTGGCTCGCAGAAGATCAAGCAGTACGCGCGGCAGCGTGGTTACATCGAGATCTTCGAACGCGCGGGCGCCGAGTTGATCGATCCGTCGTGTGGAGCCTGTATCAACGCCGGCCCGGGCGCCTCGCCCTCGGCGGAAACCGTGACGGTGAGCGCTCAAAACCGCAACTTTCCCGGCCGCAGCGGCCCCGGCAAACTCTACCTCGCCTCACCCTACGTCGTCGCCGCCTCTGCAATCGCGGGAAAGATCGTCGACCCGAAAAAGATTTTTTAACCACTAAGGCACAAAGGCACAAATTTTTTTAACTTTGTGTCTTAGTGTCTTTGTGGTTAAGTTTCTGAAACTTTTATCCCTGCCGAACCACTAACCTACCGAGAATTATGAAACCGCTGACGGTCGCCTTCGCGGGAACTTTGATGAACAGTTCAGCAGACCTGGTAACGCGCGTGTGCCAGGGCGACTCTGACGCCTTTCGCCTGATTTTTGAAAGATACTCGCGGCCCGTCATCAGTTTCATTTACGACATGGTCAACGACCGTGCCCTTGCCGAAGAGCTCACCCAAGAGACTTTCGTCCGCGCGTACCGCTTAATTCACACGATGCGCGCGGAAACGAAACTCTCCACGTGGCTCTTCGGAATTGCCCGAAACGTCGCGCGCGAGTCGCTCCGGGCCCGCGCCCGCGCGAACAATCACGTCGACCTCGCTGATAAGTCGGTTATGGATTTGAGCGATAACAAACCGGTGCCCGTCGACTGGTTGTTGAGCAAGGAGCTGAACGCGCTCATTCGCCGTTCGCTGGCTGCGCTCGACGAAGACAAGCGGCTGGTATTCACGCTCAAGGTGCTGCACCAGTGCAGCTACGAAGAGATAGCGGCAATCACAGGATTCTCGTTGGCGAAGTTGAAGACTGACTTGCACCGCGCCCGCGCGGAGATGAGAAAAAGGATCAGGCCTTACGCTGGAGTCGGTTATGAAGTGTGAAGATTGTTTGGAGCTTTTGGAAGAGCATCTCGACGGCGAGTTGCCGGCGCCCGATCAAGCGCAGGTCCGCGAGCATTTGATCGCGTGTAGTGATTGTTCGGCGAGCTTTGCGGAGCTGACTGCGGAACAGGAGCTGTTTGCGCGCTACGACGCGCACGTTGAAGTGCCGCCGTTTCTGTGGACCAGGATCGCGGCGCACACGGTTGACGAAGGCAGTGGTGCAAGCAATGGCTGGTACAGGCGCGTCATGGCGATCTTTGTGTCGCCGGTCGCGAGCGCGATCGCGGTGTTGTTGCTGGCGATCGCAGTTGGACTTGTCTATGTGATCTCGCGCCAGCCGCCTCCAAAACCCACAGTGGCAGAGAAACCAAACGACCCGACGCTACCGCGTAACGTTACTGACCCGAACCAAGCCGGAGGTCCGAAGGCAATCACGACACCGGAGCAGGATTCAAGATTACAAGTGGCGTCGCACTCGAAACCGAAGCCCCGACATAAACCAGCCACCGCCATCGATCAATCGGACGTCTTATCTACAAATCTCGGCTACCTCGATATCGATGATCTAGATACCGCCAGGCACATCGAACAATCTCAGAACCTGCTGCGCTCGATCCGAAACGTACCCGTTTCCGACAGCGACGAAGAGATCGACGTGACTTACGACAAAGCGCTCTCGCGTCGCTTGCTGAACGAAAACGTCGTCTTGCGTCGCGACGCGGAGATGAAAGCAAAGTTTCCAACGAAGACACTGCTTACCGATCTGGAACCATTGCTGATCGACATCGCGAACCTCCCCGATCACGCGCGCCCGGAAGACGTGCGCGCGATCAAGGAACGCGTGAAGAAAACCGAAATCGTCGCAGCGTTAATTGATTACCAGGACCGGGGCACGAACAATCGCTAAAGAGAAGAGGCTAAAGAAATGTTGAAGAACCTTACACTGATACTCCTCGCAATCGTGAGTATTGCGAGCGTCGCTCCTGGTCAACAACGACCCAGCTCCGCGTCTGCATCGTCTAATCGCAGCACGCAGAGCGACGCCACCACCGTGTTTCGGAGCGCGCGCGATCTGATCACTGACGGCAACTGGGCGCAGGCGCAGGAAAAGTTCAGCGAGTACGTCGCTTCATATCCGAATGAGAAGAACATCGAAGCCGCGCTCTACTGGCTCGCGTACACCCAACAGAAGTTAAACAAGTACGACCAGTGTCGCTCGACCATCGACCGGCTGCTCGCGAAATACCCGGACACGACGTGGAAAGAAGACGCGCGCCTGCTGCTCGCGCAAATGCCGGCAACGTCTGTCGTTGCTTATGAGGATCTCATCTCGAGTTTGAATGGAAGAGCGATTGTCGGTACTGCTCAAATCGACGAAAGTCCGGCTATCTACACAATCGCCCCGTTGACGCCAGTTGCGGTCGCGCCTCAGCCTGCGCAAGGAATACAAGGCATAGCAGGAGAACCGGTGGTGGTAGGTTTCGATAGTCTGAACGACGACGACGATAACGACGATCCGTGTGAATTCAAGATCGTGGTGTTGCAGGCTTTGTTTCAGACCGATCTACAACGCGGCATCATGGCGGCAACCGAATGGCTCAAGCCCGGCTCAACTCAGACGGTTCGTTGCAAGGGCGCTGCGTTGACCTTGCTCGGTCGTCACGGCGGCAAGACAGTTACCCCCGTGATCCTGGGTTTCGCGCGCAGTGAGACCGATATCAAACTGCGGGCACGTGCTATCTCTGCACTCGGCGCTACTAACGAAGACAGTGTCGTCGATGCGCTGCGCGAATTTGCACTCAATTCGCAGGATCAACAAATCGTGGAAGCGTCGCTCTACGCCTTGAGCAAGCACACAGGCGAGCGAGCGATCACCGTGCTCGGCGATATCGCCATCAGCGGCAAGATGCTGCCGGTAAGAAAGATTGCGATTGCAAACATCTCCGTCCGCCCGGGTGAGCCCGCAGTCGACACGTTGTTCCGCATCTACGACGCTGACCAAAGTCTCGAAATTCGCAAGGCTGTCATTTCCGGCTTTGCGAATCGTAAGAGTGAGCGAGCAGGCACCAGGCTTTTCGACATCGCGCGCGGCTCCGACAACATCGAGCTGCGCAAGGCCGCCATCAGCGCCATCTCTCGACGTGCTGGAGACAAATCAGTGGAGTTTCTGCTCAGTCTTTACGACATCGAGAAGAATGAAGAGTTGAAAGATCAGATCATTAACGCGCTCGGTTACGGCACTACTTATTATGTCGGAAACTTTGCCGCGGCCGGAGCCGGAACTGGAGCCGGAGCCGGATTCGGATCGGGGCAAGGCGTCGGATTCGCCACTGCCGGCAGCAGCAGACTGAATGACCAGCGCGTGGTTCGCAAGCTGATCGAGATCGCGCGCAGCCCGCAGGCGCCGATGGAGCGTCGCAAACGCGCGATCGGCTGGTTGAGCCGCAGCAAGGATCCGGAAGTGCTGAAGTTTCTCGAAGAGCTGCTGAAGCAGCAATAGGACAAAATCGTGATTTTACGGAACAAATCAACGCTGGCTGTCGTGTTGAATAACAGGCGACGAACGCGCAGTGGCGTTCTTCAGAGAACTCTTGAGCAAGGACTAAATGTAATGAGCAGCTCGATTCACAATCTCGAAAGTCTGAGGGAAGTGGCGTTAATGCTGTTGCGTGAAGTGGAGTCACTCGCAAGCCGTGAAGAACCGCGGAACGGTCAGCCACTCGGGCTACAGGAAGAGGTGCAGCGATACGAGAGCGAACTCATTCGCAGCGCACTCCAGCGCACGGGCGGGAATCAACGACGCGCGGCGAAACTGTTGCGCGTGAAAGTCACGACCCTCAACTGCAAAATCAAACGCCTTGGCATAACCACAGATTACACGGATAACGGATTAGTTCATTCTAATTCTGACCTTGTTGGTCGTCAGTCCGCGTAACATTGCGCTCACGAAGAGTGACTGACCCGAAGGTGTGTTATCAGGCAGCCTGACCACGATCTGTGTAAACTGATCGAGCCCCGGCACTTTACCCACGAACTCTACCGCCAGCGGAAATGTAGTCATTCCCGCGTCTTCAGCTCTCACGGTCACGGCCGAACTATTCTCACCTGGCAAAAGATCCATGTTCATCGCAAACAGCATCAGCCGCGTCCGGTGGTCGGAACTGAAATTGAAAGGGTTCGTGAGTGAAAACGGCTCGCTGAGCATCGTGAATGAATCGAGTGCGATAGCGATGTCTGAACCAGTTTCAGTTACCAGCATCGGCGCCGCAAATTGAACACGGGACAAGGCGCCGGTGTCTGAGCCCGGTCCTCGCGCGAGGTAGTAAAGACTTCCGTCCGCGCCAACCTTCATATCGACGGGGCTCGAAATCCCACTCGCAAAGCTGCTCGCCGTTGCACTCGCGGGATCAAACACGCGGATCCAACCACTGCACAGATCCCCGAAGAAGTATTTGCCAACAAAGCTCTGCGGGAACTGCACTGTGGCCGGGTTGTAAAACGCGCCACCCGCAATCGCGCAGCCGGTGGTGGGGCCGATACCGTGTTGATAAGCAAACAGCGGCGGTCGAAAATTAGGATTGGCGCTTGGTCCTTCCTCGGTGGGCCAGCCGTAATTCGAGCCGGCAATGCCATCGTTGATCTCTTCAAACGTATTTTGCCCAACGTCGTTGATGAACAGCCGTCCGGTTCCCGGTTGAAACGCAAACGTAAACGGATTGCGTAAGCCGAGGGCCCAGATCGATCGATTGTTTCCGGTGGCCTGGTTGAAGAAGGGATTATCGTCGGGGATGGTGCCGTTTGAGTTGATACGCAAAACTTTTCCGAGCATGTTGCTCAGCGTCTGTGCGTTTGAAGGCGTGGCATTCTCGCCGGCAGCGATATACAGCTTTCCATCAGGTCCGAAGTGGATCGCGCCGCCGTTGTGGTTTGTTGCCGACGTGAGATTGTCGAGCTCGAGAAGGACCGTTTCACTGCCCGGCACGGCAACGTCGCCATTCGCAGTGAAGCGACTGACGCGATTGTGCCTTGGACTGGTCGAGACGGTGTAATAAACGTAAATGAAGTTGTTGCCGGCGAAGTTTGGATCGAAAGCGATCCCGAGCAGTCCGCGCTCGCCATTCGCGTCGACACTCAACGTCAGAAAAGGCGTCGACAGCAGCGCGCCATTCTTGATCACGCGCAGGCTGCCACCTTGCTGGCAAACAAAGATGCGGCCATCCGGAGCGATCTCCATTGCGGTGGGATTGGAGAGCCCTGAGATTGTTGTTTCAGTAAACCCGGCGGGCAGCGTCGCGCCGTAAACATTCCAAAAACTAATAACCACTAAGGCACTAAGGCACAAAATTCTTTTCAGTAAAAAACTTTGTGTATTTGTGACTTTGTGGTTTAAAAAATACTTAAGACCCATTTCCCCTTGAAAGTTCAGCCACGATCTCTTTCACGGCCGCACGTGCTTCTTCAACTTCTTCCGGCTTGAAGGAAACTGCGCCGACTACGGCGTGGCCGCCGCCGCCGTAGCGTTCGCAGATCTTCGCGATGTTGTGTGTGCGGGGGACGGGCGCCCACGGATTCGAGCCCACTGAGATCTTCGTCCGCTGCGTGCCGCGCGTGAGCGCTACCGAGTAAGTGGTTTCGGGATGGAGGTAATAGGGGATGAACTTGTTGAAGCCTTCGTAACCCTCGTCGATCAGATCAAACTGGACCACGCCATCGGCGCTCGTTGCTTTGCGTCTGACGGTTTCCAATGTCTGGAGGTGTTGGCGCAGTATCGGTTGAAAGCGGCGCTGGACTTCCGCGCCCGTTGCGACTTCCTCGAGCGACTTAGTCGTGAGATCGCGAATAATCTGTTCGATGAAGGCGTCGTCGGGATCCGCTTCGATAACCTGCATCAGTTGCAACGCCGGTTCCTTCAGCTCTACGCACTGCGCCGGCGACTCGTAAAGCGCGCCGTCGATGACGTGGGCCCAGTGGACCAGCGACTGAATCGGCTCGGCGTTGAAACCGAAACGTTCGTGAGCGACGTCGGCGATAAACTCCGTACACGACTTTCTGTGCGCGTCGAGAAACTTCCGGCCTGAGGTGTCGGCGCGGAAGTGGGCTTCGTCTTCGGGAGTTAGAAAAGCTGATTCGTGGTGATCGAACCACCACGTGAGTTTCTCGGAAGCCGCGTACTTGAAATCGACGATCGCGTTCTCGTCGGAATCAAACATCGCGAGGTCAAACAGGTTGCCGGGGCGGTGCAGCAGTCCCGTGTAGCGGACTTCGGCTTCGGGATTGATGCGTTCTTTATAGAAGCGAGTAAAGGTCGCCGCGGAAGCAACCCCGTCGAAACAGTGACCGTGGTAAAGGACGCGCAGGCTCATTCAGGCTTACACGGTTGAATCACTGTGGCCGACGCGGCGGCGCCAAGTTTTGAGGCGATAAACTTGTCAACTTCGTCTTCGATCAGCTCGCCGTTCACGACCCACGCCTTTTCCGCGAGGACTTCGCCTTTTGCGTTCACCTTGTCAGGTTCGAGAAAGATGTTCCAGGGTGAACCCCAGTTACGCGTGTCGCCGGTTAGTTGGCGGTAACCGTAATGTGCTGTCTTCTGTTTGTCGTCCCTCGATTCTGATTCGACGAAGACCGGATACGGCGGATCTTTCGCGCCAAAGTAGGTGTAAGTGTCCGCGGGCGGCGCGTATTCGCTGATACCGATCACCTGAAATCCCTTGTCCTTGTACTTCTCGTACAGCTTCGCAGCGATGGGCGCCTCGTTTTTCCAGTTTCCGCACCACGGCGCAAAGTAAACAATCATCACCAGCTTCTTCCCTGCCATCACTTTGCGCAAATCTTCGGGCACCTGCGTCACGAGGTTCGGCAGCGACCAGGTTTTGTAATTCACTGTCTTCTCAGCCAGCGGCGAGTATTCATGGCCCGCCTGCGCGCGCGCAATGGAAGCTGAAACGACGAGTGTGAAAAGGGAGAGGACGACTGTTAGTTTCCTCATGGCATTACTCCGTTGAACTACTTTTGTGTTTAATTCGCGGCACTTGCAGTTGCGGGCGTTTCGGCCAGCAGTGGCTTGACTGCCGCTTCCCATCCAGCTTTGTCTCGGGCCCCAATGATCTTTTGACGAATGCGTCCCTGCCGGTCGATCAGGTAAGTTGTCGGCAACTGAGCTGCTGCAAATTTTACTTTCGCATCGCTGCCGCCCAGCAAGACATCGTATTCAAACTTTTCTACCTCTTGCTGATATGTGTTCACACCGTCAGCGCTGTCTTCCAGTGTCGCGCCGATGATCTTTAACCCTTGAGCTTGCAGTTCATGCTGCAAAGTGTTCAGCGCCGGAATTTCCTCACGGCAAGGGATGCACCAGGTAGCCCAGAAGTTCAGCAGCACTACCTGGCCCTGAAGTTCTTTGAGACGAAACGGCTTGCCGGCGAGTGTTTGAAACTCGACGTCGGGCACGGATTCGTAATTTGTATTCGCCGCCGGAGTTGGCGGTGCGGGAGTTTTTGTGTCGAGCTTCAACCAGCTTTCAGCGTTAGGAATCCAGGTCAACAATTTCGAGCTGGCCAGCAATGTCGATTGTCCACTCATGACGAGTAGCCCCACGACGATCAGCACCACGCCGGAAATGACCTCGACCTTATGCAGGTGCCGGCGGAAGTTTTTATAGAAGCTCAGAAACTGATTGATACCCAGACCGGTCAAAAGAAACGGCACTGCGAGTCCCGCGGAATAGAACGCGGAAAGTACAAGGCCGCTGCGCCAGCCACCGCTTGTGGCTGCGAGACCGATGATGCCGCCGAGTATTGGACCAATGCACGGAGTCCAGCCGGCGGCAAACGCCATTCCCAGTGCGGCGGAGCCGAACACACCGCGCGGTTTGTCGTCGGAGAAAAAGCGTGTGTCTTTGTAGAGTGCGGAGATTTTGAGCAGACCGATCAGTTGCAAACCGAAAGCGATGATTACGAGACCGCCGATGATTCTGACCCACGGGTTGCTGGTGATCGCAGCGCCAACTAATCCCGCGGTCGTGCCGAGAACTAGAAAGATGATGGATAGGCCGGCATTGAAAGCCAGCGAGTTGATAATCACCGCGCGGCGATTGCTCGTGCCTTCTTTCAGGCCGTCAATACTGACGCCGGAGATCAACGAGATATATCCCGGCACCAGCGGCAACACGCACGGTGACAGAAACGAGAGCACGCCCGCGACAAACGAAATCACGATATTAATTAATGAAATGCCTTGACCGTCCATAATTCTCTAACCACAAAGGCACAAAAGCACAAACGATTTATTTAAAGTATTTGTGACTTTGTGTCTTTGTGGTTCATTTCTCTTCAACTAACTTCTTGATCATGTCTCCGAGGTTTGCGATCTCTGCTTCGCCGGCGCCCATGGAGATGTAACGCACCACGCCTTTGCGATCGATTAAATACGATGTCGGAATCGAAAACACGCCGTAGTTGAAATCGTTCGTATCTGAATCCGAGATCACAAATCCATACGGTAAGCGGTTTCGCTTTTTGAATTCCCGCAGGTAAACAAGCTCTTCCGGCGGCGCCAGAGCCTCGCCGTCGCCGTGTCCATAGTACTTGGTCACGCCCAGGATCACGAATCCCTTGTCCTTGAATGCCGTGTGCCAGCGCGACATGTTTGGCAGCGTGTAACGGCATGGACCACACCACGGCGCCCAAAAGTCCAGCAACACAACCTGGCCGCGAAGATCGCTCAGCTTCACCGGCTTCTGTTCGATCCACTCCTCCGCGACGAGCTCCGGCAAAGGTGTTTTTGACACTAGCCCTGCATCGAACAGTTGACCAGGATCGAGCAACGGATCGAGTCGCATCAGTCGCATCGTCACATTCTTGTACAGACTCGCCGACGGCAACTGAATCGACAAACGTCGCAGGTCGTTCAACGTCGCAAGCGCCAGATCATTCTGGTTGGTTTTGAGGTAAGCGTCCGCAAGAAGTATTGCAGACCTTAACAGCATCTCATCACGCCGGAATACTTCTTCTTTGTTCGCCTCTATAAACTTCTTCGACGCTGCCAACATTTCCTTCGCGTGCGTCGCCATCGCAGCGTAGTCTTTCGCGCGCATGTATGCGTCAGTGATAAGCAGCTCCATGCGATAGCGATCGTCAGCGTTCTGTGGCTGGTGTCGAGCATACGCCGCGACGGCGGCATTCGCTTCAGGCACCAGGTCCTTCTTGATCGCATACAAGACCACGACGTTTCGCGCCGACTGCGCCTTTTGGCCGTCAGGATCGTCCTTCAGGAAAAGTCGCATCGCCGCGAGCGACGCGTCTCCGTCTCCAGCGAGATGATGTAGCAGGCCGAGGTAGTAAAGATCCTCCCCTGCCAGAGGCGAGCGAGCTTGAAGAGTTGCTGCGTTCTTTACCGCGAGATCCTTCTGTTCCTTCTTTGTTTGCGCTTCGAGCTTTGCGTCGTAAGGCAGTTGCCGTTTGTTGAACTCCTGATACTTTCGTCCCAGGTAGCCGTTTGCGTCTTCGTAAAGCGCTTGCGCGGGACGGGTGTCAGGTTTCAGGTCGGGCTTCACGGCGGGAGTGAGTCCCTGGGCAAACGTCGACACCGTCGCCAAAAGTATTAGAAGGATGGATGGAACAGCTGAAGTCATCTTTTAGTGGAGACTATTGCTTCGGAAACTAACTCACCAGTCAAAGGAGCAAGTAGGATTCCGTTTCGGTAGTGCCCGGTTGCGTAAAACAGCCCGTCAATTTCATCACAACGTCCGAGCACTGGCAAACCGTCAGCAGGCTTCGGCCGCAGGCCCGCCCAGGCATCGACTATGGGCAAATTCGCGATTGTCGGGGAAATCTCCAGTGCATTTCGAAGAATCGTGCTGATTCCGCCTGCGGTTATGTATTTCGCGAAGCCCACGTGCTCGCTTGTCGAGCCGGCAAGCAGGCGGCCGTCACGCCGCGGCACGAGGTAGCCGCGAGGGCTGTAGATGACGTGGCGAGTCAACTGCGGCTTAGCCTCGAGGCATACCATCTGGCCACGCACCGGCTCGATCTCGGGAATCTTACAAGGTGACGAACTCTTGATGAAACTCGTCCAGCTTCCAGCAGCGATCACGGCAACCGAACATTCGATCCGGCCACGACTCGTCTGAACGCCCCGCACGCTGTTTTCTTCAATGATCAATGAGTCGACGTTTGTTTGCGTGACTATGTCCACGCCGAGCTTGTTTATGCTGTTGGCCAACGCACTGAGAAGTCGACGATTCTCGACCTGGATGTCGTTTGGAAACAGCAGTGCGCCCCGTGTGGTATCGGAGATAGCGGGTTCTAACTCACGCGCCGCTGTTGCGCTGAGAATCTCAACGGGCAAACCTGCGCGACTTTGCCAGGCGTATCGCTTTTCGATCTCCTCCTGATCGTGTTCGGTGAGGGCGAGATAGAGTGTGCCCGTAGTGTCGAGCTCGATGTCAATTCCCGTCTCCTCATTCAATGCCGCTGCGAACGAGGGGTACAGATCGCGGCTCTGACAAGCGAGAGTGAAGAAATCGTCCTGAGCGTCAGTCTCGACTTGTGGCAACAGCATCCCGCCAGCAGCAAACGACGCCTCTGATCCGAGACCCGCTCGTTCAACCAAACAAACATCACGCACGCCACGGAGCGCGAGTGCGCGCGCGATGGTTAGACCAATGACGCCGCCACCAATGATGACAACGTTTGCACTTCCTTTAATTGACGCCATTTGGTTACTATCCAGCCATGCATCGTATCACACTGATTCCAGGCGACGGCATCGGTCCCGAAGTCGCTTCAAACGTAGTCCGAATCATCGAAGCGTCCGGCGTTGAGATTCAATGGGAGACGCATTATGCGGGCGCGCAGGCGCTCGAAAAGTTTGGCGAAACGCTGCCGCAGGAGCTGCTCGATTCGATTGAGCGCAACAAGGTCGCGCTAAAAGGTCCGGTCACGACGCCGATTGGAAAAGGGTTTACTTCGGTTAACGTCGGACTACGCAAGACGTTGGACTTGTATGCCAACTTGCGTCCGGTGCGTGCGTTGCCGAATGTGCCGTGTCGTTATCCGGAGCTCGATCTGATCGTCGTTCGCGAGAACACGGAGAGTTTGTATGCCGGGTTGGAGCATGTGGTGGTGCCGGGTGTGGTTGAGAGTTTGAAGATCATCACCGAGAAGGCTTCGACGCGCATCGCGAAGTTTGCTTTCGAGCATGCCAGGAGCGAGTCGCGCAAGAAGGTGACGGCGGTGCATAAAGCGAACATCATGAAGCTTTCGGATGGTCTGTTTCTCGACTGCTTTCGGAAAATGAGCGTGAACTATCCCGAGATCACTGCCGACGACAAGATCATCGACAACGCGTGCATGCAGCTCGTGATGAGACCCGAGCAGTTTGACATCATGCTGCTCGAGAATCTCTACGGCGACATTGTTTCAGATCTTTGTGCTGGTCTTGTCGGTGGTTTGGGTTTAGTGCCGGGAGCGAACATCGGTGAGAAAGGCGCGGTGTTCGAAGCGGTACACGGTTCAGCGCCCGACATCGCGGGACAAGGTATCGCGAATCCGACGGCGCTGCTCCAATCAGGGATCTTAATGTTGCGCTACATCGGCGAGCGTGAGGCCGCCGACCGTGTTGAGAACGCTCTCATGGCAACGTTCGAAGAAGGCAAAGTCCGCACCCGCGACATCGGCGGCACCGCCAAAACAGCCGAATTCGCCGACGCGATCATTAAAAAGCTGTAACGCAGATGAACACGGATTTTTACTGATTCATCAGCGCCTCAATCTCCTCGGCGTGTTTCGGCACTTTGGTTGTCAAGACTCTCGGGCCGTTGTTCGTACAAAGCACATCATCTTCGATCCGCACGCCAATCCCGAGATACTTCTCCGGCACGTCCTTAGTATTGGGCGCGATGTAAATCCCCGGCTCGACAGTCATCACCACGCCGGGCTCGAGCGCGCGTGATTCCGTGCCGTAGTAGTAACGCCCAACGTCGTGCACGTCGATGCCGAGCATGTGTCCCAGCCCGTGCATGTAAAACTTCTCGTACTTCTTCTCCTTGATCAGTTCCTCAGTCTTGCCCTCAAGCAACCCGAGCTCGACCATCCCCTCAGTCAACACCTCAATGGAGTGCTGCTTCAACTGATCGTGCGTCACACCCGGTCGCACCATCTCCACACACGCCATCTGCGCCTTCAACACCAGGTCGTAAATGTCGCGCTGCGCGTTCGTGTAACGTCCATTGATCGGAAAAGTACGCGTGATATCAGAAGCGTAGCCTTTGTACTCCGCGCCCGCGTCAAGCAACAGCAAATCACCGTCGCGCAGCTCACCATCGTTGTTGATGTAATGCAGCACCGTAGCATTTGGTCCACCACCGACAATCGACGTGTAAGCCGGACCTGAAGCGCCATGCCTGCGAAAGACCTGTTCGATCAGCGCTTCGATCTGGTACTCCTGCATTCCGGGTCGCACGATCTTCATCGCCTCGCAATGAGCTTCAGCAGCGATGTCAGCGGACGCCTGCATGATCGAGATCTCATCCTCGCTCTTCAGCACGCGCATCTCGTGAACGATCGTCCCCGGATCGATGATCGTCTGCGGCGGATGAATCGGCTTGCGACTCAACGACCGCATTCGCGAGATCTCTTTGATGATCGTGTTGTCGAGATCGCTATCAACACCGAGACGGTAATAGAGCACGTCAGCGCCGTCGAGAAACTCCGCCAGCTTTGACTCAAACTCCGCGATCGGAAACGACTCTTCCGCGCCAAACTCGCTCTTCGCACCTTCGACTCCCGCGCGCCGCCCGTCCCAAATCTCTCGCTCCGGATCTCTCGGCCGCACAAACAACGTATATTTCTTTTCAGCGTCGGGCTTGATTACCGCGAGTGAATCGGGTTCTTCAAAGCCCGTCAGGTAGAAAAAGTCGGAGTCCTGGCGAAAACGATAATGCGTGTCGTTCGAGCGGCGCGTGTCGTGCGCGCCGGGAATGATGGCCACGGATTTGGGGGCCATACGTCGCATAAACTCTTCGAGCTGGCGTCTGATCATCAAAAATTCTCCTGCATTTTATGGTTGTCGCGCATTGTACCTGACTGGCTACTAGATAGATAATTACGCACGCATGAGCACTCAAACTCTTTCACCACCACAAACGCGCGAGATCGTCGTGCACGATCCGTCGACCGGCGAAGAGATTGGTCGCGCGCCGTTGATGGATGCTAATGCCGTCACCGCGGCGGTGAGTCGAGCGAGAAGAGCCCAATCAGAATGGGCGAAACTTTCCTATCGTAAGCGTGCTCGCTACATCCTTCGCGCGCGCGAACTGGTGCTGAAGCAGCTCGAAGACATAGCCAAACTCATCTCACGCGAAACAGGCAAACCTGCAACCGAAGCCATCGCGATGGAGATCGTGCCCACGCTCGATCTCATGCACTACTTTGCGAAGATCACGCACCAGCTACTCGCGAGGCCCGAGATCGACATCGGGCAGTACAATCTCATGTACCGCTGGTCTTACATCGTTTACAAACCGCTCGGCGTAGTCGGAATCATCTCGCCGTGGAATTTCCCCTGGGCCACGCCGCTGGACGAAGTGGTTATGGCACTGATGGCTGGGAATGCAGTCGTTGTGAAGCCGAGTGAGTTGACACCACTCACCGCGTTGAAGATTGGAGAGATCTTCAAGCAGGCGCAATTGCCTGAAGGTCTGCTCGAGATTGTTACTGGCGATGGTTCTACCGGCGCGGCTCTCGTCGAGGCCGGCGTGAACAAGATCATGTTCACTGGCAGCGTAAACACCGGCAAGCGCGTCGCCGAAGCTGCTGCCAAACATCTAACCCCCGTCGTACTCGAGCTCGGCGGCAAAGATCCGATGCTCGTGCTCGAAGACGCCGATCTCGAGAACGCAGCGCGCGCAGCCATCTGGGGCGCATTCTGCAATTCCGGACAGGCGTGCGCTTCGATCGAGCGCTGTTACGTGCACGAATCGATCGCTGAAAAATTCACCGATCTCGTAGTTAAGGAAACGCGCCTGCTCAAACAAGGCAAAGCGGCGACGGATGCGATCGACATCGGCGCGATGACGAATGAGCGACAGTTGCAAATCGTCGAGGATCATGTTGGCGATGCAGTCGAACGTGGCGCGCAAGTGCGCACCGGTGGTCATCGATTAAACGATTCTTCAGGCTGGTTTCATCAACCGACAGTCGTGACCGGCGTCGATCATTCGATGAAGCTGATGCGCGACGAGACGTTTGGTCCGGTGCTGCCGATCATGACTTTTAAAACCGACGAAGAAGCGATCAGCCTCGCGAACGACAGCATCTACGGACTGACAGCAAGTGTTTTTACACGCGACATCGCTCGTGGGCGACGGCTCGCCGAGCAGATCGACGCCGGCACTGTGATGATCAACGAAGTTGTTTATACCCATGCGGTCGCACAAACGCCCTGGGGCGGCGTCAAGCAAAGCGGTTATGGCCGTACACACGGACGCCTCGGACTGCTGGAACTCGTTTCAGCACAACAC